>Ga0131853_10002795_pt1 | contig 31265 bp, 21 predicted proteins | sample TergutLab28metaG_FD_92764 | JGI IMG/M metagenome (GOLD analysis project Ga0131853, IMG submission 92764) | Labiotermes labralis P1 segment gut microbial communities from Petit-Saut dam, French Guiana - Lab288 P1 (version 2) (version 2) | ecosystem: Host-associated > Arthropoda: Insects >... | reverse complement strand
GCAGAATGGATAAGAAGGGAACAGGAAAGGAAAGTTAGTCATATGGGTTGGATGCCCATACACATTACAGAAATTACTTCATATTTGTCTAAAGCTAACAATTGGAAATCTCCTGGAAATGATCAAATACAAAAATTACTGGCTTAAAGCTTTCCCAGCTACTCACAGGCATATTACAAAAAACTTCAATGCTATAATACAGGAACCGGAGAAGGCACCTGACCGGCTGACCGCAGGAATAACTTACTTGATACCAAAATCAGGATACAGCAAGGAAGCCAGAAACTACCGACCTATCACATGCTTAATGACCATGTACAAAACCCTAACAGGAATAATAGCTAAAAGAAGCAATTAGTACAAACTATTTTAAGAGTGAGATTTTGAAGCAAGAAATTGAGAGTAAATGCCGGTTATATAAGCAACTTGAAGAAACTATTGACCACTTAACTTCGGGATGTCCCATTCTGGCAAAGAACGAATATTTAATGAGACACAATAAAGTTTGTACACATTTGAACTACTCAATACGCAAAGCTTTAAGTATTGAAACTACAGACAAATGGTACACACACATGCCCAAGCCAGTGTGTGAAGAGGTAGATGTTACAGTGTTGTGGAATCAAGCAGTACATACGGACAGAGAAGTTACAGCAAATAGGCCAGATATAATAATTAAAAACAAAAAATAGAAAACATGCACACTGATAGATATGGTAATACCCGCAGACAGAAATGTTGTGCAAAAGGAAGCGGAAAAGAAGTTAAAGTACAAGAGTTTGTGTATAGAGATACAGCGAATGTGGAACCTCAAATGTACGATTGTACCAGTAATAATTGGAGCCACTGGAATAGTAACGAGAAGCTTAAAGAAAAATTTGGAGACTATACCAGGAAAACACGCGATAGATTCTCTACAAAAGACAGCTATACTTGGAACATCACACATAATACGGAAAATACTGCAATGTGAAGCTTGAAGCCTGAGCGGTGGGGATCACCGCTGGTTCAAGAGAAGTATCAGGAATAAATGCCTGTGACAGGAGACATACATATCTTATAATAATAATACGAACTGCGGCGACTCTTGCACCCTCATCGTTTCCGATCTTCGTGCAATCATCCGCGTTATAAGGCACAAGAACAAGATATTCCTAAGCGTTTATCCTCCTAGGTAATGACTTCGCCCAATTTTGCTTAACTGCGGTGATTGAACGGGAACCGGTGTAGTCAGTCTGACATGTCCGTTGAGAGTATGGGCTTATAAATTACGGCAATGTTAAGGTTCGGTTTAGGGTGCATTCTAACAGGTAGTATCGTACTTCCGTTCCTTAGCTATTGTCGAAAAACACCAGGTACCTGCTGGCAGGTACTGGGTAGGTCCTAATATTTGGGAACAGGAAAAATAAGGTATAAGAAAAGTCATGCCTCTGTTCAACTACGCACCAAACCTAAGAATGCATATGGAGGAGTATAATTTCTGCTCCTAGTATTTTAACCTGGCCAGGAATTACTTTGACTGCTCAGCTGCGTACCATGGCAACTTTATCCCCGCGAAAATATTACCGCTATCCGTTAGATTGGAGGCCTGGTGAACTAAAGAATCATTATGATATTGAAATTTCATGGTGAAAGAAATATCTTGTCTCTGCCAAGAATCGAATCCAGGTTCCTTTATCCTCCAACACCTAGTCCAGTCAATGTACCGGATCATGTATTAAACGGAAGACATTCGACAGTAAGAAAGCGGAGGGGTAGTTGCATTTTCTATCCAGCGAGTCTGCACGGTTTTGCTGCAATGTCATCAACATGCCCCACACCCAGACAGTCGTTTATAGTCGGTCGACCTGGCAGGTCGAAGCGTCCCGTGGAAAGGTGAAATGAGGTTAGGGCTGACACTGACTTGGGTTAGAGGTGGTGATCAGAAGTGTGGGTCAGATGTGGTGGCGATCGTGAGCAACAAAATCGTAACGAGTCTGAGTAGGCCTGTAGGACAGAGTAGAATAAGTGGAATATCGTGGTAAAGAGTACAGGCTAGTCTACTGCTGTTGCTGCTCATATCTCCGACACTGTCATTCTACGTATGTGGTCACATCATTCAAGTGCGACAGAGGGACACTTTACCTTCTCTACAGAAAAATCTCCAGAATTTTCACAAATGGGTTACATACTATTCAAGGCTCGGTGGCGGAAATAACATAGCCGAATTTATTCGTCGAATGTAACGCCTCGATACAACAATCAGTGATGCTTTTTCTGTAAAAAATGGCACAATAAATTGAGTAAATGGCACTTCTTTCACTGATAGTTGTCGACTATAAGGTCCTTACCTACTTACTCCATGGAGCAGAGTCCTTCTTGAGAAGTTATCACGTTCTCAACTAGTCAAGAAATTCCCGGCATTTTATGAAAAGTGAAGGTTCATTACCGCATTTACGAGAACCCGTCACTTGTCCCTATCCTGAGCCAGATTAATCCAGTACATGCCCCTATCCCACGTTCTGAAATCCATTTTAATATTGTCCACTCATCTAGGCTTTGGGCTTCCAAGTGGTCTTTTTATTTCAGGTTTCCCCACCAAAACCCTGTAGGCAACTATTCTCTCCACCATACATGCTAAATGTCCCGCGTATCTCATTCCTCTCTGTTTGATAACCCGAAAAATTTTGGGTGAGGAGTATTGATTATTAAGCTTCTCATTATTTAGTTTTCTACACTCCCCTGTTACCTCGTCCCTCTTAAGCCAAAATATTATATCTCAGCACCCTATTCACAAACACCCTGAGCCTACGTTCTTGTTTCGATATGAGGGACCAAGTTTCACACCCGTACAAACCAACAAGCAAAATTATAGTTCTGTATACCTTAATTTTTATTTTCTTGGATAGCAACCTGGAAAACAAAATATTCTGCGCAGAGTGATAGCAAGCGTTCCTTGGCTTCAATCTGCTCTTAATTTCTTCCTGTATAGTATTCTGATTAGTTCCGGTTTTCCCAAGCATTCGTACTATTCAACAACTTCAAAGGAATTATTATATATCTTTATATATCTTTATATATCTTTATATATCTTTATATATCTTTACATTGTGACTTCATCTTGCATTCTGATCTCGAGAAAGGATCATGTACTTAGTCTTATCAGCATTTACTACTGGTCCAGTCTCCTTACTATCATCTACTAAAGATTTGTGTTTTTTTATAGTATGTACGCTTCCGCCCAATATATTAACACCATCAGCACAAACTACAATCTGATATGTACCATTTGATTTCCAGCCATTCTGGTTCACCTGAACACTCCTCATGGCACAATATAAAACAAAGTTGAAAACCAATGGTTTTAAAGCAGCTCCTTTTTTTCAAACCATTCTTTTTACGAAACATGTCAGACAAATATTTGCCTAAACGGACTCTGCAATAGGTTTAATTCAAACCCGTATTTATTAACCTTACCAGTTTCATGGGGATACCAAACTAAACGAGAATGTTATACAAGATCCTCCTCCTCCGTGAAGCATAAGCTTTCTTGAGGTCTATAAATATTTTATGCGCTTCTTCTTTGCTTTCCCCCCCCCCCTTTTTTTTAAGTATTTGACGAACGCAGAATAGATGATCAGTAATTGATTTGTTGCGTCGAAATCCACTCTGATGTTTCTCAATAATTCCTCTTCACATGGAGTTAAATTTGACAGCAGGATGCTGGACAAAATTGTGTATGTGGTTGAAAAAATTGATATGCCTCTATAATTACTACAATTTGTTTTATCACCCGCCTTATAAATAGGTACAATAATCAACATCTTCCACTCGTCAGGCAATTCCTCTTTTTCCAAACATAATTAATAAATTTATGGATCTCAGAAAGAATTGTCCTATCCCTCTGCTTTCATCAATTCTGCTGAAATTTGATTAATAAATGGTGATTTGTATCTTCTTAGTTTTTAACAGACACTCAAAACTTAAAGGCACTGGGCTTAGGCACTAGTGGCTCTGCTGCATGTATTTCTGTCTAACATCTTTAACCCCATGTATATTCAATAGCTGAGAGAAATGTTTCCTCTACCTAGCCAAAATGCTGTGGGTAACCAAATCGCTCTTCTCATCCTTTACTATATTATATTGGGTTGCTGTAACTGCTGCGTTTTAGCCTGCTTCCTTTCACCAAATATCGTGAACATTCTGCATCAAACCATGTTTTATATTGCTTCAATTCATGAAGACCCAGACTCTCCTTAGCTGATGTTTTGATATTCTCTGTAATGTTTGCCCAAGCCCTCTTTATGTCCTTGCCAATAATTTAAATATTCCAAAGCTGCAAACCTGTTTGAGATCTTAATGTGATAGTTTTTGCTAACATTCAGCTCATTTAGCTTCCTAAGATTAAATCTTTCCACATCAAACTTTTGTGCATTCTTGTTTACTTACCAACAGTCTTTCCCTAACGTTTGCAATTACCAGACAGTGATCAGTATCACAGTCAACTCCCTTGAAGGATGGTACATCGGGGATACTTGAAGGCCTTATCCTATATGTCAATACGTGATCATTCTGGTTGTGAGTCTTCCTATCAAGAGAGGTTCGGGTGCGTTTATGAATGTTTCGGTGTGTGAACATCTTGCTATTAACAAATAGATTCTTAGATGTGGCAAAATTTATTACTCTAGCATCATGATCATTATCGTCCATTCCCCCTGTTGGTTTGCAAATGTCCCCTCTTCCTAATTTTACATTAAAATCTCCTAACAGAAATTCCATATTGTACACAGGAAAACGAACAAAAACCTACTCCATTTCCGCATAAAATCTCTCTTTTGTATAATCACTTTTCTCCTCGTGTTTTGCGTGCGCACTAGCGACATCTCAGAATTATACATGACATCCTATCACTAACAGACACTATTCTATTAATTGCTGATTCTGTTCTGTGTTGTACAAGAGAAATCCTCTTCCCAATTTACGATGTTTATCCTTTACACAGTAAAAATATAATCCCCTGCTCTTACAGTGCCCCGCTTGTCCCAACTAACCTACTTTACGTCCATTAATTCTAATTTTTACCTCGCTAATTCCTTGGTTGCTATTCTAAGTGACCCTGACGTATACAGGCTCCTCAAATTCAATGTACCAAATCCCAATGTCCCTTTTCCATTGCTTAGGTTATATAGGCTCTAGGACTGATTGTTTCACATAACACGCATCGCAACTTTTCATGAATGGAAAACAATTTCCTCATAAAGTAAAAACTGTCCGCAATATTTTTCCTGAAGTCGTGTACTAAACATTCTAAAATCATAGTGGCTAATAATATTTAACACAGCTGCAAACAAAAAAGTATGACACACTGCAAAAAAACGTAAAAACAAAGAAAAATTAAAATTGATGCAAAAAATATTCAACGAGACATCTTATTTCGCATCATCTGTTGCAAATTAGGTATCCGGGAATTCCTAAACTAAAAATAACTCTCTTATAGAAAGAAATGAATACAAAACAAAAGATTGTGAATATTTAGATGCAGCTACAAAGGATGCAATGCGTGGCCTTATGAGCAGTGCCTTGTAGATCTCTGGTCCAAAGCGTAATTTAAAATGGCAGTGATAATTTTTGACACATAATCGGTAACTTAATAAATTACAAAATTCATTGATAAGCGCACTAGTGAATAAATACAAAAATTAATACGCTGTCCTATACGACGTGCGGATTATCAAGGTAAAAAATACAGCACTTCCTTCCAACCCTTCTTTTGCCTCACTCTTGCAAAACCACAGCTATATAACTCCCCTATTTCCCTCGATTGCATAGCCTAAGGAAGAATACTCAAACACGAAACAACACTTTTTAAATGTAGATGTCTACATCCTTATAATTATTGCATAATCCTTAAAGGCCAGTGGTTAATCAATGCACCGCTAGGTTTAACAAACAATCTGATTAGTTTGCGTAATATGGGCCAACAAGTTGCCCTTTTTTGTATTTTAACTATTTCAGTAATCATTCTCTACATGTCTCGAATATATTAACTATTTATCATCAGGAGGTAGTTTACTGTATATGCAGCATATGGTATTTAACAGGTTCAATATATATTAAAATTGTGTAAAATTACTTATATATACATTGTCACTAAAAGCATAAAACATTGTATTGTATGTACAGTTTCAGATTATATTAGAGGATTTTTTTTAGATAATAAAAGTATTTCAGAAAATGCAATAATATACTACGAAAAAGGCTTTTATATATTACGAAGCTGTTAAATCAATAACTTGTAAAAGAAAATACAATACTCGTTCAAGCCGATAAAAGCAAGACGAAAGGAACTGTAAAGTCAGAAGCATATTCCAAAAAAGTACATACATTTCTAGCAGCTAACAACTTTCTTTTGCTTTCCAAAGATCCTACGGTAAAGTATCAAAAACTCACATAAAAACACTACGACAATGCAACTTAATCATAGACAAACACAAAATAAAATGAGTAGTCCAAAAGAGACTTTCACCACCAACACTAAAAGCACAATTAAAATTACCTAAACCTAACATCCCTATTAGATCCTTAATTAATATTGTGAAAGCCCCAACATACAAAATAGCAAAACATCTAGTAAGAATATTTAAAAAACACCTTACACTTAACAATCATTACAAAGTTGTTAATTCTACAAACCTAGCCATCGATCTAACAAACCTAAAAATAAAGGAAACCCACAAATTGATAACATACGACATACAAGACCTCTACGTTAACATTCCCAAAGAAGGGACACTAACAATTACAATATCAATGTTTTTGAAGAATAAAGACACACATATAAAGCAACAAATAATCACCTTAACGAGACTAGTTCTCTCACAGAACTATTTCACATTCCAAAACAAGATATACCAGGCAGAAAAAGATGTGACCATGATATCTCAAATCTCGAGCTCAATAGCCTAAATATTCCTACAACACTTTGAAGATATACATATAAAGCAACTTCTTGACGCAAAAAACATAATGTTCTACACAAGTTATGTAGACGATATTTTAACCCTTAACCAGCTAACGTGGAAAATATGGTAAGCTCCTAATAATGCCAACAGATGGCAGATGGAATGTAACTCGGCGTTTAAAGGGTTAATTATATATGACACTAACAGAATACAACCTGACTTCTTCAATACATACATAAACCAAAATACATACGTACATATAGTTCAACCGCACATACCACAATAATGGATGTATAAGCTTCCTTGATCTACTCATAATTCGAAAGCCGTCCAACCTTGAAATTGACATACTCCGCAAAGAGACCACTACTGATAAAACCATCAATTTCCTTTCAAACCACCCCACAGAACACAAAGTTGCTGCATTCAGTTATCACATTACCAGAATGCATTCCCTCCCACTAACACCGAAGAGGAAACAAAAAGAAGGAAAATTAATACAACTAATCGCACAAAATAAAATCTTCCCACAAAAGCTTCTACGATAACTGAACTTTCAAATACAACAAAAACAAACCAACCAGGATCAAATTAGTGAAAGAAACAAAAACAAAACGTGGACAAAATTCGTATATTACAGGCCAATAATAAAAAAAATCAACAACTTATTCAAGCATACTGATGTTGGAAGGTCCTTTAAGAACATCAACACTTTACAACAACTCACAAAACCAAAAATACAAAAACAGGACAATAGGGGAATCTATAAATTTATGTGTAACACACGCAAAATGCCGTACATCGGTCAGACCAGTCGTAGTGTTAAACAGAGATATCAGGAACACATCAAATACATAAAACAAAAGACCCTCAATAAACATACTCGTTAACATGCTAAAAAACAAGCAAGAATACGGGCCTATCAACGACACCATGACCTTACTAAAACATATCAATAAAACCACATTATTAATACCATATGAATAACTGTACATCCAATCACACCACCATCACAAACAGCTCATTCCATAACAAAACATAGGCAACATAATCCCATGTATCAGCTGATCCATCACCTACACAATACGTCATTTTCCACCAGACTAACCGATCAATACTCCAACACCAACACAAACTAAAACCAGTTCCACTCTGATCATGCTAGCGACTAGTAAACATAGATGGTATGTACAACATTTTTACCATAACGTAAGAACTTATTGCATTTTCTGAAATACTTTTATTGTCTAAAAAATCTTTTAATATAATCTGAAACTTTACATAAAATGTGTATTGTACTTTTAGTGATAATGTATATGTAAGTAATTTTACACAATTTTAATATATTTTAAGCATGATAAATACCGTATACTGCATATACAGTAAACTACCTCCTGATAATAAATAGTTAATCTATTCGAAACATGAAATAAATTAAGACAAAAGGGTGCATTTTGTTCGTCCTTATTAAGCAAATATATCATGATGCAAGGTACACAGAATGTCAAATAAAAATCTGAATGTAGTCCGCATGGTGTATTTATATGTTCCGTATGACTATTTTAAAAAAACGACTAGTGATTCCCTAAACAGATTACAGAGAATTTTTCCTCCGAAGGACAATCAGTTAATTCAATTCCCAGCACTTTGTCTCTTTCTTACCAAAAAGACGGACTAACACTGACCGAGAGCAAAAACAACTTTTACCCCAGGGCAAGAGATGTATTCTCAATAAATGGTGTGAAATGGATTAGGCTGGTCTAGGTAGTGCCAATGGTGAAAAATTGTCCAAATTATAATAAATATTACTGTTGAACAGAAGGCGGAAAATTTCTGTCTACTCCAAAACTATCATGACCTTAGTTTAGTGTTAGTACGTATCTGCTTTGACGTACAATTTCTACGCGAAGAAGTTTCTTAAACACAATTGACTGTAAAATTTAAATATCTGGTGCGATGCAGGGAAGCGTGACGTTGCGGCCTCCATGGAGTTTGTGTGTGTGTGTGTGTGTTTGTGTGTGTGGTGTGTGTGTGTGTGTGTAGTGTATGTGTGTGTGTGGTGTGTGTGCGGCGTGTGTGGGTGGGTGTGTGCGTGGTGTGTGCGGAGTGTGGTGTGTGTGAGTGTGTGTGTGTGGAGTTGATGTGTGTGTGGGTGTGTGTGTGGTGTGTGCGGGGTGTGTGGTGTGTGTGTGTAGAGTTGATGTGTGTGTGTGTGGTGTGTGTGGTGTGTGTGTTGCGTGTGTGTGTGTGTGTGTGCGTGTGTGTGTGGTGTCTGTGAGTTTGTGTGTGTGTGGTGTCTTTGTCGTATGTGTGTGGTGTATGTGTGTGTGTGGTGTGTGCGGCGTGTGTGTGTGGTGTGTGTTTGTGGTATGTGTGTGATGTGTGTGTGTGGTTTGTGCGGCGTGTGTGTGCAGCGTGAGTGTGTGTGTGTGATGTGTGTGTGTAGTGTGTGTGGTGTGTGTGTTTGTGGTTTGTGTGTATGTGTGTGTGTATGGTGTGTGTGTGGTGTGTGTTTGTGGTATGTGTGAATATGTTGTGTGTATGTGTGTGTGTATGGTGTGTGTGTGGTGTGTGTTTGTGGTATGTGTGAATATGTTGTGTGTGTGTGTGTGTGGTGTGTGTGAATATGGTGTGTGTGTGTGTGTGTGGTGTGTGTGTTTGTGGTTTGTGTGTATATATGTGTGTGTGTATGGTGTGTGTGTGGTGTGTGAATGTGGTATGTGTGAATATGGTGTGTGTGTGTGTGTGAGTTTGTGTGTGTTTGTGTGTGTGGTGTGTGTGTGGTGTGTGTGTGTGTGTGTTTGTGTGTGGTGTGTGTTTGGTGTGTGTGTGTGTGGTGTGTGTGTTTTGTGTGTGTGTGTGTGTTTGTGTGTGTGTGGTGTGTGTGTATGCGTTTGGTGTGTTTTGTGTGTGTGTGTGTGTGTGTGTGTGGTGTTTGTGTGGTGTGTGTGGTATGTGTGTGTGTGTGGTTTCTGTGTGGTTTGTGTGTGTGGTGTGTGTGTGTGTGTGTGTGGTGTGTATGTGTGTTCATACCGACAACTTATAAATCAAATGCAATATTTTATGTCATCCCATTTCACCGAGACTCAATCTTGTAAAAAAAATAAATCTAAACGACTTCGTCCTTCCCACTTCTATACATAAATTTTAATTCGTTGTATTTGCAAATACCAATGACTGCATCAGGTCTCCTTCATGTAATATTGGACGTCACAGAAATATGCGTCGCAGCACATTCGTTTCAAAAACTTTGCTCGAATTGTACTATAAGACAAACAGATATGCTGTTTTTTATTGCCATATCCTATATAAGAGAAAGCGACAATATTGTTATTTTTTGATCGTGATTTTACAGAGAACGTCAATGTTTTTACGAGGCACTCAGAAACCAGAAGTGAGGCAAAGGGTGAAAAGAGGTTATATGAAAAGTGATTTAGAAGAGGAGGGGAGAGATGGGAAACAATTTAAGAAATTGCCGAGAAAAGTAGTATATTTCAAAAGACAAGCAAGTTGTATTGTTGATGTGTGAATTTATTTTATATCCGCCGATAAAGTAATAAGCGGAATAGAAGTTCTATGTTTGGCACTAGCTGGTAACAATATTTACGTCGAAATAATTAGCACGGCATCAGACCAAATTAAACAGTAAGCAGCCTCAAAACTTGTATATTTCGCATAACATTTTTACAGTAATAATATCGAGAAATACTTTATAGGATGGACGTTTGGTGTGCATGCAGAAGGAAGAATTATTTACAAAATTTTGAGTACAAAATTTGAAGCTTACTATCCACAGACCATTACAATAGGAAAATTCCTGATTTTCCAACCTTCAGTTATACGATTTGTCCTTCCATCAGGCAGGCGTTTTCGTCAAAAATCTATATCACATTCGTCAATGTCCATTTTACAAAAATCTCTACATTTTAAAAATAAAGAACTCCACGTGTCGTGGGAAGAATTACACTCTCCACGGTGTTAATTAGCCCACGTATTAACTGTCTGTGTTTGAGTGCTTACACTTTTAATTCGCGAAATTTTGTGTACGCCATTTAATGTGATCAGGACATTTCCTTCGAATATACGAGTGCAGGTTTGCTTCAGCACGTTGTCGGGCGTTCGTAATATCATAAAGTGGTGAATTTTCCATTAATGAGTAAAATAAGAAAAAGAAAGATGTTGCTTCCACGGAGCACAAAAGTGGAGCCTTCCAAACACTAGAGAAAGGTGTGAGTTTGAAAAAGTGGTACAAAAATCTGAAGTTGACCGTGATTCTTGTGCTTGTGGCTGGAAGAGGTAAGGAAGAGGAACTGAAACTGGTGTTATACCAGAGCTACAAGACAAGGCCTAAAAGAAAGAAAGAAAGAAAAAAAATTAAAAAATACTGTGAAAAATATGAACAAATAATGTGCGCCAAACTTTATGCTTCCTGTTCACACAAGAAGAAGAGAAATATGCATCAATAATTCGACTACTTCCTAAAAAATAAGGTCGATTTTTTTTACAAGCATTCGAATCAAAAAGGAACCAACTTCACAGCCAATACAGGCTGGACACTTCGCTGTCAGTAAAAGTAATAAAGAAACCAGCCGACCCTGGTGGCCGCGCGGTCTGAGGATTAGATTTGCGGCCCCTCGCTTGCTAGAATTGTGGGTTAGAATCCCGCCGATGGCATAGATCTTTGTCTCTTGTGACAAAACCGATTAAACTTTAAAATACTTCCAGGAAAACACTGCTTTCCTTCGTAGAAAATCATCTTAGTCACAAATGAAGGGAGGACGAGTGACGGATTTTACCCGTTGTAATGCATCAATAAATATAAAACAATATTTGCTTTTATAGGAATCACCCCCCCCCCCAAAAAAAAACCGTTCCATCAAACATATTTCGTCAACAGGGTTTCCCATTTGGCATAATATTAAAAAGTGTGCAGAAGAAATTTAAATTATTTTGACGTTTATTTCCTTTTTACTCAATTTATCACTTCACACTAAAGTTTCTAAAAAAATCTACATACCAGGAAAGAAAGCAATTCTTGTCAGTAATAAAGCGCATTTTTATTCTAACGAAAAGTTGGCAATTTGGGGAAGAGGGGTGTAATTTGGGGAATATGGGTGTAGTTTAGGGAAGAGAGCTCTAATTTGGGGAAGAGGGGTGTAATTTCTACCGCCACCTGTGATCTGTTTATATCAACCTATAAAAAATTGTATGATCGAAAAATATAAGAATAAGTATAAAAAGAGACATCTTCATTCACGCTTTAAACCTATGAGATACCTAAACAACAACAAGACACTGAAAAGAAACTGACGGTGGAAGAAACTTGGATATTTTTCGTCAATTGAAACTTATACCTGGCTGTAAAACTGTAAATAATGGCAAACACGAATGTGTCAAGAAGAACATTTGACTGATAACGACAAAATAATCATGTTGTCAACGACCAAGAAATAGATGGTATTTAAGAAACATGGATAGCTGATATAAAGTGCCGTACTGGGGGTTGAAAGCTACCGAGACCTCACTTTCTTACGTTGAACAAAGAAGGCGTCTAACACAAAAACAATTCAGACGCTCCGGCAAAGTGTAGTGGGGGGAGGGGCTCTGAAATAAGAACTTATTTCTGTAAAGAAACTTTCGTTTACACATTCACATCACTTTAAATCTTGAAATACTACTGATGTTTGTAAGATGCTTTATTTAATGCTTTCAGGTATTTTCTTAGTAATTTGACAAGTAATACTCTAGTTTCATACTGAGGTAATATTTACACACAGCCTTTTCATTATCCATTTTCGAAATTTTCAGTTATACTATAGTGATTCAATCCCTTGTAGGTGGGATAATCAGGGCTGTAATATATTAGGGTTCAGCAGGCAGATAATATCTTTACCAGCCAAATAAGGCCAATGTTGAAGAACTCCTATCTCCTACAGCTTCTTTATTTTTGGAATGACTCCTAGTTATATGCGTAGCTACACCCGAATCAGGCCAAAAATTTGGCGATCCAGCGAAAGGCTATTTATTGCATACGTCCACCCAAAAGTCAAATGCTTGGATCTGGGGCAACTCCAATGACAAAAATGCGAACTGCTGAATATGGAAACTATCTTTACAGGTCCAGTGGGCAAATTAAAACCTGCCGGTGCGCCGACAGGTAATTCTGGTTAACTGCTAGCAGTTTATGTGCTGTTGAAGGCACGCCTACTATACCTCTTATGCCCTAGGCTTCAGCGAATAAGGCTGCTTCTGCAAAGGTGATGTTGAAGTAAATTCAAATTTAATCTTTAAAAGGTTTCGCCTTTATTTGATAGCTGAATAGAGAAGTGAAGAAAAGTTCATTCTTATCATATTAGTTTCCATCTTGCTGCAGACTTGTGAAGAGAGATCGAATGGGCTGGAAACCTATGAGCTCCCGCAGACGTTCTTTTGTAAAGCTGAAGAAAGGCGGAAAAGGATTACAGCGCCTGAGAGTTCAATCGGTCAGCGTGTGTCCTCCGCACCCTTATACATACTTTGCAGAGTTCTTTAAAGCTGATCAAATTAATTCTTCCAGTATAGAAACCAGTACCGAATGCAGCTGACGTACAAAAATGCCCCATTTCTCTCTCAGGCATGCGTTGGGTCTGAATTTTTAAGGTTTATTTTTAAATACAACACTTCATTACTCTGCACCTTATTCTTTGTTGTATCAAAGGCGCAAAAAACCAGAAACAAAAAGTTTGTGCTAAGGTGCCGGCTGGTCAGATCTGTTGTATACTTTAGGAAATATAAGAGATTAATGTGGAAATCATATGATAATGATTGGTAGGAATAAGGATAATGGATTTTCCTTTACAGACGTACAAAGCTAAAGGAATTTAATATTCAGATAATAATTTTTACCTAAATTACGTATAAAATTCAGTTCACATCTCACAGAGAATACTGTGGTTACTGAATAAAAGAATCGGTCAATGGGGCTTAAAAAATGGTCACTGCTAGTGGTTTCATTAACACGAACAAATAAATAAAGTTCTTAATTTTATAGCACATATTATATATATTTTTACTCTGGACCTTAATATGTTAAATGATAATTTATAAATTAGACCGTAGATTCGTTTGTGATATTCTGAATTAAGCCACAGTGGAACCTATTGCATGGGTATCAATATTTTGGAGGAAACTCCTACAAATAGTTTCAAAATATGAGATCATTATGTGAACGAAAAATGTTCCTAGAGTTCGGCAACCACACACCAGACTACAGACGTCATAACCCGAACGATGACAATTTAAGAATTTTAAATTTACAAATTTAATAAAATATAGTTTAAACACAGACTGAGAAATGAGTGAATTTGACAATTATTATTGGCAGACGTAATTTTGTACTAAAATAGCAAGCAAATATTCTGTAACACAACGCTGTGTACGTTACGATTCGTTCCTGAGAACTGTTGAGCCCCATGCCGCAAATTACACGGTACCATAAACTCGAAGACAGAAAACTTCACTTTCACTGCTATGAGGACGTCCAACCTTGCAGAGTTCAGAACCATATAAATGATACACATTAAAGAAAATTTTTTTCTAATTTCACAAGAAACACGAACGCAACAGGCTGTGGCATGTGCGTGTATCTTTGGAATAGTCTCGTTATCTGAGCCGGTTATTCTCCTTCAAAAGCGTAACGTGAAAACATTCTTTCGATATTATTTGAAATACAGAACGTAAAAACATGATATGTTAAAAATTTTCATCGTGCTTGCCCTTACTTCAGTCACTCAATAAGTTACGTGATTTTAAGTTACGCAATTTAAATACATTTTAAAAAGTTGTTATAACACTTTAAAACCCAACCGATGTTTTCTTCGTGGGAATGAAATTGGCTACAACACAGCGGGGAGTTCACGCTGCGGCAGATCAGATTCCAGTGTTTTGGATTTTGGATTTCAGTTGACTCTTTTTATATACATACATTTAAACACATACACGCTCCATCCTTCTGTGCTTACTTCGAATATTTGCAGAAGTAATCTGACCACGATAACTAGGCCAGTTTAATACAGATCCTAAAGAACAACGGTAGTAACTGGCACTAAAGAAAATTTGTCAGCAAACTGTAAATGGACAAGAGGGTTAAAATAAACTGGACGAAGTGGAGACAAGACATGTGAAGAGTGGAAGAGACGTGAGATAAGAATGCTCTGTCGCTGATAATATTCAACTTATACAACGAGTACCTTAGCGAGGAAGCTCTTGAAGGGTCTGGAAACTTCAAAATAGGGAGAAAAGTAATACACACTGTGAAATATGCAGGTCCCTTATGCTGCTGGTAAGGAAGAAACGGTGCTACAGGGCGTGATTGAGAGACCGAATGGAACGGAAGACGCTGTGGAATGGAAATGAATGTGGATAGAAAATGAGAATCTCAAGGCAACCATCCCCCAATACAGATTATGATGGATCAAAAACAAACAGAAAATGTGGGATTTTCAAAGACTTGGGTAGCATTTTAAAGAATAATACAAGAAGTAAGAGCGAAATAAAATCCAGGATTGCCGTCGCAAAGCAACATCCAACAAACCGAAGAGTACTTCATCAGCAAATTGAAATTCAGTTTAAGGAAGAAACTAGGAAAGGGTTGTATTTGGAGCAACACTTCGAAAAATAGGTCAGAAATACATACAAAGTTTTGGAATATGGTACTGGTGAAGGATGGATTAGAACAGTTGGACCGAAAGGGTGAGAAATGAAGAAATATTACGTAGAGTCAAGAAGGAGAAGAATATGCTACTTAAAATAAACCGCAGAAATGCAAACTATATTAGTCATATCTCTCTTAGGAATTGCCTTCTGAAAAACGTTATTGAATGCAAAGTATAAGGAAGGATAGAAGGGTGGGAAGACGAGGAAAAAGAAGTAAACATCTTCCTTATGACCTTAACCCTTATCCTGCTAACGTGGAGAACAGGGTGAGTTTCTAGTAATGCCAGCAGATGGCGGATGGGATTTAACTCGGGTTGTAAAGGGTTAAGGAACTGAAATGATAAATTAATTTAAAGAGGAAGCACTAGATCGCACTCAGTACAGAATTGGCTTTGGTGGCGGCTGTGGACCTGTCGTAAGAGACTAAGAATGAAAGAATACTGAATGCCGTATTGCGCAAAATTCGACTTGTGCCGGGCCCTCCGGAACGTAAATACTGCGTAGTGTCTGTAAATATGGAGGAGTGGAGTTAATGTTTCACTTATTAACATGCAGACTGGATGTAGGTGAATGGTAATCTTCCCATCCCCGGCCTTTCCAACTAAGGAGAGAGTCCTCCATTCCGAGTGGGCACGAGGCTACATAAGAACGAGAATCGGTACAGCCGTAATGGCGTACGGAAAAATCTGTCGTCCATCCAAGAAATCAGACTGCGATACTTCGGTTTTCCGGGCCGCATCCTACACAATATATCGGATGTATTATCGAGAAGTCGTACAATTTCATAGCAACAAATTTCTGTTGCGTTATTAAGTTATTAAATTATATTTTAAAGTCAAAAGTGCATGAATTCCAACTAAGTGTTTTTCACGTACAATATGCAAGTTTGTCTATTCACCCAATCACACACTCCCCCTCTGCACTACTGGCAGCACAATGAGGTACCGATTGCCAGTATTGTCGCTAGGTATTCATTATGTAACACTTTTCCTGTTCGCAAATAAAGAAAATTACTAGTTATTACACTGTGCTGCTACCTTGAGCCCGTATGGAATATGACCCTATCAGTTTAATATACCGGTGCTGAAGTACGACTCACTATTTACGTCAACGAACATGCTTACAAATTGATTCACAATCCCACCAACGGGTCCTTCACACACGTATCTCTCTTCGTTGCATGCAAGATAAACAGTTAAAACAGTTGTGTGACGTATTAACATAGTCGGTATTGGTAAAGAGCCAGTCGAATATGAGTATAAAATATTAAAAGATGTTTTGTTAAAATGCCATATTTAAGCGACTCTCCTTCAGTGTATTGCGTATTTGATCGCCCATTCACAAGACCACGTCACATTTTTTTCTATCAGCATTTCGTTACGACGTGTCTAATTGTCTGTCGCAACTTTCGGAATGCAAAAACGATTTTGGGTCCATTTCGTACAATAACGATTTTCGCACCTCATTTCCCCAAGAATCATACTGATAAAAGCATCCCACCTCATACTTTGTGCTCCAAATGCCCATTTGCTCTCTTCATCCCAGCTTCATAATAAGCCCTTCGCAGTCTCGTTGAATTCAGCAGTCCGACAGCTAAAGGCGTCGTGATTTAGCGCTTCCGCCATGTTATATATGAGATATGCGCCGTTTTGCGATTTTACGCAGTGTAGAATGGAAGTTTCATTTCGACGTTTCGGGACAATCCATTCGCCCCATCTTCAAAGGTCTGCTTGACCCTTCAAGATTGTACAGATATCTTATCCCGTAATTCGCAAATAAACTGCCATACTACGTAGCATAAGATCCAACAGAGCGCAGATCAGCAAAAATGTACTTTATAAATCAAATAAATCTTATTTACGTGGAAAATTAAATGTACTAATTGTTTTATGTATCTCATATCTTAATATTTTCTTAACAACTTCGTTTATAGTCACGTGTAATTTACTCCGATTTATTTTCTCAACGCCAATCTGACAAATCAACGTTTGCGTAGAAAATTTGTCACTTCTCGTAAAAACTTCGTCATGGAGAAGTAAAAAGTGATGGGAGTAAAATTCCCAATTACGCAACACCACGTACATATTCGATAGGATATACTTTTTACACTAAAGAAAACCAGTCCCGGGGTGGTGGCGCCTGTCAGAAATCAAACCCAGACAATTATGTCCAACGTCAAATTATCTTACAGATAGACGCTAGTATCCTATGTAAAATACACTTTAAATCTGAGATTTTCCTTGATACTACTGTTATGAAGAATGCATGCCATTCCCTACTTCATATCCTCCCGAGGAAAGCGATAATTCGCGCTTTAAAACACACAAAGCAACTCAGATTTGAAGACTATAAACACATTTTGTACAGGACTAAAAAGGATTTCCCCATGTAGCCTACATCCCTTAAATATTTTAGCAGTTTCGCTACTTTAATCTCGTAAGAGAAAGCAAGTGTTATTTGTTTCACACTTCTTAGAACTCCGGTGTCATGTGACCACGATACACCTGGGAATAATGTGACCTGTGGTACACAGAGTCGGAACTGGTCTCATGCACTTAGCTGGAATTTTGATTCTACATTTCCATTGTCCTTATTATGAGGATTGTAGCAACAACAAGGAATTATGAATTATGTGATGCAACAGAGCTAGTCTCTATTATGCCTTTGTGTACTGTAAGAGGGATTATTTTAAATCACGCAGAAGTTCAAGAGGTCAACCCGTCAACATAATCGGGAATAGAAAAAATCAGCGCCACTACCTTGCTTGACAGTTTCATTTCCAGACTTTGTACAGTTAACACAGTATATTTTGAACACAGTGCAGCATTCAGGCGTAGCTACATTGAAAGTATTGTTTTTTGTTCAGAATTCGGCTACTGAGTGCAAAATTTGATTTTAAATTTCTTATAATATTAATCTGTGTAACAGAATTGAAAGCGGAATGGAATTTTGGAGCAGATCATGGACTCTAATTTCCAAATCCTTCCCGATTCACTGTACACAAATCAACAACGTCTTTGACATTGTTTGCTATTTTGTGTGGAGTACATATTTCTATACGACACTTACAATGTGCCAGTTAATCTCCGTCTGTAGCCCTGTCTCTATACCTGTAAGTTCTGTGTCTGTATTTCTCAATTGTGCATCGAAGAATGGTGCAGAGGTTATTGGCGCGGTCGCAGAATTACGAAAAACGAATATTAACGTTGTCGTGGTTTTGTCCGCCTATCTCTCTGTCTTTCCGTCTCTAAGACTGCTTGCGAGTCTGTCTGTCTGTTTATCTGTCTGTTTGTCTGGCTGGCTGTCTGTCTGTCTATATGTATGTATGTATGTATGTATGTATGCATGTATGTATGTTTGTATGTATTTATGTATGTATGTATGTATATCTGTATGTATGTTTGTATGTATTTATGTATGTCTTGCTTACTTGCTTTCCCTATAAAATAACTCGGTTCCCCACAGAAAGGGTTTCATACATTTTTTATTTGAGGATATTTCGAAATCCTATTATGAAAATTCAACTTTCATTAAAATCCGACAGGAATAACTGGTACTTTATATGAAGACCTACGAAAATTTATTTCGCTGGCTTCTTCTTAGAATACGAACTTTTCAAATTCGTAGAGAAAATCAAAACACACATTTAACGTTCAGAAACGTTTTCCGAAAACCGTGCCGTTTATGGGATAATGTAGGAAAATATGTAAGTGCTAGACAGGTCATAGATGACAATAAAAGCGACGTCGAAAAGGTGCGATTTGCATGCCGGATAAGTAAGGGAAGAATACGGACAGTACTCATGATATTTAGTACTTACTGCTTCATAACTGACTAATTCTGTCTCACGTGGTAAAAGTTTCAAGTAACACAAAAACTTAGAAAATACGCAATGACGTATCTGTCATTACTATCTGTTTAACAAAATTGTACTTCTAAAGGAGGCCATGAATCAACGAACATTCTTTTGTTTCAAGGCAGTATCGGGTAATTTACGTGCAGACTTACGTAACATGTATTGTTGCTGTCGACATATATTGGTCATAAAGCATTGTTGTGCAACATTCAATATTTTTATATACTTGAGGCCGACGTGCGGCAAAGAAAAAACAAAGAATGCATTGTTGTGTTTACACTGCAACAATAGGTATTCTCCATAGTGTTATAGTGTTACGTTATACTACATGGTCTGTCTTGAAGAAATTGCTGTTGATTAGCTTATAGTATGCTTACTGAAAAATGCAACGACTTTTAAAAATGTTCCTTTGCTAAAATAAGTTACGACCTAATAATCTAATAATTACACCAGGCGACAACCAATCATAGCATTATAAAACTATTTTTAAAAGTAGGCCACTTGCCTAATTTAAGAAAGCTTCCCGGTTTCAACAGAAGTTTGAAAGCGCAAAGTTTTCAAATAGACTATTCACATGAGACTTCTATCAAATCAGAGGCGAAGGCAAAAATTTAAATTGCTGCCGTAATCTCACATCAGAAGTGGGTGCAGAATGGTGTGGCGTTCTACATTAGTAGGGCAGTATGGTTTAATACAATGTCGGGGAGCAGCAACGGAGATACATTACCCAGCTTCATTTCTTGAGTGCACGTACATAGTAAGCATTATTAATCATCCGAATTCACAAAGAGAACTGGATACACAAATTCGCATGTGTAGAGCAACGTGCATGCCTCAGTGTCTTAGATGCATATGAGTCATCATTTTCATTAACTTGTCTTCCATTTTAATGGTCATTCTCTTTTATAATTCGCAGGCAATTAACAGATTTCCATCGTAAAAACCTTCCTTGAATACTGATTAGGTGGAAGGAACATCTGACAACACTCTTATGAAACATAATACCTATCAAAATAATGTTTAAAATTTAGTCCAAACCTAAAAGAAAGCACAATGTCTCTGCATTGCAAAAAAATTGTTTATTGGTGTACAGAAAGAGCATCAAACTTTATTCAGAGAACCACGTGAAATTCACGAACAAATTTTGCTGTCACCCAGCAGAGTACTTAACGTCAAAACTGGTGGTACTTCTAAAGCAACAACCCAGCTTTAAAGAATTACGCAAATGTCCTTTCACAACAGTTATAATTTTATCTTCAGGAAGACAAAACTCTCTATATCACTGTACTAAGAACTGTAAAACATACGCAAACAACATTCTATCACTAACTCCATCTGGTTCACTTTTGAAGTTCGTTAAATTGTTAGCCTTTTAAAACTACATTTTTGGGGTAAATGGTTTCTATTTCAAAAATACATTCGTACCCAGATAAGCACCGATTAGGACTAATCTCCAACTCTAGTCAAGCTTTAATAGCACCTCACATGCTTTCTGTGTAAGCAATTAATTCTTGAGAAGGTCATGGTCGCACGATTAGACAATCTTAATGGAAACTGAATGAAAGTATATTACTGTGTTTACAAAATCCCACAATTAGCCCCTACCCTAAATTAAATAAATCCGTTCCGCACCCTCCAAATTTTAGTATTATTTCAATATTAGCCCTCACATGAGCTCAGTTTCAAATTGGTCTGAGTTTAAATTCAGTCACTGCGCCGGAATTTCGCCCAAATATACGAGCACTGACAGTCAGCGTATGTAATTTTTTAAGTGAATTGTTCTGTATACTACACCAGCTTCTTTTTACTCGCTGCAAGAAGAAATCATTGGAAGTACGAAAACATTCTGCGGCTTTGCTCGAAACAAACTTCGAAATTCTAGATGTTTTTGCTTTTAAAGTAACCTAAAGCTTATATTGACAATCGGAATGAATAAAGGAAACACTGTACACTGACAAGACATATAAATGGTCCTGAGGGGAGCTGAAAGTACAAATACTTTCACGAAGGAAGCATTGAATCGCGGACAATAGCTGTAGTCCAGGCAGCACCTTCTGTGATGAAGAAAAATGGTTGCTAAAGCAAGGAGGACCTATTGTTCTGGTGTCAAACAGAGGGTGTAGCAACTGAGCCACACGACTGTCAAATCAAACGCCCCCCCCCCCCAAGCCCTGACCAGCTATGCGCCCGATAACAGCAATCGATTTCCACCCACCCCTCACAGCTCGGTCCGGTTCCCATGGTACTAAACCCCCTCACAGAGCATGAGTACAGTCCCTGGAATTGCTTGTGTCCACGTATCATGAGACCGCAAGAACAGACACGGACCGGAACAGCGCCCGGATATCATACTCCACACTCAACAACCAGAAACCGAACAACGCCAGCTGATTCTGTTTATGCAGTTGGCCTTACAGTGACAGCATAGCAAGGTTAAACGTGTTTAAAGCAGCCAGTACGTTTCGTATTTTCGCAAACATCATTGACCGGCTGATTTTCGTAACGTAAATTGTGGCTTGTTTACTGTGAGGTACGAACTGTAAAGCTATATTGTTTAGTTGAACTTGTTCTTCCAAATATCGACGGCAGCGGTATTCTTGGATATCGCGAATATCTTTCATAACAACCTGCACTCTGGCCATTAAAAGATTTGAAGTTATCACGACGGTAATTAAGAAGACAACCGTCTTGTGAGATATGATGGCATGCAGTTTGGTAGATAGATTGAGACGTATCAGAGAAGCTGGCTTCTACCATAAGCAAGTGTACAGACATCCAGGGTAAAGGCAGCAAGTTCCTCTGAAATGTCTGAACATATCCGTCAGACACATGGCTTCGTACCAGACAGCAGAAGACAGTTTAATCAGCAAGCGCTCTCTTCTAAGGGGCTAATTACTACAAGGAGCACGACCCTGCTTGAATGGCTCACAGTCGCTTTCTTATTTCAACGCCTGTTCTAGAACTCGAAACTTCAGTGCTGTGTCCAAAAGAACCCGCCAATGGACCACACATGCAAGCCCACAAACTAACTCCTTCGTTCTTTTAAGATGGCTTCATCCCTAGCTAGTTAAATTCCCTCAACTGACACATCACGCGTGTTAACCACGATCCAAAGCAAGCCTCAAATCCCTTTACCTTCTCCTATTAACGTATGGAAAATTTGAACATTTTTATTTTCATGCCTTTAACTGATTTTCAGAAGCAGTTACAAAAGTTCTTACTGTAGACACAAGAATAAAACTATCTATGGTCACATGTACGTGTAATATGTGGAGGTATGGACATAAATTACCGAACACTCACGCGCGCGGTATAGATGAACACTAACATGATTTCCATCTGTGCGCACAATTTCTGCAGCCGACAGTGTGTTACCAGCCTGCAACTTGTCTCAAAATGAACTGCTTGCCTTGCAGTTCTCTCTTGTATTGCCAGGTGCAGTCAAGCGTCTTAAGGTTCGGTGGTCAGGCGGCCAACATCCCGGCTGGACAGGTGTGCGTTCGTCATGTATACAAATAACATTGCAAATGATTACTGTGGTATTATCTTTGAAGGAACCCCCTGAAAATGACATACTTACATTTCCAACTTTACCTTCGCTCCAGAACGTAATCGCTTTCTTTAACTCTAAGCCTTCTGGGTGGGGGAGGAGGGGGAATCGTCGATGTACACGTTACTGCGACAGGTTGTGCACCCTAGACACCACAAGACAGGCGACTTAATAAGTAATACTGGAGCGCTTACTCCAAACAGTCGTTCCCGCGGGAAAACAGTACGTATTACACATTCTCATTGCGTGCGTGTGTGTTTGTAGCCTTAAATATCCGGCATGCAAAGCCCATGGGCCGTGTTATATTTTCATCTGTGATCTCTGTAATCTGTCTGCCTCTACCATATTCCTTCACATTACCCCATAAAAGGCACGATATCCTGAAAAAAATAGCTATTGAACAAAAATGCCTGTTCTGATCTTTTCTACAATATTTGTGTAAAACATTTCTCATTCTAAGAAGAATTCAGCGAAATGTCATAATAAAGGTGCATATGTAAAATACCCTTTATTCTTGTCAGACTTTAATGAAACTTGAATTTTCTCCACATATCTAGGAAGTGTGTCATCCCCGTTGTGTGTGTGAAACTAGGAGAAGGTATGTAGTCAAACACAACTTAATCACTGAGGTGTAATTTAATGAATGTGATGGAAAACACATCACATTCATTAAATTACACCTCAGTTATTAAGTTGTGTTTGACTACATACCTTCTCCTAGTTCTCCACATATTTTCGAAAAATACTGAAATATCAAATTTCAATAATTCCGTCCAGTGGGAGCCGAGTTTTTCCGTGAGGACAGGCGTGATGAAGGTAATAGTTGCTTTTCGAGTTTTGTGAAAGCTCCTACAATAGCGCATGAATTTGAGTATATCTGAAATGTATGCACCGTCTGACTAGAAGTGAAGAAAATGAAGCCTGTGCTGTGTTTGGAGTTTCAGAATATACGGATGAGACAAGTCCTCGAGCCCTACTCAGAGAATTCGCGGCACAGGTTTTGGGACAGAAGGTAAATAGGTGCATCGATTACACGTAAGAATTTGTGCGGCATAAACATACAGATAGATTTAAAATAAAATTTCCCATCAAAGGTATTTCTGGAAATTTTACATGTAATCATCACATTGGTCTCCAGTACCCAAGTCTTGAGTCTTTCCAACAAAACTATCTATAAAACACTTAAACGGGCAACACTAGACACGTCATCTGCGTTGTAAGTTGTGATTGTATAAAAATTGAGCGGAAGTCAAATAAATGCTTACGTTTTAGTTCAACAACACACTTTTGGTAAAGATATTAAACCCATAAATTCTAAGCTTGGAGAATGATTATAAGATGCACCAAGACTGCAATTCCACAGAACTTGTATTCTTCAGACTTATCTTACTAATTTCCGGTTTCTCGAAATAAATTATTCCTTAAATTACATGTGAGCATTATGTTGGACCAACAATTATTACTGAGCTCAATAAATCGTCAGGATTATCAAATTGTTCTTATCGTACTAAAATAGTATTTATTCTTGTATGGTCATTCATGCGAAGACTACATCATCAGCAATTATTAGTAACGAGAAGAGAGGCAGCTGATATAAAGTATAATTGACGCGCGTCCAAGTAACCATTGTTGCCGCAGAAAAGTATTATATATTCTGAGTGTGTGTCTTTAGCGTTAATCATCCAGCGTAAAAAAGCATGCGCCGTATCGTATTGTCATCTGTGGTCTGGCTGTATAATTTTTTTCACATTATCTCATAAACGGCAAGATTTAAAAAAAAACTGTTGCTGAACATAGTGTGTATTTTGAGTTTCTCTACAACTTTTCTCTTAAGCATACATTTGAAGAAGAAATAGCGAGATATGATCAGAAATGTTTGTTGATCGTCATGTAAAGTATTGTTATTCTTGTCACGTTTTAATAAAACTGGCACCTTCTCGACAGATTTTTGAAACAAACTCAATATAAAATTTAACGCAAATCCGTCTACTGAGACCGAATTGTTCCATCGGACGGACAGACATGACGAAACTAACAGTCGCTTTTGACAATTCTGCGAACGCGCCTAAAAACAGTTGGTGGTACTGCAAGTTGACTGAACTAATTATTGAAATCTCTTTCCGTCTCTCGGAAACTATCAGATTTTCATGTAGAGCAAGGACAGCGGGTTTAAAAAACTGAGTGTGTATGAGATGTTTACTTTGGCCATATTATGTACTTGGTTCATTGCCTCACATTAAGCATTACATCCCAGCAATATTATAATTTCTGACGGTATTTACCGTGACTAAATGCAGTTCGGGCGTGGCGAGATTTACATTCCTAATCAAACAAACGCACATCATGAAATAAAGTGAAATGCCAACTTGATGCAACGATGTAATTAATTGAAGTTTCTTTAGCTCGACATGTTTCGGGTACATACACTCATCTTCAGGAGCATTAGATGCTGAGTTGCAGCATATGGTTTTCTGCACCCAATTTGTAGATGAGTGGTGGTCGTGAGAGCCGCTGTGTAGGTCGCGTGTCCGGTTTGGAAGGTGCCGTGTTGCATCAAGTTGGCATTTCACTTTACTTCATGATGAAGATGCATGGTCAAACAACCCTCAAACTTACATCATATTGCGTGACAGATGCACAGAAAATAATGTCCCTGAGTTCTAACTATAATAAAAAAATAACATGTCCTTCTCATCGGTACCCACATGTTATATATCCTTTTAACGAAATACAGGGTTGGTACCGGTTTGCACTAATTCGCACTAATTTAAATTATACATAAAAGAATTACTTTGTACCAAATAAGAAACATGCACGGTCTCAATAACAGAAAACCCAAGTGTTAATTCTGATTAGAGAAGTAGTTGCTCTTATTGCAAGCATTTGTAGAAATCGCCGGCCACGGGCGTTCTTTTGTAAAATTTCAGCAAAAGTGCAAAATAATATTGTTATAAACAGAACGTAATATTAGGGACTTCGAATTACAGCTTTTCCTCATGAGATATTAAAAACCTTACATGCAATCGATTACGAACAGGCATGTGTAAAATTTAGTACTGCACTGAACGCTGGCTTACTTTTATTTGTACGGTAAGCGATTATTTATTTAATTACTGGGACAAGAATCCTGTCTTATAATTTATCGAATCAGTACTATTTATTAGTTTCTGTTAGTTAATTGAGGAAGGTATTTACTGGATTTCAGACTTTAATACGTAAGTCCTATTCGATTTGATGCGTTTTTCGCACAAAGTGCACACAGCGAGAACATAATGGGAGGACTTACCTAACCACGAGAGAACGGATTCTATAAAGAAAGTCTATACACTGCAGCAGACATGATCTCTTTGCATGAGTGTAATACATGCTATTTACACATGAAGACAATATTAAATTTTATGCGTTCGTCCAAAATTTCTCATCAAAACAACAGTTGCTCATGGCATTATATAACGCAAACTATGTACCTCATTAGAATACGCAAATTTTACTTTACAGGGAAACGAACTCCATTGAGCATATTCTTTCCTTAGAAGATAACAGCTCCTCAGCTATTCAAGAAATTCCCTGCATTTTATGGAACCCGAAGATTCATTAACCCATTCACAACAGCCCCTGACTTGTCCCTATCCTAAGCTAGATCAATCCAGTCCATGCCTCCCCATTCGACTTCCTGGAGATCCATTCCATTATTATCCTCACACCTACGAGAAGATCTTTCAAGTAGTCTCTTGCCCTTAAGTCTTCCCACCAAGACCTGTATGAATCTCTCCTGTTTCCCATAAATGCCAAATTTTCTACCGCTTATATTCCTCTTGATTTGATTACCCGTATAATATTTGGTCAGGAGAACTGATCATCAAGCTCCTCGTTATATGTTCATCTCCACTCCGCTTATTCTCAAGTATCTTCCTCAGTAACTTATTCTCGAAACACCGTCAGCCTATTTTCCTCCCTCAGTGTAAGCTACCAAGTTTCACACCCGTAGAAACAACAAACCAAACTGTTATCAATATATTTTTGAATAGAAAATTGGAAGACTAAAAATTCTGCACCGAATGATAGCGAGCGTCCCTTAAGTTCAGTCTGCTCTTAAATTTTCAACAAGGGAATTTGATTTGTTAGGGTTGTTTATTCGTTAGGGGTTTTTCCCAAATATTTGAACCACTCCGCTCTTTCAAATAATTTATTACCTATCTTCATGTTGTGATTTTGTCCTGCGTTCTGGTCTCGAGATGTTATCATCTAATTCGTTTTCTCAGCATTTACTTCTAGACCGAACTACCTTTCTAACGGCTGCTACTGCTTTTGGCGTTTTCTTTATTGCACGGGTACGTACGTTTCCTCCCAATATATTAAATCTTCAGCATAAACCAGGGGCTGAAGTTTACCACTTAATTAAAAGCCCTCCTGTTTTCGCTGAATACTCCTAATGGCATTACGCAAAAGCAAATTCGAAAAGCAATGGCGATAAAGCGTCTCATTATTTTAAAACCATTCTTAATAGGAAAAGTGCCTTAGAAGTGTTTGTCTACCCGGACAGTGTTACTGGTTCAATTTTTAGTAAACTTACTGTATCATTGTTATCCTTATAACAATTTCGATTAAAATATTATAAAAGACCTCCCTCATAATTGAATAATATGAGTTATTGAATTCTATAAAGAGCTCTTGCATTACTTCATTGAACTCCCGTTTTTTTATACATTTTTGTTGAATGCGGAATATATAATCAGTAGCTGACCTTGAGAGAAGGATGTTGGTTAAAATTTTATATGTAGTTGACGAAAATGATATGCCTCGATAATTACTACAGTCTATTTCAGCAACCTTCATGAAAATAGATACAATGATCGACTCCTCAGGCTATTCCTCCTTATTCCAAATACGTAGAATTAAAAAGTTTGTGGATTTCAGAACGCCTCGTCCTATTTCCTGCTGAATTCCATCAATACCCGGTCATTTGTGTCATTTTAGCTTTTCAACAGCCACCTAAAATTTAAAGGTACTAGTGGTTCTGCCGTATGTATTTCAGTCAGCCTAAAGTAATTAACCCCTTGTGAATTCAATAGCTGAGCGAAATGATTTTTCCACCTAGCCAAAATACTGTGGGAGTTTAACACCAAATCGCCTTTCTTATCCCGTCCTATATTATTTCTATGCCGGTATCTCTTCTTAAAATGAGTGAATCCCCTCTGCAAATCTCTGATATTCTTGGTCTTACTGTTTTTTTTTCAATTTCATTAACTTTATCTTTCAGATATTCCCTCTTTTTCTTCCTCTAATGTCCACGCCTTACATTGTTCGGATTATCTGTATTACTTTGGTTTGCAGCCTGTAACAACTGAGTTGTAGTCTGCTTCCTCTAATTTAAAAATTCTAAAAGATTTTCTTCAAATCATGATGTGTGTTGCTTTCTATCATACAGACCTGGACTCTCTTCGGACGTTCCGTTCTTTCCTAATACTTTTTCTCTTTTGCTGAGGTTTTCATAGTCTTCTTTATGTTTCGGCGAGCCGAATTTATATTCTTGTCATCATTTAAATTCGCCAAAGGTTAGAAACAATCTGGGATTTTAATTTTCTTCTTTTTTCTAACTTCCAAAACACTTAGATGCTAGAGATAGAGCCTTTCCGCATCGAACGACGATGCTGCTTGTTTACTTACCAACAGTCTTTCTCTAATGTTTGTAACCATAAGATAGTGATCAGCTCCCCTGTATGATCCTACATTGAGTATGGTCGAATACCATCCCATTTACATCAATATGTGGTCAATCTGTTTGTGAGTCTTCCCATCAGGAGAGGTCCGAGTGTGTTTATGAATATTTCGGTGGGGGAAAATCGTGCTCATAACAAATGGATTTTGATGTGGCAAAAGTTAATAATCTAACATCATGATCATTACTATTCTCACGTAAAATCATATTCGTTCTTGTCGGTTTGAAAATGTTCTCTCTCCCCAATTTAGCATTAAAATCATTTGAATTTTCGTGTGTCATGACACTTAAGAAAGTGATAGAACACCTGCTCTAATTCGTCATAAAATATGCCTTTGTTTCACATTGTTTATCCTCGGGTGGTGCGTGGGCATTCGGAAATATCATAGCGGTAATCTCTCCGTACTACGTATAATATTCCACCATTAACAGAACTCTACTCTCTTAACTGCTGATACTATTCTCTGGTATACAAAAAAAATTACCATACATATACCAGTTAGTTTAAATTAGGATAAGTAGATTGTGGGCTTTCATTTTTGTTGTGGTGAAAACTTAAATGTCTTTGTCACCACTAAACCATACACTTAAATCAACGGAAAATCTGACACAGAATTTCCCCCACTCCTATCAAGGGGTTCTCCCGCCTACAGCGCTCTTTTTGTGTTGTGTTACTCTGTTCCGAGAAGGAAGAAACTACGCTTTTGACAGTGAGGATGTGTGTAATGTGAGCAGAATGGGGGAGCAGGTGGCCGACTTCTAACAGCCATTACCCATATTCATTCTTTCCTTGACTCAAGTATCTACAGTTTCGTTCATAGTTGTTCAGTGTGCTGGGAGCAACTTTCATTAGATAATTCAGCTGATTTTCTGTTCAGATATAGCGAAGGAGGTATTCATAAGAATAAATCAACCTGTTTTGACGCAAATAAATATCAGTGCGATAGAAGTACGCAAAGCGCGCCTGTGTTGATATTCATAGACGTCATATAAACTTCATCAATCCTCATATATACACGATTTTCTTTAAATAAAAAAAAGGGGGAAAAACTGTGTTTCCAGGACTCAAGGTACAGGCCACGTTTTCTGAAACTTTTCATAAGATTGCGTTGGTGCCAAGCATCTGCCTATGTTTCTCCCATTCAAAAGTTGGAAAAGACCAAAATTCACAGGGAACCAGTCTGAATTTTAGGGCTGGTGTTCTGCAGATGCTCCACCAACGCTGTATAATGCTAATAACAAAGTTCTTAAGTATGTAACATTGTGTGGTCTGGAAGCAAAAACCATGGTTTAGTCAAGAACTCAGGTGCGTTTTCACAAAATGCATTCCGCAAAGCAGCTTTTAGTGTGCTTTCATAGCATTCACTATTAAAACTTTGCTTGAAGGGTAGCCGATGCCGAAGGATATTATCTTTGGAGTCAACAATATAACATCAGCATCACGTTTCCGGACGAAGACGCCGTACGAATCTTTTTCAGCGGAAGTGAGCTTTGGAATCTGTTTGGAAAATTGATTTGGATAATCTTTTGATTCGTGGGCGTAAATTACGGTAAAAGATTCAACACAGATGAATGTGAAGGATAATGTGTCGTTATTTTAAAGAAAGCAAAACCGATTTCTCTAAGAGATTTCCACCCTCTTTCTTCTCAGTGATCGCTGAGATCACGTGCAACCTACATATCGCAACTTAGCGATATCATTCTTTATGAAGTAACAATGCCGGGAGATTAGCCCGGTGACACACTACAGCCGGCAGATAATTAATTCTCACAATTTTAATCCTTCGTTCTACTTCAGCAGTTCCTTAGCTTTCCCAAAAAAGTCATCTTTACCGCCATTGCTTGTTCTCCAGCGCTGAGAAATGCACACCACAGTTTTTTTCCACTTCTTTAAACTGTAGATATTCTCACTACCCCCTTTCCCTAATTTTCCCTAAGTACCAAACAATTTTCCTTATAGCTTTTCCAAGCTTCACGAAAATCGAATCTCATATTATTCCCATAAAATGTACGAACATCTTTTTTCCCGTCACTGAAAGATGGACTACTTCAAGTATTTCGTACTGTCTCTTGACAGCATAATAAAATTCTTGTTAGCAATAGATCGTCGTATTTCAGGCCGCAAAGTGACGCAAGTGCGTTCATGACGAACGTTTTAAAATATAACCAATTTTGCATACAAATTTTCACAGGCAGTGAAAATGCATTGGGAAGCCTACAGAAAAGCGAAAATAAGATTAACTGTCCTCGCTTAGATTCTGTGTAGCAATTTTGTTTTTTATTCTAGAATAATAGTGCCAACTTTTGCGGATAGAGGGGTGTTACGTGGTCAACGCAACGAGTCCCCACAGCGGCTCCAGGTCTAGAAAACAGAGATTAACGGCTGTGGGGACTCGTTGCGCTGACCACGTAACACCCCTCTATCCGCAAAAGTTGGCACTAACTTCGCCGACAGGCGGCGGTCGCTCTGTCGGTATAGTTCGCGTGCGGACTAAGGCCACGGAG
>Ga0131853_10002794_pt1 | contig 31267 bp, 29 predicted proteins | sample TergutLab28metaG_FD_92764 | JGI IMG/M metagenome (GOLD analysis project Ga0131853, IMG submission 92764) | Labiotermes labralis P1 segment gut microbial communities from Petit-Saut dam, French Guiana - Lab288 P1 (version 2) (version 2) | ecosystem: Host-associated > Arthropoda: Insects >... | reverse complement strand
TAAAAAAATTGATCTAAATGATTTTCGGAATTTTATTACAGAGAGGTGCGAATGTTGCAGCCTCTCTTAGACTTAAAAACATATTTAATATATTTGATTTTAAGAGTTGGTTGAATCCATAGGAGGAATTTTATGAAAAATAAAATATCATGTTTAATACTCTTAGTTGTTGTAACCATAACCCTTTCGGCATGCTTTAGTTCTACACCTGAATTTGGAAGTAATGGTTCAAATGTTTTTGTTCACACGAAATCTCCAGATATACTTTCTTTTCAAGTTGCGTTGTTCTCAAAATCAAAAATTAAAAATATAGAGTACATAGATATTGAAGGGAAAAGCATAACAGGAGAGGAGGAGTTTGCAGTTGAAATTCTTAATAATAATGTTGATGAACTCGATAGTTATAAATACAGAGGTCTCCATATAACCAATGTAATGATAGATATATCTGTTGAAGAAACTGAAAAAGAAATTGATTCATATGAGATTAGTAAAATTGTCTTAAATATTGATGGGAAGCAGTGCGAAGTAATACTAGACACACCAATTATTCATGAAATTTCTGAAAATGGAGGTAACACCTTTACAGAAGAATTAAGGATTTCAGTCATCCCGAATGAGTTTTCTTCTAGGTGGCTTAATAATCCTGAGCAGAGTGTAATATATGAATTTCATGCTACAGAAGAATTGATGATAAATAAGGTTCATTTTTCAGATTTTGTAGAAGCTACTAACATTACCATTGCACTTGATGATTCAGAATTTAAAAATGCAGAGTTTCCTATTCATGTAAACCAAGGGCAAGAGGTAAAAATAGGCATGTCATTTTCATCAAAGGTAGCTGATCAGCTCAGTTATGTTTCTACTAACCTTTATTTCGATTATGTTACTGCAAAAGATAATACAGAACGTTTTAATAGTGCTGTTGTAGTATTCGATCCAATATCTCCAATTAGTGATGGTGATACATCTCATATAGATACACTTATTGATAGCTTGTTTGAAGAATAACTTTAAGGAGGTCAATTTATGCGAAAACTTCTTCCGTTTATTTGCATAGTTTTGTTGATAACCTCATCAATATTCGGTACTTTATTTTTTCTATCATCAGAAGAACTGATTGATCCTTTGAGCGAAGAGGATGAAGTGATGGAAAATATTACACCACTTAGGGCAACTGTTGATACTGGTATCATCACAAGTACAATAACAAGAGAAGGGAGAGTTATTGATGATTCTCCCGAAACATATATAGATATAATCACTGTTGAATTTCGCAATAAGTCAGATGTTAATAATTTTAAGACTGTTTATTCAACAGGAGATGAACTTAATAAAGGTGATGTTTTATATGTATACTGGAATAAGGAGCTCAAAGTAGCTAGTGACTTTAAAATTGTTGATATTGTCATTGATGATACAGGTGCTTCCTTCACCCTTTTGAATTATGATGAGCTATACATTGTAACAGAAATACCTCTTGACCAGTTAGATATATTTGACTTTGATACGAAAACAACAATTAGTCTTACTAACAGAGGTGTTGTAGAGGAATATGACGGAAAGATCATTAACTTTGGTTATGAAGTAAAAGAGGGGAATGTGGTTGATATTTTGGTTCGCTCTAAAAAGAAACTTCTACCTGGAACGATGGTAAAAGTAAACTTTGAGGTTAGTCGACAAACAGATTCAATGTATATACTACAACAAATGTTAAAAAAAGAAGGCGATTCATATTATGTAGAAGTTGAGAGAAGTGATAGTTCTCGAGAACATAAAAATGTTGAGATAGGTGATTTTTTTGATATGTATAATGATGGTGAGAAAATTGAATTTGTTGAAATTCTAAGTGGGCTAGATGCTGGTGAAAAGTTGATAACTGATATTATTAACTAGAGAGGTAGATGTATGAGCAAAGTTGTTGTTCAAGTAGAAAATCTAAAAAAGACATATGACGGTGAAAACTATGTATTAGATGGTGTTCAATTTGAAGCTTATGAAGGAGAACTAGTAATAATAAAAGGCAAGTCTGGCTCGGGAAAAAGTACGTTACTAAATATTCTAGGACTATTAGATGTTTTTGATTCTGGGTCATACAAGTTGAATGATTTATCAATAAATGCTAAAGATTATCACAAATACTCCGATTTAAGGGGCAAGTTTTTAGGTTTTATTTTTCAATCCTATCATTTAATGGATTCGATTAGTATTCGAGATAATATTTTATTACCTTATCTTTATCTTGACGAGCCAATAGATACATCTGTTACTGAAAGAATGAAGGAAATATTACAAGAATTCCATTTATTAAAACTGCTACAAAAGAAAGTATCACTACTCTCAGGTGGGGAAAAGCAACGTGTAGCAATTGCCAGAGCAATCATTAAAAATCCAGCTGTCATTATTGCAGATGAACCTACAGGGAACTTAGATAGTGAAAATTCGTCTATTGTCATCAATTATTTAAAGAAACTAACACAGCAAAACACTACAGTTATTTTGGTCACTCACGATATGAATATGATGAAATATGGTGATCGGACTTATTCTTTAGAAGAAGGAAAGTTGGTTGCATTGTGAGGGTAAATAAATTATTTTTTTATATTCAACACATACTCAAAATGTGTTTTTATAACAGAGTTAGATTTTTTCTATCTATTATCGGATTATTTATCGGTTTGTTTATATTCACATTAGGAAATATCCTAATAGATTCGTACTATCATGAGTCAATTAAAAGCGGTATGCAGATGAATGAGAATGTAGTTGTTCTGGACTATGGATTGAATGAGATACTTGACAAGAACACAATCTATAGTAGTAATAGAATAGCAGCTACGGATATAACGGAAATAATTACTTCTTCGGAAAAATCCTTGGTATATGCTAAAAAATATGAAGATGAGATTTTAACCTTAACGGCAAAGCTAGTAGGGGTATCGTCAATGAATGATACGATACCCATTCCTTATAATGATGACGAGATTTTAATTGGAGATGTAGAGCTAGTAAAGGGCAGACTAATTAATGCGAATGATATTGCCTTAAAAAGTGAAGTAGTTGTCATTGATGAGTTTACAGAAAGTTTACTTTATCCTGACGGTAAATCAATTGGTCAAGAATTAATTCTTAATATAGATATTCCGGGTTCTGCTAACAACTCATTGACATCAGAAGAAACTCCTGTAATTAGAAAATGTATCATTATTGGAGTAGTTAAAAATAATTATTCATCTTTTCAAGAGGAAATGAAATATAGAAAATTTATGTCTAATAAACAAGAATCTGTAAATTTAGATACGATGATATACTTCCCGATTACTTATGTCCATGATTCTTTTGAAATTTCTAACAGAAAATTTATCGTCTGGAATTCAACAGATAAAAGAGAACTTGCTACATTAAAAAACGTACTAATGAATTACCAAAATCAATACTTGGAAGATTTTTCTTCCTATTACGTCTTTGACAGAGGTGCAATTATGATTCAAATAAAAGAGCAATTTAATCCTATGAGAATTTTTTTGGTTATCATTATGACGGCACTTTTGATTATTTCAGGGATAAATGCTATGAGTACTATGTTTTTTTCTATTAAGGAACGGATAAATGAAATAGGAATTAAAAAAGCTCTAGGTGCATCCAAACTAGAGATTCTTAATCAATTTATTATTGAAGGGATTTTGATGGCACTCATTGCATCTATCTTCACTGTTTTTCTTAGTTGTGTAATTGCAATTTTCATTCAAAAATATATTAATAATCACTTATTCACTGTTTTTGAAATACAATTTAGCTACGGAAATATTTTTTTACCAGTGCTTGTAGCTATTGTCTATGGTTTCATATTTAGTCTGATTCCAAGCTACTATGGTGCAAAAATTAAAGTAACCGATTCTTTAAGGTTTGAATAGCAAACTGTTTTAACATTTTAAATCACGTTTTAAGTAATCAGAGATGCTACTAATGTGCCAGTGATTAATTCATTGTAAAAAAGTACCTAGTTAAACAGGTACTTTTTTACAATGAATACAAATTAAAATGAAAGACACACTATGTAACCAAAGATCTAACTTTTATCACAGATCCAATCATAGGATTTTTGCTAAAATAAATCAAAATACTAAAATTGATGAAAAGGTTTTTCGTCATGCTTATACGAGGTGTCTATTTTGATAAACAATAAAAAGCACAGAACAGAAGAACAAATTAGAGAAGCCGTTTATAAAGTATCAGGTGGAAAATCAATGGATAGCATGTTAGCTTTAGCACAGGAAGCAACAATACAAGTATTGCTATGGCAGGAAGTTACTTTAAATCTTGCGAAGTCTGAAAGAAGTTCTTTTAAAATAACAAAAGTAAAAGAAAAAAGAACTGCTGATGAAATTATAAAAGATGTTAATGCTGCATGCAGAGACTATTGGGAGGAGACAGATGGAATAGCAGATGCAGCACAAAAAATGCTAGTTCAAACATTAATATGGCAAGAAACTGCTCCAAATGAGAGTGGCAAATGGGCAGACCTTGCACATGAACAAATGCAGAAATTAAATGAAATGCCTCAAGACATTGAAATAACTGTAACTGATTACCACCTTTCTCGCTGTTGTGAAAGGCATACTTTAGTGACACCAAAAGATATTATAGATGATCTTATATATCCGTCATTCTACCTTTTACATCCATGGGATGCGGTTGAAATTGATAGATATATTGCAGAGTTTAAATTAAAATCTGAAATGCATAGAAGAAAAGAAGATTAATTTCAATTTAATTCCGGAAACTAATTTAAAATGTGTCAAAATTGTGAACGTCATAATTCCTTTATTTACGAGGAATTATGACGTTTTTTTTTATGCTTCTAAATCAAAAATCTGAAAAAGTTAATTTTCTACCTGTAAATTGTCCCTTTCCCAAGCCCTATATAATAGGGACATTTTTTGAGTCCGATAGAAAATTGCTCTTTGACAGTTAAATATTTAATTTCGAGAAACGAAACCTTTTTACGAGCAACCAAAGCGAAGCGTCATGACCAATTGTTTAGATTGTGAGCGGTATTTTCAGCTTTGAATTATTAGTGTGGTGCTAATAAATTGCGATGATGATAAAGGTGAGATACTTCCGTGGTGGCTAGTTGACCAGCTATATGACTAGAAAAACGTTTGACGATGAATTGAGGCGCATCGGATGTTTTTATGAATTTGTTGACCACAAATTGCTCGAAATGGAACATGATGAAAAAGAAAAGAAATGGGGTGATGATGTGGCTGCACAGATTATTGCATTAGTAAATCAAAAAGGCGGAGTAGCTAAAACTACGTCCACTATTCATCTTGGTGCTGGATTGGTATGTGCAGGAAAAAGAGTTTTGCTCATTGATTTGGATTCGCAAAGCAACTTAACGATGTGTCTGGGTTACCCTAACCCGGATGAATTAGAGGTTACGATGTTTGAGATTTTTGAGCGAATGATGATGGATCAGCCATTGCCAAGTAGTCAAAATTTTATTTTGAGGTCTAAAGAAGGAATTGATTTTGTGCCAGCGAATATTGCACTTTCAACGATTGAGATGTTGATGATTAATGTGATGAATCGTGAGAATAAGCTAAAACATTTTTTGGAAGGGCTAAGGCAAGATTACGATTTCATTCTCATTGATTGTATGCCTTCACTTGGCTTACTTACATTGAATGCGTTAGTTGCAGCAGATTCTGTGATTATCCCGGTACAGACGCACTATCTTTCTGCCAAGGGACTAGAGTTACTACTCAATACGATTGGCAAGGTAAAAAAAGAAGCGAATCATGGATTACGTATTAATGGGATTTTGATTACAATGATGGATCGACGTACTAATTTCGCTAAGGAGATTGTGCAGACAATTCAAAAGGTTTATGGAAAGTACGTTAGGATTTTTGATGCACAAATTCCTATATCAGTAAAAGTGGTTGAAGCAGCGTCACTTGGTAGGACTATTTTTACCCATGATATTAATAATCCAGTGACATTGGCATATCAGAGAATGGTGCAGGAGGTGCTAAATGAATGACGAATGCAGCAAGGGAAAGGGCATTGGATGCCTTATTTAGAAGCACTGATCCTAGTAAGTGGCAGACAGATAAAGGGATAGTTCATTTGTCACAATCTAAACTTGTATCGTTTAAGGAGCATCCTTTTGTTGCATATAATGAAGAAAAGTTATTAAAGATGGTACACAGTATTCGAGAACATGGGATACTTTCACCGATTGTTGTAAGGAAAGTTGCCAATAATGAGCAGTATGAAATTATCGCCGGGCATAATCGAGTGCAAGCTTCTAAAATGGCAAAATTGTTTGAAGTGCCTGTAACGATTGTAGAAGCAGACGATGATACGGCAATGCTTATGATGATTGAAACAAATTTGAATCAGCGTGAGCAAATTTTACCGAGTGAACGAGGACGTGCTTATCAATTACAAATGCAAGCACTTACCAATCGAAAAAATCGAGGAGAGTCTCATGGTGAGACTCTGCATACAACATCTAAGGAAATCGCTGAAAAAGAAAATTTATCTAGGGCGCAGATGTTTAGATATATTCGTTTGACAGAGTTAATTCCAGAGTTATTAAGTCTGGTGGATCATAAAAAGCTCAAGCTTATGCTTGCTGTAGAGATTAGCTATTTATCAAAAAGGCATCAGCAACATGTGTATCAGTTTTTATTAGATAAAAGTTATAAGTTGAATGCTAGGAATGTGGCAGAGATGAAAGAATTAGAGCGAAAGCAGGAGTTGACAACAGATTTGATCGAACAATTGATGTTAGCACCACAGAAGGAAGAGCAACAAATGGTGTACAAGCAAATTGACAAAGTATTGAAGCGATATAAATTACCATCGAGTCATGCTGTGAACATTATCAGTAAAGCTTTAAAAATGTACAGCCAAACTGAAGAATATAAACGTGAGGTGAGTGGTTGAGAATTTGAAAGTCACAGTTGATACAAGCAAATATGGAATACCGAAAATAACGCAACCTACATTTAGTTTTCCGAAAGGACATGATTGTTATGGTTGTGTTTTTGTTTCCGGTAGAGGACGTGTAGGCTTAACGCCACCGTGTAAAGATCCCCAAACATGTATTTATGCATTTTATAAGAAAATCTATCTTAAAAAGAAGGGAGAATGACTGATTAGGTTTACACAAGAGGAATATGAGCGTGCGAATCAGGTGGATTTAGTGAATTATATGCGTTCAAGAGGCTATCAAATTATACAGAGTGGTCGACGCTCGTATCGTTTATTTGAACATGATAGCTTCATCATTCAAAATAATTATTGGTATTGGAATTCCCGTGGATTAAAAGGTTATCCAGTTGAATTTTTAACAAAGATTGAAGGCTATACGCTGCCAGAGGCAGTTCATTTGTTAGCTAACGGAGCATTTCCGAAAGCAGAATATTCGGCAAGGAGAGAGCCACTCAAATTGCCTGAAGCATACGTAAATAATTTAAAGGTTATTGATTATCTTACTGAAACACGAGGAATTGATGGTGCAATTATTGATGATTTAATACAAGCACGTAAACTTTATGAGAGCAAGCAATATCATAATTGTGTTTTTGTGGGAATGGATATGCATGGTGAAGCTAAATTTGCTTCATTACGTGGCACTTATCAAGGATTTAAGCAAGATGCTGCTGGAAGTGATAAAAGCTTTCCTTTTTTTATGATTGGGACAAGTCTAAAAGCACTGTTTTTTGAGAGTCCGATTGATGCTATGAGCCATGCGACGTTAGTGAAAATGTATGGTGGGGATTGGCGAGAGCATTATCGTGTTTCACTTGGTGGTGTGTCTGATGTCGCAGTGGAAGGGTTTCTGAAACGTCACAGAATGCACACTGGAAAGCTTATCCAAGAGATTGGCTTTTGTTTAGATAATGACCAAGCTGGTCAGGAGGCAAGGCACATGTTTTACGATAAATATACTCATATTGGTTTTCGTGTGTCGATACAAAAGCCAATGACGAAGGATTGGAACGAAGATTTATTGCATGTGCTTTCTTTGGAGGAGGATAGCGAGGGATTATGCATGATGAATAGGCAAACAAGCGTGGTGGCAATTCTTCTTTTAAAAAGCTTGCTTCAAAGAAGCAAGTCAAACAAGGCGCATGAACCGTAGTGTGCCTAAATTGAAATTTTGAGTGTAACGGCAGGAATAGGTGTCTTACGCCACCGTCAGAACAGCTTGCGAGCAAAGCTCGCAACAAGTATGACAGGAACAAATTTCATCATACAATCGTAATACACTTAAAAAAGCATTGGGAGGTGAGAGATGAGCAAAACAAGAGATAAAACTACCGTGCTGACAGTTAGAGTCAAGGAATCAACTTATAGGAAATTACAAACTCATGCCAATAAAATAGGTATGAATGTTTCTGAATTAACACGAGAATATATCCAGAAGGGAATGAACATTGCTTCCTATAAAGAAGATATTGATTTTATTCGTAAGCAAATCCGGGAGGAGTTGCAAATACAATTAAAGCCATCAATAGAAAGATTGGCGAAACTATCTGTGAAAACTGGTATCGTTTCAGCAGCTGGTTATCATCTTGCAGCAGCAATGTTAAGCGAGTTTGTACACCCAACACGTCAACGTGAATATTCGGAGGTTTTAGCAGAAAGCAAGAAGCATGGTGTTGCTTACTTTAAAGTGTCCATGAATGAAATGATGGAGAAATTTTGAGACGTTCATTGATTTTTGTTATAATTGATTCAGAAAAAATGAGAAGTGAGGAGAAACTTGTGCATCCGATTGAACTGCTAATTATAGATTTAGGCTTCCAGTCACGCTATGCTTTTGCCAAAAAAACAGGTGTAGCAAACACAACTATCATGTCAATGATTCAAAAGCAAACCAAGGTTGTGAATATAAAATTGGGTACAATTATTAAAATAGCAGAATCGCTTCAACTCACAACTGACGAGATTATAGAAAAATTAAGAAAGTTTGAAGCTGGTGCTTGACACCATAATACTCCACAGAGTATTATGGTGTCAGAACGTTAATTCAAAATGGAGGAACATCAGATGCGTAAGAAAATATTAGTTATTTCAAGCACAATTGCTTTAATAAGTATACTTGTGTTGAGTGGCATGTGGCTTGAAAGCAAGTCAGCAGAAGCAAAAGTCAATGAACGAGTTGATATGATTGTAAAAGCGATTGATGAGCTGTACGAATATAATCAACTGAAAGAAGATGTAAAGGTTGGGGATATTTACGCTATTAAGCAACTCATTGATAAAGAAAATAGTAAGAAATTAACGAAAGTGCAAAATGGGCGGTTACGATCAGCAGGTGAACGTTTGTCCATGGCAGAAAATGAGCTAGGAGAACGTCTTTTGTTAGATGAGCAATTAGAGTTTATTAAAGCAACAATTGCTAATATTTATGCAGAAGGTGAATTATTAGAAACAGCAAGTGTAGAAACAATTGAACATATTGAAAAGTTGTTGAATGCAGAAGAAAACAGTAAATTAACACCAACACAAAAAGCATTATTAACAACTTTAACAAGCAATTTTAATGATGCAAAGCGCCTATTTGATGAAAGATTGATTGCGTTGGCGGAAGAAGAAAAAGCAACATCGGAGAAGAAAGAGAAAAAGGAGAGAAAAGAGAAGAAAGACACAACATCCAATGCCGATGTGAATGACAATACAGGCAATAGTAATAATGCAATATCTACTAATACAACAAATAACAAAAAGTCATCTAACAATAATAGCAATGGTAACTCAAACAATAACAAGTCATCAGGTAACAATGGTTTAAGTGGTGGAAATAATAATAAACCGGCTAACCAGAACAAATCTACAGATTCTAAGCCATCAGCGAATAATAACAATGGTAATGCAGGTAACAACAATAATAAACCACCAGCGAATAATAATAATGGTAATGCGAGTAACAACAATAATAAACCACCAGAATCAAAACCACCAGCGGAAGACGTAGATCAATTTAATAAGACGTTGCAAGATTGGCAAAGAGAAGGATGGATTTTGTCACTTTGGGGGAGTAATGTAAAAGCGGTAAATAGAAATCCTAAATTTGCTCAATTTAGCATTGATAATAATTGGAACGGTTTTGAAGGTTTCCAATCAAAATGGGGCTACCTTATTAGAAAAACCCATTAAATAAATATACTGCGTGATGACATGAATTTGGATTGATAAAAAAGAGGTACTTATGATGGATCAAACGGATAATTTTTATAAAGTAGTAAAACTTTCAAAAAACTATTTGAGTTCTTATTTGATACAATGTGATGATGAAATTGGGATTAAATTCTTTAGAGATTTGTTAAATTTAGCATCTTTAGAAATATTGGAATACAATGTTTATTCTAAAGGGAGGTCACATGATAAATATAAATCACATGAATTTTTGATTAGTACAATATTTAATGATAAAAAATATGAATTTGGAGTTCTTGTTGAATATGATGATGAATTTGCCGATGGAAATTATGGAGAATCCCTTTGCTTAGGACTTATTTGTTTTAAATTTCCTAAGTTTAAAATCAAAGAGGTTTATGATGACTTTGGAGATTGTGATAAGCAAAATTATTTACTCACTGAAGAATTACTTAAACATTTGCAGTCGACTTAATCAACCTAATTCTGTACCATCACGATATACTAAGAATAGCTTTCGGTTTCGGAGGCTATTTTTTGTGCCTAAAATATGAGGAGGAGTTATGTATTGCTAAAAATCAGAAGCCCAACTAACGCTTAAATCATCTAAAAAAATATTAAACAACAAAGGAGAAAATAATAATAATGAATATTAAAAAAATAAAAATAAAACCGATGATAGCAATAATGCTATCTTTTTTAATTGTGTTACAAGTTTTTGCGCCAATAACTGTTACAGCAAATCAAGCGAGGGTGAGCGGTGTTTTAACAGAAATTAGATTCCAAGAAGGTTTCACTGTAAACAATGACTACCATCGTGTTTTTGATGGACGTTCTCCTGCTTGGAGTGGTTGGAAAGAACTATTTTGCTTAGAAAAAGAAGTCGATGTTGGAGACGGAAGTGAGAACACTAACCATCAGTTTAGTAATCCAAACGATATACCTCGCCGAGTGAAGTTGATTTCTGCTTTGTGGAAAGATGCTGCTGTTGGTTCTGTAACAGAGGCTGATGCGAGGATTGTTGCACAAGCGATGATATGGGTAGAGCTTGGACAAATTCGTAACGTAAATAGTTTGCATAGAGGTAGAGATGGGAATGCAATTAATTACTCTACTATTTCAAATACAATTCAACGTTTGGTAGATGCGTATGAAATAGCTCCTAGCTTTACAAATGCTACCATTGATGTGCGTGTGGGAGAGCCTCTGACTTTAACGGATACCAATGGTGTGCTTAGCGAATATGCAGACTTGATTTTGAATACAGCAAATGTTGATGTAGCTCGTAGCGGTAACACATTGACCATTACCGCTAAACCAAATTCAAATTTAAGTGGGTTACTTTTTTATGCAAAAGATGAAAGGCACGGAAGTCCGTTGCTATTAACGAGTCCAACTCACCAGAACGTTATGACGGCAGGTATGGACGATCCAGCGAATTTTCGTATTAATATAAATGTGATCAGGGAAGGTCAAGTTAAATTGACTAAGCATGATGCCGAGACAAAAGACAAACCGCAAGGAGATGCTCGCCTGATTGGAGCAAAATATGGAATCTACTCTAATGCTGGAGCAACTAACCTCATAGATGAGGTAACAATCAGAAACGATCTGACGGCAATCTCCAAAAGATTTGATATTGGAACAGGTCGAACAGTGTACGTAAAAGAGGTGCAAGCTCCGTTAGGTTACAAATTGGATGAAACAATTTATCCAGTGGAAGTCAATTCGACAGGTAATACAGCCGAGATAGTTCTACAGAATTTCACTGTAAGGGATCAAGTAATCAAAGGGAATGTAGCTATTACTAAGCTAAATAACTTCACACCTGACAGCGCAATTATGACACCGGAGGTTGGTGCAGGATTTTCAATTTTTCTAAAATCTACAGGTATTCAATTTGGTACAGAACAATTTACTAATAAAGATGGCTTTTTGGAGTTCAAAGAATTACCTTATGGAATTTATACAGTGAGACAAACGACAGTTCCTGATGGGCTTCTAGCAGTAAAAGACTTTGAGGTAGTGGTAAATGAGCATGGAAAAACCTACGCTTATCACATTGAAAATAACAAATTTGAGAGCCTTGTTAAAATTGTTAAAAAAGACATAGAGACAGGAAAGACAATTTTGTTACCGAATACAACATTTAAAATTCGTGATTTGTCTACAGGTGAATTTATTAAACAAACAATTAATTACCCAACTCAGCAAGTATTAGAAGAGTTTAAAACCAATGAGTATGGAGAATTTATTCTACCCAATAAATTGCCTCACGGTGATTATGAATTAGTGGAAATTGAAGCACCATATGGATATTCCTTGAGCAAGGAAGCAGTTAAATTTACAGTGGATAATAGCTTCCAAAAAGACCAATTGATTGAGATTTCCTTTTATAATCAAGCCCAAAAAGGCAAGATTAGCATTAGCAAAACAGGAGATGCGCTTGTAGGTACGAAACCAGAGAAAACGCAATTTGGTGAGTTGCTTAACTTTGAGTTTTCACAAAAGCCATTAGAAGGTGTAACATTTGATGTAGTTGCTAATGAAGATATTATAACAGGTGATGGAACTGTGCGTGCTAAAAAAGGTGATGTAGTTGATACAGTTACAACAGATTTACATGGAGAGGCAACAACTAAAGAAGTTTATTTAGGGAAGTATCGCCTAGTTGAAACAAAGACACCAAATGGCTATATCTCTAGTGAAGATGTTCTAGTAGAGCTAGAATATGCGGATCAGGAAGTTATGGTTACAGCTGAGAGAGTATCGATTAAAAATGATCTCCAAGAGGGGGACATCAAGGTCAACAAGGTAGGAGAATTTTTTAAGGAGACGGATAAAGGAACACTTTTACAAGAATTTCGACCATTAAAAAATGTTACGTTTGGTATTTTTGTGCGTGAAGATATTTTGGTAGGAGATGAAATTATCGTACCTGCAAATACACTAGTTGATTTAGCAAAAACGGATTCATCTGGAGTCGCTGCCTTCAAGCGAAAGTTCCCGGAAGCTCAATTTTATGTGCGTGAATTAGCAACCACTAGTAAGCATATTTTAGGAGATGAAGAATTTGATATTAAAATTGAGTACACGAACAATGAAGCTAGTAATTTAATCGGTATTTGGGGAGATGGAGCAATCTACGGTAAAGAAAATTTTGCAAAAATCAAACGTGAGCCAATTAAAAATTATCATGTGCCATTAGAGCCAAAAGTCAGTATTAAAACTCGTGCCCACACTGAGGATGGTACGCAGTTTTTTGTACATGGTGATGTAGTGAAAATGTTTGACAACGTAGATATTACGCACGAGAACATGCTAGATGGTACGAAGCGAGCGTTTAAAGCGATCCTCGTTGCCCAGTTACCAGATCGAACGACTAAAGATATTTGGGAAAGTGAAATCATTAATTATGTCGTAAATGATCGTGAATTTGCTAGGCAAGTTATGACGGAAGTCAATACAGCAAAATATCCGGAGGGAACACAATTTTTCTTCAAAGAAATTGGCTACGATGAGAATGGGAGAGCAGATATAAAGCACAACTTTGACGGTAAGGATAAAAAGCAGGGCATTTACCCAAAAGCAAAAGTTGAACCAAAAGGTAAGCCAAAAACCGGAGATCATTCTAAAGCTGGTCTAGCAATTGCCGGAATATTATTTTCAGCGATGTTGCTTTTGCCATTAGCAAGAAGAAGGAAGCTAAATGGGGCAGAATAGTTCGTCACGGCTATTCATGAAGCAGCGACATAAGCGTCCCTATTTCAAAAGTACGCCACGTAAAAACAGAGCGCATATTCATTATATTGCTATGCGCTCTGGTGTGATGCGTGATGAAAAATATGGTCATGGCTTGTTTGGAAAGCTACAAAACATGGAGACATGTGCAATAATTCCTGATTTGAGAAAGTTTATGCAGGAAACGTATTCACGTTCTGAGGCAAAAACGATCATGTATCGAACAGTTATCTCATTTCGAGAGGAAGATGCACGGCAGCTAAACTTAATCAACAATCGCAAAGCATGGGAGGACTTTATGTCCACTCATGCTTTAAAATTTGCAGAAGCAAATCATATTCCAATTAGCACCTTTGAGTGGGTTGGAGCTGTTCATATGGAAAAAGGACATCCGCATATGCACGTTTGCTACTGGAATCGTGAGCAGCCAGAAATTAAAGATGATTTTGTTAAACCAACTGTACTGGATAAGGCACGTAAAAAGATTATGAAAGAAGTGTTTGCTGATGAGCTAGCACTTCTTTTTGTTGATAAAAATGCTGCACGAGATGAATTGCGTGAGTGTAGCTCAGCATTCTTTCGTGAGTTTAGTGAAATTCTACAGTCATCAGACAATATCATGATGCACAATAACATGGCATCAATCATGGCAAAAGTGTCACAGAAGAAATTAGAAATGTTAGCAGAAGAATTGCTAGCGTTGAAAGATATTTTGCCAACCAAGGGACGCTTACATTATGGATTGATGCCACTAGACACCAAACATGCGGTTGACCAATTTACACTACGTACTTTGATGACCAGCAAAGACTTAGCATCTGCATTTGAAAGCTATATTCATTCTAATGTAGAACTGACTAAGTTTTATACAAGTTATGAATCAGGTTTAGCGACTATCAGAGAAAAAGCTAAAAAAGAAGCATTAAAAATGCTAGGCAATCAGATTTTAAAAATGCTGAAACAATTCGACAACGCTGATTTTGAAATGCGTTCTAAAACGCATCAAAATAGCACTGTGCAAGATTTGCTGGATTCGTTGTTTGCACTGTTAAACACAGAAACAAATCGCAACAATACGAAACTAAGTAACACAGGTGAACTTTCAAAGCAAGCACGAAAAGAGCTAGCTAAGGAATTAGAATCAAACGGAATAGATTGGAATTAAGAGGAGGAATTATAGTGCGAGAAGATAAGAAATTTACTGCACCAAAACAGTCTGATACACATGGAAAAGTAAGTTTAAAAGATGAATTAGCTGATGGTGTGTACATGGTGACCACACGAGCATTGCTTAAAGTTGTTATGGTTGCACAAAGTTTGGCTAGTAAATTGATGTCTAAGTGTGGTCGAGATTTGGGAGAAGTGGATGGCGACTATTTAAGCTATCCAGTAGAGAATGGTAAAAGCTCCATCCCTTTATTTGAGTTAGCACAAAGAGGTTACTTGAAAGCAGATAAAAATATAGGTGAGCATTTGCGGAATTTGATTCAGAAAGTACCAGAATACTTGCGTAGTCGTGAAGTTACTCCTAGGCCATTAAATACAATGGCAAATAAAGTAGAGGCTGAGTATCAAGCTTATATCAAGGAGGTTAGCAAGCTTAGTAAGACAGAAATCCTAGAAAGAGCTTCTGAAATTGCGAAAATGGAACGAGTTAAAAATGAGATTGTTAGCGGAAAATTGAATCATCACCAACGTTTTGGACGATTGATTGTAATGAGTAATCTTTTAAATCGCCTTTGTAATGAACTGGATAATCCTGAAAATATAAATCGACTTGATTGTGCTATTATCGAACCATCATATGAAATCAGCAGTGATAAGCTGGATATGTATATGAATAGTTTTAAGCAAGAAATAGATTCGGCACAAATCCCGATACAGTCAGTATCGTTATGTCTGGAATCACCTGAAGGGAAACACCATTTCCAAATGAATTGGGAAGATTTTCGACTATATTTAGATGATGCAATGCTGGAGCGATTTGCTGAAGTAGAGATGCTAGACTTTCCTCATATTGATTATTTTGGTACAGGATTTGAGCAAGTATTTAAGCAATTACAGGAAAAACGATTTTTGGAAAGTGTTCAACAACACTTTAATGATTACGCTCCACAAGGAGCGAAAGATTTATCACTTACAATTGAAGCTGTTTCTCAAGAAGTAGTTGCTGAAAATCAATTTGATGGCTTACTGAATCGATTCAAACTCCAAGAATACATTTTAGCGAACTATGAAAATCCGGCAAGCAGTCATACAGTGTTACAAGAATATTTCCAGTCACAGAAAAGCACAATTGATGAACTACAACGAATTGTATCAGATAAGCAGTCAATCGAAGATGAACAACAAGTAACATTTTTTGATGAAGAAATTGAATCAGAAGAATTGGAAGTTGGTTAGATGAAGTTTAAGCTGATACTTAGCTGTATTTTGCTGATTATTGGTACAATTTTAAGCGCTATTTTATCAACATTATTACATTTTGGACTTAAATTCGGTTCGGTCAAATTAGAAATGATAACATTTCATAATTGCATAACAAGTCTAGCGGAAGAAGGGCAGCATCTTGCGCTTTTTTTATGCCTGTTAGGTTTGGTGATTTTGCTTGTTGTTTTACTAGTTTTTGTGAATCAAAAAGGTACGTATGAAAGTGACTTAAAGGAGGTGGTGTCGGGCATTCGTACCCCTACTGTGGCAGGACAAGCACAGCACGGTTCTGCCCGGTGGTTATCGGATAGGGAGAAAAAGTCGGTATTTGATGTTGTGGAAATATGCGAAAAGAATGAGGTTTTAAAGGAGTTGATGGAGCAAGGTGAGGAGGTCATTAAAGATAAAAACCAGCCACCAAGGCAGAAGAAACGCTCGAGAAAGAAAGTCAAAAAGCCGAAAGTCACCCAAAAAGAAAGCGAGCAAAGTGGAATACAAATTGTGTCATCAGGGTGGGATCATTCTTGGTTGGAAGAAGATACGAAATCGTGAGGTTTATTACTTTATTGGTGACGACACTCATGTACTTTGTATTGGAGCGACAAGATCAGGTAAAACACGAACAGTGGTTTTGCAGTCGATTGGTCTGCAAGCCTTAGCAGGTGAAAGTGTGGTGAATACTGATCCAAAAGGTGAGTTGCACAATTATACGTATCCTTTTTTAATGAGACTAGGGTATGATGTTATCCCGCTTGATTTTAAAAATCCTCTAAAAAGTCGACGTTATAATTTTTTACAAAATGTAATTGATGCTTTTCAATCTGAAAATACAGCTAAAGCAATTGATTATGTTTGGGATATAACAGAATCGCTTGTCGGTTCAAAGTCCAAAGAGCCGATCTGGGATGATGGTCAGAAAAGTGTAATTGCAGCTGCGATTATGGCGGTTGTCTATGACAATATGGATAAACCTGAATATCAAAATTTGACGAATGTTTATTACTTTTTAGCAAATATGTGCAAGGCGGTCAATGGTGTGATGCCATTAAATCAGTATCTGAAACAGTTATCACCCACGCATCCGGCAAAAGCGTTGCTTGGTATTAGTGAAGTTGCTCCCTCAAAAACGCAAGGGAGCTTTTTTACTGCTGCATTGACAACGCTACGGCTATTTACAAATCCACTCATTTACTATATGACAAGTACTACAGACTTTGCCTACAAGGAAACTGGTACGAATAAGCAAGCAATATTTCTGATTTTACCTGATGAAAAAGAAACTTATTATACATTGGCTTCTTTGTTTACTAGCCAGCACTATGAGATTTTGGTTAATGAAGCAGATGCGAGAGGCGGACGCTTATCACGAAGAGTGAATTATAATTGCGATGAATTTGGAAACTATGCACAAATACCGTCATTTACAACAAAATTGACGGTTGGAGGTGGTCGTGGCATTCGTTTTAATTTGTTTATTCAGTCATTGGCGCAGCTTGATGAAAAGTATGGAAAGGAGAATGCTAAAACGATTAAATCCAATTGTCAAACATGGATTTACCTTCAAGCTGATGAACAGGATACGCTAGAGGAAATATCAAAAAAATTAGGGAATTATACGGTGGCAACAAATTCAAAATCTAGTTCGTATAGTCGAAATTCCAGTGGGAGTGAAAGCCAGAGTATGAATTTGGCTGGTCGTGCCTTATTGACGGCAGATGAAGTACGCTTGATTAATCGTCCTCATTCGCTTGTTATTTCAAGGCATTATCCTGCAATTATGCACGCTCCCGATTTATCTAAAACCTATTTTAATAGGTTGTTTGGGTTAGGTGACAAAGAGCATAATCGCAAAATACAGCTTGAACGTGATAAAAAGCGATTTTGTCAAAGTCTTGATATTCATATTGCACTTTGGGGCATATGGAATAAATACAATGGCGAAATGGATCGCTATATTAACAGCTTTCCAGCAGGAATTATACAGTAATAAGAGATAGGAAGGGGTAGAGCATGAGGGGTTTAACCAATGAAGTGATTATACTAGCTAACAAGATTGAAAGTAGCAAGATTGGAACTGGTACAAAGCAACTAATCAGTGATTTAACGAAGTGGCTGACTATTTTAGCACCAATTGTAGGTGCTGTTTGTATTGCCTATTTTTTAGTTCGCAAAGGAATGTCAGATGAAATGGATCATAAAAAATGGAACACCCGAACAACAGTAGCGATTATTTCAACTGTTGGTGCAGTATTGGCAGCTGTCATTGTGAATTTAGTTGTTAGTTATTATCAATAAGTGGGAGAATTTCTTTCGTTTCATTTTACTACATGGGGGGTGATGCTAGCTTGGAGATTATTTTAGTGCTGCTTATTTCAGCACTTTTAACAGGGGCATTATTTTATATAGATGATGCCTTGGTTAATATTGTAGACATTTGCTTGAAAGCAGAAACATACATGGCATCACTTTCAGGTACAGATTGGTTCAGTACAGTTTATAGTGTGTTGTTTAGCTTTGGCGTTTCATTGATTGTGTTGAAATTTCTGAAAAAAGGATTTGAAACGTATGTACTTTGGACAGAAGGTGATCCCGATGCTGATCCAATTCTGCTATTGACTAATTTTATTAAGGCAATGTTTGTAGCAATTGCGTTTCCAACGATGTATGGTTGGATGGTTACAATTGTAATTGATTTGAATGATAAATTGCTCAAAGCAATCGGTTTAGGTACAGATATGAGTTTAGCCATTTTGACATCAGCGATTGAAAGTTTAGGGATATTTACTGCTATTGTTAGTTTGGTGTGGTTCATTATGTTTTGTATACTCTATATACAATTTTTAGCACGAGGATTGGAGATGATCGTTTTACGACTTGGTGTTCCTATTGCTTGTGTAGGGCTATTGGATAGTGATAAAGGAATATTTGGTGCTTACATTAAAAAATTTTTTCAAAGTTTAACAACGATTGTTGTACAAATTAGCCTAGCGAAATTATCGATTGCGTTAATGGTGAATCAGCATTTATTTTGGGGAATTGCTTGTATATTGATGGCAATGCGTACACCGAAGTTTTTACAAGAATTCATGCTTGTGACGGGTTCCGGAAGTGGTGGTTTCTCCAACAAGGTTTATCACACATCAAGGATTTTCCAAATGGCAAGGAGTGTGATTACTAAATGAGTTTAGTAACAGATCTGTCTAACGCTATTATTTGGCTACTCAGAGTAGGAGTTGCTTTTCGTGTGGCTTATTGTTTTTTTCGTATGATTTCATCAGAGGAAGAAGGAGCAATGTATAAAAAGCGTGCTAAAAATGCAGTGATTTTTTACATCATAGCTGAAAGCATTTGGACAATTAAGATATTGCTAATCGATCATTATTATAAAGGGGTTGGATTGTAACATGGACAAGTTGTATATGCCGACCAATGTCAAAACACGATCAGAAATTTTTGAAGGGTATGGAATGCCTGAATTATGGCGAACACTTTTGATTGTTGGTATTTGTGGGATACTTACTTTTATTTATTATCTAAGCGGTGGAGAGATCACAACTTGCATTGTCATCATGCTTTCAGTGATTGCTGGTTCGATCATGTTTACAGTTAAAGATCGCAACAATTTGTCTGTGGTTGACCAAATTGGATTTATGATTCATTTTGCGAAGTCACAAAAGCAATATCGTTATATATATTTAGATGAGTGGGAGGTTTAAGTTTTGATAAAAAGAAAGAGCAAAAAAGCAATTACGCTGTCAGCATCAGAAATGACTGCACAGCGTTTTGTGAATGTAAAAGATGTTCAAGGGAATGTACTGTATACAAAAGATAATCATGTGTTTGCTTATATACGCTTACAGCCGATAACGGTTGACCTTTTGTCGAACAATGAGAAGAAAGTGTTACTTGATAATTTAACTAGCGAGCTTTCTACATTGGATAAGCCATTTAAGTTTTTTTGTATTAGCCGTCCTGTGGATATTTCCAAGCTGATTGATGAAATGATGGACTTATATGTTAAATCGGATGATGATTTGCAGCGAGAATTATTGGAGCAGGAGATGAAAGTTTATCAGGATTTTGCCATGAGTGGTGATGTGATTGAACGGCAGTTTTATGTGATTATTTGGGACAAGTGGGGTGAGGAAGCTTGTAATGAATTACTTAAACGAGCTAAGGATTTAGTGAGTAAGTTTCGTAGTTGTGGCATAACGATTGAACTGCTAAAAGATGAACAAATTATTCAGCTATGTAATCAATTTACTAATCCACAGTATGCGTTTAAAGAGGGTACAGACGTTACACCTACAATTCCCAGCTTGAAAACGGAAAGGTTGATAATTTAATGAAAAAAGAAGTGATACCTGAAATACCTGTTAATGCTTCGCTTTTGAACACCATTACACCAATGGGACTAGAGTTTAAGCGATCATCTGTCGTGATGGGCGATAATCTTGGCAAAGTCTATGGTGTGACAAAATATCCACAGGACATGAATATAGGCTGGCTATCAAAAGTAAGTAATATTTCTAGTACAGTGATGTGCCAAATTTTCACGCAGGTAGATTCCAGTGGTCTGATTGAAGCTTTGTCTAAAAATATTACTCGTAATCAAGGAATTGCCATGTCTGCTCGTGACCCACTTACTCGTCAGCGTGCTGAAAAAGGTGTAGCAGATGGTGAAAAGATTATGCGTGAGGTCGATCAAGATGGTGAGAGCGTTGGTAAGTTGTCAATTTTGACAATGCCATTATCGGATGATGATAAACATTTTGCCAAAATTGCACGAAAAGTGGAAGGACGTTTTGCAGGTATTCGGTGTAAAGTTCGATCTATGTCCAATCTTCAAAAGCAAGCATTTGAAACTTTGTCACCGTATCATGTACCAAACGAAACAGTGACAAGTGTGTTAGATAGAATAGCACCAATTAAAACGTTTGTTGGTGGTTTTCCATTTGCAAGTAGTGGTTATTCAGATGGTTCAGGTTATTATGTTGGTAAGGATGCCAATGATGGTTTGATTACATTGGATATTTGGAAGCGTGGTAATGATCGTACCAATAGCAATTTCGTTGTAATGGGTGTACCCGGAGTAGGCAAATCAACAGCCATTAAAAACATGATGATTTCCGAATATATGAAAGGTAGTAAAATTCTTGTAATCGACCCGGAGCGAGAGGTGCGACAAGAAGTCGCATAATAAATTGCTAGAAGTTAGCTACCCTATCCATTTGGGGTAATCCTACCACAAACTGCGTGAATGGTAACGTTTGGGTGGTAAGCTTGTGGGACAATATGGGAAATCTGATAGCCTAAATCGGACGTACTGTTAGGATAAGAGTGCTATGACGAACGTAAAGTGAATCATTGTAAGAGTCGTTACAGGGAATAAGTGAAATAAGGCTGATACACTTACACCAAAACGGTATGGAGGTAGGTCACAAAGGCTTTCGCGACTTTGTGACAAATGGACAAAACCCCTCCCGGCTCAAAGATGGCGTCTAAGGTACTCATAATTATTTATTATGCGGAACTTGGTAAGCCCTATGTGTTCCTAGTAATAGGTATTGAACTCGCAAGAGGAATAGATGATACAGAGGGTAAAGGAAGTGGATAAAAAGCGAATGGCACTGCTGTAATAGCGTGCATAGGGGTTCAAAATTTGCCCTAACCCGAAAGGGTGCAGACTTATCCCAAGGTATTTCATAACAAAGAATGGAGGTAAACCTATGAACAGTAATTATTCAACGACAGGAACAATAATTTCTGAGAGATTATCGGACAAAGAGCTGCTAGCTAGTCAGTGGGAAACCATTGATTGGATAAAAGCAGAACAAGAAGTTAATAGGCTACAAGTCAGGATTGTTAAGGCAACTCAGGAAAAGAAATGGAACACAGTGAAAAGGCTTCAATATTTATTAACACATTCTTTCTACGCTAAAGCACTTGCGGTAAAGCGAGTGACAACCAATAAAGGCAAGAAAACAGCAGGTGTTGACAAAGAAATTTGGTCAACTTCTGCAATCAAAATGAAAGCAGTGCTTTCACTGACAGATAAGGGCTATCAAGCCAAACCATTAAGGCGTGTTTATATTGAGAAGAGAGATAAGAAAAAGAAACGTCCGTTAGGAATTCCAACCATGTATGACAGAGCTATGCAAGCATTGTACACACTTGCTTTAGAGCCAGTTGCAGAAACAACAGCGGATACTAAATCCTTTGGATTTAGAAAAGGTAGAAGCTGTCATGATGCTTGTGAATATCTCTTTACAGCTATGTCACGCAGATTTTCCCCCGATTGGGTGTTAGAAGGTGACATTAAGGGGTGTTTTGATAATATTAGTCATCAATGGCTGATAGATAATATTCCAATGGATAAATCAATTCTTAAACAATTCTTGAAAGCAGGCTTTGTTTTCAAAGGAGAATTATTTCCGACAGAGGATGGCTCTCCACAAGGCGGTGTAATTTCACCAATACTTGCGAACATGGCTTTAGATGGTATGCAGAAGGTCTTGGTAGATAGATTCCATACGAATCGTTTAGGGAATGTAGATTTAAGGTTCAAAAACACTCATAAAGTAAACTTAGTTCGTTATGCAGATGACTTTGTTATCACAGCTGCTACTAAAGAAATCGCTTTAGAGGCAAGAGAACTGATTAAATCATTTCTGAAAGAACGAGGGTTGGAGCTATCCGAAGAAAAGACTGTCATTACTCATATCAATGATGGATTTGATATGTTAGGTTGGACATTTCGCAAATGGGATGAGAAGTTAATTATCAAACCATCAAAACAGTCTATTCAGACGATTGTTAGAAACTTGTCAGACACGATTTTAAAACGTGGAAAAGCATGGGAGCAGGATGTGTTAATTATGAAGTTGAATCAACAAGTTCAAGGGTGGGCGAACTACCATCAATCAGTTGTCGCAAGTGAAGCATTTGCGCACTTAGATTATATGCTCTATCAACTATTGTGGAGATGGGCAAAAAGGCGACATCCAAAGAAAGGACAATGGTGGATTTCTACGAAATATTGGCATCGTAAAGGAAACCGTAATTGGGTATTCTCTAGTGAAGGTAAACAGCTAGTTAGAGTAGACCATATACCGATTGTCCGTCATCGGAAAGTGAAAGAAGCAGCTAATTATTATCTTGATAATGAATATTTCACACAACGAAAATTCAACCATGGTATGGCTAGGCTTTCTGGGCGATTCAAACTTATTTGGAAGAAACAAAAAGGACGTTGTTATCACTGTGAACTACCATTAGATATTACGGAAGATAGAGATATATTTTTCAAAATTCCGAAGCCGTCTGGTGGAAAAGAAGAAGTGGCAAATATGGCATATGTTCATGCCAGTTGCCAACGACTTTATACTGTAAGCCGCTCGAAAGAGTGATGAAATGCTTGAGCCGTATGAGTAGAAATGCTCACGTACGGTTCTTAGGCGAGGAGGGGCGAGTAATCGTCCTAACTTAGCCGACTATCGAGATTTGTGTTTAAATCTTGGTGGTGACTGGATTAATGCAGGTGGTGGCACAGGTGGCATGATTAATCCTTTGGAGATTCGACCAGTACCAAAAGATGAACATGATGAGGAGAATCCACTATATATTGATGAAGGCAATGGTATGAATGATCTAGCATTGCATATGAAAACGTTGGAGATTTTCTTTGACTTGTATTTACCTTCTTTGAGTGATATGCAGAAAGCTTTGCTCAAGCAAACATTGGAGGAACTTTACGCACGGTTTGGGATTCATTGGGATACAGATATTCGTCAACTATCTTCATCAGACTATCCCATTTTTCGTCACTTATATGATTTAGTGGAAGAAAAATATGATGTGAGTGGGAAAGAAGATTTTCAAGTATTAGCTAGTTTGTTGAGGGATATTGCGATTGGGGCAGATCAATTTTTATGGAATGGGCAAACAACGCTAAATGCACAGTCACGATTCATTTGTTTGGATACATTGGACTTACAAAACATGGGTGAAAAGATTAAAAAAACACAGTATTTTAATATACTGACTTGGTCGTGGGAACAAATGAGTCGTAATCGCAAAGAGCGAGTATTGCAGTTTTGCGATGAAGCGTATACCATGATTGATCCACAAGTTCCGCAGAGTTTGCAGTTTTTGCGGAATGCAGCAAAGCGTGTAAGAAAGTACGAGGCAGCGATTGGAATTATATCTCATTCTGTTGTTGACTTCCTTGATCCATCTATCAAAATGTATGGACAAGCATTACTTGATACACCATGCTACAAGATTATCATGGGTTGTGATGGAAAGAATTTGCAAGAAACGAAGGATTTATATAGTTTAACGGAAGCAGAGCAAGAGTTGCTGTTATCAAAGCGTCGTGGAGAGGGATTATTTATGATTGGTTCTAAACGATTGCGTATTAATTTTGATATTCCAGAGTACCGCTTTAAGTATATGGGCAATGCAGGAGGTAGATAGCAAAAAAAAGATTTTTGTAATAGACAATAGAATTTCTTAAAGAGCGAGAACACCTTTTTTAAGTGTTTTCGTTCTTTTTTGTTTAGGAGGTGATGATGATGGCGAAAGCTAGGATTGCACTTGAAGTGATAAGACAGCTTTCAACAGATGAAGGCAGAAAGCGGTTGCTCCTGTTAATCATTATGCCAGTTATTATCACGATTGTGGTGATTGCAATACCTATCTATATTGCGAGTAATCCACTGTCTTATTTTGTAGACATTTTTGGAGAAGGCTCACAAGAAGTGGAATTGATTCGTAATTATAAAGATGAAAATGATCGCTATCTTTATCCGAACAAATCATCACAGGTTGGTGAGTTACTTTTCCCAATTTCATGTGATGATATTGGTACAATTCGAGTTTCTAGTCCTTATGGTGAACGAAACCATCCAATTAGTGGTATTAAAGAATTTCACACAGGCATTGATTTAGTCGGACAGCATCGAGCAGCAATTTTGGCAGTGGCAGATGGTGAGGTAACGATTTCTAAAGTTGGTATTGGTTATGGTAATTATATTAAAATTCGTCACACAGATAAAGATGGAAAAAGTTTCTACAGTCTATATGCTCATTTATCTGCTCGACATGTTGTAGTCAATGACAAAGTTACCGCTGGTCAGGTGATTGGCTTGGAAGGTGGAGGTAAAAATGATCCTAATCCCGGGACAAGTACTGGTCATCATTTGCATTTCGAGCTACGTGATGAAAATGATGATCACTTTGATCCTTATCCCTTACTATTTGAAACGGATGAGGAGGAATAGCCTTTGAAGTTAGTAAGAGTTTGCCAATATTGTGGCATGTCTATTGGATTAAACGCACGTATATGTTATTGGTGTGGTATAAAGCAGGATAAAGAAAAATGAAAATTTCATTCTCCATCATTAATAACTTCTACATTTTCTAGCGCAAATGCCAAGGCACTTTCCATTAGTTTGTTTTTAGTGATATTAGTAGCTTGTGCTAGTTCATTGAATTGCTCGTTGATTCGCTTGTGAAGGCGTATTGATGTAGTAATATAGTTATCATCTTTTATTGTTGCCTGTTTTTTGACTGTAAACTTTTTTGCATTTGTATTTTCAAACATTTTCTTAGCCCTCCTGATGCTAGTATAACATATTTTTATGTATACTTATGTTTATATTATATAGTATACTATATAATATATCGAGGGGGACTAGGTGATATTGATTTAAAATTTTTAGATATGGAGTTGATGTGATGGCAAGAAAATTTAGTGAAATAACCGAGTTATCACAAATTTCATTGCGTAATATAACGAGTAGTAAAGAAAATTGGTTAGCATATTTAGATACGGCAGCAAATTTGTATAAGTACTCGTTTATTGATTCGGTATTAATTCATGCACAGAGACCAACGGCTACAGCAGTAGCGAGTGTACCGGTTTGGAATCGGTTCAATCGCTATGTGAAGCGTGGAACTTATGGAATTGCTTTATTTGATGGTGATAAAAGTAGATTGAGGTATGTGTTTGATATTGCCGATACACAAGGTAGTAAACAGCCTAAGATATGGCAATTGAAGGAGGAACATCATGATAGTGTTGCAATCGCTTTACAATCGGAATTTGATGTGAAGCAATTGGTAGGTCTTGATATTTGTTTAGGTTTAGTGCAAGCAAACAGAATTTTGGAGCAAGATTTTGACTATATTCCTACGCAATTTAAAAATTTATTTATGAATACTTTGATTGAAAGTACTTCTTATATGGTGTTTAAAAGATTGGGGCTACCATTTACTCAATCTGAATCATTTTTAATTGGTTTGGAAAAATTGAGGGAACTTGATCTTGATAAAGAACTTGGGACTGAGGTTCATGCTATTAGTGGTGATGTTCTAAGGGTGATCGAACGCTTAGTCAAAGAACAAGAAAGGGAGTTGTTGGAAAATGATAAACGTGTTGAATTACAAGGAAGTAGAAGGGAATCTTTACCCCGAGTTGAAATACAGTCAGGCAGAGATTTCAATCGGGAAGTTCGGAATGTTACGCAAGATGCACCTGAAAGAGAAGCAACCAGCAATTTACAACAAAATGTTATTGATGGGAACGCTGCACGAAATGTTACAGAATCTGGACGGGGAAGCGTGGAACATGTACGAGCAAGTGCGGGACGACTTGGAGAAGCAGAATCCAGTAACCCCGATTATGGACGATTGGACGAGAATACAGCATTTACAGATGTTGCACAGCCAAGCGGAGGAGATAGTTCTCCACAAGTTGATTTACAACAGTTAACTGTATTTGACATACTTGATCGTGAATACGAAGAAGCAGAGCCTGAAGGTTCTGCTTCTTTTTTAGATTCTAAGAAAATAGATGAGCCAGCACCATTACTAGATTTTGCTATTCCAAATGCAGATGATAAAGGAAAGTTTTCTTCACGAGTACGTGCGGAGCAAAATATTGAAGCAATTAAATTGTTGAAACAAATTGAAACTGATGAGAGGTTAGCTACTTCTGATGAACAAGAAGTATTAGCTCAATATGTTGGTTGGGGTGGGATTTCTGACATTTTTGAACACGCTAATACGGCTATTTGGGAACAGTTGAGGAACGAGCTTGCTACTATTTTGACTGATGAAGAATATAGGCAGGCACAAGCTTCAGTTTTAAGCGCTTTCTATACACCAAGTACTGTGATTGACGGTATTTATTCAGCACTTCATAATTTTAATTTTAAAAAAGGAAAAATATTAGAACCGAGTATGGGAATTGGGAAATTCTTTGGGCGATTGCCAAACGATATACAAGCTGATCTTTGTGGTGTTGAGTTAGATAGTATCAGCGCTCGAATTGCAAGGCAACTGTATCAGTCGGCAACAATTGAAATTGGTGGTTTTGAAAAAACAAATTTTCCCGATCATTATTTTGATGCCATGATCGGTAATATTCCGTTTGGTAATTTTAAAGTCAATGATCCACAATACAATCATCTAAATTACAATATTCATGATTATTTTGCTGCTAAGTCGTTAGATAAAGTTCGGTCTGGTGGTATTGTTGCTTTCGTTACTTCTACAGGGACGATGGATAAGAAAAACAGTGAAGTACGTAAGTATCTTAGCGAGCGTGCTGATCTGATTGGAGCAATTCGTTTACCGAATAACACGTTTAAAGGAGTTGCTGGTACAAGTGTCACAAGTGATATTTTATTTTTGCAGAAGAAGGAACTTTTGAGTGAACCTGAGCAAAACTGGATTGAGCTTGATGTGAATGCTGATGGAATCGAAGTCAACCAATGGTTCGTAGATCATCCAAACATGATTCTTGGGAACTTGGAAATGAGGTCGGGACAATTTGGCATGGAAAGTACAGTTGCGCCTTATCCGGATAAGAATTTAAGTGAACTTTTACTCGAAGCAATTGGTAAGCTATCAGCAACTATTGGTGAGCGTAAGATTACAGAAGCAATTACTGAATCTGCTCCATTACTGCCTGTTAATCCAGACGTAAAAAATTTTAGCTTTACGATGGTGGGTACTGATATTTACTATCAAGAAAGCTCCTCCATGAGCAAACAGGATTTAAAAGCAAAAATGTATGAACGTGTGAAAGGTTTAATTGAGGTTAGGCAAGCAACACGAGAAGTCATTCGTTTGCAAGTAGAAAATCATTCAGATTCCGATATTGAAAAAGCGCAAGCAAGTTTGAATACAATTTATGATGAATTTGTACTTGAACATGGACGGATTAATGGACGTGCTAATCGATTGGCATTCCGTTCAGATGCAGATTATCCTTTACTGGCTTCTTTAGAAATTTTAGATAATAAGGGAGATTTTAAACGCAAAGCCGACCTATTTTCTAAACGAACAATTAGTCCAAATGTCGAGATAACCAGTGTAGATTCCTCAATTGAAGCTTTTACAGTAAGTATGAATGTACGAGGATATATTGACATTCCGTTTATGACAGATTTGACAGACTTTACAGCAACACAAATTGAGGAAGAACTTTTAGAAATTGGTGTGATGTACGCTAATCCAGAAACATTGAACTATGAACCGGCAGATGAGTATTTATCAGGTAATGTGCGTGAGAAATTACGAGTTGCTCAAATAACAGCTGCTCATGATGAGCGTTACAATCGAAATGTAGAAGCACTTAAAATAGTGCAGCCGGAATGGGTTGAAGCACATGATATTCATGTTCGTTTGGGAGCAACATGGATTCCAACATCAGATATTCAGGAATTTATGCATGAAGTATTTGATGTTCCCATTTGGGCTAAAGATGATATAGCAGTAGAATATTCTTCTCTGACTTCTATGTGGCAAATAACAAACAAATCCAGGCATAGCAACATTAACACATCGCAAACTTACGGAACAGAACGAGTTAGTGGTTACAAAGTTTTAGAGGATTCACTGAATCTACGTGATGTCAGAGTTTATGACAAGGTTATGGAGGGTGATAAGGAAAAAAGAGTTCTTAACAAGAGAGAAACCATTCTTGCAGGTGCAAAGCAAACAGAATTAAAGCGAAAATTTGAAGAATTTATTTTTCGTGATCCCGAACGGCGAAAGCGTTTGGAGGAAAAGTATAATCTGGAGTTTAATAGCGTTCGACTACGAGAGTTCAGTGGCAATCACCTGACTTTTAGCAGTATGAATCCATTAATTAAGTTGCGAGAGCATCAAGTCAATTGGGTGGCTAGGACATTGTATGGAGGGAACACTTTACTAGCTGGTGTAGTTGGGAGCGGTAAAACATACGCTATGATTGCTTCTGCTATGGAACTAAAACGAATTGGATTAGCAAAAAAGCCAATATTTGTTGTGCCAAATCATCTCATTTCACAATGGGGCAGCGAGTTTATGCAACTGTATCCATCCGCAAATATCTTACTAGCAACGAAACAGGATTTTGAAGCGAAGAAGCGAAAACAATTTTGTTCGAGGATTGCGACTGGCAGCTATGATGCCATTATTATAGGACATTCAAGTTTCGAGAAAATTCCATTGTCAGAAAAGCGTCAAATCAGAATCCTCAAAGAACAAATTGATGATATTACTGAGGGTATTCGTGCTGAAAAGGAATCACGAAATGAGCGTTTTACAGTTAAGCAGATGGAACGTATGAAGAAGCAACTAGAAGTACAGTTAGAGAAATTGCAAGATGCAGCTAGTAAGGACAATGTTGTAACCTTTGAAGAATTGGGTGTTGATTATTTATTTGTAGATGAGGGACATTACTATAAAGTGCGCCCAGATAGGGCAATATGTGAAGCAGTTTAGGTACTGCCATATAAGATAACGTATGAAACAACCTGTCTAACTGAAAGGCGAAAGCTGACACGGGACAAAAGCATGGCAGGAAAGCGGAAAGTCACCTGAAGGTAACTTGGTGCGACTGAACCGCAATGTTAAATGGATATGAGGTTTAAGTTGTGTTTATTGAATGTGAGTTTCTAGTATCTGTTAAGTGCAGACTAGGGAAATTTACCTGACACCCTAGGAGAAGGAAGTGTATATAAATTTTTATAGTATATACAGTTATCACTATTCCTCTCAACCTGTTGGAGAACCAATGGTAACGAAACGAAAGCAGAACCGAAAATCCATAATTACCTACACATATTGTTAACTGGGGATTGCCTAAATTGGAACGCCGAATACGGCTATATGTAATGCGTTTATAACGTGATAAATCTCAAGTGTAAAAGCAAGAGAGATGACATTGAAAATCCAATATGGCAACGGAGTGTCCGTAGTAGTCTGAGGTTGGGAAAGCCAACCACATGGCGAAGGGACGCAGTTACTGTAGAACCAAAAAATCAAATGATTAGGGAGGAAAACCTCAATGAAACCAACGATTGAAATTTTGGTGAACATTAAGAAGAGTTCGAGAAAAAATAAAGAGGAAATTTTTACACGATTGTACCGCTATTTGCAACGAGAGGACTTGTACTATCAAGCCTATAAAAATCTTTACGCAAATAACGGAGCAAGTACCAAAGGTATAGATAATGATACAGCTGATGGCTTTAGTGAAGAAAAAATACGCAAAATAATTTCTTCTTTGCAAGATGGAACTTATCAGCCAAAACCTGTACGTCGAACATATATCAAAAAGAAAAATGGAAAGTTACGACCTCTAGGAATTCCTTCGTTTACTGACAAACTTGTTCAAGAAGTATTGCGAATGATACTTGAATCGGTTTATGAGCCAGTATTTATGGAAACTTCGCATGGTTTTAGACCACAAAGGAGTTGTCATACAGCACTAACTGCTATTAAGAAGGAATTTCATGGTGGCAGATGGTTTATCGAAGGCGATATAAAAAGTTGTTTTGATGCGATAGACCATCGAGTTTTAATCCAATTAATTAATAATAAAATCAAGGATAAAAAGTTAAGTGATTTAATATGG
>Ga0131853_10002793_pt1 | contig 31270 bp, 21 predicted proteins | sample TergutLab28metaG_FD_92764 | JGI IMG/M metagenome (GOLD analysis project Ga0131853, IMG submission 92764) | Labiotermes labralis P1 segment gut microbial communities from Petit-Saut dam, French Guiana - Lab288 P1 (version 2) (version 2) | ecosystem: Host-associated > Arthropoda: Insects >... | reverse complement strand
GTTCACATTTGACGCACCTAGTCAGTGAGAGTCTTGTGACGGGCTTTAGCGTCACAAGCTCGAACGGTTTTTTCGCCTTTGGCGAAAAAAGACTACATCTTAATCCCTTCGGGATCGCGGTGCAGTTTTAAATTCATTTAACTATAGAAATTCTCTACAATTGCTAATTATATTATACAGAGTGCGAAAAAGCAATAGAAAGGGTATTGCCCTCTGTCGATTTATGTTATACTGTACCGGTGTAGTTTACAAGTTTTAAGGAGGCACAAAATGCTCAATATGAAAGTAGAATCAGTTGATGTAAAGGCTTTTATGAATTTGCTTCTAACAAGCGGGCTTTTTGATTCTTTTGAGGTTAGGGGAGTGGATGTTACCACTCTTACCCATTTTAACATATCAGGGCAGAAAAGCGCTCCAGAAAAAGCAGAAATTTCTATAGAAGATGCTGCCAAACCTATAAAAGCAACTTACTGCAAATGGAATGAAATAAGGCCTTTTGTTCTAAACCTTATAAAAGGAGGAACCCGCCCAAGTTATATGAAGCTCATATTTTCTATGGAAGTTGACAGAATAGCTGAGCTGCATAAAAATGGCGCTGCTATGTATCTAAATGTTACATACAGCGGTGAAGAAGTGTATTTCACGTCAGCTACAGCACAAAAAGGGTTTACTTTGGATAAAAGTCTTGATCATGTTTGGGAAGACTATTTAATTGAGTTTTTCAAGTCAAATGGAATTAAAGCAAAAGAGATTGATTTGGAATAGTATGAAATGATATACTTTATACTGAAATTATTTTGGAACAGTAGCAGAAGCAGCAGTAGCGGAAGCTATAACTCCCTATTGCCGCTGTTTTTGAATAGATCTGCGGCTTTAAAAGGGAGTTTATATGAATATTCGCTACAGTGCTTGTAAAGAGGAAGTTCGCCCACAGATAGAAGAAATGATTTTTTCTCTGTATAGGGAAGACCCTGAAGGAATTGCCATTAACTCAGATAAAGTTCACGCTACATTTGCCCGGTGCAAGGCTTACCCTGAAAAGGCAAAGCTTATTGCCATATGGCATGAGAAGGAGCTTGTTGGATACGCCCTTGTTGTATTTTTCTGGAGCAACGAATTCGGAGGCGAAATATTATGTCTTGATGAGCTTTACATTAAAAAGGATTTTCGCTGCCACGGAATTGGCAGCAGCTTTATCAAAGACATTCCGGAACTTTTCCCCGAGACAGTGGCAGTTCACTTAGAAGTGGCGCCGTCAAACAAAAGAGCAAAATCGCTGTATGAGAACTTAGGGTTTATCCAAAATAAGAATTTGACTATGTTACGTATTTTTAATCGACAATAGACAGGAGTGTTTTTGTGAGAACCGGTAAGCATGATTTAACGGAGGGGCCTGTATTTGGCAAACTTACCTCCCTTGCTGTTCCTTTAATGGGCGGTATGCTTATGAATATGTTGTATAATTTAACTGATATGTTTTGGCTTGGCCGGGTGGGTAGCGAGGCTGTAGCTGCAACGGGTACTGTTGGGCTATTAATGTGGCTGTCAATGGCCTTTTCATCTTTTGGCAGAATGGGCTCAGAAATAGGTGTATCTCAAAATTTAGGCCGTGGCGACGAAGCGGCGGCTAAAGCTTTTGCACAGACTGCATTCACACTGGCCCTTGTTATGGGCATTTTCTATGGCTTAATAATGATATTTGGCCGCAGTTTACTAATTGGCTTCTTTGATATTAAAGACCCGCTGGTGGTAAGATACGCTGAGAACTATCTTATGATAACAGGTTTTGCCATGCCTTTCTTTTTCATAGGCGGTGGTGCAGGCATGGGAATTTACAGCGGCAGCGGCAACACAAGAACCCCTTTTTACATAATGGCTTTTGGTATTGTGCTTAACATAATTTTGTCGCCTGTTTTAATATTCTCCCTTGGTATGGGGGTTGAGGGTGCAGCGTTAGCTACAGTAATTGCTCAGTCAATTTCTGTTTCTCTGTTCCTTTGGCATATGAAGTTTCATAAAAATAGGCCTTTTAAGGAGCTTAAGCTTTTAGGGATAGCTGATAAAAGAACTTTAAAGCAAATTTTCATATGGGTTACCCCCATAGCCATAGAGAGCTTTTTATTTACATTTCTTACCATGCTTGTGTCTCGTTTTGTAGCTCAGTTCGGTACAGGGGCCATGGCCACACAAAGAATAGGCTCTCAGATAGAAAGCCTTTCATGGCTTATTGGTGCAGGTTTTGCATCAGCCATTTCAGCCTTTACCGGGCAGAACTTTGGCGCAGGCAAGTGGTCAAGGATTCATGGTGGTTATAAAATTTCAGCAATTATTATGGGCTCTTGGGGTGTAATTGTTACGTTTATACTGTTTTTTGGCGGCGGTGCGCTGTTTTCCATATTTTTGCCCAATGAGCCGGAGGTAATTGTTATGGGCGCAAATTATATGAGGATATTAGCGGCAGCACAGATTCTCGGTTGCCTTGAAGGTATTACGTCAGGTACTTTCCGGGGGCTTGGTAAAACACTGCCGCCTTCTGTGGTTAGCGGAACGTCGAACTTCCTGCGTATGGTTGCCGCATTTTTCCTGGCAAGGACGGCAATGGGCCTGGATGGAATTTGGTGGGCCCTTACAATTGGTGCTATGCTTAGAGGCGCTTGGATATTTATTTGGTTTAGAATACATGCCGGAAAATTACCCAAAGAAGATAGAGCGGCACTATAGTGATAGTGGTTACAAAATAACAGTAACTGCACAACGCCCCGCTTTCACATTTTTGTTAAATTGCTAAAGCAAAAATGCTAATTTTCGGGGTGCCATTAGCTCTCAAACATCCAAATGAAAATTCATTCAGACTGTTTTCTAATTGATTCACTATACATAATAATAGAGAAATTTGTGTTTAAATTGTCATGGTTTATTGTACATTTTTATGTTATACTGTGAGCATATAAAAACGCCAAAGCATTGCGAAGCGTTTTCACCTAAGTTGTTCACGAGACTTAAAAAAGTCGAGTCGAGCTTCAAAATAACTTTGCCAAAGGCAGGAGGAAAGAAAATGGAAAGGTATTACCCCAAAATGTTGCAAGGCAGCATTAAGTTCAAACATTTAATTGTGTCACTATTAACAGCAGTATTTATGCTCACCGGGTTAGGCACTGTTAATGCTATGGCTCCTCAAAATACTGTAATTCCGGGAACCGGCGGAACTGTTCGTGTTAATGGATTTACAGAGTTTTCATTTACACCCGGCAGTACAGGATTTTGGCGATTTGAAACATCAGATAACGGAGATTCTGATCCCCTCCTTTGGCTTTTTGACAACGAAGGAACCATTATAGACAGAGATGATGACGGTGCAGGTGACTTAAATGCTCTTATTGTCGCGTATCTTGTTGAAGGAAAGCAATATTTAATAAGTGCTGATTTTTTTGCTGATGGTGGCGGAAGTTATACTTTAGAAGTTACAAAAGCGGAAATAGTCGAAAGAGAAATAAGAGCCGGTGACACAGTAGTTAATGAAGAAACTTTTTTGCTTTTTACTCCTGAGCACACAGGCCTTTGGGAAATTCGTACAATGAATCGCGTAGACTGTGACCCTATGTTGTGGTTGCTTGATGAAAATGGCGCCTTGATAACAATGGATGACGATTCTGCCGGCGATTTAAACGCGCTTATTACCGCTTACCTTGAGGCAGGAACACAGTACATAATAAGGGCGGGCTTTTGGAGCAATCCGGGGACTTATACTGTGCGGGTACAGCGCTCACAGGCCGATGAGTTTCCTTCTGAGGGCGGTGCTATTTTTGTAGATAGCAGCACTGTATTTACTTTTACCCCGGAGCGTTCAGGTTTATGGGAAATAGCAGCCGTTAAAGATATGGATTCTAATCCTCAGCTTTGGTTATATGATGGAAGCGGACAGTTAATTACAATAGCTGAAGGCTATGATATAATGGGCGCATATATCCTTGCTTTCCTTGAAGAAGGTGAGCAGTATGTGATTAGAGCACAGCTAATGGGTAATTGGGGTAGCTTTAATTTGCAAGTAATAGATACTGAGGCCACTCAATTGCCGGTTAATCGTGGGAGTGTAGTTATTGATAGCTTAACTTATTTTTATTTTACTCCGACAGCAACAGGTGTCCGCGAATTTAGAACCACTAACAACAATGACAGTGACCCCTGTCTATGGCTCTTTGACGAAAACGGTAAACTCATTGCCTTTGACGATGACAGCGCAAACAATTTTAATGCACTGATTAGAGAGCGTCTTTCGGCTGATCAAAGATATATCATTGTTGCGGGCTTTTTTGCAGGTGAGGGAAGTTATACTCTGCAAATACGATAGGTTTATTTTATACTGAATTTCACCCAAAACAGTACCTATGTAGCTGCTTTGGGTGAAAAAGCGGTATAACTAGTGCAGGCGCTGCTCGCCTATTAAAAATAGCAATTCGGTATTTGATTATATATAAGTAAGGGATGCATAAAAAAGCCCTGCCCATTATTGGGCAGGGCTTTTTTATGGAAGAAAACCCCTCCGGCTAGGCCGGAGGTTCAAAAGGTTTTTTGGATCTGGTATAGAAATAAAAACGAATGTTAGGATAAAGGCGGGTCTGAACAACCGCAAGAAGCCAATAACAAAGGAGGTTATCCATGAAGGATATAGAAAGTTTAGCACACACTAAGTGGGATTGCAAATACCACATAGTATTTGTACCAAAATACAGGAGACAAGTAGTATATGGGAAGATAAAAAAGATATAGGTCAAATATTGCGAAAGCTATGTGAATGGAAGGGAGTGGGGATAATATAGGCGGAAGCCTGTCCGGACCACATACATATGCTGGTAAGCATACCGCCAAAGTTGAGCATATCAAGCTTTATGGGGTATTTAAAGGCAAAAGCGCATTACAAATGTTCGACCGCCACGCAAATCTGAAATACAAGTATGGTAATAGAGACTGAAAGATATCGGCGCGACTGTAAGGAGCGTTTTTTGCAACGAAGTTGCAAAAAATCATGAAGACAGTCCTGGTGCCGAGAGTGCTATGTAAGTACTGTAGGTAGCAATAAAAAGGCAATTGAGGAGTATATAAGAAACCAACTACAGGACGACATGCAGGCGGCCAGCTAAGCATAAAAGAATATGTAAACCCGTTTACGGTCTGGTCGCAAATGCTTTGCATTTGCTGCTCGACCTAGCATCCTGGGTGAGCCGGTAAAAAAGAACTGATAAAGGAAGCCCGTTTACGGGCTGTAGCACCAAAAAACCACTTGTGAGGGGTAGTTTGAAGCTTTATGCGTAGACCTTCAGCGAGACTTAAGGCTCTGCCTGTACCGCCCTTACAGGGCTTGTGCAGGCCGCCGGTTTGACCGGTGGTCCTGACTTGGATTCTTTTTTAAGCGGTACCCGCATTATAACGGAATTAAAATACTGTTCTTGAAAGTTTGTAAGTTTCATAATTTCTTCATCTGTTAAACTTCGCCCATCCGTTACGACTAACTTATCGTCAGTATCTTCAACCAACCGGTGTATCGTCGCAATAACTAAGCCAGTAAAGTTCTTAATCGGTTTATCAACACCTAAAACGTAAGTATCTAGCTCTTCATCATCTCCTGTCATAGTATTCGGTAAAAATCCATAGTTTACTGGATATTCGAAACCATGATCTGGATGTTTACTTCCCATAGGTCTCTCAATTTGGACATCAACAGTCTTTCCAATGTATTGACTACTTTCATATGTGTCCATTACTTTTGATTTTTGTTCCTCTTCGTTTACCATTTTTTCTCCTTTTAAAATGTATTTATAAAACACTATACTGCAACGACTTTCTTTTTAATTAGGGTTTTGACTGTTGCTTAATGTGACGAATGCGTTAATATCTGCATCATACTGTAGCCCATCTTCTTGATAGTACCTATTTGCTGATGCCTTACATTTTCAAAGAGAGGAGTATGTTTTTGTAAATGGCAATATTGCGTAACCTATTTCACACGATTATTTTCGGACTGGAAAAATGGAAAAGGCTCATTTTTCCCGCGCTCACGGGCATGCCCCGTTGGTCTGCCGCGCTGTTTTTAGGCGCGGCGTAGACTACAGCGCTCGCCCTGGCTGCCCGGGCGAGCAGTAAATGCGTAGCATTTACGACCAGCTAGCATTTGTGTCGTGCAATTTCTCAGCTTCCAACTTCGCCTGCTCTATTTCTGCTTTTTTCCGTACAGTATATCAGCGTTGGCGTTCACGATTGATTTTGTTATGTTTTTTGCGCCGTTCCTCTGCCTTGATTTCTTCAAGTGTAGGCTTGGTAAACGGGTATATCGAATTTGCCGACAAAGTTTAGATAAATTTCAACTTTCTACGTTTTCTCACCATCAATACGTTCAGCTTTATACACTATAATTTTATCAATGTATTCTGTAATCATTTTTGGTGTGAGTTCGGAATAATCCGTATGCCGTTTTACAATTTCAATAAACTTATCGGCTCTGGTGCTATCCTCGTTGAAGCTGTCAACCTCGGCTTGCAATTGTGATATAGACTGCTCCAGTTCGCTCTGTTCTTGTTCGTATTCTTCCGCAAGAAGTTCAAAGCGTTTGTCGGATAATTTTCCGCTTACATTTGAATTACTGTATCGGCGTAAAATGCCATATCAAGACCCTTTGGTTTCGGTACGGCAGGATAATTTGTCAGTTTGGGGTTAGCTATTCTGTCTACACGTAAGGTTATTACTTTGTTATGGCTGTCCGACCAGCCAACGGCGTAGTAGCGGTCATTATTCCATATCAATCCGTATGAGCTGAAATGATAATCGCGGCGGTTATGTTTATATAGCTTCTTTTTATCCGCACCTCAATCAAAATATTTACAGACAATTTTCTTGCCGGTACTTTGAGCGGTGTGGAGCAAGTCAACAGCAAAGTATGCTTTATCGCCTGCGGAACGTGCTTGTTTGTCTGTGTATAATGAACGGCGAAGTTCCCCCGATTGATGAACGCTTGCAAAGGCTGACAACTTTTTTATGAGTGCAGACGCTTTCCGTGAAGGTATGAAGCGGGAAGCGCTCACAGCGTCAATCAACAGTCTCAGTTCGGGCAGTTCAGAATGTCTGTCGCCAAAAAAGTATTGGCTTGGTTTGCCTGTATTGCAGACCACATCTACCCCGGTGGCAGTTAATTGTCCAAGTTCACGAATAACAGTTTGGCAGCTTGATTGAACGCCGGCAGTATCTAAGTGCTTTATAATGACCGTGACGGTTACGGGGTGCAGTTCTTCAGCGTATTCTTCTAAGTATTGTTTCATACACAGGATTCTGTTTTTCTTATCGTCCATAGCTGTATCCTCCCAGCCACGTTGTTTTTTCTTATGTTTAGTCAATTGCAATCACTATATTGAAATTAGAATTTATCTAGTTTCTATAATAACTTTATTATTCTTCCAACTCACAATTCTTGACTGCAAACTCAAGAAACAATTTTGCTCGTACAAATCTTTTGAAATGGCGAATTGCTCTGCGGCTAATTCAGGGAAACATTCATATCCTCTTATGAGATTGCTGTCGCTGGCGTTACATTGGCCAGCGAATAAGATAGCTTGTACGCTTCCAGCACCCCAAGACTGACACCAAGAGAGTTTTGGCTGTCGGTGTCAATGACTAAGACCTTGATAGGCGAGCCGTCTGTTTTGGTCTGGCTTGCAAGACCAGCACACAGGCTGACGGTGGTTGTGGTCTTACCTACGCCGCCTTTTCTTGAAGCGACTGTATTACTTTGCAATCGTTACGGCAATCGAATTGAAAGCTGTTTTGGTACTCATTTTGGGCTGTGTTTGTACACAAAAAGGTTCTGCCCATACAAAATTCCTCCTTTGCGGGGCAAAACCTTCTTCAGTATGTTTGCTTCGCAAACACCGCATTACGGCGGCCCGGTATCTTCCGAGTACTAGCTGATTTTTCACGGTTGTACTTTTTAAGTAGGGGAGAACCAGCCCCATGCGTGTCGTGTTTTTTGGACTAACGCGATAAACCCGCATATTTATTAGGTTTTATCGGTTGGTCTTATTATGACACATTCCTACGCAAGGGATACATCACGCAAAATAAAAAGCGTAATGAACACCAAAGGCAAGGCGGGTAAACGGCTGACAAACGTACCTATTTATGGCTATATGCTTGACCCCAACGATAAAGCAACTGGCTGATTGACGAAGAAGACGCCGAGATTGTACGCAGAATTTTCCGCATGGTTATTGAGGGTAAAGGCGTACAGCAGATTGCGAAAACCTTTGCCACGGAAAAAATCGAGCGTACTTCTTACTACATGAAACGGCGGGGCTTTTTAAAATACAACCACCACGGCAACAACGAAGAAGCCAAGTACGATTGGAACACAAAAACCATAGCCGACCTCATAGCAAAACAGGAATATTTGGGGCATACGGTAAACTTCCGCACTAATAAAGAATCATACAAAGATAAACGCAGAAAAATCACTTCCCAAGATGAATGACTGATTTTTGAGAATACTCATCCCGCCATTATTGACGAGGAAACATGGCAGTTGGCAAAAGTGCCGAGAAACCAAACGCCGCCTAAGAGCAAAACACGACAGAGAAGCAAATCCATTAACGGGGCTGACGTTTTGCGCCGATTGCGGAAACAAAATGTACAATCACTGAGAAGAAAAATCGGATAAAATGGTTTACCATAAAAATGTAGGTAAATATTATCCGAGATATGGACGCGACATATACCGATGAGACACATTCAGCGAAAGTGTAAAATTAACAAAGCACAAATGCACCCTGCATTATATCCGCACCGCCGCAGTCCGTGAACTATTACTGACACGATAGATTTACATGGAATTAGGCATGAAAATAGGGGCAAGGCAACTCTATCAGCTTTTAATATCAGAGGAAGGGGTTTGAATAAAATGAGCAATGAATACATTCCTATGGCAACAGCAGATATCGTCTACTACAAACCCCAAACTGAGCAAGAAATGGAGCAAATGGCTGCCCTTATGAATGTAGGTGATATGATTTTCAACAAGTGGGTGTTCCAAGCCAGCGGCGGTATGTGGTATACGCTTGGCTTGAACAATAAAAACGACCCCACAACATTATGTCTATTCCCCAACATCACATTAGGCGAAGATGAAAATTTACCACCTCTTACACGTTGGGGCATGGCACGGATGGATTGCTCCTATTCTTATGAAAAAAATTCATTTGGATGTTTTAAGTTGATTCACTATAAGATAACACACTAGTTTTTTAGCCTTGGGTCAAGCGCATCCCTAAGCCCATCACCAAAGAGATTCAAAGACAGCGCAATCATAGCTATTGTAAGCCCCGGGAAAATAACCATATTAGGCGAGTGCCTCATAAATTCCCTGCCGTCAGAGAGCATTGAACCAAGCTCAGGGGCCGGGGGCTGAATACCAAGCCCAAGATAACTAAGTGCTGCTATGCTTAAAATAGTAGTGGAAACTGCCATTGTCGCCTGAACAATTATGACGCCGATTGCGTTAGGCAAAATATGTTGAGAGATTAGTTCTGCGTCATTAGAGCCATATGATTTTGCTGCCTCAATATATTCCTGTCCAACTATATTTAGTATGGCTGATCGGGTAATTCTTGTAAAGCTCGGCACCTGCGACACGGTCATAGCCAGTACAAGATTACCGCCTCCCGGGCCTAATGAGGCTGAAATAGCTATAGCCAAAAGAATCATAGGCAAGCCCATAAACATATCCAATATGCGCATTATAAAGCTGTCTGTTAACCCGCCGTAAAAGGCGGCGATAGAGCCCACCACAATAGCTATCATAAGAGACGCGGCGGTAGCTGTCACAGCCATTTGCAAAGAATTTCTCATACCGAATATAACTCTTGTAAATATGTCCCTGCCAAATTCATCAGTACCGAAGAAATTATCAGAAGATGGCGGCTGGAGGCGGTTTGCCGAATTATGGTGTATTGCTCTGGTATCATAATCTGAAATAAAATCTGCAAAAACAGCAAAAAACAGCAGTATACACAGCATAATTAAGCCGCCTACGGCAGTTTTGTTCTTTTTAAATCTGTGCCATATGTCGGCTATTATACTTCTTTTCTTTTTCTTAGGCTTTGGCCCCTGCTCCAACTGCCTTCACCTTCTTTTTTTCATATTTAGCTTTAATGCGTGGGTCAATATAGGCGTATAAAACATCTACAATCAACATCATAACCACGTATATAAAAGCAAGAAATAACACCGATGCGGTGGTTTGGGGTATATCCATAGTTCTTATTGAATTAATTGTAAGCGTTCCTACACCCGGTATAGCAAATATAGCTTCAATCAAAACCGTACCGCCCAAAAGAAAGCCAAAGTTTATACCTATAGTAGTGATAACAGGCATCATGGCATTTCTAAACCCGTGCTTCATTATTACGCTAAATTCCTTGGCGCCTTTAGCTCTTGCAGTGCGTATATAGTCTTGGCGTATTATCTCAAGCATTGTGGTTCGGGTTAGCCTGATTATATTTGCGGCAGTAGGAAGACTTAAAGTGACTATAGGCATTATATAATGCCTGTAAGTATCAATACCGGTGGACGGTAAAAGCCCCAGTTGAAGGGAAAAAATAAGTATTGCCATAAGAGCAAGCCAAAACTGCGGTACGCTGGCCATAAACATAGCAACAACCGTTCCCGTAATATCGAAAAGAGAATACTGCTTCACCGCAGAAATAACACCTATGGGAATGCCTATAAGTATAGCAAGGATTATAGCTCCTGTAGCGATACGAAGCGTAGTGGGGAAGCGGGCAAATATTTCATCAAATACAGGCTGTCTGGTTCTAAAACTATTGCCAAAATCCAAGTCGGCAACTATGCCCATTATATAATTGGTATACCTTACCAGAAACGGGTCATAGTAACCAAGCTCTATGTTCAGTCTCTCTATCTCTTCGGCCGTTGCGTTTGTACCTAGTATTGCTGTTGCAGGATCGCCGGGGGTAAAGCTCATAATTGTAAAGACAATAAAAGAAACACCTAACAATACCGGGAACAACAATAAAATTCTTTTTATTATAAATCCAAGCAAATTATTGTCCCTCCAATAGACCTCATGCAAAATTAAATTAGTTTTTCTTGGCTCCTGCGAAATATCAGGCTTCAATGATTTTTCGGGAGCCTGATTTTCGCAGGAAGTATAATATTTAAAATAAACTACTGCTGTAAAGCTAGATTATACGATACAGCAGCAGTTCTTAATCGAAAGTTTGTATAGGGCAGTATTGACAAGCTAAATTATCTCCAGCTCATATCAATTACCCTGGAAAATCCATTGGGATAAGCTCTCGTAATTTCTAAATCATTATGATATACGCAGGGTATTACTCTCCAATAAATTGGTACAACTATAGCTTCCTCATTTATAATTTGCTCTATAACCGCATAAGTGTCTATTCTTTCATATCTGTCTAAAATAGCACTGCCTCTGTCAAAGGCATCATCAACCTCAGGCCGGTTTAACCTTGGGAAGTTAAAGTTGCCGATGTTACTTGAATGGAACACTCTTTCCCAATAGTCAACATCTAAGTCAAATGTGAAAACAACTGTAGATATATCATAATTGCCGTTTCTCATATCAGTAACCCAAGCATTTGTTTCCATCATTGCTACTTCAATGTTAACACCGATTTCTCTAAGTTGTTCTTGTACAAGGAGAGTTATTCTTCGGTAAGACTCCATACCTACCCTAAAGTGAAGGGTTTCTCCGTTATAGCTTGACTTTTCAAGATATTCACGGGCTAAATCAAGGTCAAACGTAGGCGCGGGATATCTGCCTGAGTGGCCCTCAAACCTTTCATCCCAAAGCTCATAAGCCACTACTGCCATACCTTCCATACCTATTTCGGCAATAGCATGCCTGTCAATTGCGTGGGCAAAAGCCAGCCTAAAGTTAACATCGTTAAAAGGCTCTTTTTCTAAATTATACAAAATAAAGCCACTGCCTGTAGTAGGATTTCTGCGGAAATTGAGGCTGTTGCTTGCCTCAAGCCTTGCCGCTTCAATTGGCGGTATGCTGTAGGAAAGATCAACATCACCGGCTTCAACTGCCATTAAAGCACTTGAAGGGTCAATAATAATTGTGAATATTGCATGTTGAATCGGTACGTCTCCGCCAAACCAGTCGTCGTTAGCTATAAGAGTAAGCCTTTGGCCGGGCTCGAAACTTACAAATCTGTAAGGGCCTGTTCCAACCGGTTCAAAACCTACATTGTCGCCTGCTTCGTAAACGGCATGTTCGTTCATAATCGGAACACCGGCTATAACTGCTTGCAAGAATGGGATATATGGCTCTGAGAGTGTAATTGTTACGTTGTAGTCATCATGGGCCACAACAGATTCAATTGAAGCTGTCATACTGGCAAAAGATATAGAGTCCTGGGCTCTGAGCATGGAAAATACCACGTCGCCGGCTGTCAGCTCTTCACCGTTATGGAAACGAATGCCTTGCTTTAACCTAATGTCATAACTTAAACCGTCAGACGAAATAGAATAATCTTCCGCCAAAACATACTCAAACTGACCATCGTAAAAATTAAGCAAAGTGTCAAAAATGTTTTTGTAAACCACTTCGTCAAGCGTCATGCCGCTGTTCATTGGATCGAATATTGAAAGGTCTGTGTGAAGCGCCATCCTTATCGTATCTTTGCCGGTAGACTGGGTAGCTTGGTCGGAGCCTGCCGTACTGCCCTGCTGAGTGTCTGACCCGGCATTTTGCTGGCTGCCTCCGGGGGTTGTTGTGGTAGAAGCCGGTGAACAGCTTGCTAACATAAGTGCGGTAACAACTAAAGCTAAAAACTTTCTTGCCATAAATTTGTGCCTCCTTGTGTGTTGTGGAAATATATAGGCCGTCCGGCTTTAAAAAAGTTGAACGACAAAATATTGTTTCTCAAGATTTCAATAGGCCGATTGTTCCGCAATTTCGCTGCGGGGCGTTCATTGAAGCTGACTCACTATACTCATTAATACAAAAAGCATTAATATAATACACATTGTACAAAATGCCCGGGTGAAACTTCTCTAAAAGCTACATCACTGCCTGTGCAATCTTCTTTTGCATGAGGGCATCTTGGGGCAAAACGGCAGCCGGGGCTTGGGTTAATGGGAGAAGTAATTTCGCCTTTTATTATTTTTCTTTCTCTATTTCTCTTTAAAACAGGTGTGGGAATGGCATTCAAAAGAGCCTGAGTGTAGGGGTGAAGCGGGTTTTTAAAAAGCTCCTTACTTTCACATTTTTCAACACACTGCCCAAGATACATGACGGCAATTTCACTGGAAATATGCTTAACAACCGAAAGGTTATGGGTAATAAACATATATGTCAGGCCCATTCTATCCTGCAAATCCATCATAAGGTTTAATATTTGCGCTTGAATACTGACATCCAATGCTGAAACGGGCTCGTCACAAACTATAAACTCAGGGTTTAAAGCTAAAGCCCTGGCAATACCTATGCGCTGCCGCCTGCCGCCGTCAAGCTCATGGGGATATGAATTTTCATACCTTTCAGCAAGACCAACTGTATCCATAAGCTCCTCTACCCTTAAAAACATGTCATCCTTGCTTTTATGGGTTTTGTTGATTTTCATAGGCTGTGCGATAGTTTGGCTGATAGTCATGCGGGGGTTTAACGAGGCGTAAGGGTCCTGAAAAATCATTTGCATTTTAGTTCGAAGCTTTTTTGTCTCAAGCTTATTCAGAGTAAAAATGCGCTGCTCTCTAAAGTATACTTCACCGCCGGTTGGCTCTAAAAGCCGCACTAAAAGCCGGCCTAAAGTAGACTTGCCGCAGCCCGATTCACCAACTACACCTAATGTAGAGCCTTTTTTAATTTCCATATTAATCCCATCTACAGCATGCACAAAACCTGAAGGGGTTTGGAAATATTTTTTTAAATTGTGCATTTTAACTAAAGTTTCCATAGTATATTACCTCATTATAGATTATATAGTGAGTTAACTTAAAAATACTCAAGCTCTGCCTGCCAGCTTTTTAGTCTGGCTCGCTATGAAACAAATGGCATTTTATAATATGCCCATTTTTTTCATATTCATTAGGGATGTCAGTTTTGCATATTTCCATACACTCCGGGCACCTTGGGTGAAACTTGCAGCCTAAAGGCAGGTCTGTAGGGTCGGGCATAAGGCCGTCAATGGGGTTTAAGCGCTTAGAGTCTACCTCAAGATTGGGTATGGAGTTGAAAAGCCCTATAGTGTAGGGATGGTGGTCACTAGACTCGTAAATATCTTCTGCTGTTCCCATTTCCACTATTTCACCGGCATACATAATTGCCACATAGTCACAAAACTCGGCCACAACACCTAAATCATGGGTGATTAGTATTATAGCTGTGTTAAGTTTTTTCTTAAGGTCATCCATCATATCTAATATTTGAGATTGTATGGTAACATCAAGGGCGGTGGTTGGCTCGTCTGCCAAAAGCAGCAGAGGGTCGCAGGCAAGGGCAATGGCTATAACCACCCTTTGCTTCATGCCGCCTGAGAATTGGTGAGGGTATTCATTTTTTCTTATAGCAGGTATACCCACAAGTTCAAGTATTTCATCAACGCGGGCTTCTACACCGGCTTTGTCAAGTTTCATATGCAGTTTAATGGCTTCACTAATCTGGTCACCTACAGTAAGAACAGGGTTTAAGCTGGTCATAGGGTCTTGAAAAATCATAGAAATCATAGCGCCGCGTATAACCCTCATATCGGCTTCTGAGGCTTTAACTATATCTTTTCCGTTAAAGAGAATTTCGCCGCCAACGATTTTCCCCGTAACCTTAGGCAAAAGCTGTAGTATACTTAAAGCTGTGGTGGTTTTGCCGGCCCCCGTTTCGCCTACAATACCAAGGGTCTTACCGGCAAGTAAAGAAAAGCTGATGCCGTTAACCGCACTTACTTCCTGCCCATCTGAAAAATATTTTACCCATAGGTTTTTTACTTCTATAACTTTAGAGTTATTATCCATGTTGTTCTCCAAAACATAATTTATAGCAAGTACGGTTGGTTTCTAACCGTAAGGGCTATAGCATTTAACAACAAACTTCCGGCTATGCAAATTATATACTTAAATTCTTTTGAAACAGTATCAAATTAATTGCTTGTAATTAATTTGATACTGTTTCAAAAGTAGGCTGCGCGCGCAAGCTGCGCGGCTTATCCTTGCAAAATAGTAACGGTCACGGTACTATTTTGCAAGGATTTAAGTATACTGAATAATATACACTTTTACCTATTTTAAGTCAATCGTTGAAAAAAGGGTTACTCATTGTATATTCAAATATAATGCGGCGTTTTTGGAGTTAAGACTTCACTGCCGTTTTCTGTAATAAGCACCATATCTTCTATATTAAAGCCTCCAATATTTTCAACATAACAGGGAGCCTCTATTGCGAGTATCATGCCTGGTTCAAGAGGCCGTTTTTCCCCACGGTTTATAAACGGTGCCTCTGCCGTGGCAGGCCCCATGCTGATACTGTGCCCCATATGACCCCGGCGATAACTTGGAAACTCTTTTAAAACATAGTTAAACCCTAGGATAAACAGTTCATTTATAGGCAAACCGGGTTTACAAGCTTCAATCATAAGGCGCTGCGCTTCATATAAGCGGGCTTTTAATCTATGCAGTGCCGGATTTGCTTTTCCTACTATCCATGACCTGGATGTGTCAGTTGTATAAAAATCAAACTCAGCATTTACACCGGCATCAAACTTAATGACATCACCTTCTGCTGCGCGGCGGTCTCCGGGCAGAGCCAGCCTTGAAGAATTAGGGCCCACACTAAACATAGACCAGGAACTTGGCATGATGCCCGAGGCCAGGGCAGAATTACGAAAGCAATTACTTAGTTCTCTTTCTGAAATACCTACACCTGCCATTTTGCTTACCTCAAAAAATGCATTGTCAGCAGCACGGCATAAGTTGCGGAACATTTCTATTTCCTCAGAGGTTTTTAGACTTCTGGCATATATAAATATGTCAGAAATATTTACAAAGTCTACATTTGGAAACAGCTCCACAAGTTTTTTATAGTAAGATACAGGCAAAAAATCAAGCTCTATACCTATGGTGCCATTGCAAAGGTTAAGTTCTTGCGCCGCCTGCAAGAGAATGTCAAAATGGCTTAACAGGGCCGGCTTATCCTTTGTTTTTGCTTCGCCAATAATTTCACCCCAGTTTTTCACCCCAACCCAGGTGTCATATGCCAATATCTGAATGGAAGTGTTTTTTTCTTTAAAAGCAGGCGCTTCAAAATCCATTGAAATAGCAAATGTCGAAGCTTCATCACATGCGGACAAAACAGCCGCGGCAAAAGATGGCTGCCTTGATACCGTATGCTGGTGTGCTGCAAAACCGCAAACATAATGAAAGTTTTCAGGTGAAGATATAATAGCACCTGATATGCTGTGCTCGCGAAGAAGTTTTTTAATAATATGTCCTTTTGGCTGCATAGGTAATTGCTCCTTAGTATGGTAAGCGCTAACAAAAACCCAGAGAAAATATTACAATATTATATTTTCCCAGGAATCTTGATTTTAGTCTATTTATCATAGCTGTATTTTTTGATGAGATTTTCTCAAGAAAAATCTCATTGTACAATCAGAGTAAAAACGCTTCATTTTGTTTAGCATTTATTTCTTATAGTAAAACAACCACAAACCAACAACAAAAACTTGCCTATTTGCCCCATGCCTATGTTGCCAAAACCCCGCTCGTGCCTTTGGGTACTGCGGGAACAGGCTCCAGGCTAAGAAAAACATATTATCCAACTATATCTTCAATTGGTTTATAATCAATATCATAACCAAAAGCACGAGACCCTAGAACTTGAATGCCCCTTGGCTTGTCTATATGTTCAGCCATATGCCGGTTTATTGCGTTTGTAATGGTTGCTGTATTACCCACTGAATCACAGGTTGTTATGGGCAGAGGTCTTTTTTCAAATATGTAAGGTGTTGTCTGTTGAATTTCAGGAATTGCATGGCCTGTATAGTCGCCGTCTACGGTTACTATGCCGTTCATTTCACTTGCAGCAATACAGGCCGCAGCGTTAGCTCCGCCAAGTTCAATAGGAACAAGGGCTTGTACTTTTTTTTCCGTGAATTTCCTCCTTAAGTATATTTAGAAGCTAACAACCTATTAAGTGACACCTTACAAAATGCTCAGGCCCGATTTCAGCCATCTCAGAGTCTTCTGCAAAGCATTTAGGTGATGCAAGTGGGCACCTAGTATTAAAGCTGCATACAACAAGCACATTAACAGGGCTTGGAATTTCACCTTGAGATTTTATAGTGTCGGGGTTAAGAGCTTTCACAGCTTCACTTACAACCCGGATATGATAAAGAAAATGATACCCAACTTTTTGCAACCTTCTCTTTACTTATTCAGAGCAACTTAAATACAGCGTTGGTTGCTGAAAAAATGTTCTTGCATAAAAATACTGTACTGCAGCGTAAAAAGAAAATTATTGGCTTGTATCCATACAATCCATTCTTTGCTCCAAATCTCCTTAATTTTCAGTGTGCTTTATTTCTTAAGCAAATATTAGGTGATTAGTGTAAAAGCTAAACTTTCAACTGCCCACAAAAAGACTCAGTAAAAAACACACTTTTGCCACAAAATTATTATACAATAGCGACTGTATTTTCATAAAAATTTTGAGGTGAGTGATAGGCGCATGGAGACAGGATATATAAGCTACGGTCTTTACATAGAAGGCATGACATGCTCGGCTTGTGAGTCGAGAATTGAGAGCGAGCTTAAAAAGTTAGAGGGTGTTATACAGGCAACGGCAAGTTATTCTCATGGAACAGTGCTGGTAAAGTATGCTCCGGATATGTTGGGACTGTCTTCAATTGTCAAGTCAGTTGAGAGCTTGAACTATACAGTGGTGGATACGGACACACATAAGAATCAACAAACAAAGGATAAGAAATTTAATATGGCAAGCTTTGCAAGTGTAGGTATAATCATATTTGCCGTCTATTGGCTTGTTGAAAGCACTATTGGTTTTAACTTTTTGCCGGAAATTAATGATAACATGGGGCTTATTATGCTTTTTGCAGCGGGTTTGCTGACCTCAGTTCACTGCATATCTATGTGTGGCGGAATAAACCTTTCTCAAAGCATAGGTTACATAAATGACAGTCCACAGCCTGAGAGTAAAATTGACAGACTAAAACCCGGTTTGTGTTACAATGCGGGCCGGGTAATTTCCTACACTGCAATCGGCGGCATAGTTGGTGTTATTGGTTCGGCTGTCAGTTTGCCAGGCCGGGCATCAGGCATTGTGTCTATTGCAGCCGGTGCTTTCATGATACTGATGGGGATAAACATGTTGAATATTTTTATGCCCTTGCGAAAGTTCATTCCAAGAATCCCTCGTTTTATTGAATCAAAAGTGAACAAGGGCAAGACAAATAGGGGGCCGTTTGTTGTTGGGCTTCTAAACGGGTTTATGCCCTGCGGCCCTTTACAGACTATGCAGATTTACGCTCTCGGCACAGGTTCGTTTATCCTTGGTGCATTGTCAATGTTTTTTTTCAGCATAGGCACTGTGCCGTTGATGTTTGGTTTTGGTGCAGCAAGCACTTTTCTCAGCCGAAAGTTTACCAAAAAAATGATGAAGGTTTCGGCGGTACTGGTAATGTTGCTGGGTGTGGTAATGCTTAACCGCGGCTTTAGTCTTTCAAGTATTGACCCCCTTGGTGGTTTGATAGGTGCCTTACATAATCAAATCAGCGCACGCGTACTGCCACAGGGAAGCAATGGGGCGGCTGACGGTACGGCAATTAAAACGCAGGATGGCGTACAATATGTGAACTCTACATTTACGGGGAGGCGTTATGCGCCCATTACTGTACAAGCTGGAGTTCCTGTTGTATGGACAATAAATGTAGAGTCTGTAAACGGTTGTAATAACCCAATGACAATAAGAGAATTTGACATGGTTATTGACCTTTCCATTGGGGAAAATATAGTGGAGTTTACCCCGGTAAAAGCAGGTACAATCCCATACAGCTGTTGGATGGGTATGATAAACTCCCGCATTACGGTCGTGGAGGATTTGGCCGGCATTCCTGCTGAAAGAGAATCGTTTGACGAAGCAGAGGAAGACGAATTTGCCTTTCTTGACGGGTTTTTCAATAATTTTTACAATTCACAATTTGTAATAAATGATGTAGAGGCGGCAATGCTGGTCGGGGATGTGCAAGAAATCACTATTACGATTGAAAATGGGGTTTTATTTCCAAACACTGTTGTTTTACAAGAGGGCATAGATATCATAGTAAGATTCAATGTTTTAGATGAACTAAACCCCGATTTGTTCGAAGAAAATTTGCTGATTTTTCCTGAATATGGCGGCATTGTTGATTTGCTGTTTGAGCAGGAAACCCCACCGCTGCCAACTGTTATTGATTTTGGATTTGGTGATATTTCGGGTAATAGAGTATTTGCAAAACTAGTCCCGGATATAAATGATTTTACAATGGATGATGTTATTCAAGGTGTAGCCGAATATTTTGAAAACTAATAGAGTAAACTCAAATACAGCCTTTCCGTTTGACATAGACGTTCTGCATCGCCGAAAACGCCTAGGGGCACGTCATTTTTCGTCTCATAGAACGTCAGTCAAACATGGAAATGCCATATTTGCAAGAAGTCTAATGATTTTTTGGGGTCAAGGCTTTACATTTTGCCTTTGGCAAAATGTAAGCTATTTGGTGTGGCGCTTTGTGCCGGTGGCACACGTTTAGCGCGCGCGTAGCGCCGGGCCCGAAGGGCTTGAACCCCACCCACCCTAACCGAACATAGTGAGGTTGGGCGGTCCGCCCCGCCGCTTTCGCCAAAGTAAACTTTGGCTTAGAAGCGGGGGTCTTCGCCTTTGAGATAAATAAATTTCTATTTTTCGGAATTTTTCTTAGGAGCTACAAAATTATATATAACAAGCAGCGCTGCAAGGCCAAATACAAGTGCCATTACTACAGTAGAAGATATCTGTCCGGCAGAGCCAAGGACAAAACCGGTTGCTATAAAATCTAAATCAGAGAAAGTAGTATTGGCAAAACCGAGATTGCCAAGAAGTGGTATAAGGAACAGCGGTGCAAATGTCAAAAGCAAGCCGTTTACAAAAGCACCCAGTACAGAGCCTCTAACACCACCTGTAGCGTTACCAAATACCCCGGCCGTGGCGCCGCAGAAAAAGTGAGGCACAACGCCCGGTAATATTATTATTCCGCCGGTGGCTATAAGAAAGAGCATTCCAACTATACCGCCGATAAAGCTTGAAAAGAACCCGATTAATACGGCGTTGGGAGCGTAAGGGTAAACAACAGGGCAGTCCAGTGCAGGTTTTGCGCCGGGAATAAGCTTTTCGGATATGCCTTTAAAAGCCGGAACAATTTCAGCAAGAATTAGTCTAACACCTTGTAAAATAATAAAAACACCGGCAGCAAATGTAATACCTTGAGTAATGGCAAAAACGATAAAGTTTAAACCGCCTGACAGTTCGCTTTCCACATAAGCGGGGCCTGCTGCTATGGCCAGTATAACAAAGATGGTGCTCATTGTAAGTGCAATGGCAATAGAGCTGTCCCTAAAAAATGACAGGGACTGGGGAAAATTGATATCTTCCGTTGACTTTGGGTTTTTGCCGCCCACAAGTTTTCCAATACATGCAGAGGCCCAATATCCTATTGTGCTAAAGTGTCCGAAACCAACTTCATCCGTTTTGGCAATCTTTCTCATTGTAGGCTGGGCCATAGCAGGAAATAAAATCATTGTAAGGCCAAGTGCTACCGAGCCTACAACAACTGCCATAGTAGTGCTTAAACCAACTGTAATGAGCATTACACCAATTAGACAGGCCATATATAATGTATGGTGACCTGTTAGAAAAACATATTTCAGCCTTGTGAACCTGGCAAGAAGCAAATTGGCTGCCATACCAAAAAACATAATAAGTGCTGTTATTTCACCGTACTCTTGCAAAGCTAAGGCTATAATGGCTTCATTATTTGGTACAACACCTGTTGTGTTAAAGGCATGTTCAAACATACCGGCCAAAGGGTCTAATGAGCCTACAATAACCCCGGCACCGGCACCTATAATGACAAAACCAAGAAAGGACTTTAATGAACCTTTTATAACATCCGGTGCAGGTTTTTTCTGTAATACTAGGCCAATGCAAGCTATAAGCGCAATAAGCACTGCCGGTTCACTTAGCACATCTTGCATAAAATCTAAAAATATCATTACTGTTCCCCCTTAATGAATTTATGCAGCATTTTCGTTTGACATAGACGTGCTGCTTAACCAAAAACATCTTGAAACACGTCGATTTTTGCATCGCAAACCGTCAAGCCAAACATGGAAATGCTATATAGTAAAGCTACTCTAAAATAATCCCAAAGCATCGTCTTTAAAACGCCCGGAAACCGGCGTTTTGGCCCCTTGCTTTGGTCATTTTTAAAGTAATTTACCTATAATATGCCGCTGTCTTTTAATATCTGTGTAATTTTTTCTGTCAGTTCTTTTTTGTCCAAGATAGAGTCCAATGCAACTACATTGTCAAAGCCGCTCATTGCTGCGGCAATATCCCTGCCGCATATTATGTAGTCTGCCATACCATTGGTTGTGCTGCCTAAATCGGAGTGCCCTACCTCTAAATTTGTGACACCTAACTTTTTAAGTACGTCTTGAATGTTCATCTCCAGCATGAAACTACTCCCCAAGCCGGAGCCGCAAACTGCTAAAATTTTCATTTTCTCCACCTCCACTTAATTTTCGTTATTAATAATAACTTCTAATACTTCATCTACGCTTTTAGCGTAAATAAGACGGTTTAGTTTTGTTTCATTAATCAGTATTTCACTTAAAGAGGCTAGGGCTTTTAAATGCCTGGTTTTATCGTCAGCGGCTAACATAATTAAAATTTTGGCGGTTCTTTCAGAGTCATCTAATATATCAACTGTTTTTTCAAGGTTAAGATAACTCATGCTCAGACAGTTAACGTACTCAGGGGCCTGTGCGTGGGGCATTGCCACCAAAGGCGTTAAAACTATATATGGCCCATGTTTTTTTACGCTTTCTATACAGGCAGTAACATACTCTTCTTCTATATATCCTTTTTCTCTAAGCGGCTGTGCACACAACTCTATAGCTTTTTCCCAGTTGTCAGCCTCTTTTGCAAAACGAATAGTTTCTTTTGTTAATAGGTCTTTTAGCATTGGTGAGCCCTCCTTTCCAATATTATTTATTTTTGGGTTAAATACCTTATTTAGTGAAGCCTCCAAACCTATTCTGTCATTGATTGTGCAAAACTTTTCGACAATACTTATTATAGCAGAAGCATTTAACTGGTTTGTATTAATACCTCGCGTTATGCTGTAAACCTCTTTCCATAAGCTTAAACATTCCATATCACTCATGAAGGGTGATGCCTTAAAAACAGGAACGTCAACTTTAACAGGAATTGAAACTGTAGTAAATACAATATCATATGAAGAGATATCTGAGTTTAGAAAATCATTTACTGAGAAATAACTTTCAAAATCAATAACTGAGAATAGTTTCTCTAATTGTTTTTTTAGCATGGCGCTGGAAGCAATTCCGTTTTGGCAAACTATGGCGCCTTTAAGCGGCTCATTTCTGCTTTCATCAATATTTTCAAGCATGGAGATGAGAATGATGGTAATATATGCCAGCTCATCCTCGGGTATTGGCTTTTTAACGTATTCGGCGAAAGGTTTTAATACAATTGAAACAATAGGGAAAAAATGTCCATAATCTTCTCTAATTTTGTGTAGTATGGGGTTAATAATAGGGATGCCGTATACAAGCCTGAAAAATGCCGGCTGTAGATGGAAAAATAGATTATTTACAAATTTTTCGCTGTTAATAATAAATGTACAGCTTATAAAGCTGAATCTGTTAATCATTTCTTCCGAAATTTCTCTAAGAATTTGCGATTCATCAGGAAACATTTGGGAAAAATCCTTATAGTCTATTACTGCGTTAAATATGACTAAATATAGATAATCCTTTTCCCAAAGAGGCAGGTTTCCTCCAAAATTGTCATCAAAAAAATTGGAAAAGTGCTCGTACATGGGTTCCTTTTTTATATGGCCAATATTAATAGGAGGTGATTCACAAGCTCTTGTTCTTATTTGCAAAATACTTATAAACAAAATGATAAGTGCCATGTAATCAGGGAATATATCTAAACCATAACTCTTGGTAAATGACCATATCTTATCTGTTGTGTCATTATAAACATCCATAAAATTGGGAGCAATAACATTTGCCACAAGTATTTCAGCATTTATATTCTCATTTACTCTTGCGCTCATGTAGAAGACAAAAGCCCTAATATTTTCCTCAGAGCCTACAAAATAATAGCCGCAAACCCTGCTGTATTCCAGCCCTACGTTATATTTTTCTGCATTGGCGGAGAGTTTTTTTAGGTCGTTTATAACAGAGCCTTTGCTTATTTTAAAGGCTTGCATAAAATTTACAATTCCTGATTCGGCCTCTTTACAGTAGACAATAACAGCCATCAGTCCGATACGATATTCGCCTGATATATGTATTAGCTCATTATGAGACGAGTGAGGTATGGATTTTATTTTTTCAACTGCCAAAGAAGTAAGATGCAGTCTATTGGATAGTATTTTTATTTGCTCTATGCCCTTTGCTTCCAAGTATGAATTTATTTTAGACAGGTCGTACATTATCTGTCTTCTTGTGCAGTTAAAATATTTAGCAGTAGAATCAATGGTAGTGTCAGGATTTTTTACAAAGTAATTAAGAAACAGAAGTATTCTGTTTTGTCTCATTTCTAATCCGGCCTCCATTTGCTATAGTGAATTAACTTAAAGGCGCTCAAAAGTGAGGTTAGTTTTATAAAGCAAAACCAACGCTAAAGATGATTATATTATATTGATTTATGTTAGTATTATAAAGAGCAATTGGGTGCATTTTTTTTCCGCATAATTTTACATGTAATTGCACTGAATTAGTAGGGGCAGTGTGAAGCTTAGCAAAAAATAGCAACGATGAAGCAGCCTGCAATAATTTAGAGATAAGGCAATGGCGCATAACCTGTCTCACGCGATTTTTTTCGGACTGGCAAAAATGAAAACTCACATTTTTGCCCGCGCTCACGGACAAGTCCTACAGCGCTCGCCCGAAAAAAATCGGTTCGAAAATGGTTATGCACCATTGCCATAAGGTTATTGCACGAAAATAATTTTATATAAGCTCTTAAGTTAGCTATTTTCATTCAAAAATCTCTCTTTTATGTATGTTTATAAATTTTTATTCCACAAATAAGGGCCTGCTTTATTGACTATAAGTCTGATTATTGATATAATTAATTTATAACAGATAATAGTGTGTTATATAATTTGCAACTTTGAAAATTGATGTACATAAGATAAAAAAGGTTAAAAATCAGAAACCTTTACCACATTCTGCTTCATTTGATATATAATTGTAAAAAAGACAAAAGAGCGGCAATCTTTAAATAAATTACAATGTATCGCAGATACAGGTTAGAGAAGTCGCTTTTTTATAGAGATTGAAAGTACCGGAAGTTATAACAAGAGGAAAACAAAGCCGCATAAGCGCTATAAAAGGAGGGTAGAGATGATTTGCAGAGTACTATTTGGCAGTGAACTTTGCTTATAATGTACAGGTTTTGGCCGGTAAAGTTTTTTATAACAATTTACTAAAAAAATAAAAAAACAAGGCGATAAATTATCAACCTTGTTAGAGTTTGTTTTATATATTGTAAATGTCAAAATCTGTACAATTTGACAATTTTTAAGATTAATTTAGTAGGGCTTTTTACAGCAGCAAAACAATGTTTATACAAGTGGACTGCCCTATTACAGCGCTTTTTGGCTTTTTAGAAAAAAGAGAGAACAGAAAAGGTTTTAAATATTTAAAGGCTCTCTTGCCTTGTTTTCCGGAAAGGCTGTCAATCTCGAACCTAAGTGCCTGAAAAGGTATCGGGCACAATACAGAAAGGTGTGTAGAAAATGCCCGAAATTTTTAAAAACTGGCATTACAAAAAAATTATAGCCATGTTTCTTGTATTCACGCTGATTATGGGCTCAATATCGATGCCGTCGGTGTTTGCAGACGAATTTTCAGCTAGTGAAGAAACGTCTTTAGAAAATGAAATGCCAAGCGAAAGCGAAGAACCTACTGAAGGCGAAGAGCCCGGCGAAGGCGAAGAACCGGCGGAAGGTGAAGAGCCAACTGAAGGCGAAGAACCGGCTGAAGGCGAAGAGACAGAAGAAGGTGAAGAACCGGCGGAAGGCGAAGAACCGGCTGAAGGCGAAGAGCCAGAAGAAGGCGAAGAACCGGAAGAAGAGGAAGAAGCAGAAGAGGACGAGGAAGAAGAGGACGAGGAAGAAGAGGACGAGGAAGAAGAGGACGGCGAGGGCAAAGACATCATAGTTGAAGGCGTACCTGCTGATCTTGTTTCAGTTCAATTTTGGTCTAACAACCTTTTATTCTACGAAACTGAAGTTATTTTTGACGGGTTTGCTTATGAACCGTTAGATCCGGCTATGTACAGTGAATACTGGCCTGCCGGGGCAACTTATTTTCTTGGCTGGTTTGCCGGGGAAGAGTTGTGGGACTTCAACGAAACAAAGCTTTATGATGATTTGGTGCTCACAGCTCACTTTGAAATGTCAGAAGAATACATAACTGTTCAAATTCAAGTTGAAATAGGCGAGCCTATGGCAGACGGATTTGAAGGTGGCATGTATTCGGGCGACGAGTACGAAGGCAACGATGCAAATGTATTTACACCATTTAGTGCTGAATTTGCACAGGAAATTTTAAGCGGCAATAATCTCAGCAGAGCAGTTGCACCGATGTGGGGCAACATAGGTCCAGGCGGAGTTGCAGGCTTAGAAGTATCTTTGTACAATATGGATGTGGATGCGGATAATCCTATAGCTTCTGCCACTACAGATACTAATGGTAGGGTGACACTGTCTTTTGATAGAGGTCCTCTCAAAGAAGACACTAACCTACGTATTAAGGTTACCGGCTATGCCAGCAATTATGTAGTTGACAGTGAAGGGTTTGTAGTTGAAGGTTTTTCTTATATTAGAGACATTAAAGGGTCTTTTGTGTTTGAGGATAAACTTTCATCACTGACTATAACTTTACGTGAGCTTGCAGTTGGTGAAATGCGCACACTTAATCTTATTCCAAGATTAAACACATCAACACTTACAAACAACTCATATCCGGATGACGTTACGTTTACATTTATTCCACGTGATGCTTCCGGAAACCCGTTGTATGAGTACAGTGTCAGCCCGGAAAAAATAACAGTCGGCGGTGCAGAGCAGTATAGAATTGCTGTTCCAAGAGCATTAGAATTTTTACTGACAATGGAAACCCCGAACCCTGATCACTTTTTCCATGTGCATGCTTTTCAGGAAGTAATAACTAACGATTTAATTTTGCATAAGGAAAGCAGGCAAAGTGATAACGGTGATACCTGGGTTCATGAATTCTATGTAAGCCCCGGTATTAATGTTGCTAACCCTCAACTTTCAACTGTGTTCCAGTTTTTAAACAGCCGGACGGATGTTGAAGTGGCCATAGGCGGCGACCTTGGCGAAGGCCCTATCTTTGTAGGTTTGCTTGACAGAAACGATTTTAATGCATCTATCAAATGGGAACAAATGTCAGCTAACAACAGTGCACATATTTTTTCTGATGTGCTTGCTTATATGGGTACATCTAACCATGGAGTTTTTACCTCCGGTGTACAACCAAGGTCTTATGGTGTTTATGTATATGCTGCAAGCACATTGAGGCCGTACCATGTGGTTACTGATGCGCAAGGTATTGAAAGAGAAGCTATGTGGGACAGAGATCCCTTTGGTATCTCTAAGCCGGATTTTGGTGTAATAGGTTATACTCTGCACGGAATGCCGGGAACTATAGCCAGCACAGGTGTTCCCAGTGGTACAGGGCTTGCAATAGTTCCTGTATTTAAACAAGAAGTATTGTTTGAAGATAACCCGATAGTGCTTAATCCTACAGCTACATTAATAGGTAACCCTCTGCCAAGGACTGTTGAAGGTTACAGGCTTCCATGGACTGTAAGCAAAACCGCTGCTACGAGAAACCATACTATTGCTCCGAATACACCTGAGGTTTCCAGAAACTTTTCTGAAACTTACACTGTAACCCTGCAGACGAATTTCAATAATCCTATTCCTATAGGAGGAGAAACCTTAGTATTCAGAGATTTTCAAGTAGGTGTTGCTTTTTCTCATAATGCTGCAGTTGGTGACAACTATTTGGTTGGTCAGTTCAGCGTTAACCGCTTAGACGGTGGGGGCAGTACTTTAATAAGAACTGTTAATGCAAGGCCCTCGAACTTCAGCAGATATTTAAGAAATTATGAGAGTATGAGTGGTGCTTTCCTTGCAAAACACTTTGAAATGGAGCAGCCAATTACAACTCCATTCCAAGCGGGCAACTATGAAGTTGTTTTTACAGGCTACTTTATATTTAACGATGCCGGAAACCCTGATTTAAACGTTACAATTAATCCGGACGGAACTTTGGGAGAACTGCCCGAGGGCACAAGATCTCAAATAGTAACCAGTAGAACGCCATTTAATGTTACGAACAACCAGCAAACAATTCCTAGCGATTTTAATGACATTGACATTATTTTTAATGACGTTATCAGTGTTAATACGCCTGCAAGCAGCAATACGCCAGCCGGTAAAATCGAGGGAATAAGAGACTTTACAGTAAATGGCAGCTTGCGTACGCCAACTATAAGCATTGCGGCCGGCGGGGCAAGTGCAACAATAACTGCAGGCAATGCAAGCAGCCCTCTTATGGCGGATGGTAATGGACGTATTGTTATAACTTACACAGTGGACTTTAGCGACCATTCACACCGGCAAAACCCGGATATACACCGTTTAAGTACCGGCTATGGTATTCCTAACACTGCAAGGGCTATAGGTAATGACACAGGCCATAATTTCAGCGGCAGCACAACCATTAATGTGCATACCACGCCAAGGCTTTTTGTTAATTATGACCCGGGTGTACTCACTAACGATGTACCTAACACTTCTTTTGCAAGGCAGTTAGGATATACAGACCCCGAAGGTATTGCAACTTACAGGGGCGAAGCAACACCTCCGCTTATGATTGGCGGCGAGGACAGAACCACTAACCCACCGGCACCACTTGGTTATACTTTTGCCGGCTGGACTCCAACATGGAGAGCTAACATAGAAGGCAATCAAGACATCGTTTATGTGGCTCAGTGGACACGCAACAATGATCAGTGGGTAACTATTGAGTTTGTAAACGCAGATGATACCAAGGGTACACTTAACCCTGAAAATGCTAAGTATACCGGTGTAATCGGTCAACCTACCGGCATTACAGCTACACCTGCAACTACTGCTGTAGATGGCTATACCTTTGCAGGGTGGTATGAGGATGCCGGCAAAACTGTTCCTTTCAGAGGGATTGAGAATATTGCAGCATACCCGGCGGAGAGCGTAACAGTTTATGCTCACTGGGAAGCTAAGGAAATTACAGTTACCTTTAATACGTTAAGCGAAGTAGTAGCAGACCCTGCTTCTAAGCCGGTAACTTTTGGCGGAACTTACGGTGCACTCCCAACGCTTGTTAGAAATGGTTACATCTTTGGCGGCTGGTTTGCAACGAGGGCAGAAGCAGAAGCTACAGAAGGCGGAATAGCGGTTACTTCTGAAACAGGTGTAACTAATCATGTGGACCATGAACTGTATGCACGCTGGACTGCAAGAACTGATATTGTGGTTAGCTTTGATACGCAGAGCGAAGTACCTAACCCTGCCAACAGGAACGTAACTTTTGGTGCGCGTTACGACGCTGCTCCAAACGGCGCACTTCCAACAGTAACCAGAACCGGCTACACATTCAACGGCTGGTGGACAGAGCCAGTTGGCGGAACACAGGTTACTGCTGCTACATTGGTAACTAATCACCAGAACCACACGCTGTATGCACGCTGGACTGCAAGAACTGATATTGTGGTTAACTTTGACTCACAAGGCGGAACTACAGCAGTGCCTACCAGCAAAACAGTAACATTTGCTGTGGCTTACGGCCTGCTTGCAACAACCAGCAGAGCCGGCTACACATTCAGCGGCTGGTGGACAGCGCCGAACGGTGGCGGTACAGAAGTTACTGCAGCAACAATAGTAAATAACGCTGCTACCCATACGCTGTATGCACACTGGACTGCCAGGAGTGATATTGAGCTTAGTTTCAATACGCACGGCGGCACGCCTCAGCATGATAACAGAAACGTAACTTTTGGTCAGCTTTATGGTGAACTTCCGACAGTTAGCAGAACCGGTTATACATTCAAAGGCTGGTGGACAGTAGCAAACAGTGGCGGTACTGAGATTACTGAAGCAAGTACAGTTGCTAATGCAAACTCTCACACGCTGCATGCGCGCTGGGAAGCTAATCTGATTACAGTTTCACTTGATGTACAGGGTGGAACAGATGTTGCCCCTGCAACAAAACTTGTAAGATTTAATGCAAAGTACGATGTGTTTCCTCCTACCACCAAAACCGGCCATACATTTGCAGGATGGTGGACAGAACCGAATGGCGGCGGAACAGAAGTTACTGAGGCGACAATAGTAACCAATCACGAAGATCACACGTTGTACGCTCATTGGACAGTGAGAAGCGACTTAATGGTTACTTTTGACCCCAATGGTGAAGGCGCGGCGGCGGCCAATCCTCAATTTATTACAGTAACCTTCGGTCAGCCTTACGATTCCAATGTTGCTCCCGGTGCTGAACTTTCTGTAACAAGCAGACCGGGCTACACATTCGCAGGTTGGTGGACTACTCAATCTCCATCAATTGGCGGTGGCGGCAGCAGAGTATTCGCAGGTACAGAAGTGACCAGAAGCGATCACCACACGTTATTTGCCCGTTGGAACGCTAATGAATACACAGTAACCTTTGATGCTCAAGGAGGCACAACGCCTACTCCTGGCTCTCAACCAGTAACCTTTGGCCAGGCTTACGATACGCTTGCCACAACCACCAGAACCGGCTGGACATTTGCAGGCTGGTGGACAACACCGGTATCAGGCGGCGATCAAGTTTTTGAAACTACACAGGTAGATACTGTAGGCAACCACACACTGTACGCACGCTGGACTGCAAACAGCGGCATTATAGTAACTTTTTCTGCTAATGCAGATGGTGATACAACAGTAGTGGGGCCAAACCCGCCAACCACATCTGTAACATTTAATTCACCCTATGACACTCTTGCTGAAATTAGCAGAGATGGGTTTATGTTCTTAGGTTGGTTTACAGCGGCAGAAGGCGGCAGCGAAGTTACTTCCGCAACTGTAGTAGCTAATGCGGCTGACCATACACTGTTTGCGCAGTGGGCTCCTATTGGGTATAAAGTGACCTTTGATGCCAACGGCGGAACAACTCCTGACCCTACTGAAAGGGATGTAACTTTCGGTAAAGAGTACGGTGACCTTTCTGTAACTGCAAGATTCGGTTACACCTTCAAAGGCTGGTTTACAGCGGCAGAAGGCGGCAGTGAAGTTACTGCTACAACTAAAGTAACTGAAGCACGCAACCACACTCTGTTTGCTCAGTGGGAGCGCGATAAGGATTACTGGTTCACAGTTAGATTCTATACATATGAAGAAAACAGTGTGCCCAGTGGATTTATTGTAGAGCGTGAAGTGCTGCAAGGCGAAAATGCACAGGCACCGGCAAACCCAAGCAGATTTGGTTGGACATTTACCGGCTGGAACCGTGGTTTCACTAACGTAACAGAAAATATTACGGTAGTGGGCACATGGGATGAAAACCCGGCAGAGCGCGGCACAATCAGGTTTGTAACAGAAGACCCGGCAAAAGGTAAAATAGACACCAATGCTCAGTTTGAGTTCAGCGGAATCATTGGAACAGCTACAGGCAGCGTTGTTGCACCTAACACTGTTGCAGAAGTTGGCTGGCTGTTTGATAAGTGGGACGCTGAAATCCCTGCAACATTCCAAGCCGGTGTGACAACAATTACAGCTACTTGGAAAGAAAACCCGGCAGAGCGCGGCACAATCAGGTTTGTAACAGAAGACCCGGCAAAAGG
>Ga0131853_10002792_pt1 | contig 31272 bp, 20 predicted proteins | sample TergutLab28metaG_FD_92764 | JGI IMG/M metagenome (GOLD analysis project Ga0131853, IMG submission 92764) | Labiotermes labralis P1 segment gut microbial communities from Petit-Saut dam, French Guiana - Lab288 P1 (version 2) (version 2) | ecosystem: Host-associated > Arthropoda: Insects >... | reverse complement strand
TGATTGATTTAGCTAAAAATTTAATTGAAAAAAAAAAAACCATTTTTTTTTTTTTCTGTATTTTTTGGAAAAGTTTTGGGAGAGGGGGGGGGGGGGTGTGGGGGTGTGGCCTGACTCTCGCCCCGGACATAGAAAATAATGATAAACGAGCCAACTACAAACTTGCAGGCGAAAAATATGTGACAGGATAACCTAAAAAGGTGCATTCGTACTGGCAATTCAAGCGCTAGATTTTGTGATCTGTCGCAGTTCCAATAAAACAAACAACAAATCGATTTGTGAACTGGCTTTGTCAACTTCCTGCAGTACGCCCTTTGAAATTGAAAAGTGAAGACCCTCTAGTAAATTATGCTGATGTCCAGGAGAGTGCGGTTATTAAAAGGGGCGGAGTGAGTGGTTGCCATAGCAGCACCCGGTCGCATTTAAATAGTTCGGTCACGAATCCTAAAGCATTCCTTACAGTGAAGAGCGCAAGCTGCCACCAAAGGACAAGCGTCTTATTAAGTTACATCAAAGAAACAAAGACGATATTCAGAAGCTAAGCTTAGTTCAAGTAATCATCGTATTCCCCGACCTTTATCCAATCGGAAATTTGACTGTCGTGTCCAAAACTTTTGACCACTCTTCCCATATTTTGAGCCTGGTAAATAAGTAAACACCGTTACACGTGTTTTTAGGACCAATTCGCGCGTTTTGCCTAGATACCCCAAATAATCTTGCACTTTCAGGCAGTACGCATAATGTTACATAAATAAATGATTGCTCACCTTAATTGTAAAAATCACATTTCACGAAAGAAACTCTAATTTATGCTAAAAGCTACGTTAATTATTAACGACGTACTGTATTTTTTTGTGGGTCTCTATGTTAAAGGGTTTGTGCTGGGCCCATTCCAAGCTTTATCCTAGCTACTGACAAACAGAAAGTGTCTGTTTGTATTTGCATAATTAGTACAGGCGCAATTATAGAGTGACTTTCTGAATGGGAAATTTTCCTACTAGAGACAATAAAATTCTAAAGTTCATATACATATATATATATAAAATATTTAATCGGTTTACAGGACTTAAAATGAAATTAGGAATATCAACGTAGTCGAAATGGTGGCTAGACTGTGGTGTGTGTTTCAGTTCCCTACAGAAGAATTCAGACCGCCTCTAAGGTCCACCCTGCAGCCGGTACTATTGATATCGGGGGTTTTTACCCGGAATTAAAGTGAGCAGCGAGTGAAGCTGACCACTCACTTCCATCTAGCAATGAGATTAAGGATTACTGGGAGAGTATTTTCAATCCGTCACGGCGTGTACAGAGACAATTTTATCTTGAAATTACACACGCGAAGAAGTAATGATATCAACTGGGAAACACAAGAGTTATAAACATAGAACGCAGAATTCGGAACATTGCAGCAGACACAGCTTGGTGGATCAAAATACCTCTCGCGTCCTCCTCATTATACCTCTAAAATTTATTGCCATTATTTTGAAAATATTAAGCCTTCAACTTCTAAGGTTTCCTTATGCGAAGAGATTGTGTGTTTCTCTCTGGGCGATGAGAACACTACAGAAATCTGATGATTAGAATTATATTCCGCATCAACTTGTAGGGCCTCAGACTTCTGCTAGAATGCGGATGTTTTACGACCTGCTCTACTATATCGCGTTTACATTAAATACGCTTATTTTTGCATTTGTTTTTATAAACTCACAATATAATGAACCTCATTTCATCATACATACTTACTAACTCCATGGAGCAGCATCTTTCTTGAGGAGTTAACCAGTTTTCAGCTAGTCAAGAAATGCCCTGCATTTTATGGAACCCGAAGGTTCATTACCGCGTTCACAAGTGACCACCACCTGTACCTATCCTGAGTCAGGTCGATCCAGTCCATGCCCGCAAATTCCACTTCAAATGATCCATCTTAATATTATCCTTCCATCTACACATGTCCCTTTAAAGTGGTCTATTTCCTTCAGGTTTCCCCATCAAAACCTCTCCTCTTCCCCCATACGTGCTACATGCCCAGCCCATCTCATTCTTCTCTATTTTATCACCCGAAAATGTTGGGTGAGGAATACAAATCATTAAGCTATCCGTTGTGTATTTTTCTCCACTCCCCTGTTACCTCGTCCCTCTTAGGCCTAAATATTCTCCTCAACATCCTATTTTCAAGCACCCTCAGCCTACGTTTCTTCATCAATGTGAGCGACCAAGTTTTACACCCATACAACACAACAGTCAAAATTATAGTTCTATGTATCTTAGTCTTTGATTTTGGGGTAGCAAACTGGAAATCAAAAGATCCTGCACCGAATGATAAGATTCGCTGACTTTAATCTGCTCTTAATTTCTTCCTGAATAGAATTTTCATTTGTTAAGTTTGTTCCAAAATATTTGAACACTTCACCGCCTTCAAACGATCTATTATCAGTCTTCATACTGCTACCGTGTCCTGTATTCAGATCTCAATACATGACCATGTACTTGGTTTTAACAGCATTTACTTCTAGTCCAATCTCCTTACTAGCCACTATCAAAGCTTCTGCGTTTTCCTTTACAGTATGTACGCTTCCTCCCAATATATTAACATCATCAACATAAAACAGAAGCTGATGTGTACCATTTAATTTCAAGCCATTGTGGTTTACCTGAACCCTTCTAATGGCGTACTCTAAAGCAAAGTTGTAAAACAATGGCAATAGAGCATCTCCTTTTTCAAATCATTCCTAATAGGAAATGTGTCACACAAATGCTTGCCTATCCGCACTTTGTTATACGTTTCAATCAAATGCATTTTTGTCAGCCTTACCAGTTTCATAGGGACCGTTATTCTTCGTATATGGCTTAAATTTTCTTTGTTTGGCCTATTACATAAGGTAAATTTATGGAAAACTACAGACTTTAAAGTGTATTTTGCAAAAAGTCTCGCAATTTGAATGTTATGTATTGTCGTCAGTTAGATAACAAGCTCGTTACCCAACCAATAATGTAGTAACCAAGGCATCCAGTGAGCATTCATTAAATCATTTATTTGATGTATAGTAAATTAGTCAATGATTCACTCAACAAACCTATCACGAAACCACTTGGCAAACTAATCTAGGGGCCATTTATCAAATAAGCAACTCAATAAATAAGCTAATGAGTCACTAGACAAATCGGCCACTGAAGCACCTGATAAATAATCTACAAACCTGTCAGTCAATACGTCTATTAGTTACATATTAGATCAACTAGTGAGCCATTCCAAGATGCGGTGAAAAGGACACTCAGGAGATCAATAAAAGAGCCACTCATTATATCAGGCAATAAAAAATTCTCCGAAAAAACTAAGGCACCACTCAGCAAATCGGCAAAGAAGCTATTTAGTAAATATAACAATGAGCCAAGCAGTAAGTCCAACAACGTGTTGTTTATTAAATCAACCAATGATCCGTTCAAATAAGTTATTAGTCACTTAGTCAATATTTCAGTAAATAACTCATTAAACAAAGCAGAGATCCACTTAGTAATGTTGTCAGCCAGTGAGTAGGTCAGTCACGCGGTCTTCATTTCGTAGAGGCCATGGATTAAAATTAAGAGATGTGAGCCAACACTAAATAATGCAGGGAGAAATTCACTTTCATTTGTGACATGTAACCTGTAATTTACATAATGTTTAGTGCGGATATAAGTGCACCGTGATTAGTTCAAAACTCTGGATTGCGGGTTTCATCATACTCTTAGAGAATCACAACTAGTCCAGCTACAAACTGTTGGTCACTGCACCAGACACTGGGGCAGACAGCTTCACAGTCACAGTCAGCAGCATACACACTGCACGAGCGAAAAGCAACAGCAGTTAGTCAGTAGCATACACACTACACGAGCGATAAGCAACAGCTCTTACATTAAGTAGCATACACACTGCACCAGCGATAAGCAACAACAGTTACAGTCAGTAGCATACACAATGCACGAGTGATAAGCAACAGCTGTTACTCAGTAGCATACACACTGCACGAGTGATAAGTAACGGCAGTTAGTCAGTAGCATACACACTACACGAGTGATAAACAACAGCTGTTACAGGAAGTAGCATACACACTGTAACAGCGATAAGCAACAACAGTTAGAGTCAGTAGCATACACACTGCACGAGTGATAAGCAACACAGTTACAATCAGTAGCATACACACTGCACCAGCGATAAGCAACACAGTTACATTTAGTAGCATACACACTGCACGAGTGATAAGCAAAAGAGTTAGTCAGTAGCATACACACTGCACGAGTGATAAGCAACACAGTTAGTCAGTAGCATACACACTGCACGAGTGATAAACAACACAGTTACTGTCAATAGCATACACACTGCACGAGTGATAAGCAACACAGTTAGTCATTAGCATACACACTGCACGAGTGATAAGCAACACAGTTACAGTCAGTAGCATACACACTGCACGAGTGATAAGAACAGACAGCTTTGACAAATAAAAAGAAAGAAGAAAGAGAAAGAAAATTCTTCTCTCCTACGCAGTTTTGCATACAAGGAAACGAAGGCTTAAACACATTAATGACAGACATGTGCGTTTTATCTTTGGATATCCAGTCTCAGGATTAAGAATGTAACTGCTACTTCCTAGTTAAGAAACAGGAAGTCTACCAACTTCCGGCTCACGACACTTATGTTCCAGTTAACGTGAGATGTTTTGTTTTGTTACTTATTCAATCTGTCAATATGTTTAATATTCCACTGTGTATTCATATTATTCTGTCTTACTTCCTGATCAGGGTCGCATTGTCTTAGGTTGTAGATAATACACTATATTTGTACTACGTACGTACACACGCAGCGTTCATTGATAACAGTTAATGCACCATGTGTACATATGCATTCACTGGTTAACAAGTGTTCATCCTCTTAAAAAGACGGAGAAGTATACCGACATGAATCGATGTCCCGCAATTATATTCGACGAAAGGGATAGAGACTAAAATAACGAAATTTGGCCCATAACATATATAGCATATATGACTACGTTCTTATTATTTACAAATTTCTTAATTCTGTATTCGTGATTATTGTCCGTCACGGTGGTCGATGACTATGGTCACTGAATACTGGAATGGCAAAACAGATCTATCATCAGTATTGAATAAGAGAACACTGAAAAGTATGGGCTAAATTTTATTTAAATGTTTACGTAAGGTGACTTTTCATGCGTGAAAGTGTGGTTTTCTGTGGCCCGCTTTTAGGAAATACACAGCCGCAGACGTGGAAGAAAATTTCGACGTCATACGGAGGCAAGTCTTGTGTGTTAATTTCCATGTGTCTTTCAGACTTCGTAGATGGTTTGACTTCCAGCTGCCGTATATAAGAGAATGAAAGTCAATATTTCAGCACTTTACGACTCTTTATATTAAATACACAAATAAGTTTCTTTGTTTTTGTCTCTGGTGCGTAAATTAATGTTTTTTATAGTTATCATTTTAAATTTAGTGTAGGGATGCTTTTTTTTTCGAAAGAAAATAATAGTCAGTTAACTGATATGAGTATTACCCTCAATTTCTGCAGACAAATTTTGGGACATTTGGCCACAACAGCCAATGTCTTATTTTTATTACATCCCACGCGATTTATCATACTACCAGAATGAAGTGAGTCGAAATTTACAAAGAAAGGAGTAAGAAACTAACAAAGAAGAATGAAAGTATTAAGTAAATTACAGAATGGTGTTGAAAAAAAAAGACAAAATGAATGAAAGGGAAACATAAAAAAGTAAAACAATTAGTGAAAAAGAGAGAAATTACGAAAGAAAGACAACTCGCTGACACGCATTACGGTAAGCAATTATGATTTCAATTTTTCTTGGTTGCGAATAGTGATAGTGCCTTCTTCTGGGATGAGACGTTATGTGGCCAGTTAAATGGTTACCAATTTTTCGGAGCCACACCTTACCTCCATCTTATATCCTAAAACTGGAGGTAGGAAGTAATTGTACATAAAACAATAAAGTGTCTCTGCCAAATGGCGTATCGTCACATCAGAGGAGACCGTTAACCTTAAAACCGTGAACCGAATTCCCTCCTGCGAATATTTGTATCATTTTTGAAATTCAGATGAAGGCGCATCGTGATATATTCTTATAATAAAACCAACTAGATGCACTAATTTCTCAAATTTATTTTTGGAATAAAAATCTGCAAGTTTCGGACAGTTCCTCTGTACATCACCAGGAGTTTTTTACTGCACACACAGCAATGGTATATGCCACACACGTTTGCTGTGTTTACAGTGAAGAACTCCTGATGATGGACAGAGGAACTCTCTGAAATATGCAGATTTTTATTCCAAAAATAAATTTGAGAAATTCGTTCATCTATTTGGTTTTATTATAAGAACTATTGTGTCACGTTTTTGGCCAACCATCACCTGGTTTCTAACTGCTTATTTTATGTCCGTGCAGTCTTTTCTACGCAGTTCCATTTTGCCATTTGCATTATTCCCATATTGCACATTTTTATTTCCTTTTAAGTATCTTTTATTTTATCTATTAAGTATTTTTTACCTTCTTTCTTTATATATTTCATGAAATAAATCCTCCTATCCGAAACTGAGACTATCAGCCTCAGGGAGTTCCTGAAGCGAGATGAGAACACCATGAATATACAATCCATCCTCAAACAGACTTCGATCTGCACAATATAATAACCGAGAAGAAGTTCTCATTTCAGCTTCCTCCAGTCATATGTCGCACACACTTATACGGAACCGAATTATGTTTTCAGTGTTACTTTGAAGAGTTATAGCTCTATTAGTGCAGTGAGTGAGATGTATAAAGTTTATAAAATAGGTAGTAACCTGTACTTTGCCGCCAAGTCCAGATCTATTCTGGAGACTTTCAGTATTCTAATTAGTGGGTAACGGGGGTCGCTTTGTGGGGGGGGGGGGTTGGAGGATTAGCAGTTTGAAACTGAAGCTAACCACACACCTTCACCTGCTGTAGAGTTTAAGAATATGTGAAACTTTATCCCAGCACCTCTCTACATATTCATGCTGTGGTGTTGGGAAAGGGGCTACTTTTGCTGTAATTTGCGAAGAGAGCGTGCACAAATTTTCTGCTTATTTCGAAGAGTGGATTCAGTAATATAATGGTTTGAAACTTTTGTATCACAGTCCACGTAGTTCTTAGCATGCACACATTTGTCTTTGGACTGTGGGGTTATGAAGGGTTACGTGACAGAAGATGGAAGACGCCATTGCATGGCCAGAAAATGTATCGGGAGCTCTAAAGAGCTATAAGGAATTTAATGTGGAAGGCATGGAAAAAGTAACAACAGAATTTTAAAGATATATATTTTTAACAAGGCACAGAAACATTTTATGTACGGCTGTACATTTGGTTATACTAAAATATTTTTTATATATCTCTCACTAAAATGTTCTCATTTTAACAAAAGCAAAATACCTTTCGGCCACATTAATTACCCTTCTTGACGCTTCAAATTTTTTGGGCGAAATAAATCATAAACAGAATGTAATCTACAAGGCCTATGAAGCACAATCTGCACGAAGACGGTGCAATATTTTCATTTCATATAGGACAATTGAATGTAGTTTGAAATTATGTAAAAATTAAGATGATTAAACTATATATTTATTAAATTATAAAGTTTTCTTGCCTTGAGAGAGAGTTAGATATCTGAAATTACTACTGCTTATTTTTATACTATCATATTGCTTATTACATTCCTATTATATTCGTGGAGCATCGGTATGTGCACGTACTGCAGTTAACTGTAGACTTCGGTAGTACAGCTAAGTATTTCGTTCACAAAGCAATACATGCTTTAACTATGCAAATATGTTATTGGTGTTACTTGCTAGTCATTTTCCAACCGTCAGGGCCTACGTAATGGCTTTCAGCTGTGAAACAATTGCTTGAAAACTTGGCAAGAGGAAAGCTTATTTAAAAGCTAATTTCGTTAGTTCCGCGGCGTTTCTTAACCCTTACATTTCATTTTGAGTAGACAATGAAGCCTTTTACTGTCCAAAAGAGCTGTGTGGCTTCTTACGCGTCTACTGCTGTGAAAACTCATTCCGCGTATAAAAAGGAAAGGGAAGGGAAAGGAAGAAAGCGATAAAAATTTTTCTACTCTCCATTCTACTAGTGTTTTTTCGTAAAAGTTTACGAACTCCCGCAACTTTGGTTTTATTCTTCCCTCTTCGAAGTTGTAAGTAGAATTGGGAGTGAGGAATACTCCAATAACAAACTGTATTCCATTATAGGAGTAAGAGGAACAAATGTTGGAATTCAACTAATTGTGTTAACGTAAAAATGTTTTTGATTTTAAAGAAATTACTTCTTTTCAAGACATCGATAAATTGTGCAACATGCGACACGCTCATGTGCCATACAAGAAGAAACGCGTGGAATTACAATAGCATATTTTCGTAATTCTGTAGTCCTATTGGAGGGTAGAGTAAACAAACAAAGGTAATTTGATGTTGTTTTAATACAATCAAAATTTATTTAACAAAACTAAGAAAAACAACCGTATTGTAATGAGTAAATTTCATTAAAATAATCCAGATTTTTTTCTGGCTTCCCCACAGGTTTATAGACTGTGCGAAAAGTAGTACTGTTAGCTACCAAAATAAATAAATCAACATCATAAAAAAATGGCAATGAAAATATGTCACCGAGCAGGTGAAACCAGGCAGCATGTACCCAGATAATGGAACGGGGTTTGTATTACATGAGGAATACAAAAGGTAAATGCAAAGTGCACCCTTGTACAGGCACTGAGGCTCTGTACAGGTCGTACGGCCCGTAGGGGGAGTACAGGTACAGCTCTACTCATTCTTGACCACGGCACTAGAAGTGGGTGAGGGTTCAGTGTCACGCCTCACCCGCTCTTTACCCTCGGGAAAGACCCGGTACCCATTTTACAGGAGGCTGAGTGGGCCTCAGGGCCGATCTGGACAGGTGAGGAAAATCTTGCCACCACTAGGATTCGATCCCCGAACAGTCCAGCCCGTAGCCAGTCGCTATAACGACTACGCTACCCGGCCCACTACATGAGGAATCTAGTGACAGAAAATGGTGTAGAATTACAACTATTCCTTTCCACTTTCTTCTACAAAGTGACCTCGACAACGAAAGGTATTGTTTTATATTATATTTAAATCCCTCACCAGTGTCCAGTGTCAGTTCATCATTTTAAATTTCTTTCTCGCATGTTGAACTGAACTGAACACTAGTGAGGGGTTTTAATTGAGAAGTCTAGAGCAGTTCCTAATTATATAATCTTGAATGTACACAAGAAGACAAAAGTGACTTTTAAAGTATTAAGCTTATTAGGAAAAAATTATCATTAATAAAGTCATAGCGCCTCATATCTTGCCAAAAGAATCCATTTCAGAATGTAAGTTTCAGTCTAGAACATAGCGCCAATCTGTATTTCAGCTAACATCCTACTCAGCAGATAAAGTCTCTAAAAGCCAAATTCAGAGTAAAAATCACTTTACTACTGACGATCAGCCAGTGTGTCTGTTGGTGTCAGCCCTCCGAAACATGTGACTATTCTTTGTTCCATATACTAAATAATACTATGTGTCAGTTTTGGAGCACTGTCTCTGAGGACAGATCTCGCCTGTCCACTCTCGTCTGTTTCTGCTGCATGTATTTGCATATACACTTCTTCCGTCTTAGCCTTTACACATTTTACTGCTGTTTATAACTCTTTGCAATATGCAGTGGTTACTTGGCCTCTGTCAGCCCAAGCCTTGTAAGGCAGAGCAAGCCTTACATTACTTCGCTTTTGTTGTACCGGTAACTTATCAACTGAACATCCGTAATATTCACCGCCGTCAGTTTCAAGCTTCTTACTTATCCTGTGCTGGCCTTCGTCTTTGTCAAATGTTGCGAAAACGTCTCGTAGTTTTCTCACTTCTTCTTTATGCCAGAATAATTCTGTAATAAATTTCTACAGGTACGAAATTTCGCAAACATGAAAGTCGCGGGTCGATGTGTGCCTTGGAGAGTAACTAGATTTGCAGGAAAAACTAGGGTTAACCTTAAATAAGTGTAGAGATTGAGTCCGCACCACAATGTACATATTCCTTCTCGGTTGTAACAGTAAGAGTAACTTAATGCTGTATCGGGAACTAACTCGACATAATCTTCTGAGATCCAAAAATAATACAAACGTATATTGTGCGTATGATGAAATTTGTACTACGCCAGTTAACCACCACGTTTTAAAGGGTTAGATGGTTTTTGCTAATTACTGCCTCTGTAATATGTTTAACTGTTGTCAATAATCATCAAAGCAAATGCACGTCTTGGTAGCGGCCTTGTCTACACAGCAGGTGTAACTTCTGCACCACGGTAGTCTACCAAGTAGGGCAACCAATACACTACCACTGCCTACACACCAACTGTAAATATTTAGCCAACATTTCCTCTTTCCCTAGTACTGCCCTTTACGTACATCCACGTTGCACTCTACTTCGTTGTAATGCCTAGAAGTCTGCACGGGCCGAAATTTTGTGTTAGACGTCTGATCCGAAGAGATTTTGGCCTGGGCGCTTCCTCTCTCGAATATAGTTTACGTGCTAACCGGCCCGACCCAAACCCGCATTCAATCTACGCTATCCAACCCGAGACGATGAACAGTGTAATTCGCTTTACTGACCCGACGCCAACTCGAATAATATTTATGCAACTCGGCCATCGGGATCGTGACGAACTCTGGTTGCAACTACCAAAAACGTCGAAAAAATCAAGTGTGTGAGATCTGTTCGGCGAATCCGAAATAAATTAACTGCCCAATCTCACGTAGAAAAAAAGCGCATTAAAGAAATTTCCACTTCATGACGTTCAATGTACAAGCACGTCCAAGCAGAATAACTTTGCAGTGTCTTTTACTGCACTCTCTTTGTATATGAACAAAACAGAATCAACAAATTCACTGCTTATGCTGGTTAGATATTTCTGACCTACAAGACCGGTCAAACAAAAATTTCCTTCTCTGCTTGCGCTGGTGGTAGATACTTACTTATTCAATGGAACAGAGTCCTTCTTGAGAAGCTACCCGGTTCACGGCTAGTCAACAAATTCCCCGCATTTTATGGAACCCGAAGGTTCATTACCGCATTCACAAGTGCCCGCCACCTGTCCCTATTCTGAACCAGACCAATCCAGTCCGTGCCTCCATCCCACTTCTTGAAGATCCATTTTAATACTATTCTCCTATCTATGCTTAGGTCTTCCAAGTGGTCTTCGGTCTCCCTACCAAAATCCTGGTGGAATCGCGAAGTATATGTTGCAAATTCGTGGTAGGTACTGGAATAGCTCTTGGTTTTCCAAAGGGTAAAATAAAACGTAATTCTGAACCTAACATGAATCTGTGTGCACAAACTGCTCTATTTAATTTCCTCGAATTTTGACACTTCGAATACAACTTCAAGCACACTGAAATCCACAATTATTGGCTTCATTATTATGCGCTGATAATTGTCATTCACACTTCCTTGAGAAATTTCCTGATGTACTAACAATCGTCTTGATTCTTCATCATGTATGAAATTTTTTCCTAAATTCAGCATATTATATATTTTTCTTGTATTTTGGTCGAAAGCCTTCTTAAATGAAGGAGATTAGGCCAAAAGTACGAAGATACACTGTGCAATTTATGTTTTGTAAATTTTGGGTTTAGAATTTTAAAGTATTTTTTTTAATTCATCGAGCTGTTGAGTGTCCGAAAATAACACTTTTCGTTAGTACCTTAAGTTAAATCTTATACTTTGATGATAATATTAAATGGTTAAACTATAGGCAGAAGATGCAGTAGTTTTTCTTATGTGTGTGTTATAAGTGGCAATGAAGTTTCTTTTAATGGTGCAAACAAAGTCACCAGTAACTGCAGGATCTCATTGTGAAAATGAGTTTGTTATCTGACTGTCTATGATCTGTTACCACATTTTCAGCTCATTCATAATGGGCATCAAAAGGAACGTACAAGTCTGTTTTTTGTGCCAAGGTGACTCGCTGTCTTGGTGAACCATCGTTTTCAGGTGATGGAGAGACGAGAGGTTTGTAGGTATATCTCAAAATCTTTCAAATTTAGTTAGTGATAAGTTTGTTTCCATAAATTCCTATTTCAAAAATAATTTTGTACGTTATTTTTCATATGGGAACTGAAGTTTAGTCTGAAGGACGCTCAAATATTTGCTCCTTGATTTCTTATATAAATGAATTTTGAGAGTGTGTCTGGCTGAATAGGGCGGCCACAGCATGAAAGTAACGGAATCTTCTATCTGGAAACAAGTTTAAAAACTTCGAAGCCATAATTCAGTTCCATTACACATTTTTGTAATGTGGCATAAATAAAACAATGGACAGCTTTACTTCTGCCTTTAGTTAATACTGAATTACAGAATCTGGTATGTCTGGCAACATTACCGTAACTGTATTTGTTAACTCGATAAAGCAATATCCCTTTCTTATATTTAGGTATTTTTGGGATGTCTCTGCACCATATTCTGTACATCCAGCTCCACTGAATCATTAAATGTTGCCACGGAAGCGAAATTTATAAACAAATATTCGAACGACTGCTTTTTTGATTTTACATTCTGAGGAAAAATTACTTGAGAAAAGTAGCCTATTTTTTTAAGGCTTTTTTTCCATACAGCATGCGGGTGCCATGTCATAAGAGTCAATGTTGTTGCTCCCACCTCATAAGTTCGAGCTCTGTAGTGCTATTATTACTGGCTGAAGGAACTGAAACTTAAGATTTTAAAATCGGGCACATAAAATCCTCGTAAAAATTGTCAACTAGTTTAAAAGTTGAAGAAGGGAAAAGCAGATACATGCGGGAAGGCAGTACTCTCGTAACTTTTAAATGGTTTATTTTCAACCCTTTTACAAATTTTAGTAATGACGATATATTTCTTTAAAAGCAATCTCATAGTTTTCTTTATTCCCGTAATAAGTGAACTCAGCGAAAATATAATTTTGGGGAATGTCAATTGTATTTCTTCGAAATGTTCAGTTTCTGATACAAGCAAATTATGATAATGATTCCAACATTTGCGACAATGATAACTGAATTCTTCTGTTGAAGTGGTGATGGTAGTAGCAGTAGTAGCATTCAGTTTCTTTCCTTATTGAATTACGAGCTAACTGTAAGGCCTAATGGCCAATTACAAAGAGAGCAGAAGTAAAAGAAAACATGTCATAATATTAATAATAACAAAAGTAATACAGAGTTTATGACAGAAAAGTGATACATTGGCTATATTTTAGTCATAAGGAATAAATCTGCTACATCTAAATTTTTATACTTCAAATATATATATATATATATATATACGTATACATAATAAAAGTGCCTGAGATAAAACTTACATTGATGAGCAGCATTTTGTCGTTAATTCAGAATTAAAGTATATATATATAATATATATATATATGTGTGTGTGTGTGTGTGTGTGTGTGTGCGTGTGTGCACATTAGAAATTACGAATTACTGCCAGCGGCACAGCCTATTGTTTCAATAAATTATAGAAGGCATTATAGAAGATAATAGACAATGATGGATCCGTGTAGCTTAAATATCTAGTGCAAAACCTGGAAGATCTACATATGTTGTACCGAAGTCAGGCACTTTTAATTTTTGGTGTAGATGTGCATTCACCTGAGGGGCAATGCATGTTTTATTGTTGTTTGCTATCTATTTTACACATTAAATTCAGAATATTTTCAAAGATAGATTTACCTCTTTTGACAGTGATATTATCAAAGAAAAAATCTGATAAAATTACATTTTAAAATTTTTATTAGTGCATGTAAAAAAGTTTAGCACTTATTAACACAAAACATCATAACTTCAACACCAACACTCTAAAGTGTTACAATACAAATTAAAGAAAATGTGGCGCAGCAATTCCCTTAACAAGTCAGATGTGTGCCACAACTTAGTCCCCACGCTCCGATTCCGGCCCGTCCTATACTCTCCATTTTCAACTTGATGTATTGGTTCCATTTCCCTCTGATTAAGTCCCCAGTCGGCCGCAGAGAGAAAGCGATCCATGTTAGAGGAGGGGAGGTCAACGACGAAATGATCCTGGGATAAAATACATTCTCAGTCCTCTCTCTACGCAAGAATAGTTGTTGCTGTACATACACCAGTTTGGCTTCATTCTCGTCTTTATTTCTCTTTTTAGACCGTCTTCAATTGTTTTCGCATTTTTTCTTTTCTACCAATTAGTTTTTAAGATCCACGTCTCTTTTCTTTCCTGTCACATGCACTACATACACAATGGAAAAACAACACCAGTTTAGCCAAAATCGAAGGCGAAAGCACATAACACGACATTCATGAAGGCAGACAAATATATTTAAAACCGTTTATAACCGTATGAACTGTAGGTGTGGGTTAAGAAAAATAGAAATAAAGGTGGAATTGAAGCAGCGAATATGATGAATTTAAAGTGTATCAAGTTAAGCACGATACCATAAATATTAAACAAAGAAAAATATGAGTAAAGAGGTGAATGATATGTTCGATAACGGTAAAACAGTTTATTGGAATAGAAAAATAGGAAAGATCATGTTTATGAATTATAACTCAGTCAACGGAACATTTAATTTTCTTGAAATGGGTCAGGAATTGTTAAAACCACTACAGGTCATCAGCAGCGGGGAACTGCGACTCATTATTAACCTTTTGGAGCCGGAATTATTTTTTAAATTTTAGCACATCTTGTATATAAAATGTGAATAATACAGGAACCAAATACGTTTGAATTATGAAACAACCTGCATTTTGAATAGAAAAAAAACGGAGAGTATATACCATGTTTAAAATATTCAATACCTGTATTTGTTGAATAAATATATAAAATGCAACTTTAGAGGTTAGCGTTGCGGTACGACCACTCTAGTTGGCATTAGGCGTCAAAAGGTTAAAAGCGTACACTATTTGTTAGGCAAACTAAATGCACATTGTTTTGTTAATTTAGTTGGTGTAATAAATAGATTAAGCTGATATACGAATGAGTGGAACGGGCAAGTTTGAAATAATCAACGTTTAAATTCTAATACCAGGCTCACGAAAATGCCGTATATCGGAATCTGACAAGAGAACTTACCTAACATGCTGGAGGTTTCTCGCGAAGTGACACTAATGACTAAAATGAAGAGAAGAAAGGGAGGCTGGGCTATTAGTTGTGTACAGGGTAACAAAGTCTCACTTTGTTTACAAATTGAAACATAAGCTAACAACCGTGTTAATTAACTCTAATAAAACATTATTACAGAGTTAATTATGTAACAGGACATAAAAGTAATATGAAATTAAACTCAGATTCAGAGTGTGCAGCCCAAAAAACCGCGCTTCGTTGCATGGCAAGGTAAGATAGAAGAGAAAATAAAAAATATAATATAATTTATATACGTTACGTCATTGACAACAACGTATTGGAAGACACAATACAGTAACTTATCTTACTCTATGTTTATTAAGCTACGCGTGTCTTCAAATATTCTGTACGTTGTCAAATCGTTAATATTTAAGTGATGATACGAAACTGAATTATGTGTTGGGAAATTAGTTGCTTACAAGAGCGAAGTTTAGTACAAAATTTTATAATTTTTTCACATTTAATCTCTGAAAATTCCCCGTCAATATGTTCCAGCCACCAAATCTTATTTCAATGAAATATGGGTAAAAGTCGTGCTTTTGTATTGCTTCATACCATAGGTGCGATAAATGTAAACAAACGCACAGCACTTACGTGGCAACTATAACTACATTCTGAAAGACAAATTTTATATTAAGGATTGGTCGGTCGCAATGACAGTATAGCTTGCTCTAAGTGGAGTTAAGATGGAAAAGCTTCTTCCTTATTGCACCTATGTTTGTAGTATACCATTTGGTCTCTATGTTTACATAATGTTATGTTAGTGTTGAAACTCGCTGTGGTTTTATATTAAAACATTAAAAAACTTAACACAATCTGTATAGAGATGAACCTGTTTTTACGACCTCTCGTAAAATGCGAAAAGCGACTATTAGCTTCGTCATGTCTGTCCACCTGTATGCCCGCATTGAACAACTCGGCTTCCATTGGACTATTATATATAAAATTTGATTTGATTATTTTAGATAATCCACCGATAAAATTTAATTTTAATTAATGTATGGCAAGAACAACGGACACTTTACATGAAGACCTATGTAAATTTATGACAATATGGAGCTGAATTATTTTTAAAATGAGAAATGTTTCAGACGAACATGTATAAAAAAAATACACACATTTTACACTCAATGAATTCTTTCTGAAAATCTTTCCGTTCATGCGATGCTATGCAATAATACGGCACAGACAGAGAGGCCACAGATAATTAAGTAATACGTTGCTGAAAGATGTATGACTACAGACACACTCATTATGTTTAATACGTATTGTTTTTCCAACGCAAAATTGTTAGGCGAACTTTCCTCAATATTAGATTATACATATATTTCCTGTCTTGTTCTCTATCATATTAGGAAAACGAAACGCATGGTTACGTACACATAAATATATTTAAAATGTTTATTATTATTGTTATTATGACCATTATCATTACCATCGTCTTTGTTTTTGGAGTATATACTGAAGACTCTTATTATCATGTAAAAATAATTCAGGCGAGCAGAGACCTTCTTGTGAAGCTTATAATTTACTCAGGTAATCAAAAAATTGCTCTCATTTCTTGACATGTGAAATTTAATTCTAGTGTAGTTGAAACTTGTTAATATTCCATAAATTTATGTTACTAGAACAATCCATATTCTCATCAATATTTTTGATATGTATTTGAATATTAGCTCCTATTTAAATTGCGTTGAAGTTTCCAAATTTTCTCACACTTAAAGGATTAACTAATTCTTTTGTGCATTTCTTATCCCGGCCCTTTGCGTGTTTGACCGTGTTATTACAATGACAATAATCATATTTCATGGAAGCACATTATGAACTTTATATTAAGATGTATTTTTATTGCCCATTTGCTTTCTTTAAGGCCAAATATCTTTCTCAACGCTTTGTTCTCCTCTTGTAATGAGCGACAACATTTCACGACTAAAAGTCTGAAAACTAGTTTATTGTACGTAAACGCAAACATTTCCGGTTGCCTATACACTCATGTTGAGAGGTCATTTCTGAACACGCCGTCTCATTTCTAAATAGAGATGTATTAGAGGTCGTATCATGTCGTCCGTACGGATGTCGTCGTATTTATAGTTAACAGTGACCTTCATGAAAGAAAGTATTTAATTTACAAAGTAGACTTACATGTTATCATCAAACGTGAATTACGGTGTTTGACAGGATAAACATTTAGTACACACGTTTTTATTTTTCCACTCTCTCTAATATATCCAATATGTTTCAATACATACAGATCATGGGGGAGATTTTGCAGTTCAGCAAGACATATTGCTGAGGCCGATGCATGTTCATCTTCGCACTTTATATGATATATATTCATGACGAAGTCAGATAAGTAACCTATATATAACTTAATTAGTATATAGTGCTTATATACCCATATTCAAGAAAATACTTTTAATTCCTCTAATGTTAAAATCCGGAATACACTGGTGGTATTGTTATGCAAATAACGGACGAGTAAGAGGGGGCACCTATCCTGAGAAATCTCAGGATTCTGAAATGATTGTATGCTGAAGCCAAGCGGCGTAGTCGCCAGTTCCTCCATGACATGCTTAAAAGTAGTGGAAAAAATATCAGCGATTGTAGATTCAATGACGAAATTTAGTGGAGGTATTATTTTACTTTTTTGTTTTCTTCAAATGACATAGCAGTTTGCATATTACTAGGGCACACCGCTTCACAAGGTATCTCCAAACACATATGGCTACTTTGCTTAGTAGTGCGAAACGTCACCTTGTAAGGCACTTTAAGAAAAAGCTTTTATCCAGTTTTTGGTAAAGTTCCAGGCTTTTCAAATCCAATCTTCGTCTCACTAGAAATATGAACGTTTTACGATGTATTTTTTCGGACAGCCTAAGGTCCTGTGTCAGCCCTGCTGGCTTTTTTCTGCCACTGACAGGAACTTCACTACAAGAAAAATTTCGGCTGTTATAATATTCATATTCAGAGGAGAAAGCGAAAACAAAGGATTCATAACCTTTATGGCACTTCATTTCCTTTGACACTTTTCAACTTACGCCAAGGCTTTGACAAGGAAAAAGAAACAAGTACTTTTATATAATGTATATGGACACAGTAACTAATTCCCACACGTAAAATTTGTGCGCTAAGTGCATTAAATATATCTGTGATTCTTTTATATTACACTCTATATACATACTGTTTACTTACCCACCAAATAGAAATTATCCGCAAGTATTACACAGTATTGTAATAGCCTGTAATGAAGTGATTTCAGTGAACACTTCGAAAGGCAAAATTTTTAGACTAAACTTCACTTAGACCCGATATAGAGAAAGGCAGATATTCGTAATCATAATGGCAGGACACGCTCATTTTAATTATTGCAAATAAAAGCTATTATAGATGTGACAGCGTGGTCTTGGAGAAGTTTGTACATTCTCTGACTACGTACAGTAGCATCCCATGCATGACTACACTTGTTTGTATTAAAACAGAGCTTTAATAATGGTACTGGATATAGAAATTTTTACACGAAGTGGGTTCACAGGGTGAAAGGAAGGAAGTCCAAGAAAAAATAATAATTAATTTGATGTTTGTGTGAACGTGCGTCATTGATACAATAATATAAACAGTCAACTAGATGCAATAATAATAAAATTATTATTGTTGCATCTAGTTGGCTGTTTATATAAAGGATAATTATTTGGACAAAGCCTACAGATCCCCAGAAGCACATATGTGGAGCCTTAGTGTTCTGTGGTCCACGGATTGGATACCTTGCCATGTGTAAATCTTTGCACATGAGCTATCCTTTTACTGAGTGTCAGTCTACTCACAGTGTCGGTAGGTTTCTATGCCTCATTCGTGTTCTGTCAGATTTAACTCTTTTTTTTAACTGTTCTTGGATACAACGTCTTGTTGACTGGTAAGGAGTTGCCTAACAAACATTTTCCAGTCAAAACAGTGTAACATTCCAGAATCCTTCAATATTCGTGCTTGTGTCTGTAGACTGTAATTTACTCAAGCTAGTTAATAATAGTTCAGAAATTCATTTATTCTAGTATTTAATTAGATATTCACTACATTAGACACTATGATAGGCCTAAACCTTTTATGTCCTGTTAAATTTTTTAAACATTTTTCTGTCTGAGGGTAATTTGAAAATTAATGTAGATGTTAATTTAAATATTGGGTTTACTGACTTATAACAATGAAAATTAATTCCTTCAAAGGATTTTAATATAGATCTAACATGAATGTATAAACGAAATTATTCTGGCAGAATCATAAATGCAACATAGTTTTGGATGAAGAGCTCAACAGAAAGGACTTCTTCGTACCTGGTTGAGTTTGAAATTAATATTCACAAAGCACGCAACATGTAGAGGCTAACAGTTTAAGAGTGATGACTATATACAGGACATTACGGAATCACAGGTAAAGTGGAGCTAAAAGAAAAAGAGCTGTTATTTATGAAAAAATAAAGCAACGCCATAAATACATTCAGATTATCATGCCATAAGGAAGACACAATTCCATTTCACGACAGAGTTCCGGCTGTAACCCGTCCGGACTTCTGTAACGCAGGGAGCAAGACCCCCTCACCTCACCGGTTGGCGTGACATGCACACACCACTCCTTCCACATACTTCCAGGATCATCAAGTTTTTACCTAACCAAACCCTAGCCAAATAGATGTTACTAGTGCCGCAATCACCTCCCTTCGGTCCTAAACACGCCCCCCTCCTTACAACTGATCTCCTACCTTGGCCAGACTTCACAGATAGTACGCATGTGTTATTACTTCCGATATCTCGTTCTGTGTTTTACTTAACATTTTATTGTTACATAGCATACATTTTCTCATTGTTATGCACTCTCATTGTCGTTCACTATCGATATTGTAAGCGTTGGGGATCCCACAATGGATAGGACATTCTTTGTTTGGATCTGTATCATGAGAGCCTGAAGATGTAACCCTGCTATTACATTATATGTTTTGTATTTATTACTGTTGTATTTGACTGAAATGTTTGTCCCTTATATAATGGGAAAGGATGGAAACTGATCATTCATCCTGCTGTCCTCATAATACATCAATGGAAAATTGCATTTACCATCAATCCAACGACTGTTGTTTTGAAGGTAAATATATATTACCACTGATTTATAATAAGTATATCGGGACGAATTCCCTCAAAATACGGACATAGTGCGGCTTAACACGGGCACACACCGACCGGAATATCGATCAAGTGACGTGCTGCAGATGGACAGACGAAATCATGCAAAACTTATTTATTTTTACAATTTAGTATTGTGCAACCACTTAGCTAGTTATAAAATTAATACATTATTAGTACTTCTATATAAATAAGAGGATGTAATAAACGGGATTCTGGTTGCTTCTATAAGCACAATGCAGTATGTTACAGAATTTCGTGGCTTGACGTTTTGGTTTCCACACTAATGTTATGGAACCTTAAGGTCCACTTACTTGGCAGTAAATACCCCCTACTCATTCTTTGCATGAGAAATCTCTGCGATAACACAGAAGAATTAAGAATATGGCTGGAGGTAATATTATTGTAATTTCATTCAGCTACGGTAAAGTATAAGACTCTTCCGCTTCTTTACAAAGGCCATGTTTGGAATCTCAAAATAGATTTTATGAAGAAAGTGGACTTTACTGAATGCTCAGTGGAGGACGCTACTGACTTCTGTATGAAATTCGTACCTCTACAGATGAGACAATAGGCCGACACAATGAGAAGAAATAGTCATTGCGGTACATGGGTACACGGAACCAAAGATTTATTTTCTCTTGGACGGTTCCGTGGTGTGAAATATTGAAGGCAAACTCGTGCTTTGTGTGAGTGCTTCATTCAACAGTTCAGTTGGAGAGAACCTTTTGTTCTCGGCCATTGTCATGGATTCGCGTCACATCAATACACGTGTTTAGTTGCTGGAATTGAGCCCCGGGAAAGCGAGGTGCACTAGATGTCAAGCGAGTGTCTTGGTGCACAAGTGTGAGCCCAGAAAATAACCGTCATGACGGTCACTAAAATAACATTTTATCAAAATATGTTTTGTCGTTTCACGCTTGATACTTGTATCCTTTAGAGTTCTGAGCTCTGTTTGGTCACTGAGTAAGAGATTTTTTTTAAAATCATGAGCTAAAAGCTTACTCAAAAAAAAAAAATACCACGCAGATTTTTGTCTTTAAGCGTTTTAATTAACAATGTTTGAATAACTACGATGACACTTCTATGGCGTTTTGTAATAAAAAATTCCGAATATATATAAAACATTATGTAATTTTAATTAAACCGTAATTAAATAAAACGAAATGCTAGAATGATCACAAAATATAAATCAGACAAGGAGAAGTACGTAAAATTAGGTCCTCCGTTACAGTACTATGTCTGAAGACAAGGAAATTATTACCTTGCATGAAACCAATTATTCAGGTCATGCTCAGAAGCACAATAATAAATTGAGTGTTTATTTTGTTTTATTTGCTTTTCTATATCCTTTCACCACAACATAGAAGATATAAATATCAAGGACTACACTCCAAACAAAGCGGTATATAATGACGTTACCATTTGCAATATTTGAGGTTTTCATAGTGTTGATATTGAGAATTCGGCCTTATATTGAATATCAGTGTTATTAATTCAAGAAGTTTCGAAAGAATGCAGCCCTTTTATCTTCATTGGTCAAGACAAAGATGAAAGTGTTTTATTCCCCATTTAGTTTCTTCGAAAAGTCGGATATCAATAACCTTGAAGCTTAAAGTAACAGTACAAAATACCTGAAACATCAATTAGTTTTGCATTTATTTTAAGCGTCTTAATATTCGTTTAGGCGAACAAATTTTCATAATTAATAGAGAAATAATTTATTTCGTGCTAATCTTACATGAGTAGAAGAACTTTACCGATTTATCATGCATTAAAACATTGTGTTACTGTGATTATTTTTGTGTTGAAACTACTAAAACTCTTCTTAACAAGTCATAACACTTGTGACATTTATAAACCTGTTCCATTCAACGTAGATTGGGTATAATTTGTACAAACCAAGAAAATTTTTCTTTTGACTTTGTGTCTTTCTATCGACGTCCTGTTACGCTATGAAGAATATTATGTTATTTGACTGGCTTATAAAGAGGGATACAAAATAACTCTCTGTAATAACTATCTTTAGTCTGCTAAAGCTTGAGAAATATGTATTTGGAATACATATTTCTTTTTTCTTGCTCACCAAAGTGACACTCCACGGCTCATAGAGGTACGAAACACGGTGACTGTCCATCAGATTTCATAGTCCAGCAATTTGTCGACCAACAAAGTAACCAAATAAAAATTTACGAACAAGATGACTACAATTTTTCTCATAAATTGAGAGTATTTCTTGACCACGTCTCTATGAGTAGTTTTGGTCGTTTGAAATTATGCGAATTTAAGAGAACGGCATCGAAACTTTGGGGTTTTTAAAAAAAACGTGATGGGATTGCGTGAAATTATAAAGACCAGTGATAAATATATGTACCGCCTCCTGTACTATGGAGGAACTCAGCATTTGTGTATCACAAAGTGTATTAATATTTTGTGTGTTACTCTCAAGAAGTACCAAATATATCCCTCAATATAACTCACACATTCCTCTTAATAATTGTTGCAGACTTACAGACTGTGTTACCTGTTAGGTGGAAAATGAAGTTTTAAGTGTGACTGATATCGGGCTCAATCAACCTGTAGCTCGCGAGCAACATGTTGCCCGGAGAGACATTTTGAATTAGAAAACCTCTCTTAGCCCTTTCCTTAGCAAAGTGAGCGTGGAACACCGAAGCAGTTTGGAAACCTGTGAGCTGTTTATTTATGAAGGCTTATGTTAAATTAATAATTAATTGCGTAAAAATGTGCTGAAAATAGAGATACTCAATCCTATGTAGTGAAATGTAGCGAATTTAATTTTTAGAGTCTTTTACTGTTATTTTTATAAGCAGTGTTCTATTCGGTCCTTGTTGTTCCACAGTCAGATACGACCTGCTACCATGACACAACGAGGGCCTAATAATATAAACGCCTTTGTATGTGCATTTTTGAAAGTGATTTAAGTCTTGCGTTTTTTACATTATATATTTTGTACGATATTTTAAATAAAAACGGTTAATGTAAGAATTTGCATCTTAAATTTTTATTGTATCTCACTGTGTATGTTTTTGTATTGACATGCCTGATGATGGCCTAAGTACAGGCCGAAACACGTAGCATACATGTGAGGGCAATCTAAGTTTATTAATTAAATTTGTGTCCTATTAAACCGAAAAAATGTGGTTTTGTTCAGTAGGGGTACACATGAAGTAAAATTTTCAAAACACGTCAGAGACATAAAAAAATCAGCCCAAACGTTCAACTTCTTTCTTCCACTACATACTAAATCAGTCCATTTTCAATTACCTTAACTTATTCAGTTCCCCGATATCTACCTTACTCGCAGCCTAAGTTTACCGGAACGGCGAGCGAACAAAGCCAGAGATCCCCAGAGCAATAAATTTTCTTTTCGTCGCTTAGTAGATTTAATGCTTCGCACACCACTATTTTTGGTGCGCTGTCATTACTACTACTACTACTACTACTACTACTACTACTACTACTACTACTACTACTACTATTACCACTACTACTACCACCACCACCACTGCTGTTGCTGCTGCTGCTACTTACTACTATTACTGCTGCTGCTGCTACTACTACTACTAGTGCTGCTACTGCTACTGCATTAATCAGTCCTCAAACAGTTAACAGACTCAGCAGGCCTTAGTATCACTGGCTCATGAATCAATATATGTGCTTTGAATGTAGATAATCGCAAGCAGTCTCTGGACTTTTATGCGGAATGCTACTGACTGTTGAAAATGAGATTTATCGTAGTTTTCTGCAGTTTTCTCACCGGAGTGATGAGATAAAGTCTTCACTTTTGTTCAAGTTGACTCCTTGTAACTTACCCATTCAGTATGCATAATCGTATTCCCATTTAATCGTTTTAGTAACTGTGTGTTTAGGCCGTACTAGTTGTTATTTTTGTTGCTGACGTATACGTCGTAACCTTTTCGATGCGTGTGCTTTCCTTTTAGCCGAGAACACCGTCGGAATATCAGGAATGCGGCATAGTGCGCTAATTGATGGTAAATATTACAGGTGAAAAGGATCGCATATGCTTGATTGGTGAATCTGTTATTTTTTTATCCTACGCCAGTTAAAGTAATGTCTCCTGTTTTCTTTCTTTAGTCGAATATAATTTTGCCTGTTATTTTCATGGTGCTTTATTAAAAGAGCAAGTGATGATGCAGAACGGAGTAAGAGTTAGTTGCTTATGGAGGTTAGTATGAACTGCCAATTAAAGTAATGATAGCATGCCTAAATTATTTGGGGTGTTGAAAGAAATGAGCGTAGCCCGTTATAAGATATTCTCCCTATATTTACATAAACAGCTGTTGAAAAATAAGGCAACCTCACTCAGAAAGACGAAGTCAAAATGGCGTATGCAATATACATCACAATAAATTGTATTTCAGTAATCACAGTAATTATTAACCAACAAATGCACTATATAAATTTTTACATTAAAACACTTAAAATCGCTCCAACATGTTTCGATCCTAAGATCATCCTCAGGGAGTTACGTTGTTCCTTGCTAAAGTCATTTTAAAAACATTCACAAAATAATCTGTTATATTAACAGTGTATTGTGGCAGCATATCGTGTTGTGTAAGAGTACGTTGTTAGGAATGCGTCTGGCTATGGTGTGCGTCGTGTGTTACGTAGTGAAAGACTACGTTATACACGACGCACACCATAGCCAGACGCATTCCTAATAACGTACTCTTACACAACACGATATTCTGCCACAACACACTGTTAATATAACGGAAATATTTTGTGAATGTTTTTAAAAGCAAGAAAAACGTAGCTCCCTGAGGATGATCTTAGGATCGAAACATGACGGAACGATTTTAAGTGTTTTAATGTGAAATGTTATATAGTGCATTTGTTGGTTAATAATTAGATTGATTCTACGAAATGCACGGTGCAACAATGAGGATATGTATTTCAGTAAGTTGCACTCTTCTATTTTCTTCCCATTTACACCAAATTCTTACAAATGGTTTACTCCCTCGCAATTTTTTCAACACACAAATTACTTACAACGTGCTTAGGGATAAAAACTGGGAATCTGATTTACTGTAAATTCAATTAGAACCTGTTTATAACGCTGTTGTTTTAGTAAAGATTAATTTTTTCAGCGTCGCATACATAACAGCAGAGACAAAAAACTCTAGATGGACATCTTATGGATATACTCTGGAAATGTCGAGTAGGAGACACGAAAGTATAAGGATGGAGGATCTGAGAGAAATACTCATACTTTGTGTACGGGAGCTGAATGGAAACGGCTCAGGAAGGCATCCAACTAAGGCTTCAATATTAAGAATTTTGAGACTTCGCGCTTTGCTAAAGTGGTTGAGATCTTAAATCAGTCATGTTCAGAAAACGGGAAAATATTTTTTTTGGGTTTATTTAAAGTCAGTTTACCTCCATGGGCCTTGAGTATTATGTGATCGGACTACGGACTTTGTAAGTATTTGGACGAAAAATCATAGACTCTTTAGTATATCGGGCTAAGTACAGTGGAAACAACCGTATCCTATTTTAGTTTAGCGAACTGGGTACAGAGAAAACACCCACGATAAAACTGAGTCAAACGCATGGAATTTTGCGCAAGAATAGAACCTAGGACAACCAGAATACGAAGTAGAAGCGCTGAGTCCATCATCATGACAGGTAAAACAAAGAAAATGCAGATTGTGATAAGCTGTTTACATTTCACGTCTCTCCGCAGTGGTCTCTGCTTTACGAAGTTGGGTAAATCAAAATGGAGACCATGTAACTTGGCTGGCCTGTCTTCATCAATCCCCCTGCCCTTCCTGCCTGACGACACAGAGTCCCTGCTAATCCCTGCTTAGGGCCGGTAATTGTGCGCGCTCCCTCCTAGTCAGTACGTAGCTCATGTCGTCACCGGGCAGAGTATCGAGTGAGAAAGAGATGAACACATGTATAAATTTGGACGACGAGAAGGACAGAGCTACATTAATGTGGTTGAGGGACGGCAGGAGACTGGACGAGTGTTGGAGAACGCGCTCAAGAGATTCTCCAAACAAGAAGTTTGTTCAGCAGTGGACGAGGGCAAGTAAGGTTATCACCCTCTATCACACTCTATCCCCTGAGGGTTAACCCTCATTTCATGACGATAGACCCTCAATCAAGAGTCTGCCTACGCCAGAGTGAAACCTGATCGAGTTGAAGCAACCCTTACTACTATCTCTGTTCCCGTCCCTGTGGGGGAACTCGTCATTAGATAGCTAAGGCGTCATCATCTACATCTCTATCAAATAACTGATAGCCCCCGTTGAGCGTAAAATATTCAGCAGGACTAAGCTCTAAATCCGAACGCAGGTTAATTCATTTAAAAGTGGATAACACTGTGAGTCATTTACTTCACGTCTTGTACTAAAGTAAAACTGCTGAATGTCGGGGACAAATTCTGCCCCCACCTTCACGCTAGCAGTAACTTTTGGGTTGAAAACATCTGTACCTGTCGAGTTAATCTCCGTAGATATTGAACTTATTTTGAGTCTGAAGACGCGGTCAGATACTGTCTCGAAACGTAGTACTTTTATTATGGTTAAAGGACAATAGAAGAAGTTCATGAAGTAAATAACTCCGAATGTGATATACGATCATCACAGTCCCATAGAAATGAAGTACATTCTAGTCATTCCGGAGGCTGCAGGTGTGCCAGGATTTAAGCTGTTGGAATATAGATACTGGTTGTAATTGTTTGTTATCGCGTGATCGAGTGAGCGACGTAATGATACGATGCTTCATCCAAAGAGTATTAAGGTGGGGAATGGCGACTACGAACACAAACAGCTGGAGCAGCAAGGAGAAGCGGAGTGGGAATAGGAGAACAAAGTGAATAATACACTTTAGGTTCAGAAGTTTTCATTTAAATGGCGGAAGATATAATCGCAATATATTTTAAGCTAATATTCTAGTTTTTGCCCGCAAAACGTGAGAAAAACAATACCAATTCTTCAACAAAGAAAACAGAATACTAAACCTTATTTCTGCAAGGAAATGTTGACCAATATTTACCAGGGAAATCGTCTATCGAAATCCTAAGTTTTCACTATGTGTAGTCCATATGCTACACGGGTATTTGCGTCACCTATTACATAGACCTATGTCAAAAACAAAAATAAGTTGTTCTTGCGAGTCTTCATGGCGAGAAGTAAGATATAATTGCAAAAGCATTTTTTCTGATGAAAATTCTGTCAATGCGTGATTCAACTAGGAAAAGGTATGCAGTCAAACACAACTTAATCACGGAGGTGTATTTAATGACTATGTGAAGGAAACAACTACATGTTTCGGCCTGTATTGGCCATCATCAGGTTGTCTAGGGAACTTAAGGGCTAGCTATATGCATGCGCGCGCGTGGTGTAGAGATCTCTACATACGCATAGCCTGACAAACCGAATCAAAACAGGAGTCAGATAAAACACTATGAAACGGAACAGAACTTCCTAGATAGGCGTGGTTCAAGTTTTTGCGGTGGCTCTTGCTCAGGTGAAGGTATTTTACGTAATTACAACATGTAATTTATGTTCCGACGTTTCGAGGGAACCTGCTGCCTACGTATCCATTGTGACTGGATTGGTTCGAGAACCTGAGCGACTGGGAGGAGGAAATTTCCTCCTATGTTGAGACGAAGTTATCCTACACGTTGTAAGAACACGGAGTACTGTAATTTTAATTGCAATGCTACTTTTCTCGCAAATGGAATTAAGTAGCGCACTGCTGAACTTCAGTTACATGGACTATATGAATCAATATTTGTTAAGAGGAACATAGCCAAATTACATTTACCTTGAGGTACGGGACATACAAGTACACGTACAGACGTGAAACGCATGGAAAATCACTCAGCAAAACCACCCTGCCCCTGAATAGGTAAAGTTATTCTTGTACAGGCTGGACAGGTCCTTAGGGCTCCAGAAGGTTGAGTCCCCCAGGGGTTATAGACAATCGGTACATGAACTTGGCAAGATTGTTAGGCCGATGCACAGGCCGTTCAGGAGATACCGCTGGTACTCATTTCTGTTAGAATTTGAGTCGACCCTAGATCCATAGTGCGGCCGGAAGCATTAATTAAATTAAAAATCCCATTGACCCCAGCGTGAATCGAGCCCCTGTTTGTAATGCAGTGCCTCAAACGACTGTTCCACGCCCACGCTTTCATGAAGCGATTATTCTATGCGCTTAGCTTTGACATCTTCACGTACTGACGTCAAACGCAAGAAAAGCTACTCAGCAAAATACTGTCTGCGCCTCAACCGCCTAGATAACCAGGGATCACGCTCCGTACGTGACATACAGAAAGAAGTGCTAAACGTTAGCTGTACGTTCGTGCAGGAAATACAAAATACATCTGTCGGCTACTGGATTTCATGTAATCTTTAAAGAAAGACTGATATTTTTTGTCGATGCTGAATATAAAGTAATATATTCCCCTCAGCGTGCGTTGCGAATAGGGCACTAAATCCAAAGGTACCAGTTTAGGTATGGAATGCAGAGCAGAAAAATTCAAGTGCGTTTACTCACTGCTGTCTAATTATCTCGTAAGCGGCAAGACGCAAGGGAAAGTGTCGTGTGTTTCTCTGTAACTCTTGTCATAGACATTTTTCAACCTGACAGATATTTAGCGAGCCACGCTCAAGATATGCACCCGACGGCATGCAGATTTACTTGTAAAGTTTATTTTGTTTCGTATGGTTCTATTAATGACTGAATTGTGCCAAAACTGTCGTGGAGATCGAAAGTATCAAAATAAATAAAAATTCATTGAAAATCTTAAGAGTTCTTTCACGCTAACAGTCAGGCTGACGGACATGGAGAATGGAATTGAAGAATTTTTAATGTTAAACAGCCAAAATCAATGAAATTATGAACGTGCTTAGACACGTGTTTCAGGCGATGGAAACGTGTGGGCGAATGGAAATAAAGCTGTACGTCTTCTTAACAACATTTTTACTGTAATGGCATCAGAGTTCAGCTTCACCTTCCGGCCGCCTTGTCTTCGTAGTAGTTCGGTAGGAAGCTGAATGGCCCGCACATTCTTTCTGGATGTTTTACAAGAAGAAAATCATGCTTCTGCTGAGAATTGAAGGCCGGTCATCCAGTTCGTACTCGGTTCGTCTCCGATTGCTTATTGAAAAGAAAATTAAATAATCACATGCCTTGAATACCGTAGCCTCTCTTGCTTGAAGTTACGCAGAGAGTTATTTTTGCACGTTTTCTTTTTCTGTTCATTTGACCGAAGATGGGTGCAAGAAAGGTAACTGATTAAGAACCTTAACCAGTGAGTGACTAAATTAACTATGTGAATAATTTTGAACAATTTAACAAGTCAAGTGTATAGCAATACATAACAATATACAGGGTGATTAAAAAAGATGGACTCAATTGAAGAGTAAACGGCGCCTCAACACAAGTCAGACAGTTGGTTGCGGTATTCCAAGTTCTCTGCTCGCTCTACGGTTTGACTTGCGTGGGCTACGCTCAAAACTGTCTTGAATTCGTCTCACGTTCTCCTCTGATACAGGTGGTCGGTCGGAGCTTTTGCCTTTACACAGACAGCCTATTTGCTCAAATTGGTGATTCCAACGAGAAATGTTCTTCCTCGTTGGAAGTTGAATGTTGAAACGAAGACGAAACGCACGCCGCACAGCAGTCGCCAACTCAGTTTTAATGAAATCACGAACGCAAAAAATCTTGTGTTGCATAGTAGCCATTTTGCTCTCAACTGACGCTGCTGCACAGCTGTGAATTAGTCGAGAGCTATAGCGGTAGATTTTGAACCCTTTAGGTCCTTCTCTTTCAAATATTATGTAGATCATTCACATACGATGTATAGTTCAGGAAATATAGACGTACAAAATTGAGTCAATCTTTTTGAATCACGCTGTACATATATATATATATATATATATATAAATCAAGCATATCGAAATAACAATTAGTGTTTAACTTAGTAATATCGAAATCACTATCACATTGCAGGGTGTACAGCACTTAAACAAATGAAAATAGCTTAATCATTCGGCCAAACTCGTAAAATTCCCCTTTCTGGACAGCAATCCTGCGGTTTAGTACTGACTGCAAAATGTCTGCCAGTGTTGCAACCCAGCCTGCGATAGATGACAAGTAACTAATCTGGTATTCGTAATTACCTAAACATCGCCTTCAAATGTTTCAAAAACTGTGGAAGTTAATTACTCGAAGGATGCATTAAAATATTGAAATTGCAATTATTTTTCTACAAAGTTCTTCCTAAAATAAACATATTTCGCCTTTTACAAATTATTTTGTAATAAAAGCAGGATAAACGTATTTTAAAATTGTCTGTAAGGCTAGCTAAAAAGTTTTGGATATAGAGGTAACAAACAATACCTGTATGTACACATCATTCTCCGATCTTCGTTTTTCTTCTCTTTCGATATTGAATTACCATGTCTGAAACATTAAAAATTGTGGAAGAAAAACTTAAACGATCTATATTTTAAGGCACTCTTTACAAAATAACTTGTGATTATACAGAATGGCTAGTCTTCTCTTGTTTAATACAACACTGTTACTGAACTGTGGTCTTATTTCGAAAAGCTCCCTTCAAAATGTGTTCTTTTTATGAAATGTTAAGTAAATAAAGGAAAACGACGTAAAAAAATACCAATAATGCAATGTTTTATAAACTGTAACTCCACAGTCCATTTAATGAATAAAACGTCGGAGGAAATAATGGCGCTATTTGTCATTGTTTAAAGACCGTGAAGAAGCAGGTGTAAGAAAGAAAGAAAAGAGCATATCTATCCTAAGTTCATTAACCCTTTAAACGCCGAGTTAAATCCCATCTGCCCTTTACTAGCGTTATTCGGAGCTCACCATATTCTCCAC
>Ga0131853_10002791_pt1 | contig 31291 bp, 15 predicted proteins | sample TergutLab28metaG_FD_92764 | JGI IMG/M metagenome (GOLD analysis project Ga0131853, IMG submission 92764) | Labiotermes labralis P1 segment gut microbial communities from Petit-Saut dam, French Guiana - Lab288 P1 (version 2) (version 2) | ecosystem: Host-associated > Arthropoda: Insects >... | reverse complement strand
TACTTGTTGTTTTGTGTAGGCTGACTTGAGGCGTGCTTGTGTTATATAGCGCTATATAACACAAGCACGCCTCAAGTCAGCCTACACAAAACAACAAGTACTCGCTAGCTCCTGAAGATGGACATATTAACGTCTGAAACATGTTGAGCAATGTTTAATAAAGCAAGTGTCATCTAGTTGGTCAACCTTTATTCAAATATCAAGATGATGCACGGTCCAATACGCATAAGATTGTATAATTGTAGTTAGATCTCCAAAATGTTTCGGCCAGCTTTATTGGCCATCTTCATAGGAAAAGACGCTTCAGCTTAGAATTATCTCATGTGGTCACAACTGTTGTTGTGTTTACAGTTATCAAATTATTAAAATCGGGTTGTAGTTAATAATTTGATAATTGTAAACACAACAGTTGTGACCACATGAGATAATTCTAGGTTGAAACATCGCTGCCTATGAAGATGTCCAATAAAGCTGGCCGAAACATGTAACAGATTTAACTAAAAACAATAAAAGGGAGCATTGGGCACCATGTTGGTTTTGATTCTTTGTGAATATCATATAGTTGTACGGAGAATGTGTAATAAAAAGGTAAAGCAGTCCCGTTACAGGCCTGGACAGGCCCAGAGGGCTCCAGGAAGTTAGGGCTCCCAGATTTCGTGACAACGGCACAGGATGGTGGTACGTTGTCAGCCTTACGCACCTTCAAACTTTACCCACAGGAAATACTCATGGTACTCATTTCTGTTAGAGGCTGAGTCGACTCCAGGGCCATAGTGCGATCGGAAGGATTTTATGTCAATGAAAAATTCCACTGACACCAGCTGGGATCGAACCAGCGACCTTCCGATTTGTAGCACAGCACCTTAACCATTATGCTACCGCGGTCCCCAGAATGTGTAATATAATGTTATAAAAATTATTAATAACCTAGAGAGTGAAGAGATGTTACGAATTGCCACTACGTAATCGTTGCAGATTAATGCGTCGCGATATTTCGAAACGCTGGGAACCATTCGCCTAAGGACACAGCTCTACGTCTCACAAGATCTGATTCTTCTTATGAATTGTAAATATTTGTATGTCGCTCTTTTCGGGAAATCATCTAAAAGTGTAGAGAAGCGAAGTAAAATGAAGTGAAAATCATCTAAAATTGTAGTGAAGTTAAATGAAGTGAGGTACAATGAAGTGAAGTGAAGCGAAGCGAAGTGCAGAGTAGGGAAGGGTATAAAAACGAGACTTTATGGGAAAAGTTTATATGAGTAGTTAAGTGGTGAGAAGTGAAGGGCTGGGGTGAAAGTGTGAGTACAGTATGTGTGGGAAAAAATACTGGAAACTGTATACAGTACTTTCTTACCGTGGTGTTGTTTATCTTTTGTACATGTTGTATTTTAAGATGTATTGTGTGTATTGTTGTTAGTTGTGTGTATTATTCTAGTTGTATTGTGTGTATTGTTGCAGTTGTGTGTATTGTAGTTGTCTTGTGTGTGTACTGTTGTCATCTTATGTGTATTTGTTGTACTATATGTGTATTGGTGTTTCTACCTTAGATGACGGACTGCTGGCTAGAAGTCAGTATTCGGAAGGTCCTGCGACCGGCCACCTCGACACAGGCTTTTCTTGGTTTCCCTCTGTCTATAAGCAAATGCTGAGATGGTTCCCAAGATTACAAGTTTCCACTACATGCTTCTCATGCAGCCCTCCCGACTTAAATTTATTATTAACCAATTTCATATTCTGTATACATGTAAAATAACCACTGCCACCGGGTGACAGTCCAATTGCAGTTAATAAATATTATACAGCTCTGTACCTGAAAGCCAAGTTTTATTCGAAACATCTGTACTGATCTACAAAGTACATGGCGTTCTTCCTTCAAAAAATGATTACATGCAACATCCCGCCATGAGAACGTTTCTGTTTTCGAGAAAAGCGCATCAGTGAGTGCGCGATGCGCAATTGCGCCTGCGGGATGGTGCTTCTTCGTCAGAGCGTCATTTTTGGCGTGTAACCGACGAATGGTCGACAGGCGTATTTCGATTACAGGCTTGTGAGTTCAGGAGAAGACGTGGAAGACGAATGTTAATTGCACCCGGGGGACTTTCTCTTCTGGTATCGTTTAAACGATCCTTCACGACGCTGGACATATTGCCCTGGAGCTTCCGATCGATTTACGAAACATTCTTCCTTCCCTGAGGACATTCTATCATCGAAGTTCTTGGAAAGGCTGTAGTACACTTTTATTCTGTTTTGTTTCTCCTGCCATTACGAAGAGGATAACAATATTTCTTCCCCTTTTTTCGCTGCAAGACGTAGTACATTATGTCTCTTTCTTTTCTACGTGATGTACGGTTAACTTCTCGAGGTCATACATATCTGAGCAAATTTTTACATCGTTCGCAGTTCCAGCTTATTTTGAAGACGGGCAATTCACCTATTTTTAAAAAGAGAGTATTAGAAATAAGTGTCATTAGACATATGACGGATTGTTATTAGTGTGTTACAGAGTCGCTGTCATCATCGTCATTATCTGTAAGAAAAACTACTATTTTTAGAGATTCATAGCGTCAGAGAAGGCTGGGTACTTGTTGAAAATAATATACTATAGCGTGTAGGTCTGTATACATAGATATTCCTTCGGCCTTACAAACTGTGAAATGAAAAAGAAGAGCAAGCTGAATCGTTCAACGTGTTCTGTTGACTATAAAGTTAAAGGTCACCTATTACCTGCCATGAAGGCTCATAGAGGGAGTAGAAGTATGGCCTAACTCTTTCTTTAACTTCGGTGACAGATGGGTTAGGTGGTCAACGCCATGCTACGGCCGCTTTACCCAGGGGAAATAGACCAGTTACACATTGTACAGGAGGCTGAATGGGCCCCAGGGCCGGTTTGGACAAATGCAGAAAATCTCGCCCAACCGGGATTCGATTCCGGACCGTCCAGCCTGTAGCGAGTCGCAGTACAGGCTGTGCTATACCGGATGTTGACTATGATGGGTGATAAGTAGGGAGAAAACCTGACGTGATTTCATGCTTCCGTCGCGATGCCAATGAGAAGAGCGTAGACGTCAAGGAGTAACCATGATGTTTTATGTAGTGACCCAAATCGGCAGACCTTGTATGAAGTCCAACTATGCAACATCTAAAGTCGTGACTTCCAAGTAAATTTCATTATTCGTGGTACGATTTTCGTGTAACTGTTTCCGGACGTCAGGCGAGAATTTGGTTACCACTCTGCAGACTTACACTAAACATGACTTTGGTTGTTCCATGGTGCCTGTGGATTAGATGCTAGATTCTCTACCCCGACACCCTACGTCAAACCAAGAATCTGTTTGGAACTTGCCGTAAAAATAATTGCAATATGGCAGATTATTTAGCGACTTTTCCGACTTTATCTTGCCAATTGCCACTCCATAAGGAGCCATAAATATATGTCACCTATACGCAGACGTGAAATAGGCCTGACCAAGCAACGCCTTACATTTTCAGTGCCATTTGGAGGCTTCATTTGTTAGATCGGGCTGTGAGTTAATTGTTTTGAGTTTAAAGCCTCCATAAATTACATTGCCTGAAGCGTGTTAAAACGTTTCAGCACTTTGCTCTCTTCTTGGTAGCACTCCTATCTGTAGTAGAATTTGCTTCGAACTAATCGATCACAGCCACAATTCATTCCGCATGTCAGAAATAAGTTAATGTTAATACCTCTTAAAATCCATTAATATTCCTGAATGACGTGCTTTTGTTGCAGCAAGCAAGCAGTTAGTTATACAGGTGTCGCAAATGTCACTTGACGATACAGGAAACATATTGAGCATCAAGTGTCGAGTGAGGTTTGTTGCACTAAGTTTCAGAATAGGCAGGTTAATTTAAGTCCTTATTGCCAGTTTCAGGTACTAACTTAATAATTAATCAATTAACCCCTTGGAACAGAGACATCCATACATAATTCTTATAATAAAACAAACGAGATGCAATAATTTCCCAAATTTATTTTTGGAATAAAACTCTACATGTTTCGGATAGTTCCTCTGTCCATCATCCAGAGTCTAGCACTGTACACGCAGCAATAGGTATATGTCATACAGGTTAAGCTGACTGCTTGCTAGCGGGATTAGGATGAACATGACATATACCTACTGCTGTATGTACAGTGCTAGACTCCTGATGATGGACAGAGAATCTGTCCGAAACATGTAGATTTTTTATTCCAAAAATAAATTTGAGAAATTAGTGCATCTCGTTGGTTTTATTATAAGAATATATCACGATGCACGGTCCTCTGAATGTCAAATCCATAAATAATTTAGCTCTTAGATTGTCAACAGACTGTTAGATAATGAATCTGAAAATTCCGGATTCACAAAATGCCAAGATTATTAAGGAATCTGATGCGTGCTGTTGGTTATTAATTATAATCATGTATTCAGTTTGGTATATATTTTTCCAAACGCATTAAGATTCAGTGTCGTGGTAATTGAAGATGTAGGTAATGGTACTGTAATGAATTCTTTTATTCTTTCCTAGGGAAAGGACACATCAAATGGACTCATATTTCCCAGAAGAAGGTAAGCGATCTCTTCAGACTGTAAGTGGTGTTGTGCCTAGCTAGAGTACTCGCACAGCTCATAAAATGTTACCTTTGTGGTGTCGCGGCTGAAGTGACCTGTCCTATTATCCGTCCACAGCGAACAAGACACTTTCTGTATTCGATACTACAGTTTTCATACACCTATGGGCCAGGGGACTTCAGAATTGACTTGCGCAGGGGCCACATTTTAATGGCCGAAATTTCCGCGAGTCGTGTGCGAGTTTTGCGAGTAAAGTTTGTATGTTATTGGTGGACGTAATCCACTAACATTTCCCTACATAAACATACATAGGATAGTCTTCTTTTATTTATTTTTGGGTTATTTATCACTATTTACTTACTCCCATAAGAATGTTTATAGAAAAAGAATAAAACAGCTAGGCTAATTCAGATTGATTTTGGTTCAGTTGGATAGAATTACATATTCAAACTCTAAAAATATGAGTTTTACTTTTAATACTGTAAATTTATACGTCACTACGTCACTACGTCAATACGTCAATATATCAATTGGCAGCGATTTCTCCAAATGACTCTAGGTTATTCGGGTCCTTGTTTTGGATTTAATGTTTTCCATCCTTGAAAAAAGCTTGTCGCATTAGTGTTTACTTCCAAAGATGGAAACCATTTTTCAGGGCATGTGAATGATTTGCTGGAAAATTGTTTCTGTCAGTTTATTTCGAACAGACAGCAAAGAGTCAAACGTTCTTTTATTTTCCTTTTTTGGCCACAGTTGCTTTGAAATTTAGTTATTTCCATTTGCTTATTGCCAGCAACATCGTCCATCGGTAAACTGAAGGAGGAGAAAACTAATTTTTTTTATTTGATTCGAAATCTGTGAAACTATTACTGAGTTTATTCCTTAGATCAGTAACTGCTGAAGCTCACTGCACAGTGTCTGTGGCCGTGCATTCTGACAAACTTGGGAAATGTGTCACGTCACCTTTTCCGAAGCAGAAGTTGCCCGCACCTGAATTTTATTACCCAAAAGTTCTGACGTGTCAAAACGAATTTTGAACTAAGTTATCTCTACCTTTCCTTCTTTTGTGGGGCCGCATAGGCCGCAGTGTGTCGACTCCTGCTATAGGCTATTTGAAAATGCGAAAGCTTTGCAGCACTATAATATCCGTCGTAGTTTCTCTGACACTTTTAGTTTATAATTGTACTCTAGGATATCACAAACCTACAGCGATACATATGTAATCGACTTTCCCTTGATCGTCACTGAACGAGTATGAGAATGTAACTTCACCATTAATAATGCAAGGTCAAAATACGGAATTTTGCATCGTACTATACATGGCTTACGTGTTCCAATGAAATTAAAAAACTCCCTATAGTTTACCGTGTTTATGATTGCGATTATATTTATGGATATGATGATTAGTGTCTTGTGAGATAGGACGTCGTGTAGTGTGGTAGAAATTACTCATTTTTGGACGGACGTTCTGCTTCCACCTTCAGGGTCAAAGAATCTGAGGCACTAATTTTGTCCGAAACGTCCGTAAATTCATACCAGGCTACAATTCCTCAAATTCCATAATTCAGTAGGCTAACCTCCACAGCCAGCGCTGTGAGAATCTCTAATCTCGAGTGGGTGAGGTAAAACAGCATACACTTTTATTCTATTTTATTTTTTAGCTGTTTATTATAATGTCCTAATATTATTGAAGTGAGTTCTTTTGATTCGCATTAGTTTAGCCTTCTTTACTCTCGTAATGAATGAGCGAACGCACTTGTATATCACCATGCTCTGTATGTGTGTGTTTATATTTGTGGGTGTATTCCGTTTCAAATTTTTAACCATTTAAAAAACTTTCATTTTTACTAAGTAAAATAAAACAATGCCTTATCCGCAGACAAAGTCAGTTTGTACGTCCGTCTGTCTCTCTCTGTCCGTCTGGGACTTAGTATCGACGCCTGAAGCATTTGTCGTATTCTTCTGAGCTGCGGTATAGAAGTGCCTTAAAAAAACATGTTGGGAAGCCTTGAGATTTGTGGAAAGCGGATTAATAATAATCAAATTTAACTTAAGGTTATGAAAGTCTTTATGCTATATTTCCTATATCTCCTCCCAAATTTGGATAAAAGTCGGTGTCTGGTTTTTTCATATAATGCCCTCAAGCAGAGGTGTCTTGAAAATCGGTGTTGTGAAAGCATGCTTTATTTACTTCCGGCAAAACGCAAAATTTTGTCCTATTTTCTATATTCTTCGCCCTTTTTGGATAAAATTTGGTATAGAAGTTATCCACAGAATCATACTTAGTGAGTGACAGTCCCTTTAGTGAGTCACAAATATGTTTTTCTACGCATTTCCACATCCTTTACCTGATCTGACTGAAATTATGTACAAGAGATATACACATAACGTTGCTGAGAAGTAGTAAGTTTTCTTATGAACTGACCACAAAAGTCCATACTTTTCAAATTGGTGTAAGGGAAATTTTACTTACATTTGCACCGTGAAGCTTTATGACATTCTGAAAGCTAAGAACCCCCGAGTAAAGTCTGTGCCCTGCTGTAGGAGTATAGAATTTGAAATATTACTAATTTTCTTTGATCGGTAATAACGACATGACCGATATACGGTTTGTGACGTTGGAGCGATGCTGACATAAAGAAATGCAGGGTGCTGAAGTCAGATGTGGCTATATTTATTAAGTTAAACCATAAAACTGTGAAACTATGACGATTTGAAGAACCTGGGTAAAGATAGCCTGAATTACAGTCCACATTCAGAATTGGCACTTTCTGAATATAAACCAGGAGCGTCATTCTTTCGGCAAAGTGTCTCGGATTCGTGTTGTATAATTCTGTTGATTTAAGCACGGATCTAATTGCAAGAAGCGCGATGAAGAAATAACCTGTTATAATATATAAATAATTTAGCATTTTAAATATTTAAAAAGTGTTTTTATTTATAAATAGATCGGCCAACAGAACAAAACATGATCTGTAATTTTGATGTTTTGCTGACCGTGCATCTCAGTAAACTATAGAATGATTTCTTTTGACATCAAAGATAATTTGCAAGTGTGATGATACCAGAGGCTGCATAATATAATTTTGACCTCCTAGTGATGAACACATGGTGCTCGAAACATGTAGAGGAATGAAATAAACTTATTGTAAAACAAAAAATTTTGTGCATCAGTTGGTTAATTACTAGGATAAATGATCTGTAATGTCAATACAATTTGTAAACAGTATGGGATCCCATGGTGTGCCCACTCGCTGAATATACCAGTACTGTGTTTCATTTTTGGCCTGGTGATTCAATTGAACCGAAATATGTCGCCGAATTTTTAATATTGATTACCAACATATGTTGTGTTACTGACTGGAATAAATTTACTAATGAAGAAATAATTTTAACAAGATTCTTCCCTTATACATCAATATATCCCAGGAATTAAATGAATACTTGCAGCTTCCGGAGAAGTTCATTGGGTGCGTAATGGCGTCGTAGCGATCTATGCTGAGAGCCACAAGCACATAGGTTGAAGAATACGTCACAGTAGCCTGCAACAAGTACAAGAGTTTAGGTTGCATGTGGCACTGTAGCAACATTGCGGCAACCGTAGCACCATGTTAATAAATGGAGATTTGGAGAATGGAACATGGACTAGCTTCCGGGGCTTAATATCCTCTCACCTGTAGAAATCTGATGATTTTGCATGCAGCGTTGCCAGCATACCAAGCGACAGTAGCTCTCCACACGATGTCAGTTAGGACACTGATCAGGCCAACAGACAAATCTGTAAGTTTAAAGAGGAATATTAATGGTGACAGGTTACAGTACTGTTTCAGTCACACACAGTGTTATGTCTGACATTAAAGCAGCTAATCCTACCGCGTGTACAAATTATTTCGTTGGATGTATATCATTTGATCATATTTCTGTCTAAACTTAAAGTAGAGAAACCGAAAGGCAGTTGGTGGATACACTTTTCTGCCCGTATGGTGAAGACAGAGAAACCAACAACATGCAAATAATCCAATGTTTATTATCAAACTTCTATCGCAACATGTTTCGGGCATCATTATGCCCATCATCAGCAGAACAATACCGTGTGTTGCTGCATATGGTGTTCTGCACTGGTTGTGCTGGGTGTGGTTGTGTGTAGCTGGGTCGTAAGCTGTGTGCACTGTGTGAAAGTTACTGTTCGACTTCACACAGTGCACACAGCTTACGACCCAGCTCCACACAACCACAGCCAGCACAACCAGTGCAGAACACCATATGCAGTAACACACGATCTTGTTCTCCTGATGATGGGCATAATGATGCCCGAAACATGCTGAGATAGAAGTTTGATAATAAACATCTGATTAGTTGCTTCCTGTTGGTTTATCTCTCTTCACCCTACGTTCCATGATGCACGGTCACAAGAACCTAAAACTTTTCTGTTCATCCCTCCTCAGTTATCAGAAATATTTCTTTACTTGATGGTTCCGGGACTCAATCCCTTGTACTTCTCATAAGAGTAAAACTAAGGCGATGTTGAGTACAAAAAATTGGAGAAATCTTGCACGGAAAACCGATGTGCTTGGAAAAAAGTATATCGATAAGCAACGTTTTCCATTGCAAATCTCATATAGATCGATGTGAGAGGGATAAATTTTGTATAACACAGGAAGGAAGTAAAGTGCCACGTGATGTAAGCACAGCTATAGGAACAGTTAGTCCTAGACTGGAAACGTTGTTATCCATTGACCAAATCGCATGGCGTCACACCGCAGAAGTTGGCCATTCCCACGTTCACGGATGTAGAAAGGTAAATGGAAGGTAAATATGGTAACCTGCAAACTTCCATAATGGAAAGTTCGATGCTAGTAACCATATAAACAATAAAGGTAAAGTTATACCTTTACTGGCCCGGTGTGGCCCAGAGGGTGGGTACAGGTATAGCTCTACTCTTCCATGACCGCGGCACTAGAAGGGGGTGAGTGGTGAGCAGCACGCACCGGCTGCACTTTAACCACGGGAAAGACCCAGTACCCATTTTACAGGAGGCTGGGTGGGCCCCAGGGCCGGTCTGGAGACAGACCCAGAGGGTTCCAGGAGGTTGAGGCTCACAGATTTCGAGACAATCGGCACATGAAGATGGTAAGGTTGTCAGTCCTACGCATCGGCCGCCTTTACCCCTCAGGAAATATTCCTGGTACTCGTTTCCGTTCGAGGCTGAGTCGACTCCAGAGACTTTGTGCGGCCGGAAGGATTATGTCAATAAAAAATTCCAATGACATCATAGGGAATCGAACCCGCAACCTTCCGACTTTTAGCGCAGTGCCTCAACCAACTGCGCTACCGCGTGCCCCCGCTAGTAACCATATACTATGAACATTTACAGCAACGACCTTATTTCCCCCCCCCCCCTAAATTTCTTCGATTCTGTATTTCATTCTGTCTCTAAATTCGAAGAATTTGATGTGGTAACACTTGTACAGGGCAAAAATAGAAGTATCTGTTGCTCGCTGTCACATACTCAAGTGAAGGCACTGTCATACGGTTGGAGAATCTTGTCTGTAAATGGAATAAATAATATTTGGGATTCTGGGTTTGAAATTAGCTCTTGATATCTTATCTATTGTGGGCACGCCACAAGAAGCCGTGGAGTATCTGTAGGCGGGACTGGAGTGTAACTCTCCGCATGCGCACTACGCACTTACTGAAAGCACTTCCTTTCTCGCACATACTGTTGATGTCTGATTTTATTCGCTTGTCGTGTAAGTAACAGGATTGATGTCTTCGTAATGCAGAGTAACACAAATACTCTTCCGCCCCTCCTGTCCAGCTCTGACGACTCCGCAAGGCCTGCCCACAGTAACTACCTGTTTACGTACCATTCTAGTCCGAACGTGGAAACGGATTTTTCCGAGAAGATGTTCGTTTTTTAAATTAAGAAACGATGAAACTCCGCCCTTCGTGTACCTAATTATCCAGTTGTCACAGCCGTTCATAATCGAGTTACAAGTTTAATTTTTAATTTAAAAAAACTACCTTCCCTTTTATTAAGCATCCGGTTTTCTTAATAAGGACTTCATCAACGACGGAGGTGCTGATAAGTTCCTAGCCCGACCCTGGAATGTAAAAAGCTAGAGGAATATATTCCTGTTGTTTGTACACCATAAGTCTTGGTCGCTGTAGCTTGTTTCCTTCCAGGGTCGGGCTGAGGACTTGTCAGCACCGCGGTACAGTGGCTAGTCCTTCAAAGCTAGGAGGCAAGTATAGACACTACGTGCCTTAGCATTATGAAACTCTGTTTTTCTGCTACAGAGATCCGTACAATTTCGGAATAAAGTGTGTTAGTTTCTCGGAAGTGAATTAAACGAATTCTCTTTGTAATGAAGACGCCACATGTTTCTTGGAAGGCAGGGTCGGTTTTTAAGTGTTACATATATGAAGTTCTTGTTTTCAACTGTATATTTTATTTTCAGTAATGTCCTTAGGAATGAATATTTAGATCTCTTTCAATTACTCGTGACACATCGATCGTGAATTTTTGTTTAAGACAAGTTATATACTTCAAGTTCGCAGAAACTTGTGTACATTCTTGAATTCCCTCTTCTATATTCTTGCATCCTTTCAACCATAAATTGCTGCTTCTTTCCTGACGTCCTTATGTAATTCCACTAATTTCTCTCCACCGAGATGAAAGTTATCTTCTCTGGCGAACAAGTGCTTTACAGTTCTTAACAACCCTCTGCAGAAACGAAGCATAATGTTTTGTTTCAGCCACTTGTCTAAGCTTAATATCGTCGAATAATTAACGTAGCGAATGTCTGGGTTCTCTAGAAAGCTTACTGTCTAGCATTAATAGGACGAATATTTTTACTTTATTAATAGGTTTGCTATAGTTGAAATATTAATCAAATAATTCAAGGCGGTAGCTTCAAATCATACATAAATATTTCGCTCATTGGGCAAGATTTGTAGTTGTGAAAACATCTTAAATGCGTTTTGTTAGGATAAAAGTTTTTTTTTTTTTTTGCCGTGAGATTTGCCAGTGGTTAAAATTTCCCCTGAATGGGTTATGGGACTCTGGACCGGCATGTTTAGCCCTACACTAGCCTTTCCAGTCGTGTTATATGGCAGCGAAACTTGGACTATTAAAGCAATTGACGCCAGAAGAATAACAGAAGCAGAGATGAAATACATGAGAAGAACAGCAGGATACACTTGGACAGATTGCAAAACAAATGCACAAATTGCAAAGGAGTTAAAAATAACACCAATTTTGGACAAATTACTGGAATACAAGGGAAGCTGGATACAACATGGAAATAGAATGCCTCGAAATAGATTACCCATGGTAATTAAACACTACTCCCCAGCTGGCAAAAGGAATCAGGTAAGACCTTTGAAGAGAATTCTGGATACATGAGACCGGGACGGGTCAACAAGTGGCCCAACTCCATGAAAGATATAAGATGATGATAATGATGATGATTTTTTTGCACTGTGCAGTGTAATATAATTATAAAATACAGACCAAGAAAATGTACCTTTTCTAATTTAATATTTTAATTTTTAATTTTTGATGTCTTGTACTTGTTTCGAACCCGAGGGTTCATCTTCAGGAAGAAGGTTTTGTATACGGGTATGGTATATTACGATTTACATGTATCAGTATCATCAGCCTTTCACTCTTCTACCTACAAGACTGCTTATACCGATGCATATAAAACACACCATACCATACCTGCATATACAACCGTCTTCCTGAAGTCAAAACTTCGGGTTCGAAACATGTAGGAGAAATAAAAAATTAAAAATTAAAATATTAATTTAGAAAAGGTTAATTTTGTTGGTTTGTATCGTATAATAATAATTGTTCTGTTATGTCGAAATGTTGTTCCTGGCACAGCAGTTTGTCTATAAGTATTATTTTGGGCAGTTCTCACGTTGTAATCGGCACCATGCTATTGACCTTGAGTTGTTACTGATCAAAGTTCTCTCTTGTGCTGGCTGGATCGATCACACCTTGAAAAAAAATGTTGTTGAAGGTAAGATATAAGGTATGAGAAGACGTGAGCAGCTACTGAATGACGCTAAAGAGAATATGCTGGGACTTGAGCGAGGAAGCACTGGATCGCATTCTGTGGAGTCTTGCTTGAAAGACGCTATGGACCTGTTGCAATTATAAATGAATGGCTCTCACATTGTGAAGATAATGTACAAAATCCAGAGTTCGATCTCGGGACCAGAGAACGGAATAATTAGTTTTCAAGGCAGTAAACATTTGCAGACATTAATCTGATTATTCTGATTATAAATTTTTTTTTTTACTTATCGATTACAATTTTTTTGGAGGGGGGGTTGTTGTTAACTTCCCTTAAGGTATTTTGTCCATTCCTGGTTGGACGAAATGGACCCTCTAAGGAATGTAGGAAGAGGATGTAGGAAACTACACAATTAGAAGCTTCATAATTTTTATTACAGTTAAAGTAATATTTTAAGATTATAAAATCAAAGAGAACGGGGGTGGGGGGGAAGGGGCTATGTAGCAGACATGACGAAAATAAATGCACATAAAATTTTAGTTAAAAAACTTGAAGGGAAGAGAACATTAGAGAAATTTTTATATATTGGAATGTAATAATTACCACATTGGTCGTTTGTTCTTGGTTCGATGTGTGTTGAATTGTATTCGTATTCATTATTTGGTGTGTTTTGTTTGTACACTTTTTATCTTGATTTTTCCAGAATATAAATTGTTTTTTAGACGCGTTCGAAAAGCGACTGTTAGCTTCGTCATGGCTGTTCGCCTGTCCGTCTCTCCGCATGGAACAACTCTGCTCCTACTGGACGGCTTTTCACGAAACTTGTATATGTGAGCTTCTCTCGAAACTCTGTCGAGAAAATTGAAGCTTTATTAAAATCGCACAAGAATATTGGGGGCACTTTACATGAAGACGAATGTACATTTTTATCTTATCTCCCTCAGTTATTCCTACAATGAGAAACGTTTCAGACTAATTCGTAGAGAAAATCAAAACACAAAAATTATGTTCAGTTACAGCAATAATTATCCAACAAGATGAAACAGAATACACACTACACACAACAGAACACTACGATCACAACGCATAAAAGATCACAACTATTAATATTAATAGAAACACGTTACCAGCTACAACCAGGGGACAAAGAACTTCACACTGAACAAACACCACTAAGAAACATAAGTTTACATTAACGCTACCCCCTCCATCTTTAGAGAACGAAACGACCAATGTGGTAATCAACATTACAGTCGCGAGCTCCTGAGGATGGGCATAGTAATCCCAAAACATGTTGAGCCTATAAGAAGTACAATAAAATAATAAGTGGCATCTAGTTGGTTTTTTATCTTCAGTTATCACAATGATGCACGGTCCAATAAACATCAGGTAAACATCAGAATACAGTTTATTTAAATCTATCAACAGCTCAACATGTTTCAGGTGATATTTCACCCATCATCAAGAGCTCATAACACTGTATCTACAGTATCTGGCATTATTGAGACCGTTACTGCTATCTGTCGTGAACGTCCAGCCACATTCACGACAGGTAGCAGTACCGGTCTCATTAATGCCAGATACTGTAGATACAGTGTTATGAGTTCCTGATGATGGGTGAAATACCACCTGAAACATGTTGAGCAGTTGATAGATTTAAATAAACTGTATTCTGTTGAATCTTGTTGGACAATTATTGCCATATTATACGATGCACGGTCCACTGAACATAAAATTTATGTTCAATTACTGTTTTGTCTAAAATCATGACGTTTATTAGATAATGTGGAAAATGTTTGTAGAGCGGAACAGGCCACAGATGAAATTATGGCGCATGTGCATTGCAGGCTGAATACCAAAGGCTATAAATACACGCTAATTGCTTTTCCACTGCAACAATGGTTCCACGAACGCGCCTCAATGCTACGTTTATACGTACATTGTCTATCTTGTTAAACATATGTACATTGTACATGTACATATATGTACATAGTCTGTCTCGTTAAAAATTCTCTCCAGTCTGAACCACGCAGATTGTCCCTGTTTTCTCTCCGCACCTTGCAACATGTCAATAATTTGGACACAGACCAGGCAGTGATTTATAGGTCCCAGGCAACATACTAGAGTCGGTGTATTTTTCTAAAACGATTTTCAACTTGCATCTGTTGCTCGAACTCCCTAGAACTTCAGCATTGTGCAACATATAAACAAAGCACACAGCGAACTAGACGTAACTGTGCTATGTAAAGCATTCCCATTTTAATGGCCAAGATGTAAAATGGCACGGCAGAGTGGGGTGATAAGTGGGTCCCTGTCACCACGACAGGGCGCGTCCTCAGGTTGCTGATGGAGGAACGGCCTCCAATATGGAGGGTAGCAACGAATGTACTGAATAAACAGTCGCGGACAGCCGACAAGGGGTGATCTTCCAGCTTGGGGTTTGGGCGAGGTGCTAACAACTCCTCACCGTAAAAACGTATCTTGTTACGAATTGTTTACAAAGAAAGCCTCGGACCTGGATTGGATCGAGCTGGCTCAGGATAGGGACAGGTGGCGGGCACTTGTGAATGTGGTAATGAACTTTCGGGTTCCAAAAAATGCGGGGAATTTCTTGACTAGCTGAAAACCGGTTAGCTTCTCAAGAAGGAGACTGCTCCATGGAGTAATTAAATAAGTAAGTAACTAAATAAGTAGGTAAGTAAGTAAATAAGTAAGTAAGTAAGGGTAAGATAACGGTAAAGCAGTCCCATTACATGCTCGAGGTGCCCAGAGGGTTGCAGGAAGTTAAGGTTCCCAGATTACGTGACAATGGCCCAGAATGGTGGTAAGGTTGTCAGCCTTACACATCGGTCATTAATACCCCCAGGAAATACTCCTGGTACTCATATCTGTTAGAGGCTGAGTCGACCCCAGGGCCATAGTGCGATCGGAAGGATTATGTCAATGAAAAATTCCAATGACACCATCTGGAATCGATTTGTAGCGCAGCCTTAACCACTGTGCTACCGTGGTCCCCTAAGTAAGTAAGGGTAGGGGATAAAATTCTACACACCAATTGTAGATTATTTTTTAGCTCCAAGCTTAGGTCGATTTATCAGTGGGGAAATAATCCCGTATGTAGATCAGATATCAGGTCCGGCGCTGTCAAAATAATATTTGCCCTCTGTGGGTACCAAAAGCCGGTTGTTCGGGCTGCATTTAAGTAAATCTTTCTCACGCTTTTTCCTGCTGTGCTGCGGTGTCTTCGGAATTATCGTGAGAGACAAGCTGAATTCTGATCAAAGTTATTTTACACACCCACCCACCCACTCACCCCCCCCCCACACACATTATATATATATATATATATATATATATATAACACGTTTAATTTACGTTTAATGATATTACGTGGGCACCATTTCATAAGCACAGGTTTATGTGCGTGAGAGCCGTATGACATATATCTGACTGGTAGATGCTAAGCTAATAATGTAGGCCCTAAATATACACCAGAGTTCAAAGTATATGTGATATTTACAAAATTGTTTCTGTTTTGTACTGTACAAGCAGAACATGCAATTTAGGTGCAAATCTCTGTATTTACAAATGTTAGCAGTGCGGACAACGAATTAATTTGATACAGAACGTGGCATTTGAAAACTAATTTCAAATACATAACACACACAGGTGTGCAAAATACTTTTTGAACACTAAAATGATATGAAACCAAAATTGTGCGTGAAGATACGGAACCAGTGTTGCTCGTTAGATTGTGTCACGATGCTGTGCTAGGTACTAAGGATATATGTCGTCAGCTGACATAGAAATACGGCTGAAGTCTGCTCTCAACCAACGTTTATCTGGGAGGTTCTTATTTCGAATCTCGACCACTTTATTCACTGTGATTTTATTTTGAAGTGGCCATCCCGTTGTGCATCTTCAGCTATTTATTGTATTAGTACCGTCAATACACAACATATGCAAAGACCAGATGTATTAGTACAACTGGGTTATATCTGGCGACATGTTTCCGCCGTTAAACGGCCATCTTCAGGCCAACAAAAAATACTATTGTTAAGGTACAGTCAAATTGTTTGACCAATGGGATCCCATTGTTTACATTAAACTTTGAAACATTATTCACTGTGGTTTACTGTGTCTTCCTCAGTCCCTCCAAAGCATATACCGTGACAACGACTTAAATTAAGTCACGATCTGTCACAATTCATAACTTACTGTCAAATAATGGTCGTGTAGTCTGATAGGAAGTGACCACTGGCTCGGAGGAACATACTGGTTTCACTTTCAAGGTAGAAGAACGTCTAGAAAATATACTTTTACCAGGATGAAGGAGGTACCAAAATCTCCAAAACGCTGTGAAGTTTCTACCAGACCACATCGTCTCACATACCAGAAGGAAAAATTGTTAATATTATTATATAAAATTCTAAATAACTTCGTAACTAACACCTTGGGTCAGAGTCTTTATTTCGAAGCTAAAAGCTCCTAAACTAGTCGAGAAATCTTCCCCTCCCTTTATATGGAATGCGAATTTTCATTGCCTTTTTCACAACAGCCATTCCCTTTTCGCCATCCTGACCTAGATGAACCAAGTCCATGTATTTCAATGTTTTATTTAAGATAAATTTTAATATTATCCCCTAACTTACATATCTGTTTTTAAAGCAATCTCTTTCCTTCAAGTTTTCAAACCAGAATATCTATACACATTTCTATTCTCGTCAATGAATGTAATCTGTTCCAGAATAATCGGTCAAATTTTTATTTAAACATTTCTCGACTGTTTGTTCACTAATGGTGATTCGGGAAACTGAAAGTATTTACTGAATTCTGTGCGTTTGAATATTCACGATAATAAAAAATGTGCTATTATTAACAATTTTATTAATGACAAACTTAAGATTGCAATAAGGGATAGTAGCAAATACGAAGGCAGCAAACTGATGCCGGTCATTACTTGTAAGACAGTATTTCTAATAATATTAAAGAATACGTGTATTGTAATGTGAAGAGCAATAATATACTCATTAAAAGCTCATAAAAAATCCATATCGTATATGAAAACAGACTGAAAGGATGGATTTAACAATAAAGGAAACAAAATATCGAATGAAATTAATTAGGCATAAATATAAAGGGGTAATATTGTAAGTCCCTGAACGCAGTCTTTAATATAATCCAATTAAAGAGAAAATATATTTAAGGACATATAACAGAAACATAAGACAGATAATTGATAAGAAGAAATGTAGATCTAAATATATCTGCACACTAAAAACACAACAAAATATTAAATACAAGAAGCTTATAGCAGACGTTAGAAACTTATCCAGATACACTTGTCGAAATGATTGGGGAAAATTTTGAAGTTACTGGAAAGTGATAAAACAGACCCACAAAGACGAGTTTTAGAAAAAAAAACCAGAAGAAATAGAAATTAGAAGAAAATTATCAGGTACGATCAAATTTAGTATTACATCAAGACTGAAAGACATACTTGTAGCTAAATCGTGACAATAAAAAGATGGTGATGAACAAGCGAATAAAACAACTGGTTATGAACAAACAACATAAAACTCCCTGGCACTGATACTTTAAATTTAAAAAAAGTTACATCAATCCCATAACAGACCTGGAGGGGCCCTGACGGTTCCAGGATGTCGAGGCTCCCAGATTTCAAGACACTCGGCACATGAAGGTGGTAAGGTTGTCAACCCTACGCACCGGCCGCCTTTACCGCCAGGATATATTCCTGGTATTCATTTCTGTTAGAGGCTGAGTCGACCTCAGGAAGTTAGTAGGGCCGGAAAGATTATGTCAATGGATAATTCCAATGACAGCATCGGGAATCGAACCCGCGACCTTCTGGCTTGTAGCGCAGTGCCTCAACCAACTGCGCCACCAACAGCGTGCCCCCCCCCCCCCAAGAAGAGAGTACACGGACATTTTCATCCTAATTTATTGACGGCCGACTGCATGATGTCAGATACCTCCATAAGCAGTAATTCCTTATCTCCTGTTTAAACATATTTCGCCAGTCAATTTCCGCATGAACGTGTATTCCAGACGACGGAAGTACTACCCAAGAATGTAAGACGTTACACTGAAATGCAGTCTTGTATTGATTTCGTTGGGTTGATAAACCTCAAACGCGAGAATTTCGCTGGTTTATATTTGAGATGGATTGGGAATGGCTGTGAGAATATGCCTTGAAGACAGGAAGTGGCAGCCGGTGTTGAAAACACGCATGCCAACTGTGCTCGCAGACGACATGTTTCATCAGGAAAAAAGGCTTCTTCCAACATCGATCATTCACGGCTTGAAAATGTATTAAAATCAGTAATAACATGCGGCATCCATTTACATACAAGACGAAACCTTCCCCAATATTGTAAAGTGCTTCTTTTTCAACATTAACCCATGAAAGATTTTGTGAAAGATAACATTTATGACAGGCAGACGCATGTGCCGGACTTTACTCTTCATCCTGTTGTTATTTAACAACAGGGCGTTCAGGAAAAGTTTCTGCGTCAGTCATTGGGCATTACAAAATTATGTATCCTAAAATTAAAAAAAAAACCACACTGCATTTGGAAAGAATCCCTCTAAATGCCTATAATTAACTTCATAAATACTGAATACATTAGCAAAGCATTTGTACGTATACAAATGACAGTTGCTGAAGTGGTCAAATTTTGTTCATGGTATTACAGCCCATAGTGGGTCAGTGCCTCTTCATTATGTAGGCTTAACGATCACACACACATTTAGACACAACACACTCGATAGGACTCCCTCGGACGAGTGATAAGCCCATCGCAGTGACCTCTACCTGACAACACACAACACTCACAAGCGACAAACATCCATGCCCCTGGAGGGATTCGAACCCACAATCCCACCAAGCCAGCGACTTCAAATCCACCCTTTAGACCGCGCGACCCTTGAGATCGGCTGAAATGGTCAATAACTTTAAAATATCGCTTATATACTTAATTACTCATTCACTCCATGGAGCAGAGCCCTTTTTGAGAAGCTGACCTGTTCTCAGCTAAACAAATATTTCTCCGCATTTTATGGAACCCGAAGGTTCATTGCCGCAGTTACAGGGGCCCACCACCTTTCCCTGTTCTGAGCCAGCTCGATCCAGTCCACACCCCCACAGGCCACTTCCTAAAGATCCATCTTAATATTATCTTCCCATCTACGCTTCGGTCTCCCAAGTGGTCTCTTTCCTTCAGGTTTCCCCACCAAAACCCTGTATACGCCTCTCCTCTCCTCCATACCCGCTACTTGCCCCGCCCATCTCATTCTTCTCTATTTTATCGCCCGAAAAATATTTGGTGAGGAGTACAGATTATTAAGCTCTTCTTTATGTAGTTTTCTCCACTCCTCTGAATCCTCGTCCCTCTTAGGCCCAAATATTATCCTCAACACCTTATTCTTAAAAACCGTCAGCCTACATTACTCCCTTAATGTGAGCGACTAACTTTCACACCCATACAAAACAACAGGAAAAATTATGCTGGTATCAGAATTAAATACAGAACACTTTTGAATTTAATGGTTCTGTGTTAAAGTTGCTGAGTCTTCTAAAATGATTTTCAAACACCTTGTAGTTTCACAAAGCGTACCAGATCTCTTTCCCGGCGGTAAAGCGGCCAGGGCATGGGGCTTACTACTGGTCCCTTTCTAGCGTCGGGGTCGAGTATTGGTAGAGCTATACCCCAGCAGTAGTATCTGTGGCCTGTCCGTTTGAATTGCAGGCACAGACCAACATGCCGCGGTAGCAAAACGCTACTAACCTTGCCGTGAAAGGAACCAGCGTCATTTATTGAAACTTGACCTTTTATGAGTGAATTACGTAAGACAAACAGAATATATAGACCTGGATAACGCATGTAATATCTGTATGAAGGCGAAAATGATAGCTGTATTACTATGGAATATATACAGCTGTAAAATATAATTTATGACCGAGCTAGGTCAGTCGGTATAGTGACGAGTACGGAATGAACAAGCCGAGTAATTGTGGTTGGATTCACTCTTAAACTTTGAAACCGGCTCTGGGATCTCACCATTCTCTATAGTCGAAAACGAGAGCTCTTTCCCTTTGGATAGATAAACCTGGTCATCAAGCTGGCTAGCTATTTACCTGTTTAAATATGTGTGGAGCTATGCTTCTACTCCCCAATACGGCTTCATTGCATTCACAGGGACAGCTTTGCTTACTGATACATGTCTGGTGTATATATATATATATATATATATATATATATAGCAGATGTTGTGGAGTCTGATGGTTCGGTGATTACGTGTGTGTCACTAAGCTAAATACGAGTAAAGAGAAGCTGTTCTATCTTTCAGGACATTAGCAGTGTCGAAACTTGACGTAACTCAATTCATTGATGTTCTGAACCACAGATCTCTGCATGTTATGATTATTTAATGGTTGCGGTATCCGGCAGTTCACCATTCTACATCTGTTTTCTCCTCCGCTTAAATTATTACTGAAGTGAAATGAATTTCACCTACCACTGTTTATGTCGGACAGAGAGTTAGTATATGATCGCTCACCTCGTACGTTTGACTGGACAGAGTAACTTTCCAATGAAGATAGTGGGATAATATTAAAAAGAAATACGATAATTGTATACTGATGAAGAGATAAAAAATATAAATAAAATGAACAGAGCTAAACTGAATCAGTATAAAATCCCGACAGTCAGAAATTAATCTTGGTTTTGAAGATTCGAGTCTTCTGGAATGTTTTGACGTGTCGACACAGCACTAGGCTCCTTCTAAACGTCCGTAATTATTTACCAGTTGCCACGTTCTTGGCGGGTTTCGTATTTTAACGTGACTTCTTTGGTTCAGATCCCATGAGATAGGGAGGAAGTAACAGGACATTTAGCTTAGGGTTTACTCACTCTACAGTCAGGCCAGGTTCTTGCGTTTTAATTTAAAAAATGTGTTCCAAATTTAAGTAACTTTGCTTTGGCAATACTGCTATGTGCTGCTGTTCTTAGGTTGTACCGTTCTGCAGGAAAAGGTTCTACGAACGGAAGAAGCGTCGGTTAGAGAGACAGACCAAAGCCTACATATATATATATATATACATGTATGTATGCATGCATGTATGTATTATATGTGTGTGCATGTATGTATGTATATATTATGTATGTATGTATATATGTATGTATGTATATATTATGTATGTATGTATTATGTATGTATATATGTATTATGTGTGTGTGTGTGTACGTACTGTATGTATGTATGTGTGCGTATGTGTGTATGTATGTATGTATGTATTTATGTATGTATGTATGTACGTATGTATGTATGTGCTTATATGTATGTATGTGTGTGTGTACGTACTGTATGTATGTATGTATGTAGGTAGGTAGGTATGTACGTATGTATGTGTGTGTGTGTGTATGTGTATGTATGTGTATGTGTGTATGTATGTATGTATTTTAAGAATGTGGCGTCGGACCAAATTAATGACATGGCAGTCGGTCAAAGTTTCGTGACAATCGACCAATTGATTAAGAACATGAAATGACGTGTAAAAAATTGTCACACGTTAAATCATCCCTGTCGGGCCTTGGAATAATCTATACAGAACTCGATGACGTTGGTTGTAGACGCCCACAGACTGCGTGGGCATCTCCTTAGACGAGACGCTTCGATTTAAAAAGAGTGTCTCATAATCTTTTTACAGCATTCAAAATAAAACATATTCTCTTTTGTGAAGTGAAACTTCCGAACTGAAGAGAAACGTTAAAGCGCATGTTCCAAATTATAGTGTGTATGTTCTTCACAATATTTTGCATGTTTTACACAATACGAGTAGTGTTTGTGTTCTACACAATATTATGCATTCTACACATATGTGAATTCTACAAAACCCTATGTATGTCCGACACACAATTATATATGCTCTACAAAATATTATGTATCTTATATACAATGTTCTGAATATTCTTCACAATATTTTGTATGTTCTACACACCATTACTTATGTTTTACACAATATTATGCATTCTACACATACGTGCACTCTACAAACCCCTATGTTTGTTCGACACACAATTATATATGCTCTACAAAATATTATGTATCTTATATACAATGTTCTGAATATTCTTCACAATATTTTGTATGTTCTACACAACATTATGTATGTTATATACAATGTTCTGAATATTCTACACAATATTTTGTATGTTCTACATACCATTACGTTCTACACAATATTATGCATTCTGCACACATGTGTACTCTACAAAACACTATGTATGTTCGACACACAATTATATATGTTGTACTCAATATTATGTATCTTATAAACAATGTTCTAAATGTTCTACACAATATTTTGTAAGTTCAACACAACATTATTTATGTTCTACACAATATTATGCATGCTCTGCACACAATTTTGTATGTTATACGCAATGTCATATATTCTGCACAATATTACATGTTCTTACAAATCCCTATATTTGTTAATTTTTACCTGTTATTTAAGAACAAAATTGCTCCCCAAATCACTATTACGAATAATGGTGACCGAGCCTTAAGAAGAATAAGAAAACATAAAATGATTTAAATGAAAGGTAAATATGTTTTAATTTGGGTAATTCCCAGGAGTCTGAGTCATAATAACCGACGTTTCGGAACACTGTATCGGTTCCATTTTCATAGGCGGTTCGATGAAGTATGACAGGGCATGGGGTGTGTGGTGTATTTATACCTGACATGGTTTTGGCAGGCAAGTGGCGGAGCCAATGGGAAGATTGAACCGATACAGTGTTCCGAAACGTCGGCTATTGGAACTCAGACGCCGGGGAATTACCCAAAATAAAACATATTACACATAGAATACGGCGAAAGCTTAAAATCAAGAAAGGTAAATAGTTTCCTCGGAACTGTACAACACATTAAACATTTCTCAGTACCTCATTGCAGAACTTCCCAAGTAGCTTTTCTGATATTGTAATTTGTGGTATTTGAAAAACAGACAAAAACTAATTCTCAGAATTTAGTACATTTTTTAAACCAAGCGCTGTCTTTTTTCGTATGAGACGAATAGACGTGGGCTAATATGGCAGTGGCTGGTTGTAAATATTTAAAGAGATTTACGACTTGTAATTTTATATGTCACAAAAAGACAGTGGCTATTCAAAAATAGGCAGTTTTTCGTCCGTAATTTGTCTCAAGAATTGTAAGGTTGAATGTGGGAAGGAGGTTAGGCAATCCGAATGCAGAGCTCAAATGCCACGCACAATAAAAAAGAGACAGGTCTTTATAAATCGAACATTTGCATGACAACTTTCTATTATTCATATTTTCCTTACATATTTTTCGGCGCTCCTTTCTATAGAATATGTATAAAAGGCCTCAGACATGGATGGAACAAGTAAGTAACATTGCTTTAAATCAGATGAAATAAACTGTATTCGTTTGATGCTTGTGTGACCGTGCACCACCGATACAATGATACAGACAGCCAACTGGATGCAACAATAACAAATTTTATTGACAATTTCAATCAGCTCAACATGTTTCAGGCTATAATTTCTCCCATCCTCAGGAGCACTAGACTGTGTTTACAGCTTGTGGTATAAAGCACCGACGATGCTGCAGCACCGTCGGTGCTTTATACCACAAGCTGTAAACACAGTCTAGTGCTCCTGAGGATGGGAGAAATTATAGCCTGAAACATGTTGAGCTGATTGAAATTGTCAATAAAATTTGTTATTTTTGCATCTATTTGGCTGTTTGTACTATTGAAACTGTATTCGGTTATTTCTTGATTAAGACTTTCTTTTTTCTCTCTTGTATGGTAACGATGGTGCGCCAATAAAAGACCAGTTTATATTTCGGAATATGCCTATAAAATAGTCTCTTTCACACTATGAAGCACGAATTTCAATTGACAGATATTTGAATACTCACTTCGTACCTCACAGTAAACACAACCTCCCTTACAACTTGCTCTCTTTAATGCCGTACCAATACATAATCGCTACATTTCCTGAGACTCATACGCTTATGGACAGAATGTAATGTTTTTGTGTGTTACGCCTGATGGTAGCTATTTTAACCACAGGACTTCATTAAATTTGTTCCGTAGTCTGTTAAACTTAATCCTGCTGGACACCCCGCATGTTTGACCGCTGCTGTTTTCAGTATCCTTACGTCCAGTTTTTTCAGTGTCCCGATTGCATAGCGGCACGAAAATAATATGACAGCTTCATTATTGTATAATGAAAATCGGTGTTACTTTTGAAACAAATTTAGTTTCATAATATTGTTGACAATGGGGCCGGGATAGCGCAGTCTGTGTAGCGACTCGCTACGGGCTGGACGGTCCGGGGATCGAATCCCCGTGCGGGCGCGATTTTCTGCACCTGTCCAGACCGGCTCTGGAGCCCACCCAGCCTCCTACACAATGGGTACCGTATCATTCCCGGGGGTAAAGCGGCCGGGGTATGGCGTTGACCACGCACCCCATCTAACACCGAGGTTAAAGAAAGAGTGGAACTACACTTCTACTCACCCTCTGGGCCTTCGTGACCTGTTCTGGGATGAACTTTAACTTTACTTTACCTTTACCTTTAATATTGTTGACAACTCACATTAACCACCATAGCTTCGATCTAAACAACCGTCACTTAGAAGGAAAATTCTTCTTCTTATAGCGGTGATGATTTTCTGCCCACACCTCTTAGTGTTAATACTTACATGCCTGTGCATGTTCACACTGTGAGGGTAAAGTTGTTGTCCACGCCACGAAGGGATACAGGCGGAGTACAAGTATACATCTACTCATTGTTAACTCTTCTACTAATGGAGATAAGTGGTTTACTTTACAATCCGGCCGCTTTAGACCCGGGAAAGATCTTCCATACACATCGGAGTCGGGATGGAACTTACAGCATGTTTGGATGTTTTGGAGAATATAAGAACACTTTGAATGTAGTCAGCCCGTCGTGCTTTTCTTTGATATTTAATCGACATAGAATTCAGTCCACACAAAAATAAAATATGAACTCTAATAAGTCATCATCATTTGCGCATTTTGGGATACCAAAATGCGCACATTTACCCTGTACAAATATGTGGTTTTAAACATAGCCTGATGATGACTCCTTCGGGTCGAAACATGTCGCTGTAAATATAGTTGATATTTTATTGTTGTGTGGATTGAATTCTATAAAAATTAAGTATTATAAGAGGAAGAATTTTCCTTCGAGACTTTCACTGCGTAACACACGACGCACACCATAGCCAGACGCATTCCCAACAACGTACTCTCACACAACACGATATGCTGCCACAACACCCTGTTAATATAATGGAATTATTTTGTGAGTGTTTTTAAAATGACTTTAGCAAAGAACAACGTAGCTCCCTGAGGATGATCTTAGGATCGAAATATGTCGGAGCGATTTTAAGTGTTTTGATGTGAAATTGTATATAGTGCATTTGTTGGTTAATAATTTAAGTGATCATAAGAACTCTTGCTACTTCTGGGATACGAACGTAAGATTTTCCATCCCGTAACCTAATCGTTATACCGCCTACGATTTGCATGTATCAATGCATGTCTATTTTTGCATTTCCTCTTTGCGGCTAGCCACATCACACTTCACTTGCATCAAAACATCGACGCTAGTCTGATTGCATTGAAAAACGGACAGTTTCTCGGTAATGTTTTATATTTTAAATATTTATATTTTAAATCTCATTCACAAATTCCTCCCCCAGAAGAGTTTCCCTCTCTAAGAAGAAAATATTTTTTGTCCCAAATACTTCAATTTATGTATCAATGGTTACAATACGTAAGTAATTGAATTTCGCCTACGAAGACTGCAGTTATATTGCAGCTTTCAGAATCGAGGTGACGACTACAAAACAAGACAAGATGCCACACTACTTCATACTACTGTCTGTTGCGTCACTTCACCGGTATCGGCCTTCAACAATTATTTCGGTTTTTGATGTTTTGCTGACTGTGCATCTCAGTAATCTTAGCAATTAATCAACTTAATGCACAAAATTTTGTTTTATAATAAGTTTATTATATTCCTGTACATGTTTCGAGCACTGTTGTGCTAACCATCAGGAGGTTAAATTGTATTATACAGCATCTGGTATCGTCACACTCTGTAGGTTGTCGGACGGTGCGCACCGGACTGACACCTACAGAGTGTGACGATACCAGATGCTGTATAATAAATTGAACCTCCTGATGATTAGCACAACAGTGCTCGAAACATGTAGAGGAATATAATAAACTTATTATAAAACAAGATTTTGTGCATTAAGTTGGTCAATTGCTAAGATAAATTATTTCGGTGTATTTGGATCCAATCCTATTTTATACTACGTTGGACATCGGTTCGAAATTACACTGTGATGAGATTAATTAGTCGATGAACAATATAGTCTCTGCGACCCACGGGATTGACGACCGAGGAATCGTGATTTGATATCTGCGCTCTTCTGGGGTTTTACGCTGCGTCGAGTGGTGATTCCTTACCGACGTTCAGGGACAACCTGTCGGTCCATTCTCAACTTGAAGGTGGTACCGATAGGTTGTCGTGAAACGTCGGTAAGGGGTTACCACTCGACGCAGCGTAACACCGCAGAAGAGCACAGATCTCATCTACATCAAGGCGGAAGACTGAAATCACGAATCGCGGTTTGTTGCCGGGCGAGAGCAGTATGAATTAGCGACAGCGTCGTTAAATAAACTACAACGCTCGTAACGCTTCTAAAGTTGTATGTATTACCTTAATTCCAAATCCTGTCTTACGAATAACAAAGGGATCGATGAAGGCCGATACAAAGGTGAATTTGACGGCACGTTAATCTGGAATGTGTTTGGAGTAATGTGGCTCTGGTTAGTTCACTTCATTGTTTCATAGAGTTCTGTACCTGGGAATAACAACGAATTGCCCTCTTGACCATTAACTTGTAGAGCGATAAATTTGTTCTGATGGCCCTTTTCCTTACTATGAACCCCTGTACAATCCATGAAGGAATACAAAAGAGTGGAGGTATAACTCCACTCATTCTTAACCTCAGCACTAGACTGAGGTGAATGGTTAACTTCACCCCTCGGCCACTTTTCTCGAGGGGAAAGAGGATCCAGTGCCCATTGAATAGGAAGCTGGGTGGGCCCCAGAACCTGTCTGGACGTTTTGAAAAAGAGGAAAATCTCTTACCCCTGCTATGATTCGAACCCCGGATCGTCCAGCCTGTAGCTAGTAACTGTAGTGTTGTATAGAAGGTAACAGAGCGTCGGGATACAGGGGTTGTGTTGTCGTCCTGGTGAAATAAATCCGACCAACTTGTCGGTTGTTTGTCTGTCGAAAGATTCCTTTTTTATTATTTCCAATTTAATATTAATGACAGTGCATACAAAATGGGTCTATGATTTATAGAAGGAAATGTACAGATATTGTACTGTACAACTGTCTAGAATTTCCAAGATCAGAGACACGATCTAAATGGGTTGTATTTTTCAACTCTGGCGATTTGAAATTTGCGTGCTGGTAACCTAGTTCGAAGCTCAATATTTTCTGGAAACTCACTTCCTGTTTACTTGAAGTGGAATTGTAGAAGACTTGGCTAATGTAATTTCGTACCCTTTTCGCTGTATGAGAACGTGGACGAAGTAATTAAAATAATTATCTGAAACAGACATTACTTACTTTATGTCTGGAGTAAATCCGTTTGATTCTCCGCGACACAAACAGGCCGATTTTGAGAAAGTAGTTGAGAAAATAAGGTAGGGTAGACAGATATATTACCTTATATTTGTCACCTAACTGTAGTTTCTTTATCTTTGCACCGTGCATTCTGTAGTTTATTTAATTAATACACCAACAAATGCACATATATTCATTTAATGACCTAAAATTAACATAAAAACACTTTAAACGCTCCACATGTTTCTATCTTAAGATCATCCTCGGGGAGCATACATTGTTCCTTGCTAAAGTTATAGTTTAAAAACACTCAGTGATTTATATCGTTAAGTTGAGTTGGTGCTGTGACAGCATGTTTGTAACAAATAACTTTATTTAATAGACAGTCAAAGCATACAGCAAGAATTAGTTATTGCACAAATAATTAGGCCGTATGGGATGGAACGTGAGTTGTGCTTACCTTGTGTATTGTTTGAGTATTATACTGTTCAGAATGAGCCTGGCTATGGATCCATCCATAGCCAGGCTCATTCTGAACAGTGTACGACTCTCACAATACACAAGACATGCTGCCTCAGCACCAACTCAACGTAACGATATAAATCACTGAGTGTTTTTAAACTATAACTTTAGCAAGGAACGATGTATGCGCCTTGAGGATGATCGTATGATCGAAACATGTAGGAGCGTTTTAATGTGAATTTTAGATCATTAAATGAATATATGTGCATTTGTTGGTCTATTAATTAAATAACAGTAGTCAGTTTTTGGCGCGTCAGGGCCTACTAATTCACGAGGTTTCTAGATCACATTCAACGACGCACCACAGACTGTAGGACTCCTCTGGACGAGTGATTAGTTCGTTGCAGAGAACTCTACTTGCCAACACACACAACACTAAAAACAGACAAATGTCAATGTCCCGGGTGGGTTTCGAACCCAAATTCTCAGCAGGCGAGCGGCCGCAGATCGACGCCATAAACAGCGAGGCCACTGGAATCGACACCTAAAAGTTGTGCTGAGTATCTTTATATGGTCAATGAAGCTTAGTTTGAGACGCAAGAAAATCTGTTAAAACGAGTATCAGAAGAAGGGTTCTGAAAAGGGGCTACATAGTGCCTTGCGGGTGTAAAGGGATACGAAATACACATGACGTGCTGCAGCAATGTTAAAAGATCAAAGAAACATCTTAAGAATTTGCATTATATAGATATTCTCTGTGTGTGTGTGTGTGTGTGTGTGGTGTGTGTGAGTGTGTGTGTGTGTGTGGTGTGTGTGTGTGTGTGTGTGGTGTGTGTGTGTGCGTGCGGTGAGCGTGTTTATGTTTGTGTGGTGTGTGTGTGTGCGTGTGGTGAGCGTGTAAATGTGTGTGGGGTGTGTGTGTGTGGTGTGCGTGTGTGTGTGTGGTGTGTGGTGTGTGTGTGTGTGTGTGGTGTGTGTGTTTGTGTGCGTGTGTGTGTGTGGTGTGCGTGTGTGTGTGGTGTGTGTGGTGTGTGTGTCGTGTGTGTGGTGTGTGTTTGTGTGTGTGGAAAAAATTAAATTGCTTTATTAAAAAACCCGTCGTATCTTCCGTTTATACGTAGAATAAAATATACGACAAAATCTGACAGTTTTGTTCATGTATTCGGTTGCCTTTGAAAATGGGTACTGGTACTGTTACTGGTACCTCAAATATTATTCTGCGACAAATAGTTTCGTTCCTTATGACACCTATAGAAATTAACGTGTTACAGCTCAGTGATTACTTCATGTACCATCACGTTTAACTTTCATTAATTCAGCATTTATATGATTTGTATGGATCTCTGTATAAACTGCGATTATTTCCCTATACAACATTAACTCATTTTTATAACCGACACGGGTTGTGTTTACAGCGCGGTACGATCTCCGTCTGTAAATAGAATTCAATTTAACTGCAGCCGTTGAAAGGGATGTAGGAGAGCATGAGTGTGTTTGTGTTTCGTTTACGGCGACACAGAATAATCGAAGATATGCTCCTGAGGAAGAATTGAAGCGTATAATGGACCTCTTTAATCATCTTTTTTTCGTTAAACTTTTTGTCCATTAGGGTGAAATAATCAATGTCCACCCTAGGGGCAGTTCATTTAAATGGAGCCAGAATTTTACGATTCACCTTTCTATATTCCTTCACCAGATGAAGAAAGTACAGCCATTATCTGAAAAGCTGTGTTTTAACAAAAAAAAATTCAAGGGAAATGAAAGAAGTTTAATAACAGAGGATGTCTTGCCGCAAAACTCAGAAATTTCTATAAACCAAAGGAATGTCTCAGAGTCGAATATTCGAATTGGGTTCCGAAAGAGAGGGTGAGATTCCGCCTTTTGTCAAACAGGTTAAAAGGAACGTAATTAATATGCACGTACGAACATCACAGGTCTCATTATCCAGTGGAATTCTTATATTTAAATTTTAAATATCGGGGGAAATGATTTTCAGAAGTTACTGAACTCTCCGAAGTGAGGGATCGCGAAAAGATTACGGCGTTCTCTACCCCCCCCCCCCTAGTCACCTCAAACTGCGACTGTTAGATTAACAGCTTCCTAGTGCTTATATCCAATACAATCAGCGAACCAGAGGCTTTCTGATTAACTGTAACTCATTAGCGGTTACAACTCACTTAGTCGAAAATGTCAATAGTCTTTCAGGTGCTAAAGAAGTTTTGATCATTTATTCTGAATGAAGGCATCACGATGTGCTTGTAATTCAATTAACGTTACGCAGTATATGTCAGCACAATATTTTTTATTCTTAAGCAAGGCTACATGTTTCGACTAAAAGTTAGTCATCTTAAGGTCCTTACAGCATTTTCGTTACCAAATGCTTTGCCCACTTTGGGATCCCATAGTGTTTACAATTGTGGAATACATCTAGTTAAAACTTTCTAAAAAGGTTTTGATTTTGTTTATAAAGTGTGTTATTTACAGATTGTGTCTAAACATT
>Ga0131853_10002790_pt1 | contig 31309 bp, 17 predicted proteins | sample TergutLab28metaG_FD_92764 | JGI IMG/M metagenome (GOLD analysis project Ga0131853, IMG submission 92764) | Labiotermes labralis P1 segment gut microbial communities from Petit-Saut dam, French Guiana - Lab288 P1 (version 2) (version 2) | ecosystem: Host-associated > Arthropoda: Insects >... | reverse complement strand
GGCAGGGGTGAACGCGGGGCGGGGGGAGGGAGACTTAGGCGATCCAAAGCAATATGAAAAAAAATTTTACAGCGACACCATTTATTTCTTTGCCACCCCCCCCCCCCCCCCCCCCATGTATAATATAATGATAACATACCATACAGGGGGGTGCTTGCATACAATGGAAGAATTAAAAAATCAAGAGTTCCAACAAGTAAAAGCTTGGTATCAAAATGGTCTGTGCGTGTTTTGTGGCGGCCAAAGAAAGTTTTTGACTAAAAAATGTAAATCATGCAATCAGTCTGAAAAAAGGCAAAATGAACTTTTCAACAGGATTACTTCGGAAAATATAAAGCAGAAAAAACAGCGAAGCCTTCAGCAGGCAAATGATTGGTATCAAAAAGGCTTATGCGCATTTTGCGGTAGCCAAACAAAATCAACAAAACCGTACTATGGCAGATGCGAGTCGTGTTTGATGCCCAGGTCGAGATGTTCCGAATGCGACAGCGGCGAGATTAACAGCCACAGTGAAGCTACCGCAAATGTGGTCCGAGGGAGCAGGGAATACGGCATGGTTGTTCGTCCTGTCACAACAACCACAACCACTATAACAAAAGACATATGTTCAAGCTGCAAATGCCTATGGAAAACCAGCACAAAAGTAGCGAAAAAAGTCGAAGAGCATTGTTTCTACTGCGAGCGGCCTGCATCGTTTAATTTTCTTAGAACAGAATGTTTGTGGTGCAAGGCAAAGATATAGTCTGTGGGCTATGATAATGGTGCGCGCCGCGTGGACACAGGATTCCTGATGCCATCATGCCACATCGCTGGATTGCTTCGGGCCTGATATCCCCGTATATGTATTTATCGTTGCCCTCGCAATGACGCTCTGATGAGATCGGCTTCCCTAATGATGCGTAGCCTCCACCAACGTCATTGCGAGGGTAATATCATTACAGAGATCATGAACCACCAGACCCGAAGCAATCCAGCGACATAAATTCCCTATCAGCACGGCTGGTCACTCCCTAGCATAGCTTGGACTTATGCTTTATGACACAATATAAAAAGCCCCTAAATGCCATTACGCCTCCCATTTGGATGACCCAGACTTATAGTTTGGTGGAATAAAAAAACCCCGAAATGCCATTACGCCTCCCATTTGGATGACCCAGGCTTATAGTTTGGTGGCACAATAGAAAAAGCCCCGAAATGCCATTACCCCATTTTGACGCCCTAGCATATAGCCAGGTGGGTTTCCTCATGGCGGCTTTTGACTTCCCCTGCCCTAGCAAGCTAGGAGTTAGCTGAGGGCCTGTCATACGCCGCTGGATGTTGGATTCCCTTATCGAAAATGTAGGTTCAAAATAAAGGCTAGCGCACATTTCAGGAACTTTTCTTGAATTATTCATTATTCATTATTCATTATTCATTATTCATTATTCATTATTCATTGCTATTTTCTATCCCTAGAGTACCATTATACACGAAGCCATCGGCGCAGTCAATAGTAACTGTTACGCCGGGATGAATTAGGTCTATGACACGCTCGGTGCAGACTATAAGCGGTTTTTTAAGGGCACGGCAGGCGATTTCTGCGTGGGCTTGGCTTAGATTTTGGTCAGTTCCAACAACTACCGCTCCGGCTTTGCGGATATAGTCCATCATGGAATCATTTGTCTGGGAGGCCACCAGTATATCGCCTTCACGGAAGCGGCGACCGGCGTCCTCGGACGGTCTGATAACGGCGGTGCGACCTACCACCTGGCCTATGCCAGTATTGCTGCCCTTGCCTTTAACAAGCACATGGCCTACAACCTGCACTTTTACAAGGTTTGTGGTGCCTGCTGCGCCAACGGGTACGCCGGCTACAATAACGATAAGATCGCCATTTTTTGCCAGGCCACTGTCCATGGCGCATCTGCCGGCCACTTCAAATAGCTCATCGTCGCTTTCTACCATGCCGGTTGTCATGGCTGTTATGCCCCATACAAGGGACATCTGCCGCCAGACCACATCGTTTGTGGCAACTACCAGTATGGTGCAGTTTGGGCGGTATTTGGCTACCATACGGCCGGAATATCCGGATTTTGTGACTGTTACGATACAGGCGGCATCTAGGCTTGCGGCTATGTTGCATGTTGCAGATGTTATGGCATTAGTAACATTTACCACGGCCTGGTCGCCGCGTCTTCTCATATTTTGCGCGGTGGTTAGGTTTTCTTCGGTTTGGCGTGCAATGCGATCCATCATCTTCACAGCTTCTACTGGATAGTTGCCCTTTGCGGTTTCGCCGGAGAGCATTATGGCATCTGTTCCATCAAATATGGCATTGGCCACATCGTTGGCTTCTGCGCGGGTTGGCCGCGGGTTTTGTATCATGGATTCCAGCATCTGCGTAGCTGTGATAACAGGCTTGCCCACCGAATTACATTTCTTTATCATCATTTTTTGTATCAACGGCACTTCCTCTGGTGGTATCTCTACGCCCATGTCGCCACGGGCCACCATAATGCCATCTGCCACCTCTAGGATGGATTCTAGGTTATCCACACCCTCGCGGTTTTCTATTTTGGCAATAATCTGTATATGCGAGCCGTCGTTTTCTTCCAGTATCCGGCGGATTTCCAGCACATCTTTGGCAGAGCGTACAAAAGATGCGGCGATAAAGTCAAAATCCATCTTTATGCCGTATTTTATGTCGTCAATATCCTTTTGGGTTAGCGATGGCAGGGAAACGAAAGTCTCCGGCAGATTAACGCCCTTGTTGTCGCCTAAAACACCGTCATTGCCAACTACACATTCAATATTATTGCCAACAATGGAAGAAACGCGCAGCTCTATCAGGCCGTCATCCAGCAGAATTTTGCTGCCTACCTGCACATCATTTGGCAGCTCGTCGTAGGTGACAGACACAATGGTCTTGTCGCCCTCCACATCATCTGTGGTAAGCGTGAAATTCTGCCCTTTTGTTAGCTTCACATCCTTGCCATCCTTAAAGGTGCGTATGCGAATCTCCGGCCCTTTGGTATCCAGCAACAATGCCACCGGCTCGTCCAGCTCTTGGCGTGCAGCCTTTAGGCTATTAACAACCTCTGTATGCGAATCATGATTCCCGTGGGAAAAATTAATGCGCGCCACATTTAGCCCGGCTGTAATCAGCCGCTTCATAATCTCCACATCTTTGGTGGCCGGTCCCAGGGTGGCCACAATTTTGGTTTTTCTCATGCTTTACCTCCTACTAATATGTTGAGTATTTAATAACGATCACAAGCAATATCTGCATTATATCACAAAATCCTAGGCAACGCAAAAAGAATAAAAGCCGTGGCCGCCAGCATTATCACATACGCCCCCTTGCTCCACTTTAATATACGCCTTGCGCCATATGACGATATAGGGTTTATGGGGATAAACCTGATTATCAACAGGAAGAACGAGAGATTCCAGATGGTCTGCCATATGGGTGTGGCCTCTTGCACCACCAGGTGGCTTAAAAACGCGGCAACAAGGAATATCCAGACGGCTATGGAGCTTGTAGCCATGTCGCGCCTAAATTTTGGTGTATCTTCGTATTGTGTGGGATACCAGCCGCCATTCATTGGCCAAACCTGGAAAATTGCGACGAAAGTAGATACAAGCAGGCCGCCCGAATTTAGGCGAAAATGCCATTTGCGCCGGGAAAACAATGTACCTACATAGCCCGCGCAAATGCTGCTCAAAAACAGGATTGCCACGGCAATCAACGCCGCAAGCCTGTCCTGCGCCGACCATATTAAAAGCGAGAAAAATATCAAATTTGCCAGCATATAGGCGGCTATTTGCGTGGGGCTGCATGCTTTCTTTTCATAGGCGGCGGTTTGCGCCTCATCCGGCAGGGCTACATAAAAATCATAGGCCGTAGCAAGGCCAAATGTTGTAGTCAGCAGCTTTGTTTGTATCGCGCCGGGCAAGCCCAGTAATTTAATCATCTTTGGCCAAGAGGTTCGCACAAAGCCGTGCTTCACAAATTGCAGCCAAGAAGCCACATTGTCATCCTGCACAAAGGTCACAAGGCCGTTGCAGCCCTGCTCCCACATTAGCTTAAAGCCCTCTGCACAGAGCTTTCTGGCAATGCCTTTGCCCTGGTGCGCGGGGTCTGTGAACAAAAAGTCTATATAACCCAGTTTCTTTTTGGCTATCTCCTTGGTTTTGTAAAACAACCCGCCTACAATCTTTCCGTCGGCCACGGCAACAATAGCTTCCTTGGGCTTTGGGCTAAAATACCCTTCGGGAAAGCCAAAGGACTTTCTGTACACGGCCAGGGCTTCTTTGGCCTCTTCGGGCTGCATGGTGCGGATATGTATTTCCATTTTGCTTACCCTCCTTTATACATTAATGTCGGGTGAACCCGACTGAAGTAATGGCTCCAAGCCGCGTGGCGGATTATCAACGTAGTTCTGAATGGTTTGAGCATCCGCGCTGCCATCTGTCGCACAAAAATAGCCGCCATCCCAAACAGAGCCGTGCATATACATTTCTTTTAACTGCGGAAATATCTCTTGCAAAAACTTTGATGTGCGCCCCTTTATACGGCGCATGGCTTCGCTTGGCGAAAGGCGCGGCGGGCATGACAACTTCATGTAAACATAGTTCTTTCCAATTCTTGCATCAAGCCTCTCAATATTGTTTTCCTTGCAAGCTTCAAGAATCAACTCTCCCGCCTTTGCTCGGATACTATCTACCAATATCGGGGTCAAAAATTTTGTGTGCCATATGAAATGGTACTTTAGATCAGCTACTACCGGGGTGTGCTTGTCAGACATATTGTACCCTCCTCTACGACTTGGAGTCGTTACTTTAGCCGGGTTTACCCGGCATTCCTCTTTAAAACCACACAATCTTCGCCCAGAAGGCTTTTCAACCCATCCAACAAATCCTCATTTTTACTATTAACCCAATACCTCTCCGTCACCTTCTTGCGCTCGCCGCTGGCCTCATCATACACCACTACCGGCGTTTGGCCGCCATAGCGCGAAAGCAGGGTCATTATATCTTCCATCGGTATGGCCTTGCCCTCTCGCATTTTAAGCCAAAGAGTTGTAGTGGCTTCTTCGCTCCTATCTAAAAACTGGATTTTCTCGGAAATAACAACGCTGGCTTGTTCTTCTTTGTGATTCACCCTGCCCTCCACAAGCACCGCCGCACCCTCTGTCATCCTACCGCCATGGGTTTGATACAGATTCGGAAAGACCACAATCTCCAGCGACCCCTGCAAATCCTCTATAGTCACAAAGGCCATCGGCTTGTTTTCGCGCCTCGTATACACAATATTCTTTTTGGACACTATACCGCCCACAGTAACCATTTGGTTGTCCATCAGGCTGCTGTCGGTTTCCACCATTAGCTCCTCGTCCTCTATCACCATAAAGTCTGTGCTGGTAGCATTTACACGGCTTCTAAGGATATCCTCATAATCCATTAGAGGATGTCCGCTAACATAAATTCCCAGCACCTCTTTTTCATCCTCTAGCAGCTTTTTCATCGGAAATTCCGCTATATTCGGCAACTCGTCCTGAAACATATCGCCGCCGCCATCGTCATCAAAATCCATGTCCAGTAGCGACATCTGCCCCGCCATATTGTTCTTGCGGCTGCTTTGCGAGCCCGACAAGAAACGCTCGTATACATTGATGTACTGGCTTCGCGCGCCGCCAAAGGATGCAAAAGCCCCGGCCTTTATAAGCGATTCCAGTCCACGCTTGTTTAGGTCAGCAAATCTGCCCAAATTCGCAGATTGCAGGCGATTGATAAATTCCGTTAAAGACCGATATAGCCCATCCTTTTCACGCTCGACCACAATGGCAGCCACGGTCGGACGCCCAAGGTTCTTTATGGCGTTCATGCCAAAACGAATACAGGCCTCGCCATCAACCTCCACCACAGTAAACCGCGCCAAGCTCTCGTTTACATCCGGCGGCAGCACCGCAATCCCCATTTTTTTACATTCACCTATATATTCTGCAATTTTGTCCGCTCTATCCATCACAGATGTCATCAAAGCCGCCATAAACTCGGTGGGATAGTGGATTTTTAGCCACGCCGTTTGATAGCCAATGGTGGCATAGGCCGCCGAATGTGCCTTGCCAAAGGCGTATTCCGCAAAATCCTCCATCTCCTTAAAAATCTTGGTAGCCGTAGCCTCTGGTATGCCATTAGCGACGCAACCTTCGATAAAATGCGCCTTTTCCTTCTCCATCTCGTCCTTTTTCTTCTTGGACATAGCGCGGCGCACAAGATCGGACTGCCCCCAGGTATAGCCCCCCAGGTCGCGCACAATCTGCATAACCTGCTCCTGATACACAATGCAGCCATATGTCTCGCGCAAAATGGGCTCTAGAGCGGGATGAGTATATGTTACAGCGGCAGCATTATGCTTGCTTCTTACATATTTGGGTATAAATTCCATAGGACCGGGACGAAACAGCGCAATGCCCGCCATCAGATCTGTTACGCTGGCGGGCTTTAGCTCTTTCATTAGGGATGTCATCCCCCGCGATTCCAGCTGAAACATACCCTCAGTGCGCCCAGCAGAAATCGCTTCAAAGACCTTTGTATCCGCCATGTCAATTTTATCTAAATTAATCTCCACCCCATGTCGCCGAGCTATTTCATCTACTGTATGGCGTATCACCGTCAATGTGCGCAGGCCCAGAAAGTCCATTTTTAGCAGGCCAAGCTCTTCCAGCGTGTTCATGTCAAATTGGGTTGTAATAACGCCATCATTTGTGTTTAGCGGCACATGCGTAACCAGGGGCTCATCCGAAATAACAACCCCCGCCGCATGGGTAGAGGCATGGCGCGGCAAGCCCTCCAGCCTCTTTGCCATGTCAATAAGCTCCGCGGCCTTCTCGTTATCGCGATACTCCCGCGCCAGCTCTGGGCTCATCTCCAGGGCACGCTCTATGGTCATGCCCAGCGCGAAAGGAATCATCTTGGCTATAGCATCCACTTCACCATAGGGCATCCCCAGCCCGCGCCCCACATCCCGCACCACGGCTTTCGCGCCCATTGTCCCAAAGGTGATAATTTGCGCAACCCGCTCCTCGCCGTATTTTTGCACAACATAGTCAATAACCTCCTGACGCCGTTCATAGCAAAAGTCGATATCAATATCCGGCATAGAGATACGCTCGGGGTTTAGAAAACGCTCAAAATTAAGGTCATATAGCAAAGGGTCAATATTCGTAATGCCCAGCGCGTAGGCCACAATGCTGCCCGCAGATGTGCCGCGTCCAGGCCCGACGGCAATGCCCTTCTGCTGGGCATAGCTGATAAAATCCCATGTAACCAGGAAATAGTCATTAAAGCCCATGGAATTTATTGTGCCAAGCTCAAACTCCGCCCGCTCCCTGTGCTGTGGTTGCACCTCGCCATATCGCCGAGCAAGCCCCTCGAATGTTATCTCCTTCAAAAATTCACCCGCATCACGGTTGTCGGGCGTATCATATTTTGGCAGCTTATATTCATGAAATTTAATTTCAACATCACAACGCTCTGCTATTTTTGCAGTATTTTCCAGAGCCTGTGGCAAATGCCCAAAGGCATCCCACATCTGCTCCGGCGATTTTAAATAATACTCTTGACTGTTAAATTCCAGCCGGTTTTCATCCAGCATTGTTTTGCCGGTTTGTATGCAAACCAGCACCTCGTGGGCCTTTGCGTCGTCGGCGTAAAGATAATGGCAGTCATTTGTTGCCACCAAATCCAGCTCTAGCTCACGGCTCATGCGTATCAGCGCATCGTTTACCAAATTTTGCTCCGACAGCCCATTTCCTTGAATCTCCAAGAAAAATCGGTCTCTCCCAAAAATTTCCTTATAGACCAGGGCCTCTTCCTTGCCGCGGTCGTATGATACTCTAAGTATATTTCGTGCTACAGGCCCGGCAAGGCAGGCAGATAGGCATATAAGCCCTTCATTATACTGTCGCAGCAGTTCCAAATCTATGCGGGGTCTATAATAAAAGCCTTCTGTATGCCCAAAACTAACAAGCTTCATCAAATTGCGCCAGCCCACATTATTTTCTGCCAGCAACACCAAATGATACGCAAAGTTGTCGGGCTGGCTTTCTTTGTTATGCCGACTGCCCGATGCCACATACACCTCGCAACCCATGATGGGCTTGATGCCAGCCGCCTTCGCCGCCTTGTAAAAATGTATCGCGCCAAAAAGGCTGCCATGGTCGGTTATGGCCACAGCATCCATGCCTAGCTCCTTTACCCGCTGCACCATCTCTGTTATCTTGGCCGAGCCGTCCAGCAGGCTGTATTCTGTGTGATTGTGCAGATGCACAAATTTTTTGTCCATTTTGGGCCTCCCTTATATATCACATGTATGCCAGCAAAAAATGTGTTTCGGTAACTCCAATTATGTTAAAACCCAGCGTTTGATACAGCCTAAGCGCGCCGCTATTTGCCTTAAAACACCCCAGGGTCACCCTTTTTCCCTGCTCTTTCGCATCGCGCATAATTCCGCTTACAATCGCACTTCCTATGCCTTTGCCTTGCGCCCAGGGAACAATATGAATTTCTGTGATATTTACATCTCTTCCGCTCTCGTTGGTCTCCAAATACCCCACCGCCCTATCTTCCAGCCAAATTGTCTTGAAATTATCCAGCATGGCAAAGTCCCTGTCAAAATCATCCCTCTGTAGCCTTTCATTCCAGCCCCATACGGCCTCAATGTATTTTTTAAGCGACTCCTTTTTTGTTCCATAGATAAACGCTTTGTCTGTGGGCCGCGCATCTTTTAAGCAATAATTCATGGCATTAACCTCCTTATAATTATGGTCGTGATGGTTCGATAATCGGCCGCGCATACGCCAACCCACCCGTCAGCTGCCGCACCTTAAACCCATGCCCAATCAAAATCCGCGCGGCCAGATAGCTCTCTTTGCCATCGGTGCATATGGTGACTATCTCTCGGCTGCGTTCCAGGCGGTATATGCTTTCGCGCAGCATTTCCAGCGGAATATTGATTGCGCCGTCTATACGATAATCCATAAATTCCAGCTGATGGCGCACATCCAGCAGGGTTGTGTCCGAATATAGCAGCTGCTTTATTTCGTCTGCATATGCCATATGCAGACGCTTTTCCACTACATTTTGTGCAATTTTGCCTAGTGTTGGCAGGGGGTTGTTGCTACTTACAAGCTCCAAATTCACCATATTTTGGATGCTACCGCCCAATTTTACCAAGGTGGCCATAATGTCTGTGCAATTTTCTACAATACAGCCCTGCCCCAACGCAGCAAAGCCCAAAATACCGCCGGCATCATCATAAATCAGCTTTAAAAAGCCACCGGCTATGGGCAATATAGAATACATATGGGGCATCTGGCTTGCATTTAGGCTTTGTTCGGTCTGGCCAAAAAAAGCCAGCTTTACCCCGCCCACATCTGCGGTTTGCAAATTTACTGTGGTTTCCATTTGCCGCGCAATCCCGTGCATTTCGTCCGCTACGCGCATGCCGCCAAAGCTCCGGCTTTCAAGCCGCATATAGCCTCCCTGCGCATGGGTTGCAAGATGCGCGGCAATGTCGGCATCAAAATAGCCATCTCTTGATGCGGCGTAAACATTGGAAAATTCGGGGTTTACCCCATAGAACTCCTCATTAAGGATTTTGTCAAATTCTTCCTGATACACATGCCGCGTTAGTGTATCCTCCAGCATGGCCACATTGCTATAGCCCATATCCGCAGAAATAAAGCGCGTATAAGGCCGCAGGTCTATGCGGTATTTGCGGCGCATTGCCGCCGTATCGGGGTTTTCGCCCCCTTGGTCTATCACAATTATTTTTGCGGCTTCGTCCAGCCTGCGCAAGCGCGCGGCGGCGGCAAGATGCGCTTTTGTTGCACCTACTATAAGGATTCTCATAATTCGCCCACTTTCTGTAGATAATGTATAAAAAAGGAAAAACCCGCTAATACTCTAGGGCAATGAAAAAAGCCCACCCCTTGCAAGAGATAAGCTTGGAATATTTACATAACTTGTGAAAAATACCTCTTGACATGGGAAAAAAAGCCTGTTATAATAAAGGTCTGTATAATTTCGGGCGTGACAAAACGTCATATGTTCCCACCATCTGCGCTTAGTATATCACAGTTTGCAAAAAAAATCAAGATAATTTTTTCATATAAATTTCATAAAGTAAGAACCAGCGGTCAATAATGGATTGTGCGAATTTTCGAGCCTGATTTTTCGCCAATTGCAAGTTTTGGGCTGAACTTCGCCCAAAACCAATGGGAAATCGCGACGACACAAAGCCAAAGCTTTTGTTAGGAGCGATTGACGCAGAGTGGCGAAAAATCAGCCGAAAAGGCGTGCAATAGCTTATTGACCGCTGGTTCTAAATTTAGCCAAAGGGAGTAGATGCGCTATGGAGAAAAACAGAATACGCAAGCTGCAAAGCGGCGGCGTAGACCGTATGAGCTATTCCAGAATTGACGAGATTCTGTCCATGCCAAACCTGATAGAGGTGCAAAAGGACAGCTATCGGTGGTTTCTAGAAGAGGGACTGGACGAGGTCTTTAACGACATTTCGCCCATCACCAACTATGGCGAAACCCTGGTGCTGGAGTTTGCCGGCCATTATCTGGACGAATCGGACACCAAGTATACCATCGAAGAATGTAAAGAGCGCGACACAACCTATGCCGCCCCGCTGCGGATAAAGGCGCGCCTACGCAACAAGGATGCAGGCGAAATTAAAGAGCAGGAAATTTTTATGGGCGAGTTTCCGTTGATGACGGATACGGGAACCTTCATTATAAATGGCGCAGAGCGCGTGGTTGTTTCCCAGCTGGTGCGTTCGCCGGGTATATATTATAATATCGACTACGACAAAGTAGGCAAACAGCTGCTTTCTGCCACCGTAATACCAAACCGCGGCGCGTGGCTGGAATACGAGACGGATTCTAACGATATCTTCTCTATAAGAGTAGACAGAACCCGCAAAATCCCCGTAACATGCTTTATACGCGCTATGGGTGTTGCCACGGATGCCGAGATTGTAGAGCTCTTTGGCGAGGAACCAAAGCTGATGGCCACAATCGAAAAAGACGTAAGCAAAAACAAAGACGAAGGCCTCTTGGAGGTCTATAAACGTTTGCGCCCGGGCGAACCGCCTACGGTAGAAAGCGCGGAATCCCTTTTGCGCAGCATGTTTTTCGACCCCAAGCGTTATGATCTTGCAAAGGTTGGTCGCTATAAATTCAATAAGAAGTTAGCCCTGCGCAGCCGCGTAAAGGGTCAAATTTTGACCCAAGATGTTATCAGCCCTATCACAGACGAGGTTATAGCCCGCAAAGGCGAGACCATCACGCTGGAAATGGCTGATACTATCCAAAACAGCGGCGCGGGTTTTGTTTGGGTTAAAGTGACAAGAGGCGACGAAGAAGCCGCCACCAAAGTATTAACAAACAACACCGTTGCCATAGATGCCTTCCTAGAAATGCGCGGCATAGAGCCCGCCGCGATAGGCATTAAGGAGAGGGTGCATTTTCCTGTGCTGATGGAGCTAATGCAGCAGCATGATGACGACGAAGAGCTTATTTTGGCCATTAAAGCCAATAAGGGTAAGCTTGTGCCCAAACATATTACCGTGGATGACATGATGGCATCCATCAACTATATAATCGGCCTGGACTATGGCATTGGCAACCGGGATGATATAGACCATCTGGGCAACCGCCGCATACGCGCTGTTGGAGAGCTTCTGCAAAATCAGTTCCGCATTGGCTTATCCCGCATGGAGCGCGTTATTCGCGAGCGTATGACCATCCAGGATTTGGAAGGCATTACGCCCCAGGCCCTTATCAACATCCGCCCCGTAACGGCGGCTGTTAAAGAATTTTTTGGCAGCTCCCAGCTTTCGCAGTTTATGGAGCAAACCAACCCCTTGGGCGAGCTTATCCACAAACGCCGTCTATCCGCCCTTGGCCCAGGCGGCCTATCCCGCGACCGCGCCAGCTTCGAGGTGCGCGACGTACATGACTCTCACTATGGCCGCATGTGCCCTATCGAAACACCGGAGGGTCCAAACATCGGTCTTATCAACTCCTTGGCAACCTATGCGCGTATCAACGAATATGGCTTCATAGAAGCCCCCTATCGCAAGGTGGATAAATCTGGCGAAATACCGCGCATGACAAACGAGTTTATATACGTAACTGCCGACGAAGAGGAAAACTTTGTTGTAGCCCAGGCTACGGCAATTTTGAATGAGCGCAACGAGTTTGTAGATGCCCGCGTCCCCGGCCGTTATAAAGACATTATCAACGAATTTGCCGTAAAAGAAATAGATCTGATGGATGTTTCGCCAAAGCAGATTGTGTCGGTATCCACGGCCTTGATTCCATTTTTGGAGAACGACGACGTTTCCCGCGCTCTTATGGGTTCTAACATGCAACGCCAGGCCGTGCCGCTTTTGCGCACGGATTCCCCCATTGTTGGCACGGGTATGGAATACAAAACCGCCAAGGACAGCGGGGTTTGTATCATTGCCTTGCGCGACGGTATTGTAGACCATGTGTCCGCAAACTCCATCATTATCAAGACGGAGACAGGTGCGAAGGACTATTACAAGGTCGTGAAGTTTACACGCAGTAACCAGGGCACTTGTATAAATCAACGCCCCATAGTGCGTGAAGGCGACGCCGTAAAGGCCGGCGATATCATCGCCGATGGCCCTTCTACCCGGGATGGCGAGCTTGCCCTGGGCCAAAACCCGCTGATAGGCTTTATGGCCTGGGAAGGCTACAATTACGAGGATGCAATACTGCTTAGCGAAAAGCTGGTGGCAGAGGATGTCTACACATCAATCCATATAGAAGAATACGAATCCGAGGCCCGCGACACCAAGCTGGGGCCGGAAGAAATAACCCGCGACATACCCAATGTGGGTGACGACGCGCTGAAAGACCTTGGTACTGACGGTATCATTCGCATTGGCGCAGAGGTGCGCCCAAATGATATTTTGGTGGGCAAGGTGACACCAAAAGGCGAAACCGAGCTAACAGCCGAAGAACGCCTGCTGCGCGCCATCTTTGGCGAAAAGGCCAGAGAGGTGCGCGATACATCCCTACGGGTGCCCCATGGCGAAAGCGGTATTATTGTAGATGTAAAGGTCTTTAGCCGCAAAAATGGAGACGAACTACCGCCGGGTGTAAATCAGGTTGTGCGCGTGTATATAGCGCAAAAGCGCAAGATTTCTGTAGGCGACAAAATGGCGGGCCGCCATGGTAATAAAGGCGTTATCTCCCGCGTGCTGCCTGTTGAGGACATGCCGTTTCTACCAAATGGCAGGCCGCTGGACATCGTGCTAAACCCCCTTGGCGTGCCATCCCGCATGAATATCGGGCAGGTGCTGGAGGTTCACCTAGGTCTGGCCGCAAAGGTGCTGGACTGGAAAGTAGCCACCCCTGTGTTTGACGGCGCAAACGGCGCAGATATCATGGATACGCTGGATTTGGCCGACGACTATATCAATATGCACGAAGAGGATTTTGCCGATAAATGGCAGCGTATCCTTGAGGCCGATATTTTTGAGCAACTACAGTCAAACCGCGACCATATAGACGAATGGAAGGGCGTGCCTATAAACCGCGATGGCAAAATACAGCTGCGTGATGGCCGCTCCGGCGAGTTTTTTGACAATCCTGTAACCGTGGGTTATATGCATTATCTAAAGCTGCACCATCTGGTGGATGATAAGATTCACGCCCGTTCTACAGGCCCATATTCGCTGGTGACACAGCAGCCATTGGGCGGTAAGGCCCAGTTTGGCGGCCAGCGTTTTGGCGAGATGGAAGTTTGGGCACTAGAGGCCTATGGCGCGGCATATACCCTGCAAGAGATACTAACAGTTAAGTCCGACGACATTGTGGGCCGCGTTAAGACCTACGAGGCCATAGTTAAAGGCGAAAACATCCCAGAGCCCGGCGTTCCGGAATCCTTCAAGGTTCTACTTAAAGAGCTGCAAGCCCTGGCTCTTGATGTGCGAGTGCTAAAAGGTCCTGACCAAGAGGTCGAAATTAAAGAAATGATAGAAGATGTGGACGACCTGAATGTGAATATAGAGGGCATTGAGCCTGATCGCGATGACGAATCTTCTTTTGTGAAGAAAGTGAACCGCAGCTTTGTGGACTATCAGGACAGCCCAAGCACGGGCATGACAGGCCTGCTAGAGAAGGTACTGGAGGCCACCGACGAGGAGTTTGAAGAGGTCGATGAAATAGAAGATGATGACGAGGCCGAAGAAGGCAGTCTGGAAGGTGCTTTGGCGGCCTTTGGCATCAATGCTGTAGATGAGCTTGACGAAGATGACGAGATGTACGAAGATGAGGACATTACAGACGACCACGATGCGGAAGGGGATGATGCTTAGGTGAATAGTGCAGCTTTGGCAGAAAAGAGTATGGAAGGTGCTATTGTTTTTGATTCTATAAAGATTGGCCTGGCATCGCCTGAAAAGATACGCGAATGGAGCCGCGGCGAGGTTAAAAAGCCCGAAACCATCAATTATCGTACCCTAAAGCCCGAGCGCGATGGGCTGTTTTGCGAGCGCATTTTTGGGCCGGATAAAGACTGGGAGTGTCATTGCGGCAAATACAAGCGCATACGCTACAAAGGTACGGTTTGTGACCGCTGCGGCGTGGAAGTGACCAAGAAAAAGGTGCGCCGCGAACGCATGGGGCATATAGAGCTGGCCGCGCCGGTTTCCCATATATGGTATTTCCGCGGCATACCCAGCCGCATGGGCCTTATTTTGGCCATGTCGCCACGTTCGCTGGAAAAAGTGCTGTATTTTGCCAGCTATGTGGTGCTAGACCCCATGGAAACAGGCCTCAGCTATAAACAACTGCTTACTGAAAAAGAGTACCGCGATGCCGTAGAGAAGTTTGGCGATGGCACTTTCCGCGTGGGCATGGGCGCAGAATCTGTAAAAGAACTGCTGGATGCCATCGACCTAGAGCGCGAAAGCGCGGAGCTAAAGACCATGCTAAAAACAGCTGTAGGCCAAAAGCGCGTGCGCGTGCTTAAAAAGCTGGAGGTTATCGAGTCTTTCCGTATATCTGGTAATCAACCGGGCTGGATGATTTTGGACGCCGTGCCTGTAATACCGCCGGATTTGCGCCCGATGGTGCAGCTGGATGGCGGCCGCTTTGCGACGAGTGACCTTAACGACCTATACCGCCGCGTTATCAACAGAAACAACCGCCTAAAGCGGCTGCTGGATCTTGGTGCGCCCGAAATTATTGTGCGTAACGAGAAGCGCATGCTGCAAGAGGCTGTGGACGCATTGATAGACAATGGCCGCCGTGGACGCCCTGTTACAGGGCCTGGCAATAGACCGCTAAAGTCCCTTTCTGACCTGCTTAAAGGCAAACAGGGACGTTTCCGCCAAAATCTGCTGGGCAAGCGTGTGGACTATTCCGGCCGTTCTGTTATCGTGGTTGGCCCAAATCTCAAAATTTACCAATGCGGCCTGCCAAAAGAAATGGCTATAGAGCTGTTTAAACCATTTGTAATGAAGCGTCTGGTAGAAATGGGCGAGGCGCACAACATAAAATCCGCAAAGCGCATGGTAGAGCGGCTTGAAGAGCGGGTTTGGGATGTGCTGGAGGATGTTATCAAAGAGCATCCTGTTATCCTTAACCGCGCCCCAACCCTGCATAGACTGGGCATACAGGCCTTCGAGCCTGTGCTTGTAGAGGGCAAGGCTCTCAAAATCCATCCGCTGGTTTGTTCGGCCTTTAATGCCGACTTTGACGGCGACCAAATGCCCGTGCATCTGCCCTTGTCTGTGGAAGCCCAGGCAGAGTGCCGCTTCCTCATGCTGTCCTCCAATAATCTGCTAAAGCCATCCGATGGTGCGCCGATTACTGTGCCTTCCCAGGATATGGTTCTTGGAATTTATTACCTAACCATCGAGAAAAAAGGCGACCTTGGCGAGGGCAAAATCTTTAAAGACGAAGAAGAGGCCATGCTTGCCTACGACAACCACCTTATCAGCCTGCACGCCAAAATAAAGGTGCGCCGTAGGTTTGAGATGGACGGCGAGATGCAAAGCCGCCTTGTGGAAACAACCGTGGGCCGGGTTATTTTTAACGAGGCCATACCCCAAGACATCGGCTTTGTGGACCGCAGCAATCCCGAAAATATCTTTAGATACGAAATAGATTTTTTATGCGATAAAAAGGCTCTGCAAATCATTATCGACCGTTGCATAAACGCCTATGGCTTTACAGACACAGCCGTTGTGCTGGACAAAATGAAGGATTTGGGCTTTAAATACTCCACAAAGGGTGCCCTCACCGTTTCCCTGTCCGATATGGAAATCCCTGCCTTTAAAGGCAAGATTATTGACGAGGCCGAAAAAGAGGTCGAAAATGCCACCCGCATGTTCCGCCGTGGCTTGATGACCAACGAAGAGCGTCACGATAGGGTTGTAAGTATTTGGAACAAAGCCGACAAAACCATTGCCGACCAGCTTTTTGACGGCCTGGGAGAATTTAACAATATCCAGATGATGGCAACATCGGGCGCAAGGGGCTCCAAGGCGCAAATTAAGCAGCTTGCGGGTATGCGCGGGCTAATGACATCCCCAAGCGGCGGCATTATCGAGCTGCCAATTAAATCCAATTTCCGCGAAGGACTTTCTGTTCTAGAATACTTCCTATCCGCCCATGGTGCGCGCAAAACCCTCTCCGACACGGCCCTTAAAACCGCCGACTCCGGCTATCTAACCCGCCGTCTGGTGGATGTCTCCCAAGACATCATCATCCGCGAGGACGATTGTTTGGGCGACAATGCCGATAAACCGGGCATGTGGGTTTCTGCCTTCACAGACAAACCCATTGCAAACAGTGATAGTTACGAGATCATAGAATCCCTGCGCGATAGGATTGTTGGGCGTTGGTCCATCAACGAAATTCGCCATCCCCAAACCGACGAGGTACTTGCATCAGCCGATACCATGATTTCGCCGGATGCCGCCAAGGCTATCGAGGATGCAGGCATCGAAAGCGTGTTTATCCGCACCATCCTTACCTGCCGCTGCAAAATCGGCCTTTGCTCCAAATGCTATGGCGCAAATATGGCCAGCGGCCGCCCTGTTCGCACAGGCGAGGCCGTGGGTATCATCGCCGCCCAATCCATTGGCGAACCGGGCACACAGCTTACCATGCGTAATTTCCAAACAGGCGGCATCGCCTCGGTTGAGGATATCACCCAGGGTCTGCCCCGTGTTGAGGAGCTTTTTGAGGCCAGAAAACCCAAGGGTCTTGCCATTATCGCAGAATTTGGCGGTATAGTCGGTATTAGCGACAACAAAAAGAAGCGCGAGGTTATCATCACAAACCCGCAGTCCGGCGATGTGAAGGAGTATCTAATCCCCTATGGCTCGCGGATTTGCGTTAGCGGCGGCCAAACCGTGGAAGCCGGTGACGAAATTACAGAAGGCAGTATCTACCCACATGATATCCTAAAAATCAAGGGCTTGCGCGGCGTGCAGGACTATATGCTGCAAGAGGTGCAGCGTGTGTACCGCTTCCAGGGCGTGGATATCAACGACAAGCATATCGAAGTGATTGTGCGCCAAATGCTAAAGCGCGTGCGCGTGGAAGAAAATGGTGATTCCCACTTCCTGCCCGGCAGTCTGATAGACTGGCTGGATTTTGAAGAGAAAAATGCCGAGCTAACACGCAAAGGCCTAACCCCTGCCCTCGGAAGCCGCGTGCTTCTGGGCATAACCAAGGCATCGCTGGCCACAGACAGCTTCCTTTCTGCCGCCAGCTTCCAGGAGACCACCAGGGTGCTGACCGAGGCCGCCATTAAGGGCAAGGTTGACCCGCTGATTGGCCTGAAGGAAAATGTCATCATAGGCAAGCTAATCCCCGCCGGCACGGGCATGCATCTATACCGCAACATAGACGTTGTGGGCGAAGGCGAAGGCCCGGCCAGATACGGCGAATATACGGAATACAGCGAGGGCGACAAGCCCGCGGAAACAAGCACCACCGTCCTAACCGAAGAAGAGGCCGCGCCCATAGAAAGCGTGGTTGCGGCAACGGAATATAACGAATAATGCATTGGGGCGGCTCGTTTTTGGGTCGCCCCTGTGTTTTTTGAGGGGTGCTGGTTTATGGATAAGGGACTTGCAAAATAGCGTTGATACTGAAATATTTCTTGATTGCTTCGGGCTTGGCATCCCCATCTGTGCATTTTTCGCAATCCTCGCAATGACGTTCTTGATGTAATACAATCCCCCTATTGAGACGTGGCCTCGAACAACGTCATTGCGAGGGCAATGATAATCCTAAAGGTACTAGCCGCCAAGCCCGAAGCAATCCAGTAATGCAAGTTTCTTAATAGCATGGCTGCCCATCCCTATGAGTAATACCAGCTTGCAATCAACCGTAGGGGCGACCTGCGGTCGCCCATTATCAAAGGAGAAACAAGTGAACTTCGAGAAAATGATAAATAGCGCACTAGCGCAAAAACTAACAAACATGGGCATCACAACCCCCACCCAAATACAGCGCGACGCCATCCCGCTGATTATAGCCAAACGCGACCTAATAGCCCAATCCCCCACAGGCACGGGCAAAACCCTGGCATACCTGTTGCCCATCATCAATCGCATTGACTCCGAAACCCGGGCGGCCCAGGCTATTGTTGTCGCGCCTACATATGAGCTGGCCGCGCAAATTGCCAAGGTGGCCATGGGTTTGATGGACAATGCAGACGATGTGGCCCTACTGATAGGTTCGGCAGGCAAGGCGCGCCAGCTGGACGCGCTAAAGAAAAAGCCCCGCATAATCGTAGGCTCCATTGGCCGCATATTGGACTTTATCGCGGACAAAAAACTTAGCGTCCACCATGTCAAAACCCTGGTGTTTGACGAGGCCGACCGGCTGATTGACGATGAAAATGTCGACAGCATAGAGCGGCTGATAAAGTCAACCCTGCGGGAACGGCAGATCCTGCTATTTTCTGCCAAAATCCCCGTGGCCACCCGCAATTTGGCTATGCCGCTGATGAAAGACCCGGAAATACTGGTTTCCCAGGGCGAAGGCCTGCCCGAGGCCATTAGCCATTTCTACATAATAGCCGACCTGCGGGAGAAATTCGGCGTTTTGCGGCGGCTGGTGCATGCAAAGGAAATGGCGGCTGCCATGGTCTTTGTAAACAGGCCCTTTGCAATTGAAAAAACCGCCGACCGCCTTAACTACCACAAGTTACCAGCCAGCCCCCTTTATGGCGCGGCGGACAAGCTGCGCCGCAAGCAGGCCTTGGACGATTTTCGCGCCGGGCGCAACCGCCTTTTGGTGGCCAGCGACATAGGCTCGCGCGGCCTGGATATTGGCGGCCTGTCCTATGTTATCAATCTGGATTTGCCGGATAGTCCGGCGGGATATCTGCACCGTGCCGGGCGTTGCGGCCGCATGGGAGCATCAGGCGAGGTATATTCCATAATCACCCCCGGCGAGGTCGGCAGACTGGACAAAATCGCGCGACAGCTGGGGATTTTGATTTCGGAGGTGAAGCGATGAACAAAAGCCTTATCGAAAAGCTACTACCCGTAACCGCCGAAGAGGAGCGGGTGCTGGAAAGCGGCGTGATAGACCCCGCTATTTACACCGAAATGGCAGATTTTGTGATAGACGGCCGCAAACTGCTGCCCGCCAGCAAGCTGATTGAGATCCGCCGCCATACGCGGTTTGTGCATTTCCCTAAGCATCGCCATAATTACATAGAGGTTGTGTATATGTGCCAGGGCGCAACTACACATATAGTTAATGACGAGTCCATACAATTGGAGGAAGGCGATCTGCTTTTCCTTAGCCAGCGGGCAGTACATGAGATATTGCCGGCACGTAAAGAGGATATTGCAATAAATTTTATAATACTGCCAGAATTTTTTGAACAGATGTACGCCATGCTGGAGGAGGAAAAAAGCCCGCTTTCGGACTTTATTATAGGCTGCCTGTTTCAGCGGCATAGCAATTACAACTATCTGTATTTCAATGTAGCCGGGGTGCTGCCCATCCAAAATTTGGTAGAGATTTTGGTGTATTATGTGTCGGAGCAAAATGTAGACCAAAACCTGCTGTCTATAAAGCAACGCACAATGTCGCTGCTACTGGTGCAATTGATGCACTTTGCGGACAAAATGCGCACTAGCCAGGACGATGGCAAAAGCGATAGCCTAGCCGTGGCCGTGCTAAAATACATAGACGCAAAGTATAAAGATGCTACCCTAACCGAGTTTGCGGCCATGCAAAATTACGACATGGCCTGGGTTAGCAAGGAGATAAAGCGGCAGATTGGCAAGACTTTTAAGGAGCTGCTGCACGAAAAGCGCATGTCCCTGGCCACATACCTGCTGGTACACACCACAATTTCTATTGCTGAGCTAATGGAAATTATTGGCTACGAAAACTCCAGCTTCTTCCACAAAAAATTCAAAGAACGCTATGGCATGTCGCCTAAAGAATACCGCCAAAACGCAGAAAAGAGGGAAAAAAGATGAGATATTTTTTGGCCATAGACCTTGGCGCATCCTCCGGCCGGCATGTTTTGGGTTGGCTGGCCGATGGCGTGCTACATACAGAAGTAATCCATAATTTTAAAAACGAGATAATTCACATCGACGGCACGATGTGCTGGGATATCGACTATCTTTTTGTGGAAATTGTTAGTGGCATCAAAAAATGCGGTAGCATCGGCAAAATCCCCGAAACCATTGCAATAGACAGCTTTGGCGTGGATTTTGTGCTGCTAGATGCTGATGGCAAGCGCATTGGCTCTGCCGTATCCTACCGCGACGGCCGCACCACCGGCATGGAGCAAATTGCCTTCGAGACCATTACGGAGGCCCAAATGTACCAACGCACGGGCACTATAAGCCATAATTTCAATACCATCTACCAGCTTTTGGCTTTGCAAAGGCAAAGTCCTGGTCTGCTAGACCGCGCCCATAGCCTGCTGATGATTCCCGAATATCTTAACTATATGTTAACAGGCGTTAAGATGTCAGAATATACTAACGCTACCACAACAGGCCTGCTAAATAGCCAAATCAAGGACTGGGATGACGCCATTATAGACGCATTTGGCCTACCCCGACGTATTTTTGGCGATATATACAAGCCGGGCGATGTTGTTGGCGAATTGAGCGCATCTACCAATATAGGTTTTCCCACCAAAGTCGTGCTGAGCACAAGCCACGACACGGCCTCGGCTGTTGTTGCCACGCCATTTGTTAACGAAAAAACGGGTAGCTCGTTGTTTTTAAGCAGCGGCACATGGTCGCTTTTGGGAGCAGAAATAAACGCATCTATATCCACAGAAAATGCCCGTTCCATGGGTTTTTCCAATGAAGGCGGCTATGGTGGAACCATCCGCTTCCTTAAAAATATTATGGGCATGTGGATGCTACAATCAGTTAAACGCGAACTGGACGATAAACATAGTTTCCCAGACCTGGATGCGATGGCACAAACCGCCCAAATTGATAGCATTGTAGACTGCGCCGATGGCAGATTTTTCGCACCGACCTCTATGATGGCAGAAATTGCGGCTGCCTGCGCAGAAAGCGGCCAGCAAGTGCCATGCACTCCGGGCGAATATGCCCGCATAATCTATAAAAGTCTGGCCGTCTGCTACCACAAAGCTATAGCCGAAATGGAGGCACTTTTTGGCAAAGAGTTCACCCATCTGCACATAATAGGCGGCGGCTCCCAGTCCAAATTCCTAAACACATTAACCGCCGAAGCCACGGGCAAGGAGGTTGTTGCAGGGCCTGTCGAAGCTACTGCCATAGGCAATATCGCGGTGCAAATGATAGCTGCCGGGGTATTTAGCGACCTGGCATCAGCTCGAAACTGTATTCGCAGGAGCAGCTCGTAGGGGCGACCTGCGGTCGCCTGCCATTATACAAATTTAACGGACTATTCTCATTTTACACAGCGTTTTCGAGGAAAACCACCTCGAAAACGCTGTGGGCGTTCGCTCAATATAAAAAATCTGCTCAAGCTCACTTGGCAGATTTTTTATATTGAGCTCACTTTACACAAATTCGGTCGTCACTTTTAATGAAAATAGTCCTTTTTTTATGTCCGCCCTTATGCTACAATGTTAAAATAATGGCAAAAGAGGGTGATATTACGGACACTTACAACGATATCCGCTTTACGCAAGCGGCGGCAACATATAGCAAAATCGGCGTGGATGCCCCGCAGGCTGTGGCGGCTCTTTCGCAAATTCCCATATCCATTCACTGCTGGCAAGGCGACGATGTGGCAGGTTTCGAGGGTGCTACCCTCTCCGGCGGCGGCATTGCCGTCACGGGCAATTATCCCGGCCGCGCACGCAATTATCAAGAGCTGATGGACGACTTTGCGCTGGCCCTTTCGTGTATCCCCGGCAAGCACCGGCTTAATTTGCATGCCAGCTATGCCATCACCGATGATGGTACTGACCGCGACAAGCTTGAGCCCAAGCATTTTGCCAAATGGGTAGACTTCGCAAAAGCCCACGGCCTTGCGCTGGACTTTAACCCCACGTATTTCTCCCATCCCAAGGCGAGTGTGGCCACCCTTTCCAGCAGGGATGACAATATCCGCAAATTTTGGGTAGACCATGGCATTGCTTGCCTAAAAATCGCAGAATACTTCGCGACAGAGCTGGGCGGCCAATCCCTGCTAAACATCTGGATTCCCGATGGTGCAAAGGATACGCCTGCCGACAGGCAAACCCCGAGGGAGCTTCTTAAAAACTCGCTGGACACCATCCTTGCTAGTGGTTATGATAAGACCAAGGTGCTGGTAAGCGTGGAATCCAAGGTCTTTGGCATTGGTCTGGAGTCCTTCACCGTGGGCAGCCACGAATTTTATATGAACTACGCCGCCAGCCGGGGCATCCTATGCCTGATAGACAGCGGCCACTTTCACCCCACAGAAAATGTGGCGGACAAAATCTCCGCTATGCTGGCTTTCTTCGACAAAGTGGCTCTGCACGTGACCCGCCCGGTGCGCTGGGATAGCGACCATGTGGTTCTCTTTGACGACGAAATTCGCGCCATAGCTGCCGAAATAATAAAGCACGGCGCAGACCGAGTGCTGCTGGGCTTGGACTTCTTTGATGCCAGCATAAACCGCATAGCCGCCTGGGTGCTGGGTGTGCGCAACACCCAAAAAGCCCTGCTATACGCGCTGTTAACACCCCATGACAAAATGGCCGAATTGCAGCGGGAGGGCAAACAAACCGAGCTGCTAATACTGCAAGAAGAGCTAAAAACACAGCCCTTTGGCGATATCTGGGATCATTTCTGCCATATAAACAATGTACCCACAGAATCAGGCTGGTTCGCGGGCATTAAGAAATACGAAGACGAGGTTTTGGCAAAAAGGGGTTAACTCCTTTTCCCCTGCACATAGCATAAACAGGCGCAATCCTCATGGGTTGCGCCTGTTGTATTTTCGGGCGACCGTAGGTCGCCCCTACGAAGGGTATCGTCATCCTGGCCGTTGGTTTTGGCACGGTTTTTGTGCCAAAGGTCTCTTGCGGAATTAATGTAAAAGATCAAAGGCATTTAACCACGGAAAACACGGAAGGGCACGGAAAAACCTGAACAGAACATTCCATGTTCTGTTTTTCCGTGTATTTCCGTGGTTAATGGTTTTAGGTTTTAATTAATTAAGGGGATTCCGGGGCGAGCCCGGAATGGCGGTTTGTGAGGATTGTTGCTTTGTCTACAGTCTAAAGGGCGGCCATATCGGCCGCCCTTACTATATGATTTGACCTTACTCAATCTATCTAATTACCATCAATCGGCCAAATACGTACTGCTCTATCCCCCGAAAAGCCAAAATGCTCAAGCATTTCTAGCGTAACACCTAGGGCTGCTGCATGATTGTTTGGGTCATCGTCCAGCACATGATATATCGGCAGGGGCATTTCGATTCCCCAGTCATACAATACCGTAAGCACCGCTCGAATTATTTCATGCACAGCTTCTTCGCCTATTGATGAAAAGGAGATGGTTGTCTGCGGCAGAGGTTCGCTAAATGTAAAGCCCGAACCGCCCATTACTGCTTCCAGGTCGCGCATATCATCTAGCAAATAGTTTACCAGGCTAAATTGAAACCAGCCATAATCGTTGAATGTAAATTGGATTTCACCCGCTGCGAATAGGCGTTCAAAATCGTAAAAGTCTTGGTCCGCCGCGATTGGCCGATCAAAATTTCCTACTGCGTAGGGAACAAGCTCGCGCAGTATGTCGAACGTGTCCTCATCACCAAAATGCGACCAAAACGCCAGGGCAAACGAATTTGCAAACATCTCTGATTCCAGAAGCCCAGCGGGTTCTTCGCGTAGTACAAACTCCACGAGATGCGCAATTTCGTGTACAGTATTGTACCAGTTGAAATATACATTAAACCTCTCCTGGGTGTTGTCTCCGCCCAGGATAGACCTTACCATTTCATTGCTTTCCGGCGTGCCTTGGCCATATCTACCGGTAATAATCACGATAATTGCGTCTTCATCGGCAAGCATTGCCTCAATAGCAGCAGCTTGAACGGCATTGCCTATCGCTTCCAAATCACCCTCGGAAATAAACGACTTGCCCTCCAATATGAAAACACCGTCAGGCAGAGAAATTTCATTGTCGCCCACAATTGCCGTTGACTGCCCTGGCAGCAGCACGACAGCTACGCCTTCGATATCGATCAGGATAGCATGTGCATCGTGAATCCACTCTACGGTAGCACCAATGGTCTCTTCAAAAAACGTCCTCACAGGGATATACCCCTGCTCTTCTGGATTGGCCTGCACAACCGCTGCAGGTATAGCCACAATTATGGCTAGGACAAATGCTGCGATAATGGTTTTAATCTTTCTCATTTTATCTCCTTCATGATCTCATTATTCTTTCGGCAAATAATCCGCCAGCGTCTCCGATGGGTATACTGAACGCTCCACATAGCCTGTATGCAGCAGTTCGTGCGACTTGTGGCCACCGGGCTCGCCCAGGAAATCTTTGTAAATTTCCTTCACCACGGGATTTTCGTGGGATTTTCTTAGTTTGGGGTTGTCTTTGTCGATGTTGTAAAGCACCGATGCCCGCAGTTTTGGCACATCCATCTCGTTGCGTAGATACTGTGGCGTATGGGGCTGGCCGCCGCCGCCTACACAGCCACCGGAGCAGGCCATAACCTCTATGAAGTGGTATTCTTTTTCGCCGCGCCTTACGGCATCAATAACCTCTTTGACTTTTTCCGGCGTGGCAACCGAAGCCACTTTAATGGTCTTGCCGGCAATTTCAAAAGAAGCTTCTTTGATTCTCTCGGTTCCCCTAACTTCTTCGAAGTCCAGCTTGGCAAGCTCTTTGCCTTCGAGAACTTCAGAAACCGTACGCAAAGCTGCTTCCATAACGCCGCCGGATGCGCCAAAGATATGGCCCGCACCGGATGCAATGCCAAAGACAGGGTCAAAATCCGCATCTTCCAGGCTTGCAAAATCTATGCCGCTGGCTTTTACCATTCTGGAAAATTCTACGCCGGTTAATGTAACATCGATATCCGGATAGGCGGTGGCATTGTGGTTATCCACCTTTTCGCCTCTGGTTATTTCGAATTTTTTGGCGGTGCAAGGCATTAGGGTGACAACAAAGATGTCTTTAGGGTCTTTGCCAATTTTTTCTGCATAGTATGTTTTCATTAGAGAGCCATAGATGCCTTGTGGGGATTTGCAGCTGGAGTGATTTTTAAGCATATCGGGATAATAGAACTCCAGGAATTTAACCCAGGCTGGGCAGCAGGATGTAAACATAGGGAATGGGCCGCCCTTGTTTAGGCGGTCTATAAATTCTGTGCCCTCTTCCATTACAGTAATATCGGCTGCCGTGTCTATATCAAACACTTTGTCGAAGCCCAGCATGCGGCAGGCCGCAACGACCTTGCCCTGTACATTTGTGCCTATCGGCAAGCCAAACATATCCCCCACATGGGCGCGAATAGCAGGCGCAGGGGCTACAATAACGTATTTATCCGGGTCTGCCAGAGCATCCCATACCTTTTGCGTGTCATCCCTTTCTCTTAGCGCGGCTGTTGGACAAACAGCAACACATTGGCCGCAGTTTATGCAAGAGGTGCTTTCTAAGGGAAGAGCAAAGGGGCTGCCAATATTTGTAAAGAAACCGCGCTTGTTGCGGCCAATAACGGAAACATGCTGTTCCTTGCTGCATATGGCAACACAGCGGTTACACAAGATGCATTTGGTATTGTCTCTTATCAGATGCTTTGTGGAATCATCCATAACATCTTCCTCACCAAATTCGGTGGTATTAAAACGGAACTGGTCCGCTCCAAATTCGAAAGCCAGGGTTTGCAGTTCGCAATTTGTAGAGCGCGGGCAAGAAAGGCAGTCCATATTATGATGAGATAGCAACAGTTCTATGTTTGTTTTTCTGGCTTTGCGCACTCTTTCGGTGTTTATCAGCACCTCCATGCCCTCATAAACAGGGAACATGCAGGCCGCCGCAAGGTTTCTAGCACCCTTAATTTCTACCACACACACACGGCACGCGCCAATTTCGTTATATTCCTTCATGAAACACAGCGTTGGTATACGCACCCCAATCTGCCTTGCGACCTCCATAATGGTCGCGCCCTCGTTTACCTTCACTTCTATGCCATTTATTTTCAATGTGACTGTCTTTGTCATTTCAGCAGTCGCCATAGTCATTACACCTCCAAAATTAGATTATATCAATCGCCTTTTCAGGCTTAACAGGACATTTCTCGTAACATATGCCGCATTTTATGCATATTTCTTGGTCTATAACATGCAGCTCGCGACGCTCGCCGTGTATGCAATCAACCGGGCAGGCCTTGGCGCAAAGCGTGCAGCCTATGCACTTGTCGTTGATAACATAGCGCACCAGGTCTGTACAAACCTTGGCCGGGCAGCGGTGGTTTTGAATATGCTCTATATATTCATCGCGGAAATGCTCCAAGGTGGACAATACAGGGTTTGGCGCGGTTTGGCCAAGGCCGCAAAGGGAGTTTTCTTTGATGAAATGGGACAGCTCTACCATTTCGTCCAAATCTTCCATTTTGCCTTTGCCTTGACTGATTCTTTCCAAAATCTGGTATAGACGTTTTGTGCCTACGCGGCATGGGGTACATTTGCCACAGCTTTCGTCCACAGTAAACTCCAGGAAGAATTTGGCAATATCCACCATGCAATTATCTTCGTCCATAACAATAAGACCGCCAGAACCCATCATAGAGCCCAAGGCAAGCAGATTGTCAAAATCTATAATAGCATCGTATTGAGACTCCGGAATACAGCCGCCAGATGGGCCGCCGGTTTGGGCCGCCTTAAATTTTTTGCCATTTGGTATGCCGCCGCCTACTTCTTCTACAACCTCGCGCAGGGTGATGCCCATTGGCACTTCGATAAGGCCTACATTCTTAACCTTGCCGGCAATAGCAAAAACCTTGGAGCCTTTGGACTTTTCTGTGCCCAAAGAAGCAAACCAAGAAGCACCTTGCAGCAGAATTTGCGGGATATTGGCCAGGGTTTCCACATTGTTGATGATGGTGGGCTTGCCCCAAAGACCTTTAACAGCTGGGTATGGCGGGCGTGGCACAGGCTCGCCGCGGCCGCCTTCTATGGACATAAGCAGGGCTGTTTCTTCGCCGCATACAAATGCGCCTGCGCCCGGCTTGATTTTAACGTCAAAATCAAAGCCCGAATCAAAGATGTTTTTGCCTAGAAGCCCTACTTCTCTGGCTTGTCCAATTGCTATTTCAAGACGCTTTATAGCAACAGGGTATTCCGCACGCACATACAGATAGCCCTCGTCCGCACCAATTGCAAAGGCCGCAATGGCCATAGCTTCCAGCACGGCATGGGGGTCGCCCTCCAAAATAGAGCGATCCATAAACGCACCCGGGTCACCTTCGTCGCCATTACAAACAACATATTTTTTGCCCGCAGGCTGTGCCGCCGCAAAGCTCCACTTTACGCCGGTAGAAAAGCCAGCACCGCCGCGGCCGCGAAGGCCAGAGGCTTTTACAAGATCAATAACTTCCCCAGGCTGCATGGTTTTTAGCACCTTGTAAAGGGCCTGGTAGCCATCATGGGCGATATATTCTTCGATAATTTCTGGGTCTAGTATACCGCAATTGCGCAAAGCTACGCGCAGCTGCTTCTTGAAAAAGCCTGTCTCTTCAAAAGGAATAATCTCGTCGCCAACAAAGGACTCGCTATACACAAATTCGCGCACAACATCGCCTTTCATTACATGCTCTTCAAAAATCTTTTCGGCCTTGGCCATATCCACTTGCTCGTAAAAAATGCTGTCTGGATACAAAATTACAACAGGCCCAACGGCACAAAGGCCAAAACAGCCGGTTTTTACAACCTTTACAACATCGGATTTGCCCTCTTCTTTTGCCCTTCTTTCAAACATTTCTATCAGCTTGCCTGCATCGCCTGCAAGACAGCCCGTAGAGGCACATACCACAATATGGTTCTCGTGGGGATGCGCATCAATATCCTTTTGCACTTGCTCTACCATTTCCTTGGGCAGTTTGTGCAAATCATGCGCCCAAAAACGTAAATCTATATCTACTTTAGAATTATCACGAATTTCATTTAGCTGCTCCAGCGTTTTTATCATCGCCATTGTCGTCAAACCTCCTTAATTATTCAGGCTTTGGATATTGCGCCAAAACCCCGGCAACATCATCGCTATATATCTTGCCATGCACATCTTCGTTTATTGTTAAAACAGGGGCCAGGCCGCAAACACCAATACAGCGGCAGCCATCCAGGGAAAACATCATGTCTTCTGTGCAATCCCCTGGCTTTATGCCCAATTGCCGCGCAAATTGATCCAGCACCGCGCCCGCGCCTTTAACATAGCAGGCCGTGCCCATGCAAATATTAATTTTGTATTTGCCCTTGGGTGTAAGGAAAAACTGAGAATAGAATGTGGATGTGCTATAAACCTGCTCTATGGGCAAATCCAGCCCTTCTGCAATCTTTACCTGCACCTCTGGCGGCAGATAGCCAAAAACCTCTTGTGCCTGTTGCAACACCCCAATAAGCGCGCCGTTCACGTCCTTGTACTTGTCAATAATACCGGAAAGACACTCAAACTGCTCTGTTGTAAAAACAGGAGCTTTTGTAGCCATAAAATCATTCCTTTCATGAATGTAGTTGATGTATTTTAATTCCTACTAAGTAACTATGTTATTTCCTTAACAAAGTCCACAGATAATCCTACCATATTTTTGTGAAAAAATCAACAAAAAAATTCATTCTCCCTTGACCCGAAATCTCCTTTCTGTTATGCTAGTTAAAGATTTTTAACAAAGGAGGACTTTGTGTATGAACAAACCTGTAGTTTTAGTGATAATGGACGGTGTCGCGCTGGGGCCAGAAACCCCCGGAAACGCCGTGGCCAAGGCATATACACCCAATTTGGACTATCTTTTTGAAAATTGCCCATGGACAAAAATAAAAGCCCACGGCACGGCTGTTGGCCTGCCGGATGATAGCGACATGGGCAATTCCGAGGTTGGACACAATGCGCTGGGCTGTGGCCAGGTATACGCACAGGGCGCGAAACTGGTTAATCAGTCCATAGAAGCAGGGCGGTTGTTTCAATCCGAAACATGGAATCGGCTCGTAAAAAATACAAAGGACAACGCCAGCACCCTGCATTTTATCGGCCTTTTGTCCGATGGCAATGTTCATTCTAATATAGATCATTTGCTGGCCATGATAACGCAGGCCAAAGCCGAAGGGCTGGCAAAAGTGCGTGTTCATACCCTTTTGGATGGCCGCGATGTGCCCGCCCAGTCCGCGCTGGATTATATTAACAAACTGGAATCAACCATGGCCGGGCTTAATGACGCAACCTTTGATGCCCGCATAGCCAGCGGCGGCGGCCGCCAGCGCATCACAATGGACAGATATGGCGCGAACTGGCCAATGGTAAAAGAGGGCTGGGATACCCATGTGCATGGCATTGGCCAGCAGTTTAAAACCGCTACAGATGCCATAACCACCACGCGCAATGCCGCGCCACAGACCATAGACCAAGACCTGCCACCTTTCGTAATCGCCGAAAACGGCAAGCCCGTGGGCAAAATTTGCGATGGCGACAGCGTTGTGCTGTTCAATTTCCGTGGCGATAGGGCCATAGAGCTGTCGCAAGCCTTCGACCTGCCCGATTTTGATAAATTCGACAGAGGCGCAAACCCCAAGGTGTTTTATGCCGGAATGTTGCAGTATGACGGGGATTTGAAGCTACCAAAGAACTTCCTGGTTGCACCGCCAAATATTACCAATACCCTATCAGAAACGCTAGTTGCTAACAACATTGCCCAATATGCCGTAAGCGAAACCCAAAAATACGGCCATGTGACATATTTTTGGAATGGCAATAAATCCGAAAAATTCTCGGAAAAGCTGGAGACCTGGCAGGAAATCACATCGGACATTGTGCCCTTCGAGCAACGCCCCTGGATGAAAGCCGCCGAAATTACCGACTGTGTTATAGAAGCCATAAAGTCCAAAAAATATGGTTTTATACGAGCTAATATGCCAAATGGTGACATGGTAGGGCATACCGGCAGTTTTCAGGCTGCAGAAATCTCTGTGGCTGCTGTGGACCTGTGCATAGGCCGCCTGATAGAGGTTGCAAAGGAGCATAATGTAACGCTGGTTGTGGCCGCAGACCATGGCAATGCCGACGAGATGTTCGAAGAGGTAAAAGGCGTGGTGTCCGTAAAAACCGCACATACCCTAAACCCCGCGCCTTTCATTATTTTTGACACAGAGCGCAAGGTTGCTTTTAAAGATGGCAATTTTGGGCTGGCTAATGTAGCCGCGACTGTGGCGGATTTGTTGGGTATTGCTCCTAACGCTGCTTGGGAGGAGTCTATGTTGCAGAAATAAATTATGATGACAATTACAATTTAGCCACGTCACCCCGGGCTTGGCCCGGGGTCTCCTGCGGGATGATGTTGAAAATCAAAACCATATAAACCGCGAATAACGCAAATTAAGATCAGGGAGTGGCCATTTGCGTCGTTAAGGAATTTGCGTTGCTGGATTGCTTCGGGCTTTATGGCTAGTGGCTTTTGTAGTGTCATTGCCCTCGCAATGACGTCACTTGAAAGAACGTCATTGCGAGGGCAATGATAAATGCATAGACGGGGATATAAAGCCCGAAGCAATCTAGTGATGTTTCTATATC
>Ga0131853_10002787_pt1 | contig 31316 bp, 13 predicted proteins | sample TergutLab28metaG_FD_92764 | JGI IMG/M metagenome (GOLD analysis project Ga0131853, IMG submission 92764) | Labiotermes labralis P1 segment gut microbial communities from Petit-Saut dam, French Guiana - Lab288 P1 (version 2) (version 2) | ecosystem: Host-associated > Arthropoda: Insects >... | reverse complement strand
TGTGTGTGTGTGTGTGTGTGTTTGTCCGTGATTTAGGATGGGTGCTTAAATTCTAGGGACGATTTTCGGAAATTCGCTGTTGGATACTTTTACGAAAATTTGTCGGTGGGTTCGTATTTTCAGCAACACTGCCCTCTTTCCATAAATTGGGCTTTTCGTATCGCGGATCGTTAAGCAAAGTTGTAGTAAGATCACTAAGCTGCAAATAAGGCCGTTGGGAAGTCGTGTACTGCACATTACACTACACAGTGCACTAGATACCCATTTTATGGTCTTGCTATAACGATGCAGGCAAATTAACTACGGTGTGGCCACCGATTGTATGCAGCGGCAGTATGCAGCGTCTGCAGTGCCTGCAGACACCTCAGTGAAGTGGGTCGAAAATAGCTTCCAACCACTTCTTGGTGCACTTGAGGGTCACCAGAGTCTGGCGTGATTCTTATCGGGCACGCGGAGTGTAGAACGTTCCGTATTTATAGATCCAAAGAAGCCTCTTCGCTCCAAAAAAATCAGAACTAATTTACCAGTGTAATGCCCGTTAAATTGGGCTGAGGAATTTGACAGTTCCCCATTTCCAACTACGGATTCCATAGATATCACTTCTGTTTGTCCACTCTCATGCCTAATGGCTCGGTGGGGCAAGATGAAATCACGAATACGAAGTCTAAGTAACCTGGTGGGCTATCAGGTTTTAGCCGCGGTGTACATTGTATCTTCACTCTTCTGGGATGTTACGCAGCGTTGATTGGTAATTATTTACCGCCGTTTCGCAACAACCTGTCGGCCCCACGTTCTTTTCTGCCTGATACTCCTTCAACTTGTAAATGTTTGATTGGGCTGCGAATATTAACGACGGTTTATTTTAACATACACGATTGGTATTTTGGACATTCCCCTCATCTCAGGCACCCACGACGTTAAGGAGAATGGATGTCACCGTCCTCAGGTGGAAAGGGAAGAAGCAGAACTAGCTGTGGTAGACCAATTTGCCGTTTTAACCATTCTCAGGACCCTTCTGGGTGCCTGAGGCGAAGAACGGTGTCTAAAACAAAAGACTATTAGCGTATATTAGATTCCTTTGAAGCATCAATCAGAGGGTTTCCGTTTTTGTAGACCTAATCGTTTGTGCCTCCTGCTAGCATAGTTAAGACCTGTAACAGAGTGTACTGCTGCTGGAAGTATGTTGAATATAGTGTCTGCGCCTGAATATAACTGCGTTCATCATACGGTTCCTTTGATTGAATACATCTTACAATTCCGAGTATTTTTATGGCGTCCTTGCATGTAGTTCGAGTATAGTTTATAATATAATTACAGGCCATGTCCGTGCAAAATAAGTCGGTGGGTCGTTCGTCTCGAGGAACAAGTCACGGTCTATATTCGAGAACATTAACAACAGCAAGTACGGTGTTGTGTGTGGAAATCTCTTTATTTTGTATTTGAATTAATATGGGAACAGAAATGCTACTTTGTGATGCACATATATTAGTAGTTCATAAAACACTTACTTTATTGCAGATATGATTCGGTGGGCTGCTGAACGCGATTTTGTACAACAAAAACCATTTACCGATTTTTTCTGTAATGCCAAAAGTATTTGGGTGTAGACCCTACGTTCTAAGTTTTCGAATTTGCTTTTGGCCTGAAATTACTGTTTTCTGAGATACGGCACCGTTTGTTTTGATAAGTGGGTATGAGTATTAAGAGGACTTGCTGTTCGCTCTTCAGGGTAGAACGGTAGAAGTGTTTTCATAAAGGACAGTAATCTTCCTAGAGGCGTTGTAACCTGAAATCTTACTTCGTTGTGGTCCATTTCCGAACACATTTCATATGAACGGCTTATCGCAAAGAACTGTCTGTATGCCGTTAATCCGTATTTGCCTGTTAACAAGAGCGCTCAGCGAGTGTTGTACATGCGCGGTCTAACTGCGCCTACGGCCCGCGCAAGTCGCGCAGAGTACTTCGTGTTGCCCGTCGGCCGGTAGCCAGTAGTTCTCCCTCCAGTTCGGCCTCGCACGCCGCTCTGACAGCGCTCACATGCAAACGGCTGCTTCCCCTCCCCCTTCTCTTTTGGAAACTTTTCGGTTTCAGCGAACAAACCGACGAATTTCGTTGTCACTTGTGCGAGTTTTCAGTACCGTGTTTCGTGTGTCGTACTAAGACTATACTGGTATTTTTATTTTGTGCCAATAACGATGGAGCGTGGTAAATTTATTACGTTCTCAGTCACTGCTGTAATTCTGTGGCAGTATGTCTTAATGTTTACTACTCGTGGAATGTAATGGACGTTTACAGGGTGTGGCGGCTTTTGGGAGACAAAATATGTACTTGTAACTGCTTAATGCAGCAGGTGGAGGTGTTGTTCTGGAGTTCTATCCTTTGCGGCACCCCACTATAACTGTTTAGTGAAGTGTAAAGCTCAATGGATGAGCAAGCGACTGTTAGTAAAGTCACTTCTGCTTCTACTTTTAACACTGCTGATCCTGCTGCTATTCCATCGAGTGACAAACAACAGAAACCACCCACCACTCTTTTGATCGGCCCGAGTCCTTTCTATCGTAACGTGAGTGGACGCCTTAGTCTCAATGATCGCCATCTGCAACATAACCTCAGCCGGACAGCTGGAACTTCTGACTCCAACAGTTGGTCACAAGCCGCTCCGTGGCGTCCCGCCACTAGCAGTAATGGTCCTGTGCAGACCATCCCCAGACGTGTGGCGAACTCCAACCCTACTACCCCCATTAGTACAGCATCTCCATTCCCGTTTTACACCAAACCCGACCCCGTTGTTCTTAGCACCCCATCTCAATTACGTGCCTCTCCGAGCGGTATCGGCCTTGCACCACGACGTCCACATAGTGTGGCGGCCAGTCCTACTACCCCAGGCGCTGGCTTGGCTCCCTATTCTCCGTGGGCGTCAGCCGACAGTGGCGGTCTGCAGACGGGCCCCCGACGACCTCATAGCATTGCTTCCAGTCCCGTATCTTCCAGAGTACCGGGTCCTCTTTCCTCTCGGTCCCGAGATGTATCCATGGCTTTGTCTTCCTACGGTATTCTTCACCAGCCAATCCCGCGCCGACCACACAGCATCACTACTTCTGCCGCGATCACACCACCAGCACCATCTGCACCCACCACGAGGACGGGCAATAGCCCCCAACAGCAGGGACCTCGGAGAGCGTTCATCCCCAGTTCGACATCGGTTCCGATTTTTCCCTCTGCCACGTCCTCCCCAACCGCAAAACCAGTTGGGCCCATACAGCAACCCACCCCTTGTCGTCCACACAGTATGCTGGTTACAGCCACGTCCTCTGCCACCCTCCCGCACACCGCAATAACAGCTTCTTCCTGTGTTCCCGTGATTACTACGGGCAGTTCTCACACATGGTCTTCCTCCAGCGGCCCGCAGCGACGTGTTGCGACAACTTCTGGAACACCAACGTCTGTTGCAATTACACTAAGTCCTTCAGACTCCGGCTACCGGTCTTTACCCCCAGCCACGAGTGACTACCAGATCCTAAACTCCTCGCAAGCTACCCACAGCAACGCTGTCCGGCGCCTGTCCCTCCCATCCACATCGGCACAGGTGGCTCTGGGTCTGCAGACGCCAAGGCCTAGTCCGACGTTCCACGGCCTTCCTTTCCTTCCCCTGAGACCACTAACTTGTGGGTTCTCACCCAACGGCAATCCCATCTTCCTTGGCTGCACACACCTGCATAACCCTAACAGTAAGTCCAACACCCCGGCGACCACTCCCAGCAAGACAGTGGCCTCAACAGCGCAGGTCTTGCAGCAGCTGTTGCTGCAACATCCACGGAACGGGTTCAGATCCTTGGACGAAAAGGTTGACCTGTTCCTCGAGATCCTGGATACTCAGGAGCGCTTCGAGCAGGTGCGCCACCTCAGTAGTTGCAGTAGTTGGATTGTAGTGACGTTGCATAGATCACTGTTGCCAACTGTAAGTATTGTTTGTTGCGTGGCTTGCGGTGCAGAGTGATTTTCGGGTAGGTAGTGGAGGAACGTAAGCTGGTAGCAGTGCCCCAGCAAACAACTCAGTCAGGCGAATGCACCAAGAAATTTTCTTTTTTACATCGTGACTTAATACAAAAACCAATGCAGAAATGCTTTCTTTCAGATTTCGCTTATAGTTCACAGTTAAAAGACCATGCTATATAATTACCGATTACATATCTGTTTTTGGTGAAATTAACACAATACATTGTTTTAGTTCATTCGTCGTTTTGCAGTGATAACTAACTGCATTTGATCATAAATCAGACTTGAAAAGTTATCTGGTTGACTGGCAGTGTTTTGTGTTGTCAGTCATACGGAACGTAGAAACCATTACGCTTATACATGAGAAATTTTGAGTGCAGGGGGGCCGGCAACATTTCCTTGTTTTAGTTTACTATTCAGGGATTTTCGGGGAATATCTGAGGATAACTGGTGGCATAGGATAGCCTGTGTCTTGCGGAGGCTGAAGCATGGTACCTTGCAGTACATTACTTTTCGGCATTCTATGATTTCCAGTTTCCTGTAATTCTGTTCTTCTTTTCCTGTGAGATAAATGGAGCCGGTTTTACATGTTAGAAGGGCCGTGTGAAGATATTCAAGAAATTTGGACGAAGAAGCGAACGTAGTTCGTTTTAATGCATTATGCTTGCATATTTCCGCAGAGACCGAGACAGCAATTCCAGGACACTACGATTCCTGGTTACCACCGTCTCAATACAGCAAACACAAGTGAAATTACATGTATGTGGTGAAGCTGTTATAAATTAGCTGATTTCGAAAAATTTTAGAATGACTTCGGGTGGACGGGATGTGGGCACGTATATATATATGACAGAAATTACCACTACCCGCTGCGTAATGACCCAGAAGAGCGGAGTTCTCATATAGACGACTTATTGAAATTTGTGTTGTAGAAGCGTTCATGCTTTATTTTAATCGACATTCTTGCTTTCGATGGCGAAAACTGAGGAAAAAATCCTAGATCGCTTCCCCACCTCCTGAATGTGAGGCACGAGTGATACCCTGAACTCTGTATTCGGTAACTAAGATATTCCTGTGTGTTTTTCCCAGACTGTTTGAAAGATTTTAGTACCTCCAGACCTTGCAGTGAGTTGTGACATGAATAATTCAGTGTAGTCATGTAAGCCTTCGGAGAAGCGAGACACACATGAGTGCAACTTCATCCTTTCACTCACTAATTGTACCACACCTGCCTCATAGTAAACACACAGATATTAAGAAGATAACCATTTAATGATGTTTAGATAAATAAACGTGTTTGTTTTGATAGTTATTCGAAGCACGTAACTTCAACCCGTGGGCAAAATGCAGAGGTTTTAAATGGTAAAAAATGTGGCACAGACTGTAATCACTGCTGCCTATTTTAAATGTTTAAGTGATTAATATTGTATTTATTCACGCGTATTTGTTGTGGTAGCCCGTACTCTTCGCACAATGTCGCGAAATGTAATATAAATTACAGCAATACACCGTGAATAAATACTTCGCGGATTAGAGGTATTTCACGAATTCTTAGCATCAGAGTTGAGTGCAGGTACATGGTCGTCTACATGCTGAAGGAGATTCTTAGGTACCTTTTAGAGCATGTGGCCGATAATTGAAAGCCGGTCGTGTAGCTTTCTAAACTGAGCGATCCCGGGTCATCGCATCCTGTTGTTAGAACATGCCAAATTAATTTCTCATTGCATGTTGAATTCGTCGTTCGTCTAAAAAAAATGGCAAATGTTTACAGTCTTGTGATGTTAAACTCGTGTGACTAATCGATCTAGACGTCTGTTGTGGGGCAGTTCTTGAATAACACCGCTGTGAAACTGAAACTGGATTTAGCTGGCGTGATATAGGATTGAATGAAAAGCGTTTGTGATGACGGTTACGTGCACAGATTTCATAACGGAATTTCCTGATTGAGTGAGTAGCATCGTTACACGGAACACAGTGCATCAGGCCTATCTACTGCAGAGCAGCCAGCCGGCAACCAGACTTGTTATTAAATTCGCTCTGCAATGTTTATAGTATGAACGGTGACCGCGGCTTTTAAAGCTATTTGCAAGAGTTGCGGTGATGGTTTGGGTATGATTGCAAGTGTTTTTGTATTTACGTGCGTAAATTTAAATTCATTAAATTGTTTTTTCTTTCTTTAAGGTTTTCTGTAGCGTGTGGCGTAGGCCTATGTATTGCGATACTGTTAAGGATGAGAACCATATCCTGGGCGAAGAAGGGGTGATCTTGCTTCTTATTTACATACATCTCTCTTGTACGAAATGTTGCCGCGTGTTTATGTATTTACTTGTTCTAATACACAGTTTTAGTGCTTGAGACACAAATTCTGTGTACCCTCGCTCCGGGCTGTTTGTACAGAATCTCACAGGGACATGCGTAGTGGTTTGAACAAGAAGACTCTGTAGTACACAGCTCCAGGCACAATCAATTTTGTGTATGCTGCAGCTTATATATTCCTGTTGCCTCAGGTATTTCACAGCGTATCTCCATACACTCCACTTATTGCCTCTATATTTTTAAAGTGATATTTCCAGACATAATTTATATGCAAAAACTTTCTTTGAATATTTACTTAGGTAAAAGTTATGACAATGACTTGATCGGAAATGCGCATCTATCTAGACCAGGACTTTTTTTTCGATAAAATAACGGCACGCGATGAAAAGAAAATGAAACTAAACTTGGCTGAATATTTAATGGTTCAATTTTGTGTTTATCCCCTTTCGGTTATACCTGAACACTCCATTATAAGTTGCAGTTTTTTCCTCGGGCGTGATAATGGATTTAAGAGGCATGCATCCAACTTCGTTGGTACTGGCAGGATTTCGTGAAAGGGAAAGGCGTGAGTGATTTGAATTTCATTTACACCCCTTATAGTACGTGTCCCTGTACAGTAAGTATGGTTAAGACGTACGCACTGGCTGCAGCGCTAACTGTAATAAGTTTTGCTTCGGAGGTGCTCGGATCGAAACTTGGCTGTGGTACTGACTGTTCTGACTGACAATTGCCACATGCGTTTCCTCAGTATCTGCAGGTGAATACCGTGATTGTATCTAGGGATAGGGCTATTGGCCACCACCACCCTCCTCCCCACCAGTCCGTTGAAGTCCACCGAACATTATAATCCTCCGGTTATCTTACAGTACGATAAATGACACCATCTTCATGCATTGTTGTTAAAGACCTATGACGTCTATAAAAATTACAGTTTTTTGAGGCGTGACGGTGTATGGTGTGGTAGGAATCGATTGCCGACCTTTCGGAGGAAAGTACTGCCTTATATAATGTATTATATATTATATGGAGGAAGGACGTCCCTCCGAAACACACGAATTCCACAGTGTCACTCCCCTTGAAAAGATAATGTTCTTGGTCAGCACCATGAGAACCTCTGAGCTAGCATACGATTCATCTATATCTAAATATGAATTGATCTTGAATGAATAGCCCAGAACTGAAAGCTGAAGGGCAACGTTACGTCTCACCCATGGTGCAGGCAGAGCTCAAACCTGTGAAACTTGGCGGAAGGTTCTGCTGACATTTGTCGAAACCTCTCTTCTTAAGAAAAAAAACTTTACAAAATTACGAATTCCGATGGGGCGAAATGTTCCGCACCCGTCCAGACCGGCCCTGGGGCCGAACCAGCCTCCTATACAATTGGTATTGGATTCTTCCCGGGAGTAAAATGGCCGGGACGTGGCGTTAACCACCTACCCCATCTAGCGCTAAGGTTGAAGAAAGAGTAGGGCTATACCTCTACTCCCCCTCTGGTCCTTCGTGGCCTGTTCTAGGGTGAAATTCATCTTTTTTCTTAGCCTTCCCTACTTTATTATCTGCTTCAAACTTTTTGGGTCCAAATAGGGGTTCAACACTTTATTTTCAAATAGGTAATCCATGCGAGATTTGAGGTTTTTTACAGCTGTGACTATGAAATATGCTGTGTTATTTTTATTTGACGTCATGTAGTTGGTAGATACAAGAATGTGGGAGGCATGGCCGGGACCTTATATTCACCGCCGTGAGAACCTCAAAATGTAATTCAGTTTGCTCATTTGAGCCATCGTCCAATCCACACCTCGCACCCCCTCAGGAATATAAAGCTCAACCCACCAGCATGTAATCTGTCCTTAACTTCTTCACTTCTAACCTGACATTTGGCTAAAGTCAAGAGGCAAGCTATCCTCATGAGGATTTCTTATGGTTTCCCAAAGGCGAGGGCAAATGGCAGCGTAATCCCCTTTCTCCAGAAGTAAATATCAGCGCACTTCGTGTGGTACTGTGTTAACCACATCTGTCAAAATTCAATTATTTTCTCTCTCGCGCGATGTTCACTGGCTTTCCAGAGCTTCGTGACATCCATCCTGTCTGAACTACGCTGATGCCTGAGAAATAAGTCTTAAGTACCTACTCGGAACGGACCTTCTAAACTGGGTACTATTTTTATCGTGGATTCTCCCAGCTATAAAGTATCTAAGGAGTAATTAAACTCTGCGGTTGTTATAAGCTGAAATGAAATTTATATTTTTTATTAATTTTTAATCGTCAGCAAGACTAGAATGAGATCACAGAAAGATGTCCCGTGCGTGGTGGGTGTAACGTGTTGGATGCTTCCTTCATCTGGTTAGTACTGCGTTTCCCTCTGTCCTGCCAACATTCTTTTAACAGAATGGCTAGAAGCCGGGAAGGCAAATCGGAGTTCTGGAGGTGGTCGGTCTGTGGAACTTCATTCCGTTTCCCCAGAATAGTACATATGCTTCTGTCTTAGTATTGCCACAGCCAATGTCGATATCTAATAAGAAAGATTAATTTGTTATGTAAGATTTGAAGAATTAACAGCGAATCAATGCCCCGAAACTTTCGGGCGACCCACAGCATGGTTCTGGAGGACTCTTTCTCTCTCATCACGAGCGGAATATTGGTGCATAGCTCGAGATTGGAGTAGTTTGTGTGGCAGCGTACGTGGTGTCTATGTAAAAGGTAAAGTTCACCCTAGAACGGTTCATGAAGGCCCAGAGGGGTGGTGAAGGTATAACTACTCTTTCTTTAACCGCGACGCTAGAAGTTGCAGTGTCTAGGTAAAAGGTAAAGTTCACCCTAGAACAGGTCATGAAGGCCCAGAGGAGTAGTGGAGGTATAACTACTCTTTCTTTAAGCAAGAAATACGTCCGTGAAGTATGTAACGATTCAGTTACAGACTCACAGTAAGTATAATGCGAGGGTAAGTACAAATATCAGCCGGATAATGCTGGAAATAATTTCAGTTTATTTTTAGCTTTGTATGGAGCATAACGCTCTGTGTGGGCAGACCGCACATTTTGTTTACAGTTCAGGTAATACTTACAGTAACCACCGTGCCTTGAAGCATTGATATGTTCTCACTACAGGTGACACAGATTTTTAAAACACTATGTTAAGAACAGAATAGTGAAAATATTCCCTGCATTACATCAGTATTGGATGCACACATGTTATCGTCAGCACATTATCAACAAGACAGGCAATGTTCTTATAAACGTAACATTTAGACACGTTCGCGTAACTATTGTTGCCGTGGAAAAGGAATAAGTAGTACATATTCTGAGACTTTGTTTGTAGCCATAGAACCCGTCATGCAGTGCGCATGCACAATATTTTATTCTCATATGCGGCGTGTCTGATTACCATATTCTTCCACATTATTTCATAAACGACAAGATTTTCGAAAAAAAAAAGTTACCAAACATAAAGTTTGTTTTGGGCTCCGTACAAAATTTAATTTGAAACATTTCTCATTCTAAGAAGAATTCACTGAAGTATCTCCATGTAGGCAAGTCTTCATGTAAAGTATCCGTTATTTTTATCAGATTTTTACGGAGCTTGAATTTTCTGGACAGATTTTGGAAAAAGTTCCAGTTGTCAAACTTCATGAAGATCCGCCCGAGTTTTTCATGCGGACGGAGAAAGAGAGGTAGACTGACATTACAAAGCTAATAGTCGCCTTTTGCAATTTTGCGAACACGCCTAAAATTGTCTCCAGATTTCGAAACAATATCGGATTTGATTGAGGAAGTTGTTTTTTTGTGTGTGTGTGTTAACCATGACCTTGTTAGCCTGTGTTATCGGATTAGAAGTATTTATTTGCCGGTGAGCTTGGACGCAAAATGTATTCTTCGTGTTTGTAGTAGTTCTGGTTCGTTTGACTTCTTGCACATCTGAGGCTTAGTAATGCTGGCACTTAACGCCTCGTACCCACTGAAATTGAAAGCGTTGACCATGTCGAAGGACTGAAGTTGGTTGTTGTGTGTCTAGAGTGCCACAGGCGGTCGGGGGCTCCTTTACGGACACGCAAAATGAACCTGTTAAAACACCTCGTTATTTGTATGGTCCATGTTGTGGATCTGAAGAATTTTACCGGGTACATTAGAACAGCAGTTACATCCTTGATCACTACTAAAATGTTGGTCTGTTTGTGTTGTGTGTCGTGGAATCGAAATTTTTAAATGGCATTTTGTTGAATTTAGTTTTTTCATCTGTTTAATAGGACTGTTATACTTCAAATTAGTTGAGTAATATACGCAGTGTCAGCACTAATAATAGTCCATAATTGGCTTCATAATTATTTAACTATTTCATCACAAGAAGTGGTGCATAAACCCTTTGTTGAATACGGTTTTCAGTCATATAGTAATATACGTTACTGATAATGACGACACTGTTCCCGGTGAAAGCTTTACCAGTAAGCTCCTTCGTCAGATGTGAGAAACATTAGACCTGAGTGTAACACCGTAAGTTTCAAACCTTGTTACCATATACAGAACACAGTGTCATGACCAGTAGTGTCTGGCACACTTCTCGCAGAAGTAATAGAATGTAAATTAGATATTACCATGTTCTTGTCTTGTTCGTGAGACATTTGTTTGAGGTTTCAGCTGTGGCTTTTGGCGAGAAGAGGATGTAAATAGTGCAGGCAGGTTGCGGGGTTCGATCATTATGTGGCTTTCTGTGCACAGTAGCTTGTTGTTGGCTGGTGGAGCAGCTATGCTCGGCTCAGCTTTGAATTGCTTAAGTTATTTATGACCTTCTGTGTCTTACGTGTGACATTTGTTGAGGTATAGATGTAGTACTGCTGATTGATGGTGCCACTGGCATAATACTACAAGGTCGCGCAATGTTAATTGATGACATAGCTGCCAAAAATGTGCAAGTTCCAGACGCTTCAGTGAACGTATTGTCGTTATTTTATTATATCAGCTTATGTGCTTTTGGTTTCTTCATGCCCTTTTCGAATCCACAGAAATTTCGAGCACTTTCACGTGTAAAAATTGTCATGAATTCTGTCATTTTAAACGTATCACTTCAGTCACTAATAATTTGGTGACATTTGTGTTTTGTCCACCAAATGAACACCATCCAGGTATTAATGAAGTGAAGTTGACATTTGAGAACGGTTTATCATATATCTGTAACGGTTGTTTCGATCATGAATATTTCAGCTGCCGTCCTCTTTGAATTATTTTCAGTTAGGACCTATTTTTGCCGAGCGTATTGATTGCTTTATACACTTCTATTGTTGTTTTAAATTAGTGATCTATATGTGCTGAAAATATTGGTTGTTCCACACACACACTTCTTATATTTTTATTTTAAAATATTGATATTATTGTCCGACTGTTTTGTCGATTCCACACTTCTATTTTGATTTTAAATTATTGGTTTTTATTTCTTCGATTATTTTGATCGTTTCAGCCATTATTCTGTACTTATTTTAAATTACTGACCTGTATTGTCCGAGTATTTTCGTCGTTTCGCACGCTTCTTCAGTTTTTATTTGAACATAGTGGACTGTATTCGTCTAGCATCTTGATCGTTTCGATACTTCAATGTTGTAACGGTGGGTTTGTCTTTTCACTGTATGAGATACAGCAGGAGCTTAGGAACTGTGTAGTTACGATAAAAGCGAGATGTGACAACTGGTGCGTCTGGGAGTGAACTCGTATTTTTCTCCTTCGGAATTTTATAATTTTCATAATTCATATAAATTTGGTGCATTTTGTTGAGTATCGCCGCGTATTGCCTTTCATTACTCCTTTCCTGCCAACAAGGAGAAAAGCGAACTTGGTGTATTGTGCTGTGTTATGTTGTGTGGTGATATTTTTCGCATCAAATTTTGAAACAGTTGAATATTGTTCACGAAATTTCATAATATTCTTTTTAATTAGTGGTTACCCAACGACGTGCTTACTAATTTTTCACAGTCTGGAATTAATGCACGGAGGATACACGGCTTGTGAGCCCCTCAGTCTGGAGCCCTGTTATTATGTATGGTTGCAGGTTATATTTTCAGTGTGTGTTGGTGTGATGACTGCAGAATATGCAGATGGTGTTATTGCGTCCTCTGCAGATTGTGTAATTCAAACTCTGAGACGCAGGAACAGTCCAAAAGGACTCCATACTTATTGCATGTAGATATGAATTGCTGACTGTATATGAATGACCTCTGACATTAAGTTCGTCATTGGCACGTAACGAATGACATTCGTACCACACGACTAGTCCAGAACAAAAGTGTTTCGAATGTCCGTACATTGTATTCTTTTAGGCCTACCTGGAGGATTGGCTGATGGAAATCAGTCAACACTGTTTTCAGCAGTTGAACTACAGAAGTGTGAGAAAGGCTTAATGTTTGATGTAAGCCTGTCGAATTGATTCCACGTGTATTTTGCCGTTAAGCACGCAGTTACGCTGCTACTGTATTATGTGTCGTTTGTGTAAGCCTTTAGTTCCATGCACGTGGAAGTCACTGCAGAACGATCTACAAGGCGGCCAACCGCTCAGGCTGTTCCATCCTTCAGCCGACTGGAGTAACGCTGTACAGAAAAGTGCGTGTCCTGTGTCCATTCAGTTCGGCAAGACTTGACAATATTTTTCTCACTATACGGGAAGGATATAGTTCAGAGAATGCTTGAAAAGAAAGTTGTCGAATTTTTGGACATGAGTAATGCAGTAAAAGATATGGCAAAATTACATACTAACGCACTTAATGGTCAGTACTTTTTCCCTTTTACTTTCAAGCTGTCATGGATTACGTAGTTGCAGTTCAGAATCATTGTCTGAAACTACGAATCCTCTATATCATTGATATGCATTTGCATTTTATCTTTTATCGCGCGGGTCGTATTGTCAAGAAACTATAGTACCACCACAATAAAGCAAGCTTCTGCGTTTCGGAGTTGTGTAATTCTATAGTTATGTGTACTATAATGTATGAATTGTGAATTGTTAATTGTAATAATTGGTATTTTGAAGACCTCACGTGTCTTCCTGCTGACCCTCGACGCTCAATAGTGGTACGCAACCCACTGTCTGAGAAACACTGAGATTTAATCCATGTACCCTCGGTCTCTCTATGGCCGTCCTGTAGCTCTGAACGTGGTGGTGTGTCCTGTTGAACCAGAACAAAGAGCTCATGTGTGGCCGGCGAACGTTAACAAGACACGCTGTGGATCGTGCGGCGAGCCAATGTACAAGAGAGGCGTCGCTCTACAGAACTTGAACGAAGTATAACTTTCTGCTCAAAGGCCGAAGAAATGGAACAACAAAGTATGCTAAGGCGCCGGAAACGGCTGGTCTGATCCTGCAAGAACCGTTTTTGTTTGCGCTTGTTCTGCCTGGAATGGTGCGTATATTGTTTTAAGAAACTACTTGGATTATTGCAGAAAGTAATCGAGGAAAGACGGTAAGCTTGTGTTTTGGTTTGGTCTTGTGTTGGTTGGGATGTGGAGCAAGTGCCGAAGAATGCAGCCTTTCTTGTAGAGCATTTCTCATGGCTGTGATTGTGTAGGCTGCCCTTCCCTGAAGTTGGAGGCAGTATGGGCTTCCTAAATACCTGTTTTCGCCTACTAAGCTTCACATCATCACATACCAGAAGAAGGCCATCTTTGTGGTAGCTGTGTTCTTAATGTTACTCCGCGAATTCCAAATGCCAGTTACTTTGAATGATTTATTTTGTCCTTAATACACCACAATAATTCCAGGTCTCCATTTGCTTTATTGCGGTTTATCCAAGGGATTGTCATACATGTATTGGTCTCGCAATAACATTTCTTCGGGGCCTGTGTGAAGTTTACTCTCCCATAACATCGCTTCACACACATATATTCCTAAACTTGCCCTTATAATGTGTTAAATGTGATCAAGAATAGTATGTTATTTATCTTTGTAGTGTGTCTTTAAACTGTGCTGTCAACTGTAAAATTATTTAATGCTGGTATTAAACGAATGGATGGGTATGGAATATTGGTGGAGTGGCACTTGACAAGGGAAAAACCGAAGTCCGCGGAGAAAAATCTGTCCCAATGCCACTTAACCTACCACAAATTCCACCTGGATTGGTCTCGGATCGAACCCGGCCATACGCTGTGAGAAGGCGGAGGTCGGCGACTAACCGCTTCATCCATCACACGGCGTCATTATTATTTATGTCACTTTTACACCCTACGTACAAAAGATTTGTTCATTTAAGTTCAGTACTTTTAAATAAAGACAACACGTTTGTTAACCGTCTTCGTCAGTTCGCTCATCGAGATTGGTTGACCGTATTTGTGAAGTCATTTCGTAATGAAAACATGTCATTCTTTCCAGAGCTCTTTTGTTCGGGATGACTTTGAAGTGCTTGTAAATAAAATTAGGTTTGCTGCCACGTATTTGTTATTGTTCTGTCACGACGATTGTTGGGCTTCTGTAGTCGAGTTCTTCGAATGAATGGTTTGGTTATTTGAAGAAACTGAATCAATGTAAGCCTGTAGCGCCACGACACTTGTTGAACCATGTAATTGTCTGTTATAGAAAAAAAAAACTAACACTCGTTATGTATGTTGCGATTGCAATTTGTTAGTAGTTACGAAGAGGAACGTCGGGTGGTGGCTGCAAGTGACATTGGAAGATCCGCGTGAGCTAGTATAGCAGCATACACTTGTGTCGGCGAAGGTCGATAGCGTCCCTGTACACAATAGAACCGCTTAGCACGTTTTGATGTTCTGTCATGCTTCATGACTTCTTGTAAATGTAGCTGTCCTCTCGAACTTCTAAAAGAGGCATACATTTTTGCACTTACACATGTACTGTTTCATCGGCGTGCCCTACACTTTACATTCTACAACTATGTCGAGGACCGCAAGAGTTTCTGTTCAAATTGCAGCTGGCTTTCTCTTAGCAGATACAGTAGTTATAGATATTGAATTGTACGACACTGCACAAATGGACGTCTAAATAGCGTACTTATATATTTATATGACGTTGATTTTAAAAGAAATATGTTCGTAACTTTAAATTCGAAGACGATGTAGGTCTGTATGTGTTGCTAAATGAACCTAATTATAAGTACACCAGTGACACGTAATTTCTGTTAATCTGTGTGTTACAGCATAGTCTGTAATGCCCCTTTTATAGGCACACACATGCTTACATTATATTTTTAGACACGAAGTACTTTTTTTTAATCGATATCGGGTAATCCTCTGAATCTGTCGCCACAAGATACCACAGGATATGTAGAAACTCTCGGGCATCTTAAACCTCCTTGCCTCCGGAATCGGGTAATGTTTATTGCCTTTCCTTATATATATTAGAGTATGTCAGATTGCTGTGTGATTAAAATTCTGACCAAGTTGTTTCGTAGTTCTGCTGCTACATAGTTCTAGAGTTTAATGTTTTTTTTTTAAGTCTTGAAATGTTACAAAATGTTGAGTGGTAGCTGAAAATTAAGTTTCGTTTCCTTAGTGGCCGAGACTGCATGTGCGGGGAGAACTAATTACTGGAGTAACCACTTCACCAGTCGCACTGGGAACCTCGGTCTTCGATTCATTATCATCAAGGACCTCATTTGACTGTTCCAAGCCTGTTTGCCTTACTTTATTATCAAATCACGTTTCTCTCGGATTGTGTGCTTTGCTTGCTTCTGGTGAGTTCACATTTTTCCGCGTGTGAATTTATTAATGAGAACTCCATGGTACTAAGAAAAAAAATTGTGCCTGATTATTTTAATCAGAGCGCACTTGGAACTTCACGTCTGTTATTTTACAACTTAGCTTCCCTTCGACACTTTTAATTTTCCTACTTCATTTTAAATGTTCTAAACATAAAGAGTACGAACTCTTAATTGAGAAAGTGAAATCTTTTATATATTGCGTCGTCATTTTAATACGTGTTTGATACGAAGGACATCAATTGGATTCGTAACGGGGAGGTCTCGTTCGGAACCGTTATACGGATTTTGGAGATATTTCTGATGAAGTACTATATGTGTTTCGTTTATGGCTAATCATTTTTGTCCTCACCGCTTTCTGTGACAACTCCAACCCATTCTTAAACACGATCTTTTTCTACATGTAGCGAAAACGAGGTATAGTACCGCGAACTCAAAAAAGAAATAAAAACAACCTTATATCAATTGTTGCCTCACAATGAATTTCCTGCTTCTCGTTCACGAAGGACAACTGGACAGTGTTATTTAGGGAAATGGCTGCTGTTTATGTCGATTCATGCGAAAAGCACAAACGCTGTTTGTGGGCAGAACTCAGGGCGTTTTAGAAATAACAGGTGGCACCCAGAGTAGGCTATGTGTTGCCGTTTAATGATTGAAACCAAATTGACACCAACGTTGTCACTTTATTTCATGTTGTCAAGAAAATCGTTGTATAGATTTTGTCGTACTTAATATTCTAAATGGTCCGTGCAATAAATATGCAATGTTGTATTATTAGCTGGAAATTGCACTAGGTAACATATAAGATAATAACTCCGAAATGTTTCGGCTTTTGATATCAGCCTTCTTCAGGGAAAACCATTACACAAAAGAATGGTGTTGTAGAGTTCATTGCTGGGAGTATAGTATAAAGCGACATAATTACAGTATCAATATGTGACATAATAATGCAAATTTCCCGTGTAATTTTTATCTACTTTACTTCTTAATATCGTATAATGATATATATTTTATTGTTTTGCTTTCTAATGTACCACTTTCCGCGTGCTATCGACTACTGCTTTAACAACATATACTTTCTTTGCGTAGTGGTACGCCCTGAAGATAGTTAATATCAATAGCGAAACGTGTTGGAGTAATCTTATATATGTTAATTAGTGCAGTTGGTTGGTAACAAATGTAGACTTCGTCATATTCCTTCCTTCTTTTTTTTTTTTTTTTAGTCTTGACCTCTTTCTACCTACTCATTGTAGGTGTAGAGGGTTATTGTACTTGATCACCCTCGCACGGTAGGACTCCTCTGGACGAAGGATCGGCCCTTCGCAGAGACTCCGTCATGGTCAGAGGCCAGCGATTGACCGCCTGGGCCATAGCACGGTTCGTCATAATCGCTCTAAGAAAATATTCTCCTCCGACGGCACTCCTCTGGGACCTTTAAAGGCCCGTCCTCGCATTGGCCCAGAGATATTCGATCCTGTCCACCGTTCCTATTGGTCCGGTGGCGTCTGTATCCTCTCTTCCCCTCCCTTGGATCTGAGTGACCACTTTCCACGCAGCTTTCCTATATGCCCAATCACACTCACCTCAACCCACAAGGAGGTATCGTGTTCCTTGTAAATTCCAGTGTCCGCCGGTAGGAGCTCGCGGCGTCACACCCCACTGTGCCATTATCGAATGTGAACCGACGCGCACTCGCGGCACCTAAGAAACCTGAAATGTTACTGTTGTTCACTGGTTTAGTAAGATTTTGAACGTCTTTGTGGTGTTCTGAAGAAACACAGTTGGATTGTTTAACTATGCGAATCACAGGTTCACTTCTGTCACTGACGTCAGCAGCTGCATGTGCCATTCTTGTATAGGCCTTACTGTCATGAAGAATGCGTATGCTTTTAGGTACACTCGGTGTTGATGTTTTGACCGTTCTGTCTCGTGACGAAAAATAAGCTCTTTCATTTTTCGTCTGTACAGTCTGTTACCCAGAAACTGAGGGTTCTTGACTTTCATGCGTTCCTTGTTGGACGCCTAAGGAAAGAACCCATGTAGGGTTGGTAATGTCTGTCCGCATAATTGTCTCCAGAATCGGGCGATCTATTACGACAAACTGGATATGAATGCCATTACAGGTCGCCAAAATTCTGTGTTTCTTGTTTGATTTTATACAACATCCACGGGGCTGAAGCACGAAACTATGATGCGAGAGAGACGCCAGCGCAAGTACCGTGGTAACCATAGGAAGCAAGAAGCTCCATTTGATATTCAAAATAAACGTGGGGGAATGAGAGGAAGCATGACGGTGAAATAAGGATCCTTAATGCTATGTGACCTTTATACTGAGCACAACGTGTGGCCTTTTGTGTAAGGGTCTCCTGGATGGATTCATATTTCATGTCATAAAATATTTCCCCATAAATTTGCTGTTGCTTCTGTTGCGCTGCGCGCCATTTTCAGCAACGTACTGAAATTATTCTGTAAATTAAACGAGAATGAAAGTCTGTAAGTTGTAATTGCTCACTTCGGTTTACGCTTGTGTCTTCAACATGACAAAAAGAAACGATTTCGTAAGCGATATAAATATGGCACATCGTGAATGAATTATTCATATGAAGGCTCTCCAAAGACAAGAGGTGTTTGGGTTAGATAACGAGTGCGGAGTATATGTGTTAGGTGTGTTGGTTTGAGTTGTAGGCCTGTATAACGATAGCATTGTATGTCTCAGTTGCAATACAGCACAGTGCACTGTGTCTGTTACATTGGGTGTTGCGACACTATCGCGTCATCTTCAGGGTACGTGGTTTCAATCTCTGCATCTGTTTTATGATAAAATGAAACTAATTGCATAAACGTAAACATGAGCCAGTTAATGCATCCATAAACATATAAAACCTTCACCAGCTTATAACATGAAGCATCGTGATATCATGGCTGATTGATTGTTACGGTATGGCCTTATATATCAAGATAATTGATCCCCTGTCTGTCGGGTATCGAACTCCGCTTGTTCGATAATCCAGCCAATAGTGCATTCACTGTGCTGACAGTTTTATTAGTGATAATGCTGAAGAGTTTTTTTGTTAGGGCAAATTAGCCCAGTAGCCTACCATGTTTGGTGATACGAGAATGCATTATCCACGAAATTAGGTGTGCTGCACGATGTCATTTATGGAGCCATCTATGGGGAGCCCTTAAAAGTAACTGTCGCACGCGCACATACCGTAACTTCGAGGCAAATTAAGAGTAACATAGCCAGTGGCGTGTTCTCGGATAGTCGGATAGTAGGGTGAATCAGTGCCCACATTACTGAGTGACACGCACCAATGAAAATTTATTTCTGTATTATTTCCGTCAACGGCCTTACTTTTTTTTGGAACTTAGTTTAATGACGTGTCTTATTAATAGTTCTCACAATTTTGTTTTTATATCAGTTTCGTAAATGTCTGTGGTTCCATGTGTGAAGCAAGTAGCGTAACTCCACGGTCTCATGCTCTCATACATTATTCAGGAAATTTCAGCTGGAATAATAAATCGGTTTCGATAAATTCTGGTATTTATGAACTTAAATTGACAGGAGTAGCGCATTAATTCGCCAGTCCAACCTGTTAACATATATTTTGGCCACCAGAATTTAAAATGTGCTGAATGTCACGCTGCATTATGACACTCTTACTGGACTGTGTGTGTCAGAAGTATGTCGAATATGTGGGGTTGGTCATTGCCCATCCACCCATTGCTCTCCATTTCCAGATGCGAAATTAACCATGTCACGAACGGGTGGGTTTACACTAAATGTGAAAGGATGGTTCGCGATAGTCAGTATAACGTGCTCTCTTCCAGCCCTAATTTGCACTTTGCCAGTCCATGGTTTGAGACGTCGTAGCCAGGTTGTGGGTGGTGTAGTCGGGTTTGATTTCCGGCAGGTCCAAGATTTTCTTGTCGAAAGTGCTGGCAGCTCTTTACCCCAGTGGTAAACTGGCTGCGGCTTGGTGCTGAACATTTCTGCCCAGTGTCGAGGTTAATAATGGGGCTGCCACCATGTCTTCATGATATGTTGATTAATTAAGCACAGCCTTTGCCTCCCTGTCCCGCTCACACACACTAACACTAACACACTGTTACTGTCCGATAATCAGGACTGCCTACATCATCTGCCGTGATGGTGCCGGCAGCAGGATCCTCTGAAATGTCTGTACGCTTCCATCAGGCTAGATGTTGTCACTACCCAGCCGAAAGCAAATTCATGGTCTGCTGTGAAAACCTGACGTCTCAACTCGTTCTTATCTGATATCATGCTGCCTAATCTTTTCTTAAGATAAACCGCCATGTTCTGTGATCTGGATTGAGTTTGGAGTAGTCATGATTCAAGGGGTTGTGCATCCTCTTCAGAGGAAGCTCATACAAAATTTTAATGATCATCTTCACTTTATCGTCTCCGCTAGACATAACGTAGAACACGTCACGAAGCCAGACTGATTTGTTACTCCGTTTCCATACTAGATTTAGGCAATATATTTTCTTCATTTCTGCAGTTACATTTTAACCATCTGAAGCCTGAATTATAACCGAAATTGTGTTTAAAATTTAGTTTATAATTACAAACACCAGTCATATAATGCTGTATGGGAAAGAATGGTAATGGAATCCTTTAAGTGCACTGTGTTCACTAACAATTAAATGGTGGGTTTCTGAAATGCTAAATCAGGTAGACCATATAGTAACTACTGTGCTTTGAATGGTTTAAGGTGTCCTAATGTTCTTACTTTTCCTTTCTCTTATATTGTAATGGGCTATTTGAGTATGCAATTATAAACGTCCATGTGTAGAGTGAGAGCGTAGAATTGAGTAGAATAACTTGTTTTGTTTATGTCGTTCATTTACTGCCGGAACATTTAGAGGCATGAACAACAACTTACCAATTCCGTTTAAGGTTACAGGAAATCCTGGACTGAAAATTAACGTACCGACAACTCTATGTCCTTTCACAAATGTGCGCTTAAAATGTCATTCGCTTTAAGGCATTTCTGTAAATTTCCACGAGCAGGTATATGTGGTAACATACTTTGGTTCTGGGTGTTGTTTGTATTTGGTTACACCAGTTAGCAATGCCCATCTGTGTTACACAGAAGAGCATTGCTGATTTCTTTGTTTTTATGTTTTTACTTAAGTTCATTTATTCCAGAACGTGACGAACATAAAACCTGCCTTACATCCGTTGTTTAATCGTTCCGTTAAGAATATGAAAACTCCGATACTCTTTTCGAGATATATGTATATATTTGTGTTGGCTCACAGAAACATGATTTCTGGATGCACATTGCTAAGTGTCCTTTGGCTATTGTTGCACTCTTACTAGACAGAAATCATCGCTTTGCCTTCGGTTTTGTCTGATGCTTCCCTTTTAGAGAAGCACTTTTGTTTCAGTGCGTTTCGTCTTGGAACATCATGTAAAACTGGTGGAGCTTACTTTGCACACTATTTACGTCCATTTTACTGCTTAGAGATACGAAAAGGATGGGAATAGGCCGCTTGTGTCTCTTATTTCAGTTACTTATATTCACCTGTTGTGGACTGAAATTTTAATCACACTGTAGAATGCTTGTGCCATTCTGTGTTAGACCGTGCAGTGTTAATCTTGGTCTGCTAAGGGAGGAACACATACACGTATTTACGGTTATTTGAGTAAGGCGTGCGCTGGGGCGTATTTAAGTCCGTAAATCCTAAGAAAGAGAGAGCGTGAGGAAAAGACGGGAAGGGCAGTGAGAGGCACTACGTGTATTATTGTTACTGTTGTTATTATTATTAACTTAATCATACTTCTCAGCATCTAGGATATCTACTGGGAAACCTTCACCTATCCCAGATTGTCGGAAGGTTTGGGCTCAGTCAGGGGAAGGAAATTCATCCGGTCCCTAAGGATAAGGGGCGTGTCCTAAGAATTTGCGTACTCTAGATTATTATTATTATTATTATTATTATTAAAGAGGATTCGGAAAAGTGTACTGCTGTGAAGGGCTTAGGTAGCCCCCGCTCGTCCTTCTGTTAAAGGTGGCTGGTTCAAGCTAAAGCACAGGGAAGTAAAGGAGGTAAATTGAAGGGAGTGGGCTGTTGGAAGTATGCAGGAGATTAAATAAGTGAGCATTTGGGCTGGATGTGGTGCGTAGAGGGTAGCATTATGGCGAAATTTTGACCGCGTTGGGAGCGCTGTGCCTTGGTGGAAATTTTGGAATTAATTTGGGGAGGGCTGCTTGAGAAACATGCAGTGCAACGTGGATTTTAGTAACTCTGCATTTGCTGTATGACCGAGGAAAATCACGGAATTCTGTGTCAGATGGCCGATCGCAGGACCTTCCGGATGCATACTGACTTCTAGCCAGTAGTCCGGCAGTCAGAATACCCTGCCGCAGACGCTACGTATGCAGTTGCTTTGTTGTAGAACGTGCAAATTTGTTTTGCCAAGACTTCCGTTTTTCCGTAGGAGAGTAACAAACTGTATAAATAATTAGAAATTTTCATGTATACTTCCATACATAAATAAAAATCTGTTGCACTCGTAATTACAATTTTTTAATTTTCTTATATTTGATTTATTTTATGGTGATATCTTTTTTGTCTTCAGTTTGTTGAGGGTATCTACTTGTTCCAGCGTAGGGAAGTGTTAAGAGACTTCATATATGCTGGACCTCTCTGGATGGCCTCAGAAGTCCTCCGGAACCTGTACGTAGTCGTCCCGCTGATTAAAATTCTGTATGGTGATAGAACCTTTCTTAGGGGGTGGGGGGAAGTGCAGATGATACCTGCTGTATGTCCAATAACTGCTTTGTGTTAACTAATTAATTATATGAATTTTTATTATTTTCGCGTATTCGGTATTTACTGTTATTGCGTTATTTATATTGGCCATGATGGGTGGTTGTCTTGCAGGTAAGGTGTTTCTCACGGATGGGGTCTTTTTGTCCTAATTCTTGAATCTGGTAATTCTGATTGTCGCCTCTTGATGTATTGTGGCTGCTAGACCCCTAATGCGATTTTTATTAATGACTATGTCTGACCTGAACTATATTTCAATATTCATTTCCTACTGCTCACTAAACACACTCCGTCCTGGTTATGAAAACCAGTCAGTTACTGCTGTGTGGTGAAATAATCACCGTCTGTTTTGAGAACCGTTTAAAGCACACAACCTTATACACTGTTTGGACAGAACTTGGCATTTTTTAATATTAAACCTGGTGGTATATATAGTAACCACTGGGCTTGAAGAGGTTAAACCCAAGAGGCTGAAGGCAACTTCGTATCTCAATTTGTGTTATGGTTTCTTGTGAACATGGTAATGGACCTTCTGGTAAAATATAATACAACATTAATGTTCACTACATAGCAGTGTGGCACATTCTGCGGGATTCCGGTTTTAAACCTCACGGCTAGAAATAAAATTTCACCGTTCCTACATGAATCTTCTATAAACAAAATGTTTATCGTCATTGTTTGCGGAATCGATAATCCTTTACCCCTACTAGTGGCCAAATGTAGGGTGGTGGTTAAGGGTGAGGGGGTTGAAGTGGGATGACAGTGGTGTGGCACTGTCGCAGTGTGTGTGTTGGCTTGGCACAATGTCTCCTCCCATCATGTACCACTGATGCTCTGTTTATATGGGATCGGCTCAGGCGCGGTTCGTGTTAATTAGTATCTGGGACCGCATGCTGTACCATGAGAAGGCCCGTAATGGATGGCATCGATCACAGGCCGTGTTCTAACACATTGCCACTGCTCAATGAGCCGTGTGCGCTGACAATTGAAGCACACGCTCAGTTACTAGCGATCCTGCACCGCTCCTGGTTACATGTGATGTGGCGGTGAGTCGTCAGCCTCACGCTTCGACCGCCGTACTTCAAAATATTTACCCTGTAACAGCTGGTTTGGTTGACTGATTCTTTAACTTTGTCGCTTCAGCCACGGAGGTTACCTGATACAGCATCGATTGTGATAGCTAGATGGTCGTGAATGGTGAATGAGTTAGCGTTTCAAAGAAAATGGCCATGATATACTGTCACAGCTTTGACTTGGCTAGGCTGAAGAGAAGTGCGGAAAGATACAGGATAAAGTCTGACCGAGAAGAGAACAAGGACAACCGAGTGGAAGTTTCAGAGATTCGTCGACGCTAGGTGTGGTATGTGAAGCACGTAGGACTCATGTGAGATCTGAGGTACTCATATACGTGGCTGTACAGAGGACTGTGATTCCACGTAGTTCGGTAGACATATATTACATGTATTTTAACCTGAACACAAAGGAAGTACTTTTTTCCGCCTGCCCATCGAACTATGGTCAATTGACACCCGTAAACGTAATTGTGGATTGATATTTTATGGAGTAGTGCGGTCGCAGCCATTGTTTTCGTTCGTACATTTACTGCGACGGAAGAATTTCATCGCGACAGTTTTTGTGTGTCTCCCCGCCCCTCCCATTTCCTCTCATCTGTTTCACATCACTTCCTGTGGTGGACAGTACCTTTACCTTACCTTTGCCCGCATGCCCTGCCTCCATCATGTCAATGTCTGGATGAGCTTTTGTAGTTGAGATTCTCGTCCTGTCTGAATTTTCAGTTGTTCACACGCTCCCGTTAGTCTTTGTACAGGTGGCAACAGTGTCCTGCTTGTTTTCAGTGGATTTCGTCTGCTTTCCATTCTTTGCTTGGATGTATCGGTTTTAAATAACTCTCTAAATGCACAAAGTGATACGGCATTAGGTCTGTCATGTTAATTTTGGGGACAGGTTTGGACTCGTATCTAAAAAAAATAGTACGTATAACTGTGACGATTGTTAACTCTAGAATATCACACAGTGATATCTGTGGACTCCATTGCTTATTGAATGGTTGATGAAGGAGGTTTTGCTTATTGACTGCGCAGTTCCCATGTTGTCCCACGTTTCCCGAATGCGATGTTCACACGGCATTATTTGCCACAGCAAACAGCAGGTTTCGTATACACAGATATCCCCCTCGTATTTGTACCTTCATAAATTAGTCGTTTTCTTCTAAAATCTCTTTATCAGAATCGGAGGACAAATATTCGCCACTTTCTTATTTATAATATTTTCCATTGAAACCGGCCGTTTCATGTCTTCTTGTTGCCTAGTACCTAGTTGAACCATCTTATTCTGCGTCGTCCCAAAAGGCTGTTTTCTTTAATTTTAATTCTGATGCCTATCTCGTTATTCCTATTCTATCCACCCCTTTTACGTGACCAGGCTGTCGTAATCACTTTTCTTGTAACTCTTTTAACTAAGTTTTAATCCCATTCTGTCCTCTAAAAATTTAATTTCTAATTCTGTCTATCCCTTCTTCGTTTCCACACAACAATTCTCAGAAGTGTCATGTCCTTTGTTTGGAGTTTGCTTTTGTTTCTGTTTGTTAGGGTCCATATTGCACCTTTATGTTAATATCGGTTTATAATGTACTTGACGCGTAATTCTTTACAAATTTGTATTTTTTAAGTCCGTGTTTACGTTTTGTTTTCCTGGAGTGTATGCGAAACTGTGTGACACAATACACAAGTGCAGTAAGACTACAAGTAAACAAATTGCGTATAATGTGTATACAAATTGATGGCTGGCCTCACAAAACCAGGTCATTATGAAATATAATTGTTATTGTGCTTGATTAGGCTCAACACCTGAAGACAAGTGAGGAAAGAAAGGTTTAGGTCTGCGTATTAACCTCGGCACTTGAAGGACCTTTAGACCTCGGCCACTTTACCCCCGGACAGCGTTTTCGAGAGCCTGTTGCATAGGAGGCTGTATGGACCCGAGAGCCGGCCTGGCAGATATTCGGAGGAAATAAATCGGTTACCTGTACCGGGAATGGAACTCTGATCCTTCGATTATCCAGCCAGTAGCCTGGTCGCTATATGGACTAAGCGACAATGAAATGAAATGAAATGAAATGCACGTGTCTTGATTTTAAGATTCAGTAAATTCTTGTAATCTGCACAGGAAGGGTCGAAACTGGAGTATTGAGGACTGCACAAACATTTGCTCCGTACAGAACAACACAGAAGTTGATGAAAGGCTGTTTGCAAATCACATAAACACTTTCAGCCTAGTAGGCTGGAAGGACATGATTACAACCATGAAGAAGTTATCATCACTGACGGAAGGACGTCAAGGGTAATTTGTCTTTAATCGCCAATTTTTGTGAATCTTTTCGGTTTCTCAATGAGATGCTGAGGTACCTGCAGATATTACAGTCTGTGTAGCACTGAAGCTTAAAAATTTATCCTCTTCTGGATTACTATGTGCACATTTTGAGTTAACCCAAAACTTGTAAGTTTTGGGTTAACTAAAGTTTGTACCTCTTAATCCATAAAAGAACATGTTTTAATGCACATAACGGAATTTTAAATTAATTAGTCTCTTAGATTAATATTTTAAAAAAGCCTACCTGAGAATTTCCAGTTGAGGCCATAACATGTAGAAGCTATGCAATACATATTGGCGTGATATTTATATTGTACACTTTGTTGGTAATCAGAGTACTAATAATTTTTTTCGAATTTATATTTCCACCCCTGATCACCTTACGGAGTTGCGGTGGTAGTTAATTAAGAAGGGGATTATGTTGTTATATTTTTGTCTGTAATTCGCGAATTCAATGTACGTATTTCATTGTCTATTTCTTACAGTGCACTCCATTACGTGCTAGTCGGTGGGTAAAGTGCGATGTACTCGAATGATGATGTTCTGGATTTTACACCCTGTATTGTATTGTGTTTGTCACTGCGCACTGTGTGACTAAAGTTCATTGAGCTTTAGCATCCATCTCGACCAAAATCGATGACTTTGAAGATGGAGGCAGCATGTTCCTCCGAAACGTCGCGGACACGTTACCCTACAGGGTGTGAACAGTCAGAAGACCGTCATTTAAGTACCGCCCACCTTGAAAATCCGAAAACTTTAACCACTTAATTGCTTACATTGTCTGTGTAGTGTATTGAAATCGCACAACAGGGTTGTTCAAACGGAAGTACCTTTTCTTCGCTCGGGATATGCTTGCTGTATCATAAGTTGCTTACAGATCTGAAGAATAAGTATCTCTCCAATCAGGAAATTTGAATATAATCCTGTAATTAAAGTTCGGTGTGAGTATTTGAATTTCACTCAGAAACTCTGCAGTAATGGACTCTCTTCAGCGTCGCTTTAAAAGCCGTGGCTCTGCCTTGCCTGTCTGCAAGGATATGGAGTAGATGTCATACTTTTGTACGTGCCTTGTTATGTCCCACAGAGGAAAGAGAACGCTGGCAGGAAAGTTGCAGGTTTTTTGTGAGGCGAGTGACATCATATTCTTTTTTATTAGTACTGGTACTAAAGGTAGAAGGTATTATTTTTTAAATTGCTTTACATATTTACTGACAGATTCGTGAATATTTTGTAGTAAGGCAGTATAGCGACCATCAGTGTTGTGTTCTATTCAAAACTGCAATAAGCAATTTTTCCATACTTCTGTTTACTCTTATAACTCCCGTGGCTGGTTCATACTGCCATTTACATGCATGCAAAAAAAAATTGTAGTTGATACAACGAGTCGGTCAGCCTAGGTAGAAAGTCGAGTCTCATCCACCTAGAACCCCTAGTTAAGCTGACGTTTATGACATTCCTTGAGGTTTCCATTATACAGAACATAATTGCAGTTAATTAAGCCAACGAATGTGTCGTTCTGAGCGTTAAAACAAGGGACATCGATTTCATTTCATTTTCAGACAGAAGTGGCTCGGATGATACTCGCTAAATGTTTAATTAAACTATGAAGCTTGGACGGTTCGAAAGAGCGCTGTGTCATTGGATTTGGAGACGTCATCGGTCTGAGCCCATTGAATTCCATTGAAGTTAGCCCATACAAGCCACGTCGACTGAATCCTTTATAGTTTAATTTTCATGAAGATGGCTTGGGGTTTTATTGAAAATTCTGTAACATTACTGCCAAGTTTTCGAACATTTCATTGCCAGGTGCCTGCTTCCAACACAGGGTATTTTTATGGCGGGGTGACGGGGCCAGTCAGCGTCGTTATGGTGCTGGAAATGTTATAAACATCAGGAATACTGTACGGTACAATCTGAATATAAATTGCGTACGTCTCTTGTAAAATTCCCTTCGTGATGTACTTAACAATGCCGTTTCGATTGCAGACGTTATGTAGCTACAGGGAGACTGGGTGATTGTTTAGCTGTCAGTTGAGTAGGACTTTACAACCGAACCATTTGTCCTACTGGGCAGTGCTTGTGGACAGTAAGGCAGACCTTCAGGGAAGGCATTGGTATTCTAAGCAAAGGTTTTTAGTAGATTTTACTGGATTTCTGCACTCAAGTAGTCTTGGGCACTTATCTTCCCTGTATTGCGCAGACTGCTAAGAAGAGATTATATTTGTCGTACTACAGAAGGCATACTGCTTCACCTGAAGATCTAATGAAATTATCGCCTGTTTCAAACTAGGCGAATAACATCCGCCATCTTATTCCACCGACCTAATGTTGCAATAACAGATAGTCACATTTATTTATTTGTTTATTTATTGTTTTGGAGACTGTGGTTATCCCCACAGTTTTTTTTTTATTCTCGGATGTACTCGCATTGTAGCGTCCCTGTCAAGTCTAGGAACATCTCTGGAGATTGTCTTCTGAAATTCATTTTAGTTTTTCATTAGAGTGCTCTTATTAATGTCTTTAAATAAGTTATGAAAAATCAAATTTTTTCAAGGATTTTTGTTTTCACTTTCTCATTTTTGGAAACATCAAACAAACAAGACCAAAAACAGCGGATAGTTCTGTTCCAGCATTGGTTTTGGCCAAAAATCACTTTGCAGATGACGGTTAGTGGGAATGCGCGTGCGGCTCAGTCCAAAGATTTTGTTCCTTTCAACCTATTTACATAACCATAAACGCCCCAAAGATGACGACGGCAGCCAGCTACAAAGCTATACGGTATCATCTTAGAGGACCGTGGTCCTAATCACTACTATTGTGAGAACACTAAGTACCTTATAGCCTGATAAGGTCTCTTTGGAAGAGTATGCTACAGGTGGGACTGGATCGTCTTAAAGCTGGTTCATACACAAGTAACTACAGACAAACTGAGTTTCGAGTAATTCAAGTCTCTTTCATCGCCGAACAGCTGTCTGTCCGTGTGTTGCTGCTCTTTGTCATATTCGCTACGTTCTCGATCAGTATTTTAAATCGCGTACAATTCCTGCAATAAATACCGTGGCCTAGTACAGTAGATCTGTCTGTAAGGCTTTACCTGAGTGCCGGATACTGTTCGTATCCGAAGCCATATGAAAGGCTGTGTTTGTACTTCTATTCTTGTGTTATTTTTTTTTTTACTCTGCTTTGTAAGTATAAGCGTACAGTTTATATTGCCACAAAGAAGCTTTGAAGGATTTTAAACTCATTGCGACTACCAGCGAACATGGAAACTGTTCCCAGCGCAAAGAGATGGATCATTTAATCGTGGCTGTATTCAGTGTAGGAGGAGGTAACAACCACATCAAGGAAGCTGCGCCGCGGCAATGTAGTCTGGGTGTGGACGTTCCACAAGATTGATGGGCTTCATATACAGGCCTATCTAGTGGTTGAGTTTATGGTCAGTTTGAAAGTGGGGTTTCAGAAATTCTGCTATCAGTGTAGCTGCTTGCATGTAGTGTATAAAAATTTGGTAAGCGCAATATATAGCTGTTATATATGCATATTACATAATACAACGAATGTCATATCGTATTTAGTATATTGCTCCCATTATTCCCTCTTTGTATTAACCCGGTTTAAATCTTGTGTGTCCTATCAGACTTTCAAATGTTGGTATCATTGGTATTTATGATAAGGACGTTTTTCTGAACATCGTCGCAGAGTGGCAGGCCTCTGCTTCTTATCTGCGAGCTGCCGGCTTCATGTTGTGACCCGGAGACCCCCTACACTCTCTGGTTTTGTTTTGTCTAATAGGTAGGTTTCACCCTTTTTATAGGCCACACAGGCCCTTACGGTGAGTAGATGTATAGCTCTACTCTTTTCTAGGATCTTCGGCACTAGAAGGGGGTTGGGGGGTCAGCCCCACGCACCGGCCGCCTCTACCCCCGGGAAAGACCCGGTACCCATTGTACAGGAGGCTGGGTGGGCCCCAGGGCCGGTCTGGACGGACGGAAAATCTCGTCCCCACCGGGATTCGATCCCGGACCATCCAGCCCGTAGCCAGTAGCTATAATGACTGAGCTACCCGGCCCACGTTTTGTGAAATGATCGCTTTCAATTCCGAGAATTGTACGATACACAGAAATACACGTCTGCTGTTGGAAGCCTGTGCTTCATTCACAGGGCGCACGCCCGTTTGTATTACTGCACTTTGACTGATAAATAATCATTTAGATGAAAGCCCCTTACCTGATTATGCTTTTAAGCTGGAAAGAATGTACGATGAATGTACCGTACAAGGAGGTCGTTCCAGTTCCGGTGAGCTTGACTTCCACCACCACGCTCAAGCGATGATTATCTCATTACGTATTGAGAACGAAGTTTGGCGTCTGTGTGCTCGACCAGGGGTCGGCAACACACTGTTCGCGGCAGGGTCGGGGCTTCATTTTGTCGGGACCGCCAACGATGTATGAACGTTTGGAGTCATTAATGTATTTATTATAACGTCACAGCAAACTGGATAATAAGAGTTAAATTTACAGCTGTTTTTACATTTTTTTAAACTCTATGGGCTTTTGCAAGTGTTGCGAAGTTTTGGACGTTACAGTGTCTGCCTATCAATCTTGAAGTTTTGGTAATTCCGTTTTTTGCTTTGTCGGGTATCAATCAAATCATGCAGCTGTAGCGGTATAGTATCTACATCGAGAGATTTATATCATGTAAGGTGAAAAGGTACGTAAAGTCTCATGACAATCAGTTTTATGTAATGAGCATTTACAATCGATTTTGATGATGAGGAACACTAACTTGGAACCTCAGTTAAGCGTAATTGTGTCACAGAGAAAGAAAACAATTCATGCTTCTCACTAATGTCACAAAAACCTGATTACACATAATTGTATTCTGCAATACATGTATTCTAGAGTGAATAACAGCAGGATGCCAAAAATAATGCTGAATTATAGACCAAATGGAAAGACGTTTGGAAGAACTTTGAAGAGTCTATTCTACCAGGTCGAATACGTCTATCAAGGCCAAACTTGGGACGTATGATGATGGTTATGGTGTTAAATGTCTTTTGATAATAAATTTGTTTAAATGTTATTTCCTGATGTTCTATATATATATATATATATATATATATATGTGT
>Ga0131853_10002786_pt1 | contig 31323 bp, 27 predicted proteins | sample TergutLab28metaG_FD_92764 | JGI IMG/M metagenome (GOLD analysis project Ga0131853, IMG submission 92764) | Labiotermes labralis P1 segment gut microbial communities from Petit-Saut dam, French Guiana - Lab288 P1 (version 2) (version 2) | ecosystem: Host-associated > Arthropoda: Insects >... | reverse complement strand
TGGAGCAGTGGTTCAACAATGCGGTCTCCACGACCACGAATCTGGGCCTCTTTGAAGGCATCGGCGATGACCTGTTCGCCCCACTCAACAACATTACCCGCGGTGAGCTGGCCGCAGTCTTGGTGCGATTCATGGAACGAGATCAGATCGGCCCCTTTGAGACATCGGACGATGCGGACGACGACCTGTTCAACGATATCGCCGATCACTGGGCGAGAGCGTACATCAACCGTGCGGCGGAAGCGGGGTGGATTGAGGGCGCTGAAGGTTTGGGTGGCCCCTTCCGCCCAGGCGATCCACTGGAGAGAGCGGAGGCGGCGGCCATGATCAACCGGATGTTTGAGCGTTTGATCGAGACGCCCGACTGCCGCCTGTACGACATGGTCACATGGCCGGACAACCAAGACGAGGAACAGTGGTACTTCTTGTACATGTACATGGCCACCAACTCCTATAGATACCGCTGGAGAACCGATAGTGACCGCTACAAGGAACTGGTTCAAATCATCGAACCCCGTGAGTGGTGGAGACTGGAGCGTCCGGACTCCGTACCGGCGGATATCTTTATCCGATCATAGTACGAGACATAGATAAGAAATAGCCAAAGCCCTAGTTATGATGCCATATCATAGCTAGGGCTCTGTGTTTTTGCAGAAAATAAAAGTTTGAATTTCAATCGGGAACAAACTGTATAATCAAAGCGTCTAATAAAACAGAAGTAAAAGACATAAGAAAAGAGGGTAAAAAATGTTGAATTTTAAGAAAATATCCCTACTATTGCTGACGTTGCTGCTCGTCTTGTCCTTTGCCGCCTGTGCAGATACTGAATCAGTGCCGCCACCGACGCCGGAGCCCACGCCAACTCCAATCGAAGAACCCGACTATGAGGAAGACGAGGAGGAGGACAACGGATACGAGCTCCCCGACATTGACTGGGGCGAATACGCTGTCATTGTAGACGGTGTGGGCGTTCCGGGCGCAAGTCTTGAAACAGTGGGGGATTCAATCTTCCCAACCCACGTCTCACTCCTGGCAGTGGCGGAGCGAGGGTTCGGTTTAGACGTTTTCTGGAATGTGCAAACGGACGAAGTTTTCTTTCCGGGATTAAATGGGAACATCCACTTTTTTGGGGGTTCGGCGGACTTTGATGTTGACGGCGAAACGATTACCTTAAATCAAGAATCTCTGCGGATTGGCGATGAAATCTACGTGCCTATCCTATTTTTCCGGGATGTGTTCGGCGCAGGCAGCGCATATTTCTCAGGGGGAATCGTCTCCATTAACACCGAGGGCGGAGATATGGAGTAATACTATTTCTCGGTAAAGGTCTACACCTTTCACCGAGAAGACGCCCGATTGCAGTGTCAAATTGATACCGTAACAACCCCCTCCGCACTGTGCCTTGTGCGGAGGGGGTTGTGCTAGTCAACCTTGAACATGCGTTTGAAGCGTTCTTCCATTTGGCATTTCCCATTCCTTGTAGGTCTCTTCCATATCGGCTCTCCTTTCTTCGAACTTTGGGGACACAGACCCCACCGCGGGCCGATATGAAAAAACGCAGCACAGGTTTCATGTGAACCCATACTGCGAACAGTTCAGCAACTCAAACGGCCATACATGCCTTGTAGAGATAGCACGGATGTGCTATACTGGACATGCGGTGGGGCCTTTGAGGTCATGTATGGGTGGCTGGTACACCTGTAACGATAGAGAGTTGGTACCTCGTCTATCGCCACCGCTTGGTTTTTTCAAAATGAAAAACAGCTTGCATATATAATATCATAAAATTCACTAAATTGCAACAAGAAAATCTCCCGGGGCGGGAGAGTCCGAAAAGGGATGATACACTGTTTGCGCCGTAGGGGCGCACATTGTGCGCCCGTCAACCGCTACCGCAACAAATCATATGCGGTATGTTCCCAACGTCCGGGCGAACACTGTTCGCCCCTACATATCTCCCGATATATCGCGTATCGAGAGATTTTTTTCATATCTTACACCTTACCCCATCAGCAGATACATAACCGCTTTCTGGGCGTGGAGCCGATTTTCCGCCTCGTCGAAAATCTCCTGGGCGTGGGCCTCGAAGACGGATTCTGTGATCTCCTGGCCTTTTTTGGCGGGGAGACAGTGCTGTACCATACAGCCGGGTGCGGTCAGGGCCATGAGTTCGTCGTTGATTTGATATCCTGAAAAGGCGATCTTGCGCTTTTCCACCTCCTCCTCGTGGCCCATGCTGGCCCAGACGTCGGTGATGATGACATCCGCGCCGGCGGCGGCGATTTTGGGATCCGTGGTGAGGGTGAACTTGGCATCCGTGACCGTGGCGGCGAACGCCAGGGCCTCCTCATGGGGGCCGTACCCGTCGGGGCAGGCGATAGAGACGTCCAACCCGCACTTGAGCCCGCCCACGATGAGAGAGTTTGCCATGTTGTTGCCGTCGCCGATATAGCAGAGTTTTAGCCCCGCCAGATGGGTTTTGTACTCCCGGATGGTCATGAGATCCGCCAGCACCTGACAGGGGTGATAACGATCCGTCAGACCGTTGATGACGGGGATATCGGACCAGTGGGCCAGTTCCTCCACGGTCTCGTGGGCGTAGGTGCGGATCATGATTCCGTCGCAGTAGCGGGCCAGGGTGCGGGCGGTATCGGCGATGGGTTCGCCCCGGCCCATCTGGCTTGCCGAACTGGAGAGGAACAGGGCGTGGCCGCCCAACTGGAACATGCCCACCTCAAAAGAGACCCGTGTCCGGGTAGAACTCTTCTCAAAGATCATGGCCAGGGTCTTGCCCTGGGGGAAGGAGTGGGGGATTCCGTTTTTCTGCTCGTATTTGAGTTGATCGGCTATGTTTAGAATCTCTTCGATTTCCTCACGGGAGTAGTCTAACAGTTTGAGTAAATCTTTTTGCATGGTGTAGTATCCTCCTATCGACCTCTTATGGGCCGTCTATTTACCTCTTATAACCGGTTTATTTTTGCAATACAGATTGTAATATTGCAAGCCCCGCGTCGATCTCCTCATAAGCGATGGTCAGGGGGGGCAAGAATCGCAGGGTATCGCTCCCGGCGGTGAGGGCCAAGAGGCCCGCATGGTTCAACTTCTCTGCCAGTTCCCTGTGACCGATCCCCCGGAGGGTGACGCCGATCATCAGCCCGGCGCCCCGGACACCTGCCACGTGGGGACTGTCCATCTCTAAGAGTTTGGCCTGGATATACCGGCCTTTATCCACGACTTCCGCCAATATCTCATCCGTGAGGATATCCAGCACTACAGCGGCGGCGGCGGCGCCGATGGGGTTGCCGCCAAAGGTGGTGGCGTGGGTGCCGGGCGTTAAAGTCCCGCCGCATTTCTCACTGACCAGAAATCCGCCCAGGGGGAGGCCGCCGGCGATCCCTTTGGCAAAGCTGACGGCGTCGGGGGCGATATCATATTGCTGGAAAGCGAATAGGGTACCCGTGCGCCCGATCCCGGTCTGGACTTCGTCGATGAGCAGGAGCAGATCCCGCTCCTTGCAAAACGCTGCAATCTCTTGGACGAACGCCTTCTCTAAGGGCAGCACCCCGCCCTCGCCCTGGATGAGTTCGATTAAGACGGCGCAGGTGTCCTGTTCACAGGCGGCTTTCACGCTGTCCATATCCCCCGCCAATGCGTGGCGAAATCCCGGGGTGAAGGGGAAGAAATGGTTGTGGAACACATCCTGTCCCGTGGCCGCCAGAGTGGTAATCGTCCGGCCGTGGAAGGACTGCATCAGGGTGACCACCGTACCACGATTTTTGCCGTATTTGTCGTGGCTGTATTTGCGGGCCAATTTAATCAGGCCCTCGTTGCTCTCGGCGCCGGAGTTGGCGAAGAAGACCTTATCCATCCCCGTGCGGCTACAGAGGGTCTCTGCCAGATGTGCAGCGGGGGCGGAATAGTAGAGGTTGGAGATATGGCCCAGCTTCATCGCCTGCTCGGTAATGGCCTGTACCCAGGCCTCGTTTCCGTAGCCGATGGAATTGACCCCAATGCCGGAGGCGAAATCGATGTACGCCTTGCCGTCAAAGTCGTAGAGTGTGGCACCTTGCCCGTGGGAGATGGCGATGGGGAACCGGCCATAGGTATCCATGACATATTGATTGTGGGCTTGCATCAAGTCTTGATTGGTCAAGATATTTCCCTCCTTGACTTTTATTATGGCAAGATTATCGTCCCGGCGCCTTCGTCTGTCAGCACTTCCACTAAGATGGAGTGGGGGATGCGACCGTCGAGGATCAGGGCGTCGGACACGCCTTGGCGGACGGATTCAACACAACAGCCCAATTTGGGGATCATGCCGCCGGAGATAATCCCGTCTTTGATGAGACCGGGTATTTGGCTCACATGGACTTCGGGCAAGAGGCTGTCCTCGTCTTTCGGATCCCGGAGCAGGCCCTTTACGTCGGTGAGCAGAATGAGTTTGGCAGCTTTGAGGGCGATGGCCAGCTTACTGGCGGCGGTATCGGCATTGATATTATAGGCGGATGGGCCGTCGATCCCCTGGGCTACGGTAGAGACCACGGGGAGATAGCCGTTTTCCAAAGCGTCGATCACGGGTCGGGGGTCTACGTCGGCGATCTCGCCCACCAGCCCCAGGTCTTGGTCGTCGGGCCGCTCCAACTTTTTCGCCCGGATCATGCCGCCGTCCAGGCCACAGAGGCCCAGAGCCCGGCCTCCTAATCGGCCCAGGGTGTCCACGATATTCTTGTTGACCTTGCCGCAGAGCACCATCTGGACCACGTCCATGGTCTCTTGATCTGTATAGCGCAGACCATCTATAAAGTGGGAGGTTTTGCCCAGCTTGTTTAGCATATCGTTGATCTCCGGACCGCCGCCGTGGACGACCACCAGACGGACACCCACCAGGCTGAGGAGAACGAGATCGCTCATAACGGCCTCGAAGAGTTCCGGTGCGATCATGGCGTTGCCGCCGTATTTTACGACAATGGTCTTGCCGTTGTATTTTTGGATATAGGGCAGGGCCTCGGCTAAAATCGTCGCCCGCTCCAGATGCTTGTCATTCATGATGATGCCCCCCTCTAAGTCCGGTATGCGCCGTTGATCTGCACGTAGTCGTAGGTCAGATCACAGCCCCAGCAGATGCTGGACGCATCCCCCGCCGCCATGTCCACGCGGATCTCGATCTCGTGGGGCGTGAGGACTTGGAGCGCCAGATCCTCGTCGAAGGACAGGCCCCGGCCATGTTCACACACCAGAACCTCCCCCGCCTCGCTGGCAAAAGATACGGAGATGCGCGCCGGGTCAAAATCGACGCCAGAGTATCCGGCGGCGCAGAGGATCCGGCCCCAGTTGGCGTCTTTGCCGAAGATGGCGGCCTTGACGAGAGACGAGGAAATCACACTCTTGGCGATGACCGTGGCGGTCTCCTCGTCGGGGGCGTTTTTCACGGTGCAGGTGATGAGGTGGGTGGCCCCCTCTCCGTCGGCGGCGATCATGCGGGCCAAATAGACACAGAGATCCGTGAGGGCCGCCAAAAAGGCGGTATAATCGGTGTCCTCCGCCCGGATTTCCGGGTTTTTCGCCGCGCCGTTTGCCAGGATGAGTGCGAAATCATTGGTCGAAGAATCCCCGTCTACGGAGATCCGATTAAAACTGTGGTCCACGGCGTGTTTCAGCGCCCGATCCAGGAGTGCGCCGTCAATGGCGGCGTCAGTCGTGAGAAAACAGAGCATGGTACCCATATTGGGGTGGATCATCCCGCTCCCCTTGGTGATCCCGCCGATGTGGACGGTTTTGCCGCCCAGGGACACGGCTACAGCGGCCTCTTTCTGGGTCAGATCCGTGGTCATAATGGCCTTGGCGGCGGCATCGGAGCCTGTGGCGTCAGCAGAGAGCGCTTGGCTGAGAGTTGCAATCCCCGCCTGTACCAGATCCATCTTCGGTGTCATGGACACGCCGATGACCCCGGTGGAGGCCACGGCGACCTGATCCACAGGGATACCCAGGGCCTCCGCAGTGCATGCACACATGGCCAGGGCATTTTCCTCTCCCTGGGGCGCACAGGCGTTGGCATTGCCGCTGTTGACCACAACCGCCGAGAGTGTCCCATCGGCCAGATGTTGTTTCGAAATATGTAGAGGCGCCGCCTTTACCACATTGCGTGTATAGACAGCCGCCGCCACAGCGGGGACAGTCGAAGTGATAATCGCCAGATCATTCTTCGCCTTTTTCAGCCCGCAGTGGAGGCCCCCCGCAGAAAATCCACGTGCGGCGCAGACGCCGCCAGGTATGAGTTGCATAATAAAAATATCTCCTTTATTTTTGCGGTTTAAAGTCCTGCCGTCTCCGGCAGGCCCAGCATAATATTCATGTTCTGGACAGCGGCACCGGAGGCGCCTTTGCCCAGGTTGTCAAATCGGGCGGTGAGCAGGGTGCGATCCCCGTCGCCGAAGACGAGGAGTTCCAGATGATTCGTCCCCACGTGGGCGTTGGCCTCAATGAAACCGGGGGATGCCAGAGATTCTTCCGCAGCAAAGGGCGGGACGGAGATAAAAGGCTCCCCCTGGTAGTGGGCGGCCAAGATATCCCGCAGATCGGGGGAGGTCAGCGCCTCTGTGAGTTGGCTCTTATGGAGCGGGATCGTAAGGGCGATCCCGGCGTAATAATCGTCTACGATGGGGATAAACAGGGGTGGCGCCGCAAGGCCGGACTGGGCAAGAATCTCCGGTATGTGTTTGTGGGCGAAGGCCAGACTGTATATCCTGGGGGCGTTTAGGGCTTCGGGGCGACCCTCTGCCTGATACTGGGCGATCATGGCCTTGCCGCCGCCGGAATAGCCCGTCAGAGAGAGGCAGGATAAGACCGTGTCCGGGGGCAAAACCTGGGCCGCAACCAAGGGCGCAGTGATGGCCAAAAAGCCCGTGGCGTGACAGCCGGGGTTGGATACCCGGGCGGCGGTGCGGATCTCGAATCGTCGATCCCGGGTGAGTTCGGGGAATCCGTAGATCCAGCCCGGTGCCGTCCGGTGGGCAGTGGAGGCGTCGATGACACGGGTCTTTGGATTTTTAATCAGAGCGATGGCCTCTCTCGCCGCCTGATCGGGGAGGCAGAGGAAGACGAGATCGGCGGCGTTGAGATAGTCTCTCCGGGCGACCTCATCTTTGCGCACATGGTGGGGAATGATAATCTGTTCGATATCCGTCCGGCCCGTGAGCCGTTCCTCAATCTGCAGGCCCGTCGTGCCCTCTTGGCCGTCGATAAATACGATTGGTTTCATAGGGAGATTCCTTCCGGCGGGGGAAATAGGTACAATAGAGACAGTATACCAAAGAGTGAATTATTATGCAATCATGGATTCATGCTCTTTTTACATAAATTCGATGAACACAATCTTGATTTCCAGTGGCAACATGCACGAATTTGAATAATATTCATAAAAATGCGAATATTTAAAAGGGTATGTCCTAAAATAGTTGCTTGTACATGTTTCAACTAAATTTAGAACATGGTCTATTTAAGCCATCTGGAATGTGGGGCGAACTTGTGGTATACTATATCCCATGATTGGATTATTAGTGATCGTCTACATTTTATTCGTCAGTTTAGGCATGGTGGAGCCCCTATTGGGAGGCGCTTGGCCCACCATGTACAGCGATATCGGGGCAGATCCCGCCGTGGCCGGGGTGATTTCCATGTTCATCGCCGGGAGCACCATTTTGGCGGGAATTGTGAATGCCCGATTCCTGCGTCGATTTGGTGCAGGCGTAGTCTTTGCGATTAGTGTGGGCTTGATGGGACTCGCGCTCTTTGGATTTTCCATATCCTCCAGCTTTGTGGTGCTCTTGCTCCTGGCCATCCCCCTGGGGTTTGGCGTCGGGCACATGGATGTGGGGGCCAACAGTTTTGTGACGGCCCATTATAAGCCCCAGCACGTCAACTGGCTCCACGGATTTTGGGCATTGGGGGCCTCCATTGGGCCTATGATCATGGCCTTTGGGTTGGTGCAATTCCAGACCTGGCGGGCCGGGTACCGTATGGTTGGCGGTGTGCATTTGATACTATTGGTCGTTGTTCTGGCCCTCTTGCCCCTGTGGCGGCGGGCGTCGGCGGGCGAAACAGAGGCGGCGCAATCGGAGCAGGAGACGCCGGGGTTACTGGAACTGTCCCGCTTAAAGGGCGCCAAGGTCGGTGCGCTGACCCTGTTTTTTGCCGGGGGAATGGAGCTGGCAACCGGGCTCTGGGGGAGCACCTATCTGGTGATGATCCGGGGGGTTGCGCCCTACGTCGCAACGGGCTGGATGGCCATGTTCTATGGCGGCCTCACCCTGGGACGGTTCCTGGGGGGATTCCTCGTTATGCGACTGTCTGACCGGCAGATGGTGCGGCTGGGACAGGGACTCATGCTCCTGGGACTACTGATTATTGCATTGCCCTTTAACGCCCTGCTCTTGCCGGGACTTTTGCTCATGGGGTTCGGGGCGTCTCCCATTTTCCCCAATATCCTGCTGGGGACACCGCGCCGCTTTGGCGTCCGGTACAACTCCGCCATGATCGGGTTCCAGATGGCCTTTGCCTATGCGGGGATCAGCTTTTTGCCGCCCATCTTTGGTCTGGTCGGTACTACTGTGGGGTATGCGTTCTTCCCCCTCTTCCTGGCGGTACTTCTGGGCGGGATGATCGCCACCTCAACTATGCTGTATCGGCGATTCCCGGAGCAATCGAAGTGATGAGATACACGACGAGGAAATGAAAATGAGAGATTACGCATTTGAGACAAAGCGCCGCATTGCGTTCATCCGGGAGACGGTACAATCCGCCGGAGTGAGCGGGATCGTCTTCGGCAACAGCGGCGGGAAAGACTCGGCCCTTGTGGGAATCCTCTGCAAGCTGGCGTGTGATGACACCGTGGGCATTATCCTGCCCTGCGGGACGAGACAGAACTACGAATCGGATACATGGGATGCACAAGCGCTGGCCGACCAGTTTGGCATTGCCCGCCGGATCATAGATATGTCCCATGTGCAATCGGCCATGATGCAAGCTGTCGAGACTGGGGCGGAGTTATCTGACACCGCCCGCTCCAATATCGCGCCCCGCCTGCGGATGACGGCCCTCTACGCCATAGCTGCCAGCGAGGGGCGATTGGTGGCGGGGACAAGCAATCGGAGCGAGATATACGTGGGTTACTCCACCAAATGGGGCGACGCCGCCTGTGATTTCAATCCCATTGCCGACCTCACAGTCACGGAGATATACGAGTTTTTGCGCTATCTGAATGCGCCCGCCGGTATCATCGAAAAAGCCCCCTCCGGGGGGCTGTTCGAGGGCCAGACTGACGAGGCGGAGCTGGGTGTCACCTATTGCAGTATAGACGAGTATCTCTTCACGGGTGCGGCGGACGAAGCGGATCGGGCCATTATTGAGCGGCATCACAGGACCAGCGAACACAAGCGGCAGATGCCCACTGTGTTTGAGGGATAGATAAAAACCGAACCCCTCCGAGACGGATGCCATATCCGTTTCGGAGGGGTTTTGTGCGGCGCAGGGGCGGCAATCTGCCGCCCGCATATTGGACTGTGTATGCTATCTGTGCTTTCGCTTTATCTGCAAGAAAACGACGCTGAGACAGATTGCCAGATAGACCAGCCAAAAGGCGGGGAGTGCAAACAACGGAAATACAAGCATTGGATAGGGGGCGGGGATGCCGGTCAGCAGCATATTGTAGAGCAGCGACGGCGGGATAAAGGCTAATATCCAGATGTTGATTGTCCAGAAAAGCCGCTTTGCTTTCTCTGCATTCTGGGTGGAATTTGCGTGGCCGATCCCAAAGACCACACCCCCTACCGCCATCAGGATGAGACCGGCCACAATCGCCATAGGCGCCTGCTCTTCATACCAGAGCGCACTTGCAATGAGCAAGCCAATGAAATTTAATGCGGTGGCGATTATTACAAATATATTTGCGTTTACGCCGCTTTCGCCCATCTGCGTTTTCGTCTCGATCCCTTTTAGGATGTAATCCGTTGTCACTTCAAAGAAGTCGCTCAATATAATGACCTTGTCTATATCGGGGAGGCTCTGCTCGCTCTCCCATTTGGATACGGATTGGCGGGACACCCCGATTTTGTCGGCAAGTTCCTCTTGGGAAATGCCCTTGGTTTTTCGTAAGTGCTGAATTCGGTCAGCAATATTCATGTATGACACCTCTTTCTGAAAAGTAATGCCATTTTACCTATACTTCCGGTTGCAACGCCACCAATCACGCTTGGTTTTTTGGCACCCTGCGGTTGCAGTGGACGAAAAATCAGGCTAAATCCCCTTTTTCGCCGCACGGAGGCGGAGGCCGTGATCCAAGATTCGCTTGCGGAGCCGCAGGCTCTCCGGGGTGACTTCTAAGAGCTCGTCGTCACCGAGAAATTCGATGCATTGTTCCAGACTAAAAATTCTGGGGGGCGTGAGACGGGGGGCGTCGTCGCTGCCGGAGGCCCGGATATTGGTGAGCTGTTTTTTCTTGCAGACATTGACCGTGACGTCCTCGGATTTATTGGCCTGGCCCACTACCATGCCGCCATAGACGGCGGTGCCGGGGGGGATGAACAAACTGCCCCGGTCCTGAGCGCCAAAGAGGCCGTAGGGCGTGGCGTCCCCCGCCTCGTGGACCACCAGAACCCCTGCAGTCCGGCGGGATATCTCCCCTTTGAACGGGGTGTACTCCACAAAGACGCTGCTCATAATGCCCTCGCCCCTGGTGTCGGACAGGAACTCGCCCCGGTAGCCGAAGAGGCCGCGGCTGGGGGCGAGGAAGATCAGCTTCATCCGGTTGCCCACGGGAACCATTTCTACGATTTCGCCTTTCCGGGAACCCAGTTTCTCCATGACGGATCCCACGGCGGATTCCGGTACGTCCACGACAACTTGTTCCAGCGGCTCATGCCGTTGGCCGTCGATCTCTTTGTACAACACTCTGGGCGGGGAGACTTGGAACTCGTAGCCCTCTCGGCGCATGGTCTCGATGAGGATGGAGAAGTGCATCTCGCCCCGGCCCGCCACCAGGAAGTTGTCGCTGTTGTCCACGGGGGTGACCCGGAGACTCACATCTTTCAGGGTCTCCCGAAACAGGCGATCCCGGATGTTCCGGGTAGTGACGAACTTGCCCTCCCGTCCGGCGAAGGGGCTGTCGTTGACGGAGAAGGTCATCTCCATGGTGGGTTCGGAGATTTTCACGAAGGGGAGCGGTGATGCATCCCCCGCACCACAGATGGTGTCCCCGATAGACACGTCTCCGATGCCGGACAGGGCCACAATGCTCCCGGCCTCTGCCACGGCGATGTCTTTGCGGCCCATGCCGTCGTATTCGTATAGATTCACGGCCTTGGCTGATCGGACAGGCCGTTCGCCGTGGTAGTCGCAGACGGTGATCTCCTGGTTCTGGCGGAGCGTGCCCCGCTCGATCTTCCCAATGGCGATCCGGCCCACGTATTCGTTGTAGTCAATGGAACTGACCAGCATCTGGAGGGGGGCGTCCACGTCTTGGGCCGGTGCCGGGATGTAAGTCATAATGGTCTCAAAGAGGGGGGCGAGGTCTGTGCCTTCGACTTCCGGGCTCATGGAGCAGACGCCCTGGCGGGCGCTGCAAAAGAGCATAGGGGAATCCAACTGATCGTCTGTGGCGTTTAAGTCCAGCAGGAGTTCCAGCACCTCGTCGATGACCTCGTAGATCCGCTGATCCGGCCGGTCGATCTTATTGACCACCACAATGACCCGGTGGCCCATCTCTAAGGCACGGGATAAGACGAACCGGGTCTGGGGCATGGGGCCCTCGGCGGCGTCCACCACCAGGAGGACACCGTCCACCATTTTCAAAATCCGCTCCACCTCGCCGCCGAAGTCGGCGTGGCCGGGGGTGTCCACGATATTGATCTTACAGTCGCCGTACTGGATGGCGGCATTTTTCGCCAAGATGGTAATGCCACGCTCCCGCTCTAAGTCATTGGAGTCCATGACCCGTTCATTGACGGTCTGGTTCTCTCGAAACACGCCCCCTTGGCGGAGCATGGCGTCAACCAGAGTGGTCTTCCCGTGGTCTACGTGGGCGATGATGGCAATATTGCGCAGGGTATTCAATGTGTATACGTCCTTTCCGGTTTGGGTCAGATTAGTATATCACGATTTATCTTGATCATCAAATGGGTGCGGTGTCGGGCGGTGGAAGTTTGGCGAAACCTGTGGTATACTGATGAAAAATTTTGCCTCTCTTTTTTGTGCACAAAAAGAGAGGATACGTATTTTAGAGTGAATTATAATCGCGTTAGGAGTTGATCAGAATGGATTGGATTGAGCGTCTAAATCAGGCAATTGCTTATATGGAAGCGCACATGACAGAGGAAATTGACTATATGCAGGTGGCAAAAATCGCCCATTGTTCCTCTTATCACTTCCAGCGGATGTTTGCCTATATCGCCGACGTGTCGCTGTCCGAATACATCCGGCGCAGAAAAATGTCACTTGCGGCGGTTGACTTGCAAAGTGGGGATAAAAAAATCATTGATGTAGCCCTGAAATACGGCTATTCGTCTCCAACGGCGTTTAACCGCACCTTTCAAGGCATACACGGCATTGCACCTTCACGGGCGAAAGAGAACGGCGTGTTACTAAAATCCTATCCTACAATCAGCTTCAAATTGATTGCAAAGGGAGTAGAAGAAATGGAATTTAGAATTGAGAAGAAAGACACGATCCGCGTCTTGGGCGTATCAACGCCTCTTAGCAGCGATGTAGAAAAAGCATACGAAGAGGCTGAAACATTGTGGCTCAAGGTGCTATTTGAAATGGATGCCAACGGGGATGTGATCGGGCAGGGTAATTTGTGTAGCGAGCTAAACGCAGCTTGTAATTCTGAGTATAATGGCTTTTTTGGGATCGAAATAGAGAAGGAGAACGGGGACGGCGGTGAATATATAATAGCTGTCGCAAGTTCTGCGCCGGAAAGCGGCAGCCTCAAGGAATATATCATTCCGGCACACACATGGGCAGTCTTTCCGGGGAAAAACTTTTTTGCAGAAGAATATGCAGATGCAGAATCAGCTACAAAGCTTGAAGAGCGCATTTATTCGGAATGGCTACCTACTTCCGGCTACGAAATCGCAGATCGTTTAGACCTGCATTTCAATTTTGCTACGAACGATTTAGAAAACGTTCCTTTTGAGCAGTGGATTCCGGTTAAGAAAATTGACAGTGCAACAGTATAACCATATGACCATTTTTGAACAAGACACACTGTTGTCGTGTTTCACGTGCTATAGTAAGATGAAAAATAACAATGTTAGGAGAGGTGAACATGAAAATAAGCCCATACCTATGGTTTAATGGAAACTGCGCAGAAGCCGTCGCACTTTATGAAAAGGCGTTCCATGTAAAAGCGGAGGTAATGCCGAATGAGGAGGCAGAAAACCTTGTCGGCCACGCGCAATTCAAACTAGGAAACGATTTTGTCATGCTCTGCGATGTACCCGCAGACGCCCCCGCTACGTTTGGCAACAATATGCAGATTACAATCAATTTTGACGCGCCTGATGCAGATGCAATGAAAGCGGCCTTTCATGCGCTAAAAGAAGACGGCGAGGTACTCATAGCGCTTGAAGAAAATGATTGGAGCAAATGCTTTGGCCTTGTGGTTGACAAATTCGGTGTGATGTGGAGTATCTGTCAAAACTAAAGCGCCAGGATATATAATAAGTGCATATAGACCATAGGTGCGCCGCAGGGAGTAAGAGGATATTTTCCTCCGCCCCTGCGGTGTTGTATTGTACAGGATACACAACTTCTAGCTATAAAATTGGTGATTATGGAGAAATGTGAAAAGTTTCACCAAACCCTTTGACATTTTATCCTGGGGTCAATAGAATGAGCTTAATAATATACCGGCCAGGAAAAGTAAAAATATTGTCATATGAAAGGGGAGTTACTATGAGCAAAGTCGTTTTAATTGGCGCAAACCACGCCGGCATCGCATTTACCAACACGGTATTGGGCAACAGCAAGGACACGGAAGTTGTGATTTTCGAGCGCAATCCCCGGGTCAGCTATCTGGGTTGCGGTACCGCCCTCTGGGTGGGACAGCAGATTGAGAACAATCCGGACAATCTCTTTTACACCTCCTTAGAGGCCCTGGAAGAGAAGGGGGCTCGCGTCTATGTGGAGACCGAGGTCAAACACGTGGACTTCGCCGCCAAAACAGTCACCGCTGTGGGCAAAGACGGTGCAGAGATGAAAGAGAGTTATGACAAGCTGGTTCTGGCCACAGGCTCCCGTCCTGTCGAGCCGGGGATTCCCGGCATGGGGCTGGAGAATGTCCACTACTTAAAGACATTCCGTGAAGGAGAGATTGTCAACGCCCTGATGGACGATCCCGGCGTGAAGCGTGTGGCCATTGTAGGCGCTGGATACATCGGTGTGGAGGCCGCCGAGGCCGTCCGCCGCCGGGGCCGTGAGACCATGCTCTTTGATGTGGAGATGCGCTGTCTGACGGGGTACTATGATCCCTGGTTCACCGAGGGCATGGACAAGGTGTTGCGGGATAACGGCATCGAACTCCACTATGGCGAGACCGTCAAGGCGATCAACGGCGACGGGAAAGTGCAGTCTGTCGTCACCGACAAGGGCGAGTACCCTTGTGATCTAGTGATTATGGCCATCGGTTTCACCGCCAACAGTTGTTTGGGCGAGGGCGTTTTGGAATTGGCGCCTAACGGGGCCTATCAGGTGAATCTCAAACAGGAGACCAGTCTGCCCGGCGTCTACGCCGTGGGGGACTGTGCCACGGTGTTCTCCAACGCCCTGCAAGATCGAGCCTATATCGCCCTTGCCACCAATGCGGTGCGTTCCGGTGTGGTGGCGGCCCTCAACGTCATCGGGGTGCCGCTGGAATCCGGCGGGGTCCAGGGGTCCAACGGGATATCGATTTTTGGCTACAACATGGTCTCCACGGGCCTGAATCTGGTAGAGGCAAAAAAGGCCGGATTCGACCCGCTCTTCACGGATTTTGAGGATTTGCAAAAACCCGGTTTCGTCGTGGGGGCCAATGCGCCGGTGAAAATCCGTATCGTCTATGACAAGGCGACCCGCCGGGTGCTGGGCGCACAATTGGCGTCTACCTATGACATCTCCATGGGGATCCACATGTTCTCCCTGGCGGTGGCCAAGCAGGTGACCATTGACGAACTGAAGCTCTTGGACATCTTCTTCCTGCCCCATTTCAATCAGCCGTATAACTACATTACCATGGCGGCATTGTCAGCTGAGTAAATGCTGTTGCAGTAAAAAGCCCAGCAGAGATTGACGTTCAATCTCTGCTGGGTTTTTCTGTTTGCGTCCTCCCTCCGGCACTTCGCCCTCCAGAGGGCCTTCTCTTGCCGCAGGACGGCAATTCACCTTGTGCCACCTCCCTCAAATTGAGGGAGGCTTTTTGCCCTTGACCTCTGGCCCCTTCGTTTTCGAGGGGGCTGTCAGGCGTAGCCTGACTGGGGGAGGTTTACGCAGTTGGTTACGCACACATGCTGCGGGGCAAGGGCAATTCTCAGTCAACTTCGCTGACAGCTCCTTTGGAAAGTACATGAGCGCACAAGATGAAGTCAAAGAATTATCCGCCGTGGGGCGGGCGAACGCTGTTCGCCCCTACAAGGGTAGTTTTTCGTAGAGGCGCACAATGTGCGCCCGTGTTGTACAGTTTAGAATGACGCCCTCGATACGCCGTTTCGCAGAAACACAGCGCACCGAGGGCGTTGCGCCCTACAGCGATCAGGTCTATCACATGCCGATTACAATGCAGTCTTCCAGAGCCCGTGCAGATTGCAGTACGCATACACGGCCACGGGCCTGTCGTCCGTAAAGCAGAATGATGTCACCGGTGCTGTGCCGACGTTCAGGCACTTCCGCTGGCCACCGTTTGCCGTCTCTACGTAGACGAAGGTGATATGGTGCGCCTCCTCCATGGGATGGGGTGCGCTGCCGATTTGTACATGAATCGTATCGTCGGAGACTGTCACGGCGGGCAGATGTTTTTCTACGCTGGCCTCAATGGTGTTGGGGAGTAGTTCTTTCATGTTTTCGCCGCAGCATACAAGCGGAGGGCCTTTGCTCTCGATGAGGCCTAGCATATTGCCGCAATGGGTACAGATGAAAAATTTATGTGTGCCGCACATAGTAGAAACCGCCTTTCTTTTGTAATAATGCACATATTTATTGGAAATAGCATAGCGTATTTTTCGAATTTTGTCAAGTTTTGCCTGTGCATACATCTTTTTTGTAATTGGCAGGGATTTCATCGGCACAAGAACTTTTTTCGAGAAAAGCCTTTCCAATAGAGCGAAAATAGGGTAAAATGGTGGGAATGATATGGAAAGCAGATGGGGTGGTTTGATATGGAAAAGGAATGTAACGCAGGGCCTGCGTACAAGCGGGTTCTCTTGAAACTTAGCGGCGAGGCTCTGGCGGGAGATCAGCAATTCGGTTTGGACTTCGGCGTCATGCGTGACGTATCAGAAGTGATCAAGGAGTGTGTGGCCTTAGGCGTTGAGGTAGGGATCGTCGTCGGCGGCGGGAACTTCTGGCGGGGCGTGAAAGACGGCGCCGGCAAGATCGAGCGGAGCCGGGCGGATCACATGGGAATGCTGGCAACCGTTATGAACAGCTTGGCCATGGCCGATGTATTAGAACAGACGGGAGTCGAAGTTCGTGTCCAGACGGCTCTGGAGATCCGGGCCATCGCCGAGCCATATATCCGGCTCAAGGCGGATAAACATCTGCGGCGGGGCCGTGTGGTGCTCTTCGCCTGCGGTACGGGGAACCCCTATTTCTCCACGGATACGGCAGCGGTACTCCGGGCCGCCGAGATCGGGGCCGAGGCCATCTTGTTGGCCAAAAATATCGACGGCGTATACAACGCAGACCCCAACATTGACCCCGACGCCGTGAAATACGACTCCATCTCCTATGACGATGTCTTGGCACAGCACCTGCAAGTCATGGATTCCACGGCCACCAGCTTGTCTATGGACAACAATATCCCGGTGATTTTATTTGCCTTAAAAGACCCCAAAAATATCTTGCGCGTGATCTGCGGCGAGCAGATTGGTACGATTGTAAAGAATTGAAAGGAAAGGGTACAATTATGAGCAGTGAATACCGCGTCTACGAGAGCAAAATGGAGAAGTCCGTCACGTTTTTGGAGAGCCAGTTTGCCTCTGTGCGGGCGGGCAGAGCCAATGCCGCCGTGTTGGATCAGGTGATGATCTCCTACTACGGTACCAGCACCCCCATCCAGCAGGTGGCCTCCATCTCTTCCCCCGATCCCCGGACCCTAGTGATCCAGCCCTGGGATGCCGGTGTGTTACAGGATGTTGAAAAGGCCATCCAGACCTCGGATCTCGGGATCAATCCCCAGAACGATGGCAAGGTCATCCGCCTGGCATTTCCCCAGTTGACCGAGGAGCGCAGAAAAGAGTTGGTCAAACAGGTGAAAAAATACGGCGAGGACTGTAAAGTTGCCATCCGCAACATCCGCAGAGACGCTATGGAGTTTTTTAAGAAACAACAGAAGACCTCGGAGATCACGGAAGACGACTACAAGAACACAGAAAAAGACATGCAGAAGATCACCGACAAATTCGTAAAAGAAGTAGATGATCTCACAGTCAAGAAAGAGAAAGAACTCTTCGAGCTATAGGTGTGGTAGGGCTGTGTTCTCTCCCCCGCTGTAGGCGAGGGGAGGGCAAAGTAGCATGTTCCGAAAGCGAGAAATTTTACTGTGTCTCCCCCACCGCAGACGGGGGAGGCTACCAGGAGCAATATCGTATGCGCATATTTCGCAGGAAAGAGGGGGGGCGGATTGATCCCAGTCGGCTCCCCCGCCATATTGCCATCGTGATGGATGGCAACGGCAGATGGGCCAGACGGCGGGGGCTTCCCCGGACGGTGGGCCACGGGGTCGGTGCGGAAAATTTCCGTGCCGTGGCCACCCACTGCAAAGAACTGGGGATCGAATACCTGACGGTCTACGCCTTTTCCACAGAGAACTGGAAGCGGCCCGTGGATGAGGTGGAGACCATTATGGAACTCCTGGAGAAATATCTCCACGAGGCCATTGGGAAAATGGAAAAAGATCGGGTAAAGATGAAATTTTTCGGCAACACTACGGTGCTCACAGAAAAGCTCCGGCGGCTCATCGCCAAGACCGAGGAGATATCTGCCCGGTTTGAGGGCGTACAGGTCAATATCTGCCTCAACTACGGTGGCCGGGACGAGATTTTGCGGGCCGTCGCCCAATACGCCGAAGACTACGCCGCCGGGAAGGCAGAGTCCCTCACAGAAAAGCGATTTTCCGACTATCTGTTCTCGGCGGGGATTCCGGACCCGGATCTGGTGATTCGGCCCAGCGGGGAATATCGGCTCTCCAATTTTCTCCTCTGGCAGACGGCCTATAGCGAGTTCTACTTCACCGATATACTCTGGCCGGACTTTGATCCCAAGGAATTGGATCGGGCCATTACAGCGTTTCAAAAACGAGATCGCCGCTATGGCGGCGTCTAGGAGGCATCCTGAATGAAAACCAGAATAATCGTTGCGGCAGTTGGTGTCCCCTTATTGCTCTTGGTAGTGTTCTTGCTCCCAGTATGGGTATTTGGCGGGCTGCTGGGTGTGATTGCGGCCATCGGGGCTGTGGAGTTTATCACAGCCACAAAGGTGGCGGCTAATATCCGTGTTGTGGTCTACTGTGCCGCCACCGCATTTGCCATCCCCCTGGCCATGAGTTTTACTGTGACCATGGCGGGGCCGTTTATTGCGCTGATCCTTCTCCTGGCTCTGGCCGGAGAGGCCATCCTGGCCTACAATACAGAGCGGCCCATTCCCATGAACCATGTGGGGCTGGCCTTTTTCGCCGGCGCGGTGATCCCCGTGTTCTTGGGGACCTTATCCACCCTGCGGGCCATTGAGGCGGGAGTACCCTTTGGTGAGGGCGGCAGTTTCTTCGATGGGCGAGTGTATGTGCTCCTCCCCTTTGTCATCGCCTTCGCCTCTGACGGGGGCGGCTATTTTGTAGGCAATGCCTTCGGCAAACATAAGCTCATTGAAAAAATCAGCCCCAAGAAGACCATCGAGGGCAGCCTGGGCGGATTTTTAGCCACCCTGGTCGCCATGCTGATCTTCTGTCTGGTGATGATTATCGCCTTTGATGCGGCATACAACCTAGTTGCCGTGCTGATCTACAGTATTGTGGGCAGTGCTGTGACCCAGACCGGGGATCTGATCTTCTCTCTCATCAAGCGGGAGTACAACAAAAAAGATTTCGGCAATCTCCTCCCCGGCCACGGCGGAATACTAGATCGGTTTGATAGCTTGATTGTCTTAGCGCCCTTTGTGGCGACCATGGTGCTGTGGTTCCCAATTTTCCTACAGGGTTAATATTGGGACGACTTTTGGCATAGGCTACATACGAACGAAATCAAAGAACAAAACTGAAGGGACGCTTCTATGTATATCGCAATTTCCATTCTGATTTTCGGTCTGCTCATCGCAATCCATGAGTTCGGTCACTATATTGCGGCCAAGAGCTTTGGGGTCGGTGTCCCGGAGTTTGCAATCGGGATGGGGCCAAAACTCTTCAAGTGGCAGGGGAAAGAGACCCTGTACACCCTCCGGGCGATCCCCTTGGGTGGATTTTGCGCCATGGACGGGGACGACACCGAAGAGGCGGGAGATAAGAGCCTGTATGCAAAACCCATCTGGCAGCGGTTGATCATTTTCTTAGCTGGCTCCTTTATGAATGTGGTGGCGGGCTTTGTCATTCTGCTGGTACTGTTCAGCAGCGTACCCGTGCTAGGTACCACCACTGTGAGTGAATTCGTGCCGGGGTTTCCTTTGGAAGGGGAAAACGGCTTTCAGGTGGGGGACAGTTTCCACCGGATCGGCGGCCATCGGGTCTATCAGCAGGGGAATATCCCCTTGCTTCTAAACTTGGAGCTGGAGGCCGGCGGTACCGTGGATGTGGTCGTCATCCGAGACGGGGAGCGGGTAACCCTCTCCAATCTGCCCCTAGAGCGGCGGGTATTCACGGAGGGAGAACCCCCCATATACGGCTTTATCTTCGCCCTCAACCGCGAACCCACAGGGATGGATCGGCTGGCCTATACCTGGGCCGTTACCCGGGACTTCATGCGCCAACTCCCCCTGACCCTCCGGATGTTCACCACCGGGCAGGCGGGGATGGAGGACGTGTCCAGCGTGGTTGGCATAGTGGACACCATGAATCAAGTCGGTACCCAGGCGGAGACGGTTGCCCTCGCAATGTGGAATTTCGCCTTTATTGCGGCGTTGATCTCCATTAGCGTGGCCATGTTCAATCTGCTTCCCATTCCGGCCTTAGACGGAGGGCGGATATTCCTGATGCTGATTGGTTGGGTCGTAGAGAAAATATTCCGGCGAAAATTGGATCCGAAATACGAGGCCCATATCAACACGGCGGGCTTTATGCTCTTGATCGGGCTCATGATCTTCATCATGTATCAGGACATTGTCAGAATCGCGGCGAGAGCGCTGGGCGCATGAGAAAAACGATTACGGTCCGGGGCGTCCAGGTCGGCGGCGGCGCACCGGTGGCCATCCAGTCCATGACAAATACGAAGACTGCCGACGTGGCGGCGACAGTTGCCCAAATACAACGCCTTGTGATAGCGGGTTGTGAGATCGTGCGCCTTGCCGTCCCTGATCTGGCATCGGCGAAGGCCTTTGGTGCCATCCGGGATCAGGTCACGATCCCCATGGTGGCAGATATCCACTTTGACTATCGGCTGGCCTTAGAGGCCGTGGCCGCCGGGGCGGACAAGATAAGAATAAACCCCGGCAACATCGGCGACGATAGTCGAATACGTCAAGTGGTGCAGGCCTGTGCCAACCGGGGACTCCCCATCCGGATCGGCGTCAACGGCGGATCGTTGGAACGAGAAATCGTGGCAGAGTACGGCCACACGCCAGAGGGGATGGTGGAGAGTGCCCTTCGCCATGTGGCGATCCTCAACCGGTTTGATTTTGACCATATCTGCCTCTCCGTCAAGAGCTCCAGTGTGCCGGATACGGTGCGCGCCTTTCGGATGCTCCACGGCCGGACGGGCTACCCCCTCCATCTGGGGGTCACCGAGGCGGGGACGGCGTATATGGGGACGGTGAAAAACGCCATGGGCATCGGGAGCCTGCTCTTAGACGGCATCGGTGACACGATTCGGGTCTCTCTGACGGCTGATCCCGTGGAGGAGATCCGGGCGGCACGGGCCATTTTGCAGAGCGCGGGCCTGCGTCGATTCGGCCCCAATATCGTATCCTGTCCCACCTGCGGCAGATGCGAGATCGACCTGATCCCTCTGACAGACGAGGTGGAGCGGCGGCTGGAAGGCTCTGGCCGGGAGATCACTGTGGCCGTCATGGGCTGCGGGGTCAACGGCCCGGGAGAGGCCAGGGCGGCGGACTACGGAATCGCCGGCGGGATCGGTGAAGGCTTACTGTTTTGCCACGGCGAGGTCGTCGGAAAAGCGCCTATGGACAAGCTGGTGGATGCACTCATGGCTTTGATTACAGAGTAAAATCATAGAAAAGAGAGCCGCATATGTCTAACGTACATCCATTTTACGATATGTTCGACTGTTGCCGTGGTGAGCCGTGGCTGCAAGCGATTTTAGAAGACGCCAAAGTGTCGGAAGTGGTCATCGACCAGGAACGGCTCCACATGGACGTCTCGATTTTATTTGCCCAGCATCCGTCCCCGGTGTGCATTTCCGCCGTGGAGGGGGAGTTAGCCAGGGAATACGGTCTGCGCTCCGTTGTGGCTACAATCAGTGTGACAGCATCTGAACCGCCCAAACCGTCGAAGACGAAGCGCACAAAATCTGTCGAGAAAGCGAATCCCGGGGAAAAGACAGCTGTCCTTATGGGCCGTGTTGTGAAATCCGCACCCGTACCCATGCATGAGGTAAACGTAGAATCCGGCACGGTAGTTGTGGCGGGGGAGACATTCCAGGTGGAGCACCGGTACATTGAAAAACGTCGCGCCTGGGTCATGAGCTTTTGCATTACGGACAACACCAACAGTCTGCGAGTCTCCAAGTTTTTCACCGATGAGAAACAGGGAAAGGACCTCTGCGGCAAGGTCAAAGCGGGTATGTTTCTCCATATTCGCGGGACAATTAGCTTCAACCGCTACGACGGGGACATTAGCCTAGAACCCACAGATATCTCTGTGGGCAAGAGAGAGCCACGACTGGACACTGCCGAGACAAAGCGGGTAGAACTCCATCTCCACACCCGCTTCTCCGCACTGGATGCCCTCACAGACCCCAAGGCGGTGATATTCCAGGCGGCGGAATGGGGCCATCCCGCCATCGCCATCACCGACCACGGCGTGGCCCAGGCGTTTCCCGATGCGTGGGCGGCGTGGAATCAGAAGAACGGCCATATCAAGGTCATCTACGGTCTAGAGGGCTATTTTGTCAACGATTACGATGATAGATTAGCCGTATCCGGCCCCTGTGACCGGTCCCTGGAGGAAGAATTTGTGGCCTTTGATCTGGAGACCACGGGCTTAGACGCCCGGCGGGAGGAGATCACAGAGATCGGTGCCGTGCGGTTCCGGGGCAAAGAGATTTTGGATACATTTCAGACTTTCGTCAACCCCGGCAAGCCCATTCCCCCCAAGGTGACGGAACTCACCGGGATCCGGGACATTGACGTGGCGGGCGCACCAAAACCGAAAGCGGCCCTGGAACAATTTCTGGAATTTACAGGCGATACGCCTCTGGTGGCCCATAACGCCAGCTTTGATATGGAATTTCTCGCCGTGGGCTGTGAAACGGCGGGGATTCCCTTTGATAAAATTGCCATCGACACCTTGGCCCTGGCTCAGAATCTCTTGCCGGAGCTTAAACGGCACCGCCTGGACACAGTGGCCGATCACTTGGGCCTGCCCGCTTTCACCCACCACCGGGCATCGGATGACGCCCGTACCGTGGCGTTGATGATGAATTGGTTTCTGCCCCGGCTCCGTGAATTGGGGGTCGAGAACTTAGATCAGATCAACGAGGCGCTGATGGGCGCGGCAGGGGAGAGTGATCGACAGGTCAGCGGGCCAACCCGGCACATTACCCTGCTGGTGCAAACTCAGACGGGGCTACGAAATCTGTATAAGTTGATCTCCAAGAGCCATTTGGAGCACTTCAAGCGGTTCCCCCGGATTCCCAAAAGGCTCCTGGCGGAGAACCGGGAGGGACTTCTCATCGGCTCCGCCTGTGAGGCGGGAGAGGTCTTCGCCGCCGTATTGAACGGCAAGAACTGGGCGGAGCTCTGTCGTCTGGCGGCCTTTTACGACTATCTGGAGATCATGCCCCTCTGCAACAACATGTTCTTGTTGGAAAATGGAAAGGTGCAGAGCGTAGAGGCCCTCCGGGACCTCAACCGAACCATTGTCCGGTTGGGGAAGACTTTGGGGAAGCTCGTGGTGGCCACGGGAGACGCCCACTTTCTCCACCCGGAGCAGGAGGAATATCGGAAGATTCTCTTGGCCGCAAAGAAATTCTCAGATGCGGACAAGGAGATGCCCCTCTACCTCAAGACCACCGACGAGATGCTGGCGGAGTTCGCCTATCTGGGGGAGGAGACCGCCTATGAGGTGGTAGTGGAGAACACCCGGAAAATCGCCGACCTCTGCGAATCGGTGCGGCCTCTGCCTGACGGGCTATACACCCCCAAGATCGAAAATTCCGCAGAGGAACTGGATTGTCTCGTGCGCAAGAAAATGCGGGAACTCTACGGAGAGAACCCGCCGGATCACGTACGGGAGCGGGTGGATATGGAATTGGACGCCATCATTGGCCGGGAGTTCGACGTGGTCTACATGAGCGCCCAGAAACTGGTGGCCAAGAGCCTGGAGGCCGGGTATCTGGTGGGCTCCCGGGGTTCTGTGGGCTCCAGCATCGTGGCGTTTTTGGCGGGGATTACGGAGGTCAACTCCCTTCCGGCCCACTATCGCTGCGGCAACTGCAAATACGCCGATTTTGCAGCCGGACAACCTTATGGCTGCGGGGCGGATATGCCGGACGCACCCTGTCCCATTTGCGGAACCCCCTATGAAAAGGACGGATTCGACATCCCCTTTGCCACGTTTATGGGCATTGATGGGGACAAGGTGCCGGATATCGACCTGAACTTCTCCGGCGAATATCAGGCGAGAGCCCATCAGGAGACCAACCGCCTCTTCGGCGCAGATCACGTGTTCCGGGCCGGGACAATCGGAACCTTGGCCAGCAAGACGGCCTTCGGCTATGTGAAAAACTATCTGGCGGAGCGCAACCGGATCGTGACCCGGGCCGAGGAGAACCGGCTGACCCTGGGGTGCGTCGGCGTCAAGCGTACCACGGGACAACACCCCGGCGGCCTCGTAGTTATCCCGCAAGACAAGGAGATTTACGATTTTTGCCCCGTCCAACACCCGGCGGACGCCGCGGAATCTGGGGTCGTGACCACCCACTTTGAATACCACTCCATGGAGGACAACCTGTTAAAACTGGATCTCCTGGGCCACGACGATCCCACTATGATCAAATGCCTACAAGACCTGACGGGAATTGATCCACAGACCATCCCCTTGGACGACCCGGAGACGATGGGTATTTTCCAGTCCCCACTTCCGCTGGGGCTACCCAAAGACGATCCCATCATCGGCAAGACGGGCTCTATCGCCGTGCCGGAATTCGGTACCCGGTTTGTGCGAGAGATGTTAAATGATACAAAACCGGAGGTCTTTGATACGCTGGTTCGGCTCTCTGGGTTTTCCCACGGTACGGACGTGTGGTTGGGCAATGCCAAGGATTTGATTATCACGAATACGGCCCGTGTGGACCAGGCAATCAGTTGTCGGGATGACATTATGTTATTTCTCATGGAGAAAGGCATGGTGGACAAAACAGCCTTTCAGATTATGGAATCCGTCCGGAAAGGCCGTGGGCTGCGCCTCGAATGGGAGGCGGAGATGGAGTCCCTGGGCGTCCCCCGGTGGTATATCGACTCCTGCCAGAAGATCAAATATTTGTTCCCCAAGGCCCACGCCGTGGCCTATGTGATGATGGCCTTTCGCATCGCCTGGTTCAAAGTGCACCGGCCCTTGGCCTTCTATAGCGCCTATTTCACCGTCCGGGCCAAGGCCTTTGATGCGGCTTTCATGTGTCGGGGCCTGGATGTGATCCGGGCCAAGATCAATGAGATTGAGCGAAACCCCGAACCTTCTACAGTGGAGATGCAGATGCTGACCACCTTAGAGGTCTGCTACGAGATGTACTTGCGGGGCTTTTCTTTCGGCCCCGTTGATCTGCACAAATCGGACGCCACCCAGTTTCTCATAGACGGGGATCGGTTGATCCCGCCCTTCGTGGCGGTCTCCGGCCTGGGCGAGGCCGCCGCCATGGATCTGACCACCCATCGGCAGGGGAGAACCTTTATCTCCATTGAAGACTTGGCCGCCACCTGTCCCAAAGTTTCCAGCGGGCATATTGAACAGCTCAAGAGTCTGGGTGCGCTGGATCACCTGCCGGATACGAGCCAGATGACATTGTTTTAAAAAAGACGGGGAGGGATACTATGCAATCACCGGCAAGAGCAAACAAAGCGATTTTCTTTTTTGCACTCTATTTTTTAGTTGTCCAGTTTATCCTGGTGCTCATTGCGCTTGTTGTCGGTCTGGCGGGCATCGTTACGACTGGTATGTTACAGATAATAGGCCTATTTGTATCATTCCTATTCTACTTGCTGGTCACAAAGCAAACGCCCAAGCAGGTATTGCCCTGGAAGGGGTTGTCTCTGAAAAATATACTCCTCGTGGTGGCGATTTCCCTGGCGATACTGCCTATGGTGCGCATTTTGTTCTATCTGCTATCATTTGTATTTGCATCCATTATCTTAGACTTCCTAGATGAAGCGGCCACTGCTCCCATGTGGTTGTCAATTGTGGTTATCGGCGTCTTGCCGGCCTTTTTTGAGGAGTTTTGGTTTCGGGGCGCCTTGTATACGGAATATCGGGCGCGGGGCGTGTCCGTACTCAAAACGGCCCTCATCACAGGACTGTTCTTTGGCCTGATACACATGAATTTTCAGCAGGCCATATACGCCGGCGCCCTCGGTGTGCTGTATACCTACTTGGTTTACTACACCCGCTCGATTCTGGCGCCCATATTGGGGCATTTTATAAACAACAGCATTAGCGCGATTTTGGTGTACATAGAGCCTTATCAAACGTGGCACGGAAATCTATCGCAAAACCCGGTATTATTTCTGTTGGGCATGGGAGGCCTCTCACTGGCGATGTTGCCTGTCTTGATCCTGTGCCTCAAGAAGCTGAAACGGTATCACGCCGAGACGGAGCCTGTTCTGGAACCCATAGCGCAAGAGATAGATGCGCCTGCAGTAGAGCCCGCGATCCAGCCGGATGCCGGCCCGAAGGTCTATACGTGGGGGTTTTGGGCGGCCCTGGCCGTTTTCGGTCTGATGACACTCCTGACAGAGGTTACGTTGCGTTCCGCCTTGGGGTGATGCAGTGTTGTGCATAGACGGAAAAAGGTTCTTCCTTAGCGAAGAACCTTTTTTGTATCCGCTAAAAAATTTGAACCGATTGCTTTCTGGTGACGATATATACAGTGTCGACACACATTGCAACAAGAGAGGGGAGAACACATGGATTTGGCCACGGCAATTGATTTCACCCCGGCACAGGACAAGGCAGATATCCCTTGCCTGATCGACACATATAGCACCATGTTATACCGATTCTGCCGCAGTCTCACCTACTCCAAAGAAGATGCGGAAGATTTATTCCAGGAGACGTGGATTTTCGCGCTGCGAAAGCCGCAGAAGTTACAGATGGCAAAAAGCCCCCAGAGTTTTTTATGTCAGACGGCTCTATCCCTATGGAAAAGCCAACAACGCAAATACGCCAGGCGAAAGCGCATTGCGCCGGAGGTGCCCCTTGAGTTTGCCATAGACAGCGGGGAAAATTTGGAGGAGGCCCTATTGCGGCGCACAGAGACGGAATTTGTGCGAAACCTGGTTACGCAATTGCCGGAAAAATTCAGGGTTCCACTGATCTTGTATTATACTCTGGAAATGGGCGTTGCTGACATTGCCAAAACGTTACATCTGCCGCCCGGCACGGTGAAAAGCAGACTATTTTCTGCCAGGCAAGAGATTAAGAAAGGATTGCTTGCATATGAATCATAATCATATAGATCGCTTGCTGAAACAAGCGTTACAGGCCAACGAAGCCCCGTCGCCTGACCTGATAGAGCGGGTGAAATTTGCGGCCAATGGTGGAACGCGGAGAAAATCAGTCAGAGGGAGAAAACCGCTTTTTAGAAACTTGCTTATCGCCGCTCTCTGTCTGTTGTTCGTGGTCTCCGCCACTGCCTTTGGCACAAATTTCTTCGGATTTGGTCTGCAGGACATGGCTTTGCCCAGCCCGGAGCCGATTGTTTTTGAATATCCGGATGGAACAGTGGAAGAATTTTCGATGACGCTCATCTCTCTACAGCACCCGGATACGCCGGAACACGCCGCCGCCGTTGCGTGGCAAACGTTCCTCAATGCCTATGATATAGACGCTACGGGCGGAAACTGGAGCGATGTGTCACCAGAGTACCGGATATACGGGGCCTATTCCTTAGAAATGGTCGAAAAAATTCGTGAAATCACGGCTTATTACGAACTTTCCCTCCTCGGTGAGATGCTGGATATTCGCACTGAGGAAGAGTTTCACGCAAGCATTGCTTACGGCCCCTTTCTCAATGACGCAATTGACTGGTTTACAGGGTATCAATTTGAGAGTGGCACCTTTCAGGGAGATGGACAGTTTGGCAATATCGGTTTCCAACTTCGCTTTGCCCGCAGAGGTGTGTTCGACTACGTGTTTCTAAACGTTGGAGACATTGCGGATTTTACCGAATGGACGTTTCAAAATACGTTTGGTATGCCAATGTTGCTCCTGCAAAGTACGCATGCTTCGCTTATCATACTGGAAACAGAGGCGGCGTCTATCCGAGTGAATATCTTAGCGGGTACGGCGGGTGACCGTTGGAACCCCGACGCACCGCCCTTTGGCCCCAGCGACTTGGAGCACTTCGCCAACTTGATCGATTTTGGGCAGCTCAGAAGTGAAGTGCCTGATCTGAGTGCCGTTTTTGCGGCGGAACGGGCCGAGATGAACGAAGCGGCATCCGGATTTGTAGGTACATGGACTCGTGTGAGGACAGAGCTGGACGACGGAACCGCACTGCCAATGTCCGAAGAAAGCGGAGTGGAAATCAGCGCAGACCGCCAAATTATCTTTTGGTACAGCAGAGACTTTTTGGAGTTTGACACAACAACTGCTGCGGCAGATTCAGCACCTGTAGGCTGGATGATCACAGGGGAGGTAGTTCCAATCAGCCAACACGAATTTACGATCGGCATCTCCTATATGACTTTTCACTACGAGTTGGACTTCCAGACAGTGAGGCCATGGGAACTGCCGTTCCAATACGATCCAACGAGTGGGCTGTTACGCTACACGGATTGGGATGGCGTCCAGCACGTTTTCACAAGAGAATCGTAAATTTGACAAACCCCAAAAAGGGCTGATGCGAACCGCGCATCAGCCCTTTTCGTATGTCCTATTGTGACTGTTCCCAGGCGAAGATGGCGGCATCCCCCGTCCGGATGTAATATCTTGCCGCCGTCTCATACATAAGTACCGCGTCTACCAGTCCCCGCCGGAGGGCATCCAGGCCAAGAGCCAGGCATTCCTGGGGGAAGATATCCTCTAACTGATCTCGGAAGCCGGTATTCCGCTCCAGGGCCAACTCGGCGGCGGAGCCCTGGCGCAGGGCCAGCGTCCCGCCCCGCATCCCCCGCAGATTGGTGATCCCGGAATGGCTCATGGTCAGCAGAACTTGGCGGTTTTCCATATAGGATTCGGTGTGTTCCATCCGCTCTAAGATATGATCCGTCAGGGTCAGGCCGCCCCAGATACAGTCCACGTTGCCGCTGACGAGCTCCATCTCCCGGTCGGTCCAGGCAATGGGGAAGAAATCCACCTCCCAGCCGAAGTAGTCGCCCGCGGCGCGGGCCAAATCTACGTCAAAGCCGCGAAAGGCACCGGATTCGTCCAAATAGCTCATGGGGGCCGCCGCGGCGTCGATCCCGACGATGAGACGCCGTTCTCGCACGTCCTCCAGATCCGCTGTGGCGGTGGGATCGGCGGGGATGGTAGTGGGATCGTATCCGAACCAGTTCTGGGCGATTTGTCCCACGGTGCCGTCGGCAGAGAGCACCTGGAGTGCGGCCCAGACTTGATCCCGCAGGGCGGTATTGCCCTGTCGAAAGGCGATGCCAAAGGGTACCGTATCCACTGCCTCTTCGATGGCCACCGGCACCGGCGGGCCGGGATCCGGGGTGCCGCTACAGGCGGTGAGAGCGGCGAACAGAAGCACTAGGGCGATCAGACAGGCGAGGGATCGGCGGGCTATACTGTGTTTCATCTGATCCACCCCCTATTCCCCTGTGGAGCCGAAGCCGCCGGTGCGTAGCGCCGCAGCTTGATCGCTCTCAGTGACGCCATAGGGCAGAAAAATGCCCTGGGCGAATCCGGCCCCCTCGGCAAGTTCAAAGTGTCGACATGTCAGACTGTCGCTGGTGAGTTTGACAAGGATATGTCCCTCGTTGTCGGCGTGGTAATAATCTGAATCGATGACCCCCATGGTGTTGTCCAATTGTACGCGATAGTGAAATCCATGGCCGCTTCTGGGCAAAATTCCCAGCCACCAGCCAGGGGCGATCCGTACCCGAATCCCCGTGGGGACAGTGATGGTCTCCCGCGGGGCCAGGGAGAAGGAGAAGGGCGTAAAAAAATCATACCCTGCCGATCCGGCTGTGGCCCGGACAGGCAGTGCGATGTTGTGATAGGCCGCCAGGAGTTCGCTCTCCTTTAGCGGCACATCACAGGTCTCCGCCCCCATCTTAAACTGGGTGAAGCTGACCCGTTCAAATTCTGCGATGCGATGCAATGCTGTGCCTCCTGATACGGTTCCCTCGCCTATGGCGTGGGAAACAAAGTGAAGCTATATTATAGCGCATTTTTCAACAAATGTCACTCATAATTCGAGAGCGGCTGTTTATACTGAATTAGAAATGGAGGATCGGCCATGAAACGAACACTTGCAGCACTTCTCATCCTATTTTTGTCAGCCCCATGGGGTACAGCCGGAGGGAGTACGCCAGAGCCAGTGGAAGTACCCATTATCATGTACCACAAGATCACCCGAGATCGGGGGCAGTTGGGGAAACACGCCATCACACCCGGAGAATTGGCGGCGGATATCACCTTTCTCGTGGACAGCGAATACCAGGTTGTGACCATGAATCAGTTGGTGGCGTTTGTCCTGGGGGATGGAAACTTGCCGGAAAAGCCCATTGTCCTCACCTTTGACGACGGCTATTTCAGCGACTACCGCTATGTCTTCCCCCTGCTCAAGCAATACAAGACGCCCATTGTCGCCTCCATTATGGGGGAAATCACCGATACGTATACAGAAGAGGGCAGGCAGGACATCAACTACCCCCACCTGACCTGGCCCCTCATCCGAGAGATGGCGGAATCGGGCCTGGTAGAGTTTCAAAGCCACGGGTACGATCTCCACAATGCCGGACAGGGAGCAAAACAGAAGCGCGGCGAGTCAGATGAGGCGTATGCAGAGCGACTTGCGGCGGATTTGAACACATTACAGGCCCGGATAGAGGCGGAACTGGGTGTATATCCCACCACCTTCACCTACCCTTACGGCGCCAGGAGCCGCACCAGCGACGAGATTCTAAAATCCATCGGCTTCTCCGCCAGTTTAATCTGTGAGGGACGAAGAAACCTGGTATCCCGGGGCGATATGGACTGTCTCTTCGGCATGGGTCGGATCAACCGCCCCCATGGGCGGTCACTGGAAGAAATTTTGACGTCATAGGAGACGATGTGGAACATCACCCTTTATCAGTATTGCCCGCCGCCGCCGAATTTAACAAACGGAAACACAAATGCGAACGTCTCCCAGACGAAAAGCCATCGGGGTGCGTTCGCATTTGTTCCACTTGGCGGAGGGCGAGGGATTCGAACCCCCGTGGGCTTGCGCCCTAACGGTTTTCAAGTTTCTTTTCCTCCGTGGAAAATAAACGACTGAGCTGGAAGATAGTATACGATAAAGACGGCGAAAAGTCTAGTGAAAACAGGCTTTTCGC
>Ga0131853_10002781_pt1 | contig 31345 bp, 22 predicted proteins | sample TergutLab28metaG_FD_92764 | JGI IMG/M metagenome (GOLD analysis project Ga0131853, IMG submission 92764) | Labiotermes labralis P1 segment gut microbial communities from Petit-Saut dam, French Guiana - Lab288 P1 (version 2) (version 2) | ecosystem: Host-associated > Arthropoda: Insects >... | reverse complement strand
TCCACGGCTCTGGCGTACACAATATGGACCAGTCAATTTTTGAAAACAGAGTTTTTGCTGATATAGCAGAATATTTATCTAACAATGGTATTGCAGTTTTGCGTTACAACAAAAGAAACTTTGCCCACCCGGGGAGATTTGCCCAAATTGGTTTAGATGAAATGACGATTGACATAGAAATTGTGGATGATGCTCTGCTTGCGGCGGAACTGCTACAAGCAGACCCACGTATCAACCAAATTTTTGTGCTAGGGCATAGTCTTGGTGGCGTGGTTGCTCCACGCATAGCCGAAGAAGCAAACCTTGACGGCATTATCCTTTTTGCCGCCCTGACCCGTGCTTTCCACTTGAACTCCTTTGACCAAAGCGTTATCAGCATTAACACAATGGTAGAATTGGGAATTTGGGGTGAAGCAGAAGTAGCGGAGAACATGGCACTTATCGAAAAGTTGATGGAAGAAGCTGTTGCGGCTGGGGAATGGGCAGCCGACGAACTTGCAGGGCGTGAAATCTTTGGTATACCTGCGGTTTACGCTCGTTCTGTTTCTGACTTTTTACCGATTCCGCTGATACTTGAAAGTGGCAGACCTGTTCTTGCACTCCAAGGCGACCGTGACCCACAAACCACTGTTGAGGGCTGTTTCCAATATCTATTAGACAATGTTGGTGGCTTGCCTCATGTAACAACTCGATTGTATCAAGGGCTTAACCATTTAATGATGACAAGTCAATTCCCTGATGGGCCACTAATTATGGACCCTACGGCAGATATGTCCGTACCCGGTCGTGTAAATGAACAGGTGTTGCGTGATATTGCGGAATGGATTTTAGCACAGTAACAAAAATATAGAACAATTTTTTCGGTCGGTTTTCGCCCTATATAAAACTCCGATAACGCAGTAAGCCCTGAATATAGGCCATTCAGGGCTTACTTACATTTGTATCAAGGAAGTTATATAAACGCCCTTGTTATTTTTGGGGTGGTGGTTCATTTGCGGGTTTTTCCTTAGGTATACGCTTATTGTACTTGTTCATGGTAAGCAATACGCCATCTTTTAGAATTTGCTCCACGGCATCACCTGCTTTGGTTATGCCTTTTATCATATCGTCCCATTCTTCCCGCAAAAAGCGGCTTAATACATAGTCCGACAACGTCCAGCTTGGCGGTTTTTCTCCTACGCCTATGCGAATGCGCGTAAATTCATCCGTACCTAGCTGGGCTATTATACTTACCATGCCCTTTTGGCCAGCGGCACTTCCGCGTTCGCGTACGCGAATATCCCCAACCGGGAGGTTAACATCGTCGTACACCACAATTATATCTGCGGGAGAACACTTGTAAAAATGCAATATTTTGCGCACAGCTTCGCCGCTTAGGTTCATGTATGTCATGGGCTGGACAAGTAAGACAGGCGAATTTCCTATGCGGCCTTCCCCCACGTGCGCACGGAAGCGGCTATTATTTTTAAGCGTAATGTTATGGTCGTAGCACAATTTATCCATTGTTTCGAACCCGACATTGTGGCGTGTGCCTTTGTATTTTGTACCCGGGTTACCCAAGCCTACTATGATGTGCATTACTTAAAATACCCTTTAACCTTGTCAAGCCAGCGTACTTTGTGGTTCTTGTAGTCGTCGCCCATTTCTTCGTTAAAATTGCGAAGTATCTCTTTTTGGCGTTCGTTCATCTGGGTTGGGACGGTTACAATAAGCTTGACGATTAAATCGCCAACTTGGTCGGCATAACGGACATTGGGTACGCCTTTTCCTCTAAGCTGGATAATTGCACCGGGTTGAGTGCCGGGTTTTACAGTGTATTTTTCTTCTGCCCCGTCAAGTGTCGGGATTGATATCTCGTCACCTAATGCCGCCTGTACAAATGTTATTGGAACATCTAAGTATAGGTGGCTGCCCTCACGTGAGAAAAGTTTGTGGGGCGTTATGCGAATGAGAATGTCAAGGTCGCCCGCGGGGGCACCTTTTTCCCCGGCTTCGCCCTTGCCGCCAAGGCGAATTTTTTGCCCGTTGTCTATGCCCTTTGGTATATCTACCGTTAGTGACTTGTTGGCACGGACACGGCCATTACCATGGCATGCCGTACAGGGCTGTTTTATTGTTTGGCCATCACCTTTACAGGTAGGGCATATCTCGGCCCTTTGAAATAGCCCCATCATACCGCCTTGCCGTTGACTACGTATGCTGCCTGCGCCGCCGCATTTTTTACAGGTTTCTGGTTGGGTGCCGGGCTTTGCCCCGTTGCCGTTACAGGTTTTACAGGTATCATAAATTTGCAGGTTAACGTCCTTACTTGTGCCAAAAACGGCTTCTTCCAGTGTAATTGTCATGCGTACTTCTACGCTTGCACCGCGGCGTGTGGCCGGGCGCGTTCTGCTTCCGCCGCCAAAAAAGTCGCCAAAAAACAGGTCGCTAAGGTCAATTTCCATACCGCCGCCAAAGCCGCCAAAACCACCGTGGAAGCCGCCGCCCCCTCCTTGTTCAAATGCCGAATGGCCAAACTGGTCGTAAGTGCGCCGCTTGCCGGGGTCGCTAAGCACGCTGTATGCCTCGCTAAGCTCTTTGAATTTTTCCTCGGCAACCTTATCACCCGGCTTCACGTCCGGGTGATATTGTTTTGCCATTTTGCGGTATGCTTTTTTAAGGTCATTATCGCTTGCATCGCGTTTAACGCCCAATAGTTCGTAATAATCGTTTTTAGTTGCCATGCCAATTTACCCCCTTAGGGTTTAGTTTTCTGTAAAGTTGCCGTCAATGATATCGTCAGGGGTGAAGTTTTGGCTATGGTCTGGGCCGTAGTCAGATGGCTCACCTGCATCTTGCGGTGCCGCGTTTTGGTACATCTTTCCGGTAATGTCTTGCAGAACTTTTTCGTATGATTCTATTGCGGCTTTCAATTGCTCGGTGTCGGTTTCGCTCATGGTTTCGCCATGCATGGAAACGCTTACGCTTTTTAGTTTTTCCATTTCGGCAGTGAGCTCGGCTTTGTCTTCGTCGCTAATTTTGTCTGCGCTATCGCTCAACAGTTTTTCTGTTTGGAAAACCAATGAATCGGCTTCATTTTTTGCATCCACAGCTTCTTTGCGAATACGGTCTTGCTCGGCATATTGTTCTGCCTCTTGAACCGCGCGGTTTATATCATCGTCGGACAAGTTGGAAGACGCCGCAATGGTAATTTTTTGTTCTTTGCCTGTGCCAAGGTCTTTTGCAGACACGCTTACGATACCGTTTGCATCGATATCAAACATAACCTCTATTTGCGGTACGCCGCGCATTGCAGGTGGGATATCGTCTAGGCGGAAACGGCCAAGTTCTTTGTTGTCACGTGCAAACTGGCGTTCGCCTTGGCCTACCACGATGTCAACAGCGGTTTGGTTGTTGGCCGCGGTAGAGAATGTTTGCTTTTTATTGGTTGGGATAGTGGTATTGCGCTCGATAAGGCGTGTTGCGATGCCGCCTTCTGTCTCGATGCTAAGCGATAGCGGGGTTACGTCCAGCAGAAGAATACCGCCTGCACCGGCATCACCGGCTAGTTTGCCCGCTTGGATAGATGCGCCAAGCGCAACGCATTCGTCCGGGTTTATGCCCTTGAACGGGTCTTTGCCCGTAAGCTTTTTAACGGCATCCTGTACCGCAGGGATACGGGTAGAGCCGCCAACCAGCAAAACTTTGTCAAGGTCGGATGGAGAAAGGTCTGCATCTTTTAGGGCTGTTTGTACAGGGCCAAGGGTTTTTTCCACAAGGTCATGTGTAAGCTCGTCGAATTTAGCACGGGTCAGGTTAATGTCCATGTGCTTTGGCCCATCTTGGTTCATGGTTATAAACGGCAGGTTTATATTGGTGGTAACCACAGTAGAAAGCTCTTTTTTCGCTTTCTCTGCCGCTTCTTTTAGGCGTTGCATTGCCATTTTGTCTTGTCTAAGATCCATATTTTCTTGTTTTTTGAACTCGTCTGCTAAGAATTTGATAACGCGGTCGTCAAAGTCGTCGCCGCCCAAACGGTTATTACCGCTGGTTGCCAAAACTTCGATAACGCCGTCACCAATTTCGATAACGCTGACGTCGAATGTGCCGCCGCCAAGGTCGTATACCATAATTTTTTGCTCTTTTTCATTTTCTAAGCCATAGGACAATGCCGCCGCTGTAGGCTCGTTAATGATACGCTCTACCTCAAGACCCGCAATTTTGCCCGCATCTTTGGTCGCTTGACGTTGGCTGTCTGTGAAATACGCAGGCACGGTTATTACCGCTTTTGTTATGGTTTCGCCCAAGTATCCTTCTGCGTCGGCTTTTAGCTTGCCAAGTATCATTGCAGAAAGTTCCTGCGGGGAATAGTTTTTGTCTTCTATTTTTACCTTAAAATCTGTGCCCATTTGGCGTTTGATACTCATTACCGTGTTGTCTGGGTTCGTTATTGCTTGACGCTTTGCGGTTTCCCCCACAAGGCGCTCGCCTGTTTTTGTGAATGCAATTGTTGAAGGGGTGGTGCGCATACCTTCGCTGTTTGCGATAACTACGGGCTGGCCGCCCTCCATTACTGCTACGCAAGAGTTTGTGGTGCCTAGGTCTATACCTATGATTTTTGACATAATTTTGTCCTCCTAGATTTATTTTTTAATTCGCCACCTTAACCATGCTGTATCTCAGCACTTTGTCTTTGTGTAGGTAGCCTTTTTGCAATACTTCTGCTACTTCGTTTTGTCCAAAATTTTCATCCTCTACATGCGCCACCGCATAGTGGAAGTTTGGATCAAATTTGTCGCCTGGTTCAAGCATTATGGGTTGCACTTCCAGTTCCTCAAGGATACCGCCAAGCTGGCGGGCTATCATTGCCACACCTTGATAAAAGCTGTTTTCTACATCTTCATGAGCGTTTAACGCACGTTCGAAATTGTCGACTATTGGCAGTAGCTTTTCAGTAGCGGAACGTATCCCGTTATCGTAACGGATTGCCATTTCTTTTACGGTGCGTTTACGATAGTTGTCGAACTCTGCTACAGAGCGCTGATATCTGTCCAGCATTTCGTTATACTTAGAATCCGGAGCGGGTGCCGCATCTAATATTTCGCATTCAGGCTCTTCCTCCGGCAACGCTTCTAACGCTTCCGGGATTTCTTCTTCAATTTCTTCTTTTTTGTTTTCGTCGTCCATTGCTATATCCTCCTGGCTTTTAATCACAGCCCAAGGGCATGTGTGACACTTTGTATATTATGCAATATCCCCGACATTACCGAAACCGCATGTGCATAGTCCATACGCATGGGGCCAATTAAGGCGATGCATCCGGTGCTTTGGTTGTCTAAAGTGTAGTTTGCCCTAATTAAGCTACATGTCTTTAACAATTCGATGTTATTTTCCTCGCCAATTGTTATTTGTATACCTTCAAATGGTTCCCGCCCAAGTATTTCAAGCAGAGATGCACGGTCTTCCAACACATGGAAAATTGCTTCGGCCTTGCGAATGTCTGCAAACTCCGGAAATGTAAGGATGTTTTTTATACCGCTTGTAAACACTCTCACATCGTCTTGCATTTGTATCATGTCAGATATTGCGCCTAAAATGGGCATTAGGATGTGGGCGGACTTGCCAAAGACCACTAGCATCTTATTTATAAGCTCGCGGTTTATTTCACGGATACTTAAACCTGCCAAATGGTGATTAAGGTGCATGGACAATTGCGTGAGTGTTTCATAACCGGGGGCGGCCTGCAAGTTTATCACTTGATTTTTTACCGCCTTTGTATCGGTAACAAGCACCAAAAACAGCGACTTATCGTCCAGCGGTACCAACTGAACATGTTTGATTTTGGTTTTTTTTAGATACGGTTCAGACACAATAGCCGGGTAATGTGTAAGGCGTGAAAGTGCCCTGGCGGTTTCCTGCATCATAAATTCGACCTGATAAATATTGTCGATTATCATTTTTTGCAGTGCAAGGGCTTCATCAGCGCTAATTTGCCGCCTTTGCATCATAGAGTCTACATAAAAGCGATACCCAAGCCCGGATGGAATGCGCCCGCTGGATGTATGTGGCTGGCTTATTAGGCCAAGCTCTTCCAGGTCGCTCATCTCGTTGCGGATGGTCGCAGAACTTATGCCAAGTCCGGACTTTTTGGCAATGGTTCGCGAGCCGATGGGTTCCGCAGTTTCAATATAGTCTACAATGATAGCTTCAAGAATTTTAACCTTTCTGATGCTAAGGTTCATGCGAATCATCCCCCTTTGCATTTTCCGTAAGGGAAGGCGGTGGTTTTTGTTAGCACTATGCATTGACGAGTGCTAACAATATTAGGATACCATTCTTGTAAGGCATTGTCAACCACTTTTGTCAGAAAGTTTTCAACAGGGATAAAAAGCGGCTCTGTTGCTTTCTGGGGTTTGGGGCAGAGCCCCATCTAAATGAGAGAAAAGAAAAAGATGCCTCAAAAGTTACGAGGCATCCTAATAAGCGCCGGGAGGGCGGCTAAAACTTAACCCTCTCCAAATCGTCCAGTGCATCCAGCGGCAAGTTTTTATCTGTGATTATAAGAAACAACGGGCTGGATGTAAATGTTTCCCCATGGGCAGCGCAAACCTGCATTTCTGTACCACCAGTCACAGGAATTTTATTGTTACCCCAGAAATAGTTAAGTCTTGTGTTGTTTTTGTTGCCATGGAACGTATACAATTGTTCTTCTCGTGCGCTTTTTATCACCGCTGTGTTTTGGAAGTTGATATCATCAAAAGATTCCGTACCCATGTGGACACGATACGCCCTGTGGTTTTTGTCCATTGTTTCTACAAAAACGTTCTTGAAATTGTCGTCGGGATTAAAGTAGGCACCCATTACTACCCAATTGTCTTTATATTGTCCTGTACCATTTTCAAAACGGAAAAAGGTGCATAAAACAGGCAGCCCGGGCAATGTCATGTAATAAGTCTTGTACACCGCCCCTTTAAATTTGTCAAATTCGTTTACATCAAGCGTTACACAAATCCCCTGCCACAAATTGCCGAAATTGTCGCATACTTCTGCAAAGTCAGCAGTTATTTTTTCTTTTAATATGGTCACATTGTTCATGTCATAAGGCCCCACGCGAATGCCGCCAAGGAAAGGATTAAACCAGCTATATGGCTCGTGGTTTGGGTATTTGTTTAGTAACCATTCCTGATTTTTTGCATCGGTTAGAGAATAACAAACATTGCCGTATGCCGGGTCAACTTTGAAATGGATAGCCCCGTTAGAAATGCTGTATACTGTACCGTCTTGGCTGCGTGTAATATTGCCTTTAGGGAAGAACAATGCTTTGTTGTAGGTTTTATCATACCCTGCGGTGTTTAGCCTTACAGTAGCAAGGTCTATATTTTGTGCCAGGGACGGTTGGAAGTTGAATGTATTGCGTTCCACCTGTTCTTCCTCCGGGTTGGTTTGGGACAATGTCTGGCCTCCGGAATTTACGACAATATCACCCGCAAGTATTTGTTCACGGTTATTTATGACCTCCAGTTTAATATCCTGTGCCGCTACAAACGGGTTATACCCGTTTACCATAATGTCCACGTTATTAGAAGGTATCATTGGCTCTTTGTCAAAAATTTGGCGGGCATAATTGCGGAAAGAGTTATAATCTGCAAAAATGCCATAGGCATAAACTACCGGTTGGGTTTCAAAAACTTGACCGGGTGCAAGCGCTCCTGGGTCAATTTCAAACGATACAAAACTACCCCATTTGAAACTAGGTTTGTGATCCATTGGCCAGCAATATCCCCTTGGGTTTGTTGGCGATGCTTCAAACACCCAGTTTTCGTCAAAGTTATCTGGGTTTAAGCTGCCCAGCCCATGGATAATGCTGTCTGAATTTGACATGTCGCAGTTTTGCATGACCTGCCCGTTGTAACTGAAGGTGGTTTTATCGCCAAGCTCAAACCAATGCCCATCCCATAGCATGACATGCTGGTTTTTGTCGGAACGGTTTTGCACACGGTTTTTGCGGCTAATAACGCCGGTTGCAAACAATGTATACACTTGCGTAACGACCATGCCTGGGAATTTTTCGGATGCGAATTCCGCCTCCAACACCATGGCGGTATCTTGCTGATACATTTTGACACTGGGCTTTAGCAGGTTAAACTCGTCGTCGTATGGCTTGCCGAATTTGGGCGGCAAAAGTTCGCCGCAGGAATATCCGCTGTTGAGGATGTTTTTAATATGAACCTCGTTATCGTCTTTGCTAAAATTAAGCCACCATGGGCCATTACACATGGTGTATTTTTGTAGATTCTCTCCACTGTAGGCATGTGTTATGTCCTTTGTAAAAATATGCAACGGTGCTGTAAAGGTAAGCGTTTTACCGCTTTTTAAGGTGGCAGTACAATCTAGTTCTAAAGCTTCAAACCCTATGGCAAGTGTTGTTGCCGTGGTAGAAATCGACGCCTTACCCCGTGCAGAGATTTTAGTTGTGAAAATATTGCTCTCCGCAATTTTCAAAAGGCTGCTTTCAGGCACATGTATCGCGACTTCCCCATCTTCAAGCAACGCACTGCTAAGGTCTATAAAGGTTTTAACAGTCATGCCAACCTGGTCTACTACACATTCGCGCTGCAGTTCTACAACAAGTGGGAACTTTGCTTCAATACCCATACCAAAAGTAACGGATTGCCCATTTATTTCTACATCTGCCAGCAGGCACGGGTGTATTTTCCATGCATCCTGTACTTCGTTTGTTTCCCCTACATAAAACGTAGTGTGGAATTCTTGTTTGCCCGTAACTTGTGTATCCAACGCATAATCCAGCTTGATATTCTTATCTTCGCGGCCTGTAATTTTGATGTTAAGTTCCTTGCCCGTTTTGTTTTCGATAACAAAGGTGCAGTTGTAGTCCGTACCAAAGGCCAGCTCGTGATTTTGAGCTACAAGTTCGATTTTATAATCGTTGGTTTCTATCATTCGCATTTGGCGGCCTGTACGCTCGAAGCCCACTGCCAGGTTCTCGCCATCCTTCACCCACGAATAACCAAAAAGCTCGAAATTGTTGACTTCTATGCCATCTGGTGCAATCTCTATCTCGCGGGTAGAGTCTGCATACCAGTCCGCTTTTGCAAAAAACTCTGCAAAAATGGGGGCAGTTAAAATAGTTGGCATAAAGTTTGCCAAGTGGGTGCTGTTTGGCCTGTCTTCCCATAGGAAACCGCATTTTTTGTACAGTGGAACAGCGGCTGTGTTGCCACTCCAGGTATATAAGTCCAGGCGTGGGTATCCAAGCTCTATAGTACGCTGCACGCACCTTAGCACAAGTGCCTTGCCTATCTTTTTGTTTTTATAGTCTGTCCTTACACCCAATAAGGGGATATACATTGTACCAGAGTCGTAATAGTACCGTCCAAAGCTGCAATATCCAACCGCAGTGTCGCCGTCCAGGGCAATAAATACGTTAAAGTGAGAAGCTGTTTCATGTTCCGAAATAATTTGGCTGGCAGTTTTAAGCGAGCTGCTACCGCCCCAGTCGTCACTGCTTAGGTTCCACATTTCGGCTATGCTTGCAGCCAGCGATGGCTCGTACTCTACAATTTTTATGCCCGATTCCAGTGTTTCGTAGACTTTCATGTTGTGTATTCTCCTATCTTTCATTCACTATACCTCATTTTTTCATATTTACTACAGCACTGTCAAGGGAAAGTTTGATTATAGATAATTGTGGATATACAAAAAACCAAGACCGACGAAAAGCCGATCTTGGTTTTTTATTATGCGATAAGAAATTACAATTTGTTATCTACCATCTACATAAGCTGTTTGTGATGTTAGAGCCCAATGGAATGGATACCGGTAGTGAGGTCTGGAATAGTCACCGGTGATTTCCAGAGAGAAGTTGGCTACGCGATTATTAGCAACTGAAAGCGTAACTGCTTGCCTCCAAGGGAATATTACAGCGGCGTCATGCACTGCCCATTGCCACATATTTACAGTCTCTAGCAAGAAGTCTGGATCCCACATGTCATCAGACATAAATCTGTCGAAAATGTAGTCCCAATGTTCACTTCTGTATCTTACCTGGTTGTTTTGTGTACCTGGGGTCATAACTTGTGGCATTGGGTTGGCACCTAGATTCCATCCAAACCACCACATATCAACTACGCCGCCGTCAGCTTCTCTAAAGCGTACATCGCTGCCTACTGCAGAATCTACCTGACGGCCTTGATAAAATTCGACTCTTAGACCAATGTCGGCCCAGTTTTGAAGTTCCATAGCACGTTCGGTATCATTTGCAGGAGAGCCTGTTAATGCCAAGTAGGTGATTGTTAATTCCCTACCATCTGGGAAGGTACGGAAGCCGTCAGGGCCTCTTAGGTAGCCGGCTTCGTCCAGCATACGCATTGCATATTCTGGGTCAAAATGGTTATAAGTTGGAATTTCGGTATCTATCCAGTGAATGTTTCTTAATCCATACCATGAGCTACCTGTAGGCACTGTTAGACCATTAAATAACTCGTATGCAACAGAATGGTCTACAGAAAGCGCAAGAGCCCTTCTTACGGTTTCAGAAAGTCTTGGTTCTTCAAAGGTGTAAACTTCGCCTGTTTCAGAATCCCAAGTACCCACTCTAAAGCCTAGGAAGCTGTTACCGTTTTGTGCCCATACATTAGATAGGAATTCTACATTGGTCATGTATCTAAAGTGCTCTGTAAACTGGGATGCAGGGAATCCGGTACCGATATCATACAAGCCTTGCTGTAATGCCATGGGCAGTACTGTAGCTTCTACAAGGTTTACAACTATGCCGTCCAGATGTGGGCGGCCTCTCCAATAGTTTTCATTTCTTCTAACGCTTACAGATTCACCCGGTACAACAGCATCAATGATGAAAGGACCAAAGCCTAAAGCATTTGTGCGCGCATTTTCATGCCCCATCATATCAGCTACTGCAATACCTTCCCAGTGGTGGCGAGGTACAGGAGCGGACCACCAGCCAAAAGCAGAAATGGTGAATGGGAAGTCGATCATATGCAGGGTTAGTGTCATTTTGTCTTCGGAAAGAACCATACCGGAAATATAGTCTGCATTACCGGCTCTAAACTCTTCGGCACCTACAATATTGGAGATATTTGGACCCCATCTTGTGCCTGTGTAGTCAGGGTGAGCAATAATCCATATAGCAAAATACAAGTCATCCATGGTTACCTGTACACCGTCATGCCAGAAAGCTTCATGCTGCATGGTAAAGGTAATGGTTTGGGTTTCTCTACAGAATTCGGTATAAACCAAACTGGATGTATTGTCTACATGTGAATCCATGCCTGCCGCAAACATGCTGCCTGCAAAAAGGTCTCTAATGTTACTATCCAGAGCACTTATGAAGTGAACAGCGCAGAAAATGCCCGGTAAAGTAGCACTGGTTCCAATTGCCCAGCGCAGTGTACCACCATCAATAATTGGGTTAGCGTTGGTGGCTGTAGAAGGAAAACGCGCATCTACACGCTGTAAGGCATAGAATGGGTCGGTTGGGGGAACTACATGAATTGGTTCTGTCGTTGTTACCTCTACAACCGTTGTTGTCGTTGTTTCGCCACCCACTGCTTGTGTGGTGGTAACATCATCACCCGGTGGAGTTACAGGGTTTCTGTCACATGCGGTAAAAGCGAATGCCATTACGGCAAGCACACATGCAAGTACAAGTAATTTCTTCATTTTGAATCCTCCTTTTAAATTAGACACGGCTTTAGTTTCGTTTTGGATTTTTTCAATTTTCAAAATCACAAAACCTCCTTTCTATATTAACGACAATTAATGTCGGCGTTGTCTTGGGTTTACTGCCCTACGTACAGCATTGCCTATACCATATATGCAAATGGTTACTACAACTATTAGTATTGCTGCAGGTAGCCATTGCCATTGCCTATGCAACATTACTATCGGGTCCCTAGCGAGGGAGATCAGACGTCCTAGGCTGGGGGTGCCAAACGGCAACCCATAACCTATAACAGTAAGCCCCGTTTCAAAGCCAATGTTGCCTGCCATGCCCAAAATAAATTGTACCATCATAATAGACATTACATTAGGCAACACTTTTTTAAATATTATCTTATAGTTTGGTGTGCCTAAGGTCTTAGAAGCTAAGATATAATCTTTTGCAGACTCTTGTAAAACCCTAGCCCTAAGCAACCTCGCCCCGGTAAACCAGCCAAGTGCAATCATAACCATTGCAAAGGTTGGGGTGTCCCACCGTGGTAGTATCGCATTCATCGCTATGATAACCATTAGGTTTGGTACCATAACAAAGAAGTCTATAATGCGTAAGATAAACATATCTACATATTCGCCATAGAAACCTGCAATAAGCCCTACAGTAAAACCGATAGTAAATGTTGCAATGGTTACAATCATGGCCAAAGCAAGGGAGTTCCTTGCGCTTAAAAGCAGCATCCTAAGCATGTCGCGGCCGCCCTCATCAGTGCCGAGCAGTCCGTTTCCGCCGCCGGGGGGTAAATTCCTGCGTGCAAAAACCATGCGGGTTATATAATCTTCGTCTACCATATTGCCGACCACAAACGAAGCAAATAGAACGGTAATAAACACTATCAAACATAAAATGGCAAATGGGTCTTTTTTAAACTGTTGCACAATAAGTGTCCACATGCTGGGGACTTTATTTATATCCATGTTGGACTCCTCCTTATTTTATGCGAATACGCGGGTCAAATATTGTTAGCACAATATCGGAAATCAAGAAGCCTATTACACTAAGGGTGGAATAGAATATTATTAAGAAGTTTGCCACAGGCCAGTCCTGCCCGCCTATAGAGCTTACAAACAATCTTCCCATGCCGTTATAACTAAAGATGGTTTCGGTAATAACAGCACCACTAAAAAGTCCAACTATTATACCGCCTGAGCTTGCTGCTATAGGCAGCAGTGCGTTTCTAAAAATATGCCTGGTGTATACTTGGTTAAGCGGTACGCCCTTGCTTATGGCCAGGTTAGCATAGTCCATATTTTTGTTGTCATTAATTTCGTTAGCCAGCAATTGGATTACACCAACTCCAGCAAGCAAGCTTAAGGCAAGGGCGGGAAGCGTGGCATGTTCGATTCTACTTAGAAAAATTTGGAAAGTAGACCCTTGCGCCACCGTTAAAACATCCACCGACCCTACCAGTGGTAACCAGCCCAGTCGTAAAGCAAATAGCCATTGCAACATTAATGCGAGAACAACGTTGGGAAACGCTAATTGTATAAAATTGTAGAAGGATATTGCTCTTTCAGGCCATCTGCCATGGAAACGCCCAGCAATTATGCCAAGTGGTATAGCAAAAGCGTAAATTATCAGAACAGACAATGTAGAAAGGAGTATGGTATTACCCATTCTTTCACCTATCATATCTGTTACGGGAATTCTGTGTACTAATGAATTGCCGAAGTCACCCCTAAACATGTTGCCAACCCAGCGTACATAGCGTACATACCATGGGTCATATAGCCCGTGTCTTTCCCGTATCGCTCGTACTTCGTACGGACACATAGTTGGGTCTTCCCACAAGCCGGTAAGCGCATCGCCCGGCATAAATTCTGCCAAAACAAATATTAATATGGACAGTGCAAAAAGCTGTGGTATTAATATGATAAATCTTCTAAGCGTGGTTTTCCACATTGTTTACACTCTCCTTTAGGGTATGGCCACATAGTGGTCGCCTTCTATTTGTTTAAGGTCGTACACGGTATTGCCTTCGCCATAAAAGTTAGTAGATGTGGCCTCGTATTCTCTTGCCACTTCCGTGCGGTGTAAGGCATTAGAATCACGCATTCTGGGATCCATATCGGGTATTGCAGCCATTAGCCTACGTGTATATATATGCAATGGGTTTTTGTATATGTCGTCCGAATCACCTACCTCTACAAGCCTGGAACGGTGCATTATCATAAGTTTTTTACACATATGTTGTACAACGCCCAAGTCATGACTAATGAACAGATAGGAAATTTTAAATTCTTCTTGTACATCTTTTAAGTAGTTTAAAACCTGTGCTTGTACAGACAAGTCCAGTGCAGAAACAGGCTCGTCGCATACGATTAGCTTTGGTTTTAGTGCAAGGGCACGCGCTATACCTATGCGTTGCTTTTGTCCACCGGAAAATTGATATGGATATTTTAGTGCGTTCTCTGGGGTCATACCTACGATTGCCAATAATTCGTCTACTTTTTTGCGCTCTTCGGCTTTGGTGTTTTTTTCAAAGTTGCGAAGTGGTTCTGCAATAATATCTAAAACCCTTTCACGGGGGTTAAACGAAGAGTTAGCATCTTGGAATATCATTTGCACGTTTTTGCGGAAGGGAGAACGGTTCTTTTTAACAAGCTTGGTAATGTCCTGTCCATCAAAAATTATTTGCCCTGCAGTTATTTGAGCAAGCCCTAGTATCGCCTTGCCTGTAGTAGTTTTACCGCAGCCGCTTTCACCAATCAGGCCTGCTGTTTCGCCGGCTTCTATGTTAAAACTTATGCCGTCCACAGCTTTAACATGGCCCACTGTGCGACCCATAATGCCACCTTTTATAGGATAATACACTTTTAAATCTTTAACCTCAAGCAGTGCCATGGCTTAACCCTCCTCCGCAAATCGGAAATTTTTGTAACAGACACATCGTACAAAATGTCCCGGAGAAACTTCCCGCAAAATTGGGTCGGCTTCGTGCTGGTCTGCACCTATCCAGGGGATACGCTCCGCAAAGCGGCAGCCTGTATTTGGCAGGTTTATCAATGAAGGAACAGAGCCTTGTATTGTGCTTAGCTTGCCATCGATAGCATTGCTTGGCATACTAGAGAATAGCGAACGGGTATATGGATGCAAAGGATTGTGGAAAAGCTCGTCTACGCTTGCCGTTTCTACAATTTGACCTGCGTACATGACGGCAACCCTGTCTGCCATTTCTGCTACAACACCCAAATCGTGTGTTATCAACAATATACTGCTTTGTGTTTTTTTCTGTAAATCTCTCATAAGGTCTAGAATTTGTGCTTGTATGGTTACATCTAAAGCTGTTGTTGGTTCGTCTGCTATAAGAACAGAAGGTTCGCAAGCAAGTGCGATGGCTATAACAATTCTTTGCCGCATACCGCCGGAAAGCTCGTGTGGGAAAGAGTCGTATGTAAGCGCCGGGTTTGGTATCCCTACATCTTCCATAAGCTTTAAAGCTTTTGCTTTCCTTTGCTCTGCAGATAGGCTTGTATGATAATGAAGACCTTCTTCAAGTTGTCTTCCTATCTTATGCAGCGGATTAAGAGCGGTGAGCGGATCTTGAAATATCATGCCAATTTCTGCGCCTCTTACCTTATTTAACTGGCCTTCGCTTAGCTGTAATAAATTTTCGCCTGCGGTGTCTGCAGTGTTTGGGTTTCTGGCGGTTCTGCCATAATAGTTTATTGCGCCTTCCAATTTTGTGAAAGACATATCATGCAGTCTTAAAATGGAAAGGGCAATTGTGCTTTTTCCACAGCCGGACTCCCCTACTATAGCGAAAGTTTCGTTCTTGTTTATCTCTAAGGAAACACCATCTACAGCCGGATAGAACACCCCATTCATTTTGAAGGAAATCTTGAGTTCTTCCAGAGACAAAAGTTTTTCGCTCATTAGCCTATCGTCCTCTCCTAAATTAAAACTCTTGAAATTAACCTTAAGCCGAGTGTAACCAAAATGTTATAATTCGCACGACCCGCTTGTAATGCAATTGTAACATGTCAACCGCAAAATTACAATACAAGCAGCATTTAATTGCAAAAAATATATTAAATTCTCAGGTCAAATTTGAAATTAAACGATAGTATATCAGCCGGGAATTAAGATGTCAATAAAATTTTTTGGCAGTAATAAATTTTTTGCACTTTGAAACAGGCAGTATTTATCGTGTTTTTGTACACCTGGGGTAATATTTACTGTATACTTAGTTTAGCACTTGTTGAAAGGAATGGAATCAGACTTGGCACAATTTAAACCTACGGGTAGCCCGGTAAAGCATACGTTCAACCCCGTCTTCGATAAGAATTCAAAAATATTAATCCTTGGCACCATGCCGTCACCTAAATCACGCGAAGCCGGGTTTTATTATTCCCACCCTCAAAATCGCTTTTGGAAAACCATTGCGGCGGTTTTTAATGCAGAAGTTCCGGTATCAATTGAACAAAAAACAAATCTCTTATACGCCAACAATATTGCAGTTTGGGATGTTTTGGCATCATGCAAAATTTCAGGTGCTGATGATAGTAGCATAAAAGACATTATTGTTAACGATTTTTCGGTAATTTTTGAGGCAGCCAATATAAAAGCTGTTTTTACCACAGGCAAAAAAGCAACAGAGCTATTCAAAAAGCATTGCCAGGATAAATATGGGTTTAAGCCAGTTTACCTTCCGTCTACAAGTGCTGCAAATTGTAAGATATCACAAAAAGAACTGGAAGCAGCTTATAGAGTCGTTGCAGAACAGGTGCTTAATGGGAGGTAGGCAGATACGGAAATATTGATGTGCATTTTTAAATGTATATGGTATAATCATGGAGAATGTCACAAAGTACTAGCATGGAGGTTTATATGCAAGCATTAAAATGGGGTTTGCCTTATGTTGCGAAATACAAGGGCCGATTAATATTCGGACAGTTTGTAAACATTTTTAATGTGCTGCTGATGCTTGTCAACCCATTTATAGCGGGACGTATTGTGCGTGATGTTATAGAGGGCGGCCAGCATGATTTATTGCCAATGTATTTGGCCATTATGGTTGGTGTTACTGCTTTCCGAAGTACCATGCGGTACTTATTTTTGATCATGTTCGAAAACACATCTCAAAAAATACTTTTTGAACTTAGACGTGACGTTTACCACAAGCTACATATTCAAAATTTTCGCTGGTTTGATAAAAACCGAATTGGCGATACCATGAGCCGCATGACGGGTGACTTAGAGGCGATACGCCATTTTATAGCGTTTGATACGTATGCCATACCTGAAAACGTGCTGCTGTATTTTACGGCCATTATTGTAATGGGTGTGATTAGTTTACCGCTAACGGCATTTTTGCTTATCACTACACCTGTGGTAATTTGGGCGGCGTTGCAGCAATCTAGGGCCATTCGTCCTGCTTTCCGCGAGGTTAGAGAGCAATTTTCCAACTTAAATTCTGCCTGCGGCGAAAATATTGGCGGTAACCGCGTTGTTAAAGCGTTTGCCAAAGAGGCATATGAAATCGAAAAATTTTCAAAGGTTAATCAAGCTTTTTACAATGCGAACATGGGCACTGCAAAAGTACGTATTAAGTTTTTCCCCATAATGGAAACCTGCGCTGCTTTACTGCCGTGGATTCTGCTTTTGGTTGGCGGTTTGATGGTAATTTGGGGCCGGTTAGAGCTTTGGCAAATGATAACCGTAAGCGGCTACCTGTGGATGATAAACAACCCGACACGCATGTTTACCTGGGCTGTAAATGACGTACAAAACGCCGCAACATCCCTTGATAAAGTGTTTGAAATGATGCGGCAGCCAATTGCAATTACAAGCCCCGAAGAAAACGCTGTTTTTACACAGCGTATAGAAGGCACAGTAGAATTCCGCAACGTAAGCTTTAAATATAACCGTGGCGAGCCAGGCCCGGACACCTTAAAGGGCATAAGCTTCCGCGCGGAAAAAGGACAAACCGTAGGAATCGTAGGCGGTACAGGCAGCGGGAAAACAACGCTAATGGCGTTGATAAGCCGGTTTTACGATGCGGAAAAGGGGGGAGTGCTGGTAGATGATGTTAATGTAAAAGACTATCACATCCCCAGTTTACGGCGCGACATTGCCTATGCCATGCAGGATGTCTTCCTTTATTCAGACACTGTAGAGGGCAACATCGTATTTGGTGTGCCAGATGCGCCAATGTCTGCCGTGTACGAGGCCGCGGAAATTGCGGATGCTCATGAGTTTGTAGTAAATATGCCGGAAGGATATGACACGATTATAGGCGAACGCGGTGTAGGGCTTTCTGGTGGGCAAAAGCAGCGGATATCACTGGCGCGCGCTATTGCAACCGAGCCTTCTATCCTAATATTGGACGACGTAACAAGCGCAGTTGATATGGAAACAGAGCAGCGCATTCAAGCGGCTTTAGCAGAAAAAATTACAAAAAGCGGAACGGCGCGCACGACTTTTATCGTGGCGCACCGCTTGTCCAGCGTACAAGATGCAGATTTGATTCTGGTATTGGAAAGCGGCGAAATAATAGAGCGCGGTACACATTTGCAGTTGTTGGACAAAGGCGGGTATTATGCCCAGATGTATAATGAGCAGAGGGGAGCAGGAGAATATGGCGCGTAATACATTCCGTATAGACGAAACTGTCAACCAGGAAAATGTGTTTAACTTAAAGCGGTTGCTACGCCTAAGGAAGTACGTATTGCCCTATAAAAAAAGCTTTATCACAACATTGTCATTCACAATAATCTCCAGTGTGCTGGGCTTTCTTGCACCTTTCTTGACAATGATAATAATAGACCAGGCAATCCCAAACCAAGACGTATCGCAAGTTTTGCTGGTAGCAGGTTTTATGCTGGCCACCATTGTCGCCAATATATTCTTTATGCGTTATAGGATGCAGTCTATGGCAAAAGTAGGGCAGGGGATTATCCGTGATCTGCGCAGTGATTTGTTTGAACATTTGCAACGCCTGCCATTCAGCTTTTTTGATAGCCGTCCCCACGGCAAAATTTTAGTGCGTGTAGTTAACTATATCAACTCCTTAAGCGACATGCTTTCCAACGGGCTTATCAACGTTATTACAGATATGTTCTCACTTGTGGTAATAGTTGTCTTGATGCTATTAATTGACCCGCGCCTTACACTGGTTGCTATGGCCGGTGTACCGTTTTTGGTTGTAGTCGCATTCTTTATCCGTATAAAAAACCGCAAAGCGTGGCAGCTTTTTAGCGCGAAACAATCTAACTTAAACGCGTATATTCATGAAAGTATTGCAGGGGTCAAAATTACACAGTCATTCTCCCGTGAGGCAGAAAACCAAGATACTTTTGCGGAAGTGTCCGGCAATGTACAAAAATCGTGGATGAGTGCCATTAAAGTGATGTTCCTGCTATGGCCCAGCGTAGAAAACATAGGCTCCTTTGGCGTTGCGTTTTTATATGTAATTGGCGTTAGCATGATAGCACAAGAGGCTCTAACCGTTGGTGTCATGGTTGCGTTTGTAGCGTATATCTGGCGTTTTTGGATGCCTATTAACAACATCGCAAACTTTTACAATACGCTTGTGACTAACATGAGCTACTTGGAACTTATTTTTGAAACAATAGATGAACCGGTGCTGGTTAAGGACAGGCCCGGTGCAATTGACATGCCGGAAATAAACGGTGATGTAGAATTTAAAGATGTAGTTTTTGCTTATGAAGAAGGGCAAACCATATTGGATGGCGTAAGCTTTAAATGCAAAGCCGGTAACACTGTTGCGCTGGTTGGCCCAACCGGGGCAGGTAAAACCACAGTGGTAAATCTGATTAGCCGTTTTTACGAGATAAACGGCGGCCAGGTACTGATAGATGGCGTTGACATCGCGGGTGTAAAGTTGGCATCCCTGCGCGGTCAAATGGGAATCATGTTGCAGGACAGCTTTTTATTCTCGGGCACGATAATGGATAATATCCGCTATAGCCGCCTAGATGCAACGGACGAAGAGGTAATAGAAGCAGCAAAAGCCGTATGCGCCCACGAATTTATATTAGAGATGGAAAACGGCTACAAAACAGAGGTAAACGAGCGCGGCAGCAGACTGTCTGTGGGACAGCGCCAGCTAATTTCGTTTGCGCGTGCCCTGCTTGCCAACCCGCGCATACTCATACTGGACGAAGCAACGTCCAATATAGATACCCGTACAGAAAAAGCGTTGCAAGACGGCTTAAACCGCCTATTGCAAGGGCGCACGTCATTTATAATAGCGCACAGGCTTTCGACCATTCAGCATGCGGATATGATTATGGTGGTGGATAACAAAAATATAGCGGAATCGGGCAGCCATGCGGAGCTAATGGAACTTAAAGGGGATTACTATAACCTGGTTACGGCGCAAAAGCACTAGAGCGTGTTGCGGCATGCAATAAAAAAGAAGGAGCTTATACTATGACCAACCGAGAATTTTTTGCCCAAAACAAATATGGCATGATGTGCCATTGGGGGCTTTACTCCCTATTGGGGGGCGAGTGGAACGGAAAAATTGCAAGAACATATGCCGAGTGGATTCAGGCGCACTGTGCGATTCCAAACGCACAGTACCACCAGCTTGCAAGCGCTTTTAACCCGCTATTATTTAATTCTGACGAGTGGATTAAGCTTGCAAAAGACTGCGGGATGTCATACTTTGTGTTTACCACCAAACACCACGACGGTTTTGCTATGTACCATTCCAAGGTGGACAAGTTTAATATAGTGGCTGCCACGCCATATAAACGCGATATCGTCGCGCAGCTTGGAGAGTCTTGTTACAAATACGGGCTAAAGTTTGGGTTGTACTATTCGCAAGAGCTTGACTGGGCACACCCACATGGCGGCGGGTATACAAACCCGAGCCCTTGCGCTGGTGTTACATGGGAAAATTCATGGGATTTCCCCGATAAGGCCAACAAGAATTTTGATATATGTTTCCAAGAAAAAATCAAACCGCAGGTAAAAGAAATTTTGACGAACTACGGCGATATCTTCCTTATTTGGTTTGACACGCCGCACACCATAAGCCCGGAACAAAGCCTCGAACTCAACCATCTAGTCAAAGCACTGCAGCCGGACTGTCTAATCAACTCACGCATAGGCAACGGCGATTACGACTATGTATCTTTGAACGATAACGAAGTCCCGGCAGATGGCCCGCCGGAAGGCTTGAAAGCTAAAAGCGGCAATATGAACGCACTAGGCGGATACAAATACTCACCCTATGGGCTTTACGAAACCCCCGCCACTCTCAACCATTCCTGGGGTATAAAATATTCCGACCAAAACTGGAAAACTTCTGAACAAATACTTGAAGCAAAACGCCACCTTAACAGCAAAGGGATCAACTACCTGCTTAACATCGGCCCGGATTCTATGGGGCGTATCCCCGCAAAGTCGGTTGAGGTATTGCTAGGGGCTGCCCGTCACTAATGATAACGAATCTCACTTCGTTATCATTAGTGATAATAACCGCACCGTTCATCGACCCCTCCTGGCAAATAACCGGTTGGCTGCATGGCGGTGCGGTATGCCGGACGAATTGCAATTAAATACATATTCCGTACAATGCTCGATATACCAGTCATGGAAATACGTAAAAAGCTGCCCAGATTTCCATGGGTGCGAATGACTCTCTTTTTCAGGCGGCGGTGAAATAAACGGCTTTTTGACAAAAACATGGAACGCTATAATGCCGTCAGCATTTACATGGGCTTTATAATTTCCCATTATCTCGTCACGCAAGGTCGGCTTAATGTAGTGCAACACACCGCTCGAAAATAGCACATCGTATTTTTCTTCCAGGCGATAGTCCCATAAGTTGGCTTTAAATGTGCGCACATGAACACGGGCTTGGTCTGCCAGCCGTTTGGTCTTTTCAAGCCCTGCTTCCGAAATGTCGAAGGCACTTACATCGTATCCGCAACGGGCGAAGAATACGGCATCTTTGCCCTCGCCGCAGCCAATGTCCAAAATCTTTAGTGAACGGGTAGGGGGAAGCAGCTCCAACACCTTTAGGCACATGCCTGATGGCTGAACGCCCCAAAAATATTCGTTTTTGAGATAATCGTCCTCATAGTGCGAAAAGTCGTTGCGGGAAGCTACATACCCAAGCAGCTTATCTACGCTGACATTAAGGATTTTGGCTATTTCGGGCAGTAGCATTGTATCAGGCACAGACTGCCCGGTTTCCCATTTGCTTACCGCTTGGAATGTGATGCCAAGTTTATCTGCCAAGGCTTCTTGTGTTAGGTTCGAGTCTTTCCTGTACCTGGCTATGTTTCCGGATAAAATTTCCCGCATAATGATACACCTCCTAATTCCATTATGCACTTTATGTAGCGGCTAAGCAATAACCGCATATTTGAACTTTTGAGAATTTCAACTGATGTTTGAGTGTTTGCTTCACCGCCGCAACATCCTCATCATCCGAGGTTTATACGTTTTTATTGCCTTTCGGCGGCATTGCTCCTGACAGCGGTAACAGCGCGTACACTTGTCGTAATTTACTTCGGGTTTAAACCGCGGCTCGCCTGCTTTTGGTGGGAGCTCTATGTCAGGTACAAAAGCAAAAAGTTCTATGGCCTTAGTAGGGCAAGCCGATTTGCAATCCGCACAACCGATGCAGGCACTGACATTTAATACTGGCCGTGTCTTTAGCTGCTGGCTAAAAAAATAACGAATAGACTCAACCCGTTTTGAAATATTCAAATCCATAGATATCCAACTTCCTATTGGTTATGGCCATATTTTATCCAAATTGTGATAAAATGTGGCCATAATTTGATTAAAATAATGATAATATTATGATAAAATATGTCATGATGGGCATAGAACACTTTCCTACTAGCATAAAAACCGCGCGAAATGCGCGGTTTTTCACTAAAGTTTTTATCAAACTTTTTTCAAAAAGTTTGCGGAGGTGCGGAGGCGGGGCCTCTGCAATCTCAACTTTCAGTATTACATAAAATCTACAACATCAACCATCCGGCTTAAGAATTCTATTTCTTTTGCATTGCCTTTAACCGTTTGCGATGCCGCCACGATGCGCACCCATCTTTCGATATACACCCTTGGCGTATCGGTTTTTTCGCAATAGCGGTTCATATAATACTCTGCGTTTTCCTTTTGGTTGTTTAAGAGATATACCAGGTATGTCCTGGCAATATCGGCAGAAGCGTTGCCTTGCGTCGCATGTGACCAGTCGATTATATAGGGGGTGTTGTTGGGTGTAATGATAATATTACTGGGGCGGAAGTCGCCATGGCATACTTTGTTGTGGCGCGGCATTCCGTCTAGGTGGGTGTGCAGCTCGTATTTTACAGACTCGTCAAAATTTGTAAGGGAAATTTTGCGGAACATTTTATCGCGAAGTTTGGCGAGTAAAGGGCATTTTTGGTTGTTTACAGTTATCTGCAAGTCAATCATCAAGTCCATATACTTGTGAATGTTGTCCGGGTCTTCGGCTATTATTTCGGTAAGCGTTTTGCCTTCTATATATTCGTATACGATAACCCAAGAGCCGTCAACCATGGTTACTTCCAGTATTTTTGGAACATTTAGCTCGGTTTCCCCCACCCGCGCTAGGTTTAACGCTTCATTTAAAACATCCGCTTTCGAAAAGTCTTTGTCGAACAGCTTTATACATTTATCCCCATCGCGATAGATGGTTTTATTGCTTCTTTTGGCAATTACATTTGATAGATTTAGTCCGCTCATTTTTCATTCCATTCCTTTCAGTCGGGCGTAGCCCTCCTTGCGGAAGGCAAAAATATTTGATGAAAAAAGGAAGTTCACCTTTTTTTCACACTTACACATTACCTCCCATAGTAAGCGTTCAGGAACATTTCCTTCATTTCTGCCATAAGCGGATAACGAGGGTTTGCACCTGTACACTGGTCGTCAAAAGCTTGTTCTACCATTTCGTCCAGTTTTGCTAAGAAGTCTTTTTCGGAAATGCCGTATTCTTGGATGCTTTTTTTGATGCCAACAGTTTCTTTCAACTCATCAATTTTAGCCAGCAGCTTTTTAACCTTATCTTCATCGGTTTTGCCGTCTAGGCCAACAAAAGACGCGATTTCTGCATAACGCTGGGTGGCCACGGGGTATTTATATTGCGAGAATGTGCCCATTTTCTTAGGGTTTTCGGTTGCGTTAAATTTGATAACTTCGTTTATAAGCAATGCGTTGGCCACACCGTGAGGCAGGTTAAATGCCGCACCCAGCTTATGCGCCATAGAGTGACACACGCCAAGGAACGCATTGGCAAATGCCATGCCGGATATGGTTGAAGCGTTTGCCATTTTTTCGCGCGCTTCTTCATTACTTCCGTCATTATATGCGATGGGTAGATACTTAAATACATTTTTAAGTGCGGTTAGGGCAAGCCCGTCGGTATAATCGGTCGCAAGCATGGAAGCATAAGCTTCTAAAGAATGCACAAGCGCATCAATACCGGATGCCGCAGTCAGGCCTTTTGGCATATCCATCATAAAGTCTATATCTACGATGGCAATGTTGGGCAATAATTCGTAGTCTGCCAACGGATATTTAATGCCGGTTGCATCGTCGGTAATAACGGCGAAAGGCGTCACTTCACTACCTGTTCCCGCTGTAGTGGGGATTGCAATAAAGTTGGCCTTGCTGCCCATTTTGGGGAACGGGCTGATACGTTTACGGATATCCATAAAGCGCATAGCCAAATCGTGGAAATCTACATCCGGATGTTCGTACAATGTCCACATTATTTTTGCGGCATCCATAGGTGAGCCGCCGCCTATTGCAATGATACAGTCCGGCTCGAAATTTTGCATAGCCGCCGCACCTTCCCGGGCGCAAGAAAGTGTTGGGTCGGGCTCTACCTTATAAAATGTGTAGTGCTTAATGCCCATTTCGTCCAGCTTGTCCGTCAAAGGTTTTGTGTAATTGTTTTTATACAAAAATTCGTCGGTTACGATAAAGGCTCTTTTCTTGTCATAAACATCCTTTAACTCGCTAAGGGCCACTTTAAGCGAACCTTTTTTGAAATAAACCTTTTCAGGCACCCTAAACCACAACATATTTTCCCTTCTCTCGGCAACAGTCTTGATATTTAACAGATGCATAACCCCAACATTAGCAGATACAGAATTGCCGCCCCACGAGCCGCAGCCAAGGGTCAAAGACGGCGCAAGTTTGAAGTTGTACAAATCACCAATGCCGCCGTGGGAAGATGGCGTGTTTACAACAATGCGGCAAGTTTTCATCGTCGATTCAAAATCGGCCAAGTCTTTTTTGCCTTGCGGGTCGCGAAGGTTTACATACATCGAAGACGTGTGGCCATAACCGCCGTCTATAACAAGCCGTTCTGCTTTTGCAATGGCTTCAGAAAATTTGCTGTACTTATACATGGCCAAAACCGGCGACAATTTTTCGTGCGAAAATTCTTCCAGGTAGTCCACACTTTCGACTTCGCCAATAAGAATTTTTGTGTCTTTGGGGACTTTGATACCGGCTATTTCTGCAATGGTTTCGGCTGTTTGGCCAACTATTTTGGCGTTTAACGCGCCATTGATGATAATTGTTTTGCGGATTTTTTCGGTTTCATTAGCGTCTAGGATATAACAACCTCTTAATACGAACTCGCTTTTAACGGCTTCGTAAATGTCGGCATCTACAATAACGGATTGTTCGGAAGCACAAATCATCCCATTATCAAACGTTTTTGACACAACAATCGAGCTTACCGTAGTGGGTATATCAGAAGACTTATGAATGACGGCAGGGACATTACCTGCGCCAACGCCAATGGCTGGCTTGCCGGACGAATACGCAGACTTAACCATACCCGGGCCGCCTGTTGCCAAAATTAAATCTGCACTTCGCATCACCTCGGTAGACATATCCAGCGACGGTTTGCTTATGCAAGCCATAATACCTTCCGGTGCACCGGCTTTTACAGCGGCATCGTAGACTACTTTTACTGCAGCGGCCGTACAGTCCTTTGCCCTTGGATGCGGGGCAAAAATAATACCGTTTCTTGTTTTTAAAGCCATAAGTGCCTTAAATATGGCTGTTGAAGTAGGGTTGGTGGTCGGGATAACGGCTGCAATAATGCCCATTGGTTCGGCAATTTTGCGTATGCCAAACTGCTTGTCTTCTTCTATAATTCCACATGTTTTAGTGTCTTTGTATTGGTTGTAAATATATTCGGCAGCATAATGGTTTTTGATAACCTTATCTTCCACTACGCCCATGCCTGTTTCTTCCACTGCCATTTTTGCAAGCGGAATCCGTTGGTGGTTTGCTGCAAGTGCTGCCGCCCTAAATATCTCATCAACCTTATCCTGAGAAAAGGTTGCGAATATTTCTTGAGCTTTACGTACTTCAATCATTCTTGCCTTTAGGTCATCAACATTTTCGATTAAGCTTTTTTGCTTCTTCATTGATAGCCTCCTCATTTTTATTAATTTCTTGAATATTTGACAGGATTGAACTTTTTCATTCCAAAGTATAGCATATATGAGAAGCAAAAACAAATTTTTCAGCACCGCGACCCTTGAATATAATGTGGAAATCTGTTATACTACGGAGAATATTTATCAATGTGTACATATTGTGACACCAATTAAATATTTCCACAAGGCTGGTGTCACAATCCCCCTTTCTAAGGGGGTGATTAGAGTTTGCAAGGTAAACTTTAATCGGGGGATCAATAACCTTAACATGAGGCGGTGAGAGCGAATGAGCGATAACATTATTATGGAAGCAATCGACTTGAAACGCGGCTTCCCTATGGGCGGCAATCTTTTTTGGGCAGTTAACGGTATTAGCCTAACTATCGCCACAAACAAGCTTACAATACTCAAAGGCCGTTCCGGCAGTGGGAAAACAACTTTAATGAACATGCTTGGGACACTGGACTATCCGACATCGGGCGATATAATGTTTGACGGCGAATCCATCACTAAGCTTTCCGATAAAAACCGCGATCGTTTGCGGCGCACAAATATAGGTTTTGTGTTCCAATCTACGGCGCTTATTGGTATGATGACCGCTTTTGAAAATGTGGATTTTATTTTGCGTATAAACGGTTACCCTGCAAAAGATCGTAAAAAAAGAGTGGAAGCTTGCCTCGAAAGGGTGGGGCTTGCTGCCCGCATGCATCACCTGCCGCCGGAACTTTCCGGTGGTGAACAGCAACGTGTGGCGATAGCCCGTGCTATAGCGCATAAGCCTAAGATTATTTTCGCGGATGAACCAACGGCAGAGCTTGATACGAATACCGGGCTGCAAGTCGTAAAAATTTTCAAAGATTTAATAGAGTACGAAGGTTCTACAATCGTAATGACTACCCATGACCCCGGGCTAATGGAAGTGGCAGACAAGGTATACGAGCTTGCAGACGGGGTGGTTATTAATGAATTATAACCCTGATAAACAGGTAATAGTGGCCGAAAGTTTGGTGAAAATCTACAAAACAAAGGACATAGAAGTGTTGGCGTTACAGGGGCTTGACCTGGTTATCGAGCGTGGGGAAGTGATGGCTATAATAGGCAATAGCGGCAGCGGTAAGTCCACGCTTCTTAATATGATTGGCGGGTTGGATAAGCCGTCTGCGGGCAAACTTTTTGTGGACGGTAAAGACCTGTTTAAACTGAAGCAGAAAGATTTGGTAGAGTATAAAACCACTACAGTGGGGTTCGTATGGCAGAATAACGCCCGCAACCTTATACCCTACCTAACCGCACTAGAAAATGTAATGCTGCCAATGCAGTTTAACAATATAAAGCCGGTTGGTAATAAAAGAGCACGCGCAATGGAATTGCTTGAACTCATGAACATGGGAAGGCGGGCAAAGCATCGTCTTAGCCAGCTTTCCGGGGGAGAACAGCAAAGGGTCGCAATCGCATTATCGCTGGCAAACCACCCGACCGTCTTGCTTGCAGACGAACCGACAGGCAGTGTAGATACCCGCACCACAGATGCCATCTTGGATATGTTTAGGGCTGTTAACAAGGAACTTGGCACAACAATTATAATCGTAACCCATGACCAGGAACTATCCAAAAAGGTTCAGCGGGTTGTGGCCATACGTGACGGTAAAACGTCCAGCGAGCTTGTTATGAGCAGCGATTACGCCGAACGTCTTGCGAATATGGATGGTTTTAGTGCAGGTGTGCAAATGGAACTTGCTGTGTTGGACCGTGCCGGAAGGATGCAGATACCGCGCACACTTCTTGATAAAATGAACTTGGATAGTAACCGGCTACATGTCCACATGGACGACGAGGGTCGTATTGTTTTAACCGCACCGGATAAAGTGGTGTAGGATTAGATTAAAGTTTTGGTCAAGCTTTTTCAAAAGCTTGCGGGGATGGGCAGAGCCCACGGTCTTAATACAGGAGGCTAATTATGAAAAAAATTCTATTATTTATCGGCTGTTTTTTAGCGGTGGCGTTTCTTGCTCCGGTTAGTGCTTGGGCTTCCCAAACAACGCGCACCTTACAGCCCGGGCGCACCTACGAGTTTGTGGGTACCGACGCTAGGGTAATTTCTCATATAAACATCGCCGGTACAGGCCGGTACGAGTTTGTTGAAACAAACGCTTTGGGCGAACTGCAGCGTTTCGGGTTTTCTAATTGGCGTATATCCGTAAGCGGAACAGGGCGTACGGCGGTCACTCCTGTGGCTCCAATGCAAGTGACATTCGACTCAAGCAGGATTCGCGTTTACGAGTCGGCAGGTAGTGTACTTAGGCAGGTCAATTTAGCCGACGGCCAGACATTAAGCCTGGAAAACACCGCAATGCTTGGCAGGCATGTACGAGTAACCCAAGCCACAGGCAATACCTATGATTTTGTAATTACTAACCGTTTCGGAGAAGTTGATAATTTCGGTTTCCAATCAAGGTTCCCGCAGATGAATATCATCGGGGGCGGTACGAAAACGATAACGGCTCGCGGCGGCTCTTTGACAGTTTATTTCCCATCCATATGGTATGGCAACGATATAAGGGTTTCAAGACCGCTTGCGCCCGCGCTTACAATGCATAGGCTTACGGCAGGGCAGGAATTAACCCTGGCTAACTTTAGCGGCGAAGCCGTGACCCTTAATGCACATGCTGCACATACCGGTGTCACTTTCCAATATAGGTTTGTGATGCGCGGCAGGGACGGCCATGTCGTAGACTATGGCAATGTAACAAGCAATCAGATACGCATACCCATAAACCATACATTACATCTTACCCCTGCTATTGATGGGGAATTGGTTTTCCCGCACATTTTGCGGGATAGCATAAGCATCGACCATGGCGTTGCTGCTCCTATGTATTACACTTTGCGTCCGGGCAATTCTCTTGTTATTGCCAACGACGACACTGTACGCGCGCATTCAATATTCTTGCGCTGTGGTACAGATTCCGGGGATTTCAGCTTCGACTATGTATTGGATAACGATGGCGAAATTACATTTGGCATATTGGAAAACGTAACGGCCGCCAGGCATGTTTTTAACCTTCCCGCCGGGGCAAGTGTAACAATTACAGCAACGGAAGGGCAATTAACCGTAAACACCCCGGATATCAGCGCGATTACAGCGAATGCAGTGCAAGGGGCATCCCTAAGCAGGCATTTGATATTGCCGGGCCGTTCTGCCTATATTACAAATGACAGTGGTTATGCCGTAGACATAATGGCTGTCGCGGATGAAAGCACATTTGGTTTTGACTTTGTACGTTACGATATGGCGACGGGCGCCATCGAAGATTTTGGCCGCATGAACCTGCGCAGCAACTTAACCATATATGACGGGCAATCCGTCTTGCTTACCAGCCACGATTATTCCATTACGCTAATTGTCCCGCTGGCACTTACGGCAAATGGCCTGACCATTGCCGAAAGCAGTAGAACTGCGTTGTTCCGCCAAGCTCTTGCGCATGGCGAAGCGCTGCGAATCGACAATATAGACAGGCGTTACCATCATTCCTTTTTAGTAGAAGACGATGCCATGGGGCGCACCTGGTCAACCGGATTTGCCTATGACTTTGTGATGGAAAGCAACCGTGACGGCATACAGGGTTATGGCATGAACGATTTGGGGCAGCATGTTGTACCAACCAGTCATAGAGTAACTTTAATGCCTCGCCCCGGAAGAGAACTTTCCGTAGCTTTCCCTGCCGAGTGGTACGGCCGATACTTCCGGACAAGACCGGTTGCAGACGAGCCGCTTCACCATATTACGCTGGCGCCGGGCAGGCAAATAGTTATCCATAACAACACCAGAGACACATTTACGCTTTCTAACAATAGCCCCGGAACTTTGGCGGGTTTTCATATTCGCACAGACGGCCAGCCAGCAATTAATATAAACACAGCCATGCCAAGAAGCGGCGATATAGTCGTGCCGCCATCTGTATCAGTATTTATAACCGCTGCCCTAGGCGCAGATTTAGAAATTTGGATGCCAATGAGTTTGGCAAGACAACTTAGATTGGTGTAAGGTAGCAAATAAAAACAACATCCCCTTTTGCATATGTGAAAGGGGATGTTGTATTAAAAAGGACTGTATTAAAAATGCAACTGTCCCAAAAAGTTTGGAGGATGGAGTCTACCAAGGGTTCTGCCGCATACTTGATACTAGCGGCTAATGGTTATACACTTATAGATACCGGCTTTTTTACTGCTGGGCGTGCAATTATAAATGAGTTAAACCGTATGCAAGTTACATCTTTGGCACAAATTTTATTGACCCATCACGATGTTGACCACATTGGCAATATGTCGTTATTGCAACGCAAATACAACTGCCCTGTGTATATCAATTCTTTGGATATCCCCTACATCCACGGCAGCAAAAAGCGGCGTTCCTGTACTAAGAAAATGTTTGACTTTTTCATCAAAACAGATGTTTCTGCTGCACTTTCTGCTTTAGAGAACGCAGCATTTGCCGATATTACAGCGATTCATACTCCTGGTCATACACCGGGGCATAGTTGTTTTATTTTTGAAGATTTCCTTTTTACCGGAGATTTTTTCCGTCTGCCAAGACTGCGCCTTAAACCGCCAAAAAAGCGGACGAATTGGTATACTGCAAAAATTGAAAGTGATATTAGAAGTGCCATTGGGTTACCGTTTAAATGGATATGCCCGGCGCATTTTGTGCCTACAAGAATATATTAGATTTGCTTTTATGCTGTTCTTGATAAATGGATTAGCGCTTCCAGGAGGAATATGGCGTAATTTATGCAAAATTATGATAATATTTAGTCCGAATTTTGTCACAATTAAGCACAAATTACGTCATAATTTTATCCGAATTTGTCCATCTGGTTGATGGCGGTGTTTTGGAAACGTTTCTTGTTGTTTTGGTGTATTCGGCTACTCCATACAACGTATTGCGACACTAATTAATTCATGAACGCTTAACTGGTGTCGCAATCCCCCTTTCTAAGGGGGGGATCAATATCCACATTAATTATTTTATACCTACGTGTCATAAAAAAGCCCACTTGACTATGGCAAAAGGTGTACAGCCCCAACAAAAGCGGACAGGAAACAAAAAAGTCCTATCGTAAGAAATATTAGCCGAACTGGCACCGTAATTCAAGCGGTGTCAGTTTTGTTTTGATTTGAATCCTTTGATGGTTGT
>Ga0131853_10002780_pt1 | contig 31361 bp, 27 predicted proteins | sample TergutLab28metaG_FD_92764 | JGI IMG/M metagenome (GOLD analysis project Ga0131853, IMG submission 92764) | Labiotermes labralis P1 segment gut microbial communities from Petit-Saut dam, French Guiana - Lab288 P1 (version 2) (version 2) | ecosystem: Host-associated > Arthropoda: Insects >... | reverse complement strand
TAGTATATATGTTTTTAGATATATAGAATAATAGAAGTGATGGTGTTGGTGTTAAAGAGAGACATGTGGTGTGGGGGGGTGGGGGGGGTGTATGTACAGGAGTGTATATGCCTTATTTTCACACACATGTTTTTGTCAGCAGCCTTTTTTAGAACATTAAGTTGGTGAACCACAGACAAGAACTTTCACAGACAGAATGACTCTTGTGACAGTTTGGGTTCAGTGGCTTAGTGAGTCGTCATTTAATAATTTTTAAGTGGCTGACACATCCCCATTATGCAAGTCAGTCTGTATATTTATTAAATATACCACCATGCAACAAAACCATCAATAATTCACAGCGTTTTGGCGTTTTGGTCAGGCAATCATTTGACCATGCATCATTTTGAATTAAAGAAAAACCATATAGTTGACTTAATATAAAATGGGAGGAGATCTCGTTCCTTTTACATAGATGTTGATAAAACTGTTAAAACATTATAAGTGGGTGAAACAGGTAATGTATAATAAAAAACAGAAGTATTATTGTAAATAAAGAGGGTAGGCAGATTGAAAGATTTTATGTATGTGTGTTGCACACTGCAGCTTGTGTTGAAACTGGTAATGTATATCCATGCAATCATATGTCCTGACAGATATGTTATGTTTGTGTGAGAACATAGCCCTTTTTCCTTGCCCATATATCATCCTTTGTTGAGGTTTTGTAACAGAGATTGTATAGTGCCTTGGGAAGCTGTCTGTGTGGGAAGGTAACGTTTGTCAACATTTGCTGCACAAGATGTTGATTAGTGTGCGCTATCATGTTAGCTAACAGGAACTGGTCAATGATTGGAGCCATATAAACTAAGATTCTAACAAATATATTGGCATGTTTTCAACACTCATTCTTTTCACATGGTTTATTCAGTGCTTATCTACTTAATGTTTTGTGGATTATTTTGTGAGTTTGTTCCTAATATCCTCACACATTATATGGTCTAGTTTAGTGCATCCTTTTCAACTGTTCTTGAGTATTTATTTCTAATGATTGTATTATGTTTGTGTTGCTTTAATTATTTAAGGTCCACTTCTGTATAGAGAAGTTGCTAGTGCTGTCATTTTATAGAATTTTTGCTGTGTTTCTTTCCTTCTTTTAGTCTTTTCTTAAGGTACCATGTGTTTTGTCATGCTTGTTGAATCAGTTATTTAATTCTTTGTCTGATGTATACATTGTGACTTCCCATATAATTGAGTTATCAGCACTAACTGATTGTCAGTAGTTGTTTGGCTATAATCAGAAAATTTCCCTTTTAATACCATAACTTTTTTGTTATTAGTAGCAATTTTTTGATTATATTTTTTACCAATACCATGTAAAGTTTAAATTGTATACTGTACATTATCTTGATTCTATTAAATATATGCTACAGGCAGATCCCAAAAGGCAGGTAGAGTGCAGTTGGATTGTGACTACTCCTTTTAGGCAGAGTCTTTACGTCACTAAATAAACACATTTTATATTTTTGCCCAGGAAAATTGGCATTTGCCAGATGGACACAGGTGGGTCAAAAAAGGGACTCTTTGTTTACTCATTAAAATGTAGCATCTGATTTGGTAACAGATATCTCATCTTGGCCAAGATACTGGCTATCCTAAGTGAAGCTCCTTAGTCCTTGCAAGGAAATGTTAGGATAGTACATGAAATACTGCCATAATCACTTGTTTCCACGTCCCTTCCCAGTTTGTTAAGGGCATTGGCAAATACTGAATTTGTCTGTTTTAACACATTATGATGTTGCAGTGAAGTGATTGGCATTCTTGCTTTGTATTGGGAGATTCTGGTTTTGTATATTGGCCAGTGCTCATGCCACACTAATTGAAGGTTTGTGTCACTTAGCAGGCATACTGCAGGAATTGTTTTTAACTGCTTTTAAAACCTTGCAGAATACATATTGAAGATGTTCTTTCTGTAACCATGAAGCAACATAAAAACTTCTGAATTCATTTTCATGATATTTTATATTGGGCAGTTTTGTGTACATTTGTTGATACATTTTAAATTTTTGGGTTTGATCATTGATGACTCCCTATCATGGATGGCTCATATAAACCAAATGATGTCCAAATTGAATACAGCATGTTTTGTAATTGGAATGGCACAAGCTATAATGTCTCCAGAAACTTTAAGAATGGTCTATTTTGCATACATACAATTAGTTATGAGTTATGGGATAATTAAGGGGGGAAATCAACCATATAGTGATAAGATTTTCAAAATTAAAAAAAGGGTGATTAGAATTATCACAAATTCAAGAAGGAGAGATTCATGTTGGGAACTGTTCAAAAAATTAGAAATACTACCCTTATATTCTCAATATATCTTCTCAATATCAATATTTGTGATAAAAAACAAACATTTATTTTATACAAACAATCAGATCCACAGTATTCACACAAGATTTAAAACCAACTTACATCCACCTACAGCTAATCTAACAAAGTTCCAAAAGGGAATGTACGACTCAGCAATTAAAATTTTTAACAATCTTACTCACGATCTCAAAGACTTGGCTAATGAGATAGTACTGTTTTGGAATGCTTTAAAGAGGTTTTTACTTATAAATGCCTATTATAATATAAAGAATATTTTAATTATCAGAGATATTCCATTGAAAACTGAATTGACAATTGGTTTTAGGTGTTTTATTATTGTACTTTTATTTATAGCTAAGATTCTTCCAACACTATGTATATTATGTTAGTATGTATGTGACAGTGTCTATATCCACAGGATTATATCCTAATTTGCATTTATAGAACGCAAATAAATTACATTACGTTACATTCCAGTCATTAAAAAAACCTAAAATTAGTAATTTATATGAAGTCTTCCATGGGTTTCTGTGTACATGAAGACTCCTTGAATGTTGGTTGGAGTCAAGAACGTGTTGAACGAAAGTTGCAGATGCAGCTGACAAACACATTTTCTGTTCATTGCAGTTTACTTTCACGTACAAACAAATATGTCTTTCAGATTATCTCAGTAAATACTTTGCATGGATGTTAGCATGTCATTTATAGTTCCTTTTACCAAACTCATCTCTTCAATGTCCACTGTAGGCATTTACAGTCTTGTGTGCATAAATGTTTGGTTATACCATGACTTGTCAAACTGCTGTTGGTAAAGGCAATTTACTTCACTGTGAAATGAGTGTGATAGAGAATTATAACTGTTTTGGGGAATTGAAGAAAGGGTGCCAAGATTGTAACAGCTGTATGCTATTCATTTATTTATGTACCATCGTATTCTTTATCCAACTAGTAATTGCAGATTATGTATTTTAATTACTTGCTGTAAAGACTGTGATGTTAAAACTTAAAAAAATAAAATAAATTCTACAGGTAGATTTCTTGAGAATAAGTTACACATTTTAGTGTTTATACTAAAGTCATGTAGGTGACTGGTGACATAACCAGGCATGTCATATTGTGACCAGTTTTTGAATTTACCCATACCATAAATAGATTTAATCCTTGCAATCCACTGCTGTGAAGTGGTGTGGTTTCTGTAATGTTTGTTGTTTCTTTTTCAGGTCCACGAAAATGATCCTCTTCCAAAAGTAATCTGCCATAATTGTTTACATAAACTGGAAGTATTTCGTGAGTTTCAAGAAAGTTGTTTGAAATCTGAAGAAACATTAAGGAATTGTGTATCATGTTCGTTGACAGTACCAGTGCCCAAAAGTGTTTCTCGGGAGTATGTACACGAAGATGAAAAGCCAGTGCCACAGTTTTCAGCAGAACTGAATCCAGTACAAGATCCATTATTATCACAGCAAATAGCAACAGCAATACCAACACCAGCAGAAGAGGTAAAAGTGCTGACATTTTTTATTCCTCCTTTAGATATATTACAGTAGACTGCCATTTGTACATAGTCATGCAGACCCAAAAACATGATATTTTTGTCTTACAGGATTTGGTTGATAGTATGTGTACGGCATTTCAGTTTTGACTACAGGATTTTATTTAATGGAGGACATTCCATTGTGCCTGTAGAACAAATAAAAACAAAACATCTTCTGTCTGTTGAACATGACCAATTATTATCTTCCTTTATTCAAACATAGCTGCATGTTTTGGCCAAATGATGACCATAATCAGGCTTCCAACACAAAATCTCAGAGTAATGTAAAATATAATGCAATTATATGCACTGTATGGGATCCCATTAAGCTTGAATAAAGGAAGAAAATAAGTGGTTGTGTTCGATGAATAAATGACATTTTGTTTTCATGTATGGGCTTTTAGTTTAAAATCATTTCTTTGATTTACTAGATAAGCCTTATTAGATCAGGCATCTTGTAACGATTACTGCATAAAGGCCACATGGAGCAATTTTTTAGGTGGGCTGCATGTAAGTAGTAACTTGGCTGATAACATTTGTAGATGGGATAAGTTAAAAAAGGGGATAAAGTTACCCTAAACATGCCATGTTGGCCCTGGAAGGGGGGGGGGGGTTAGTAAATGTACGGGTCTTGTCTTTCTTTAACCTTGACACTTTGGTGATCAGTGCCATGGCGTGGCCACTTTATCCCTGGGACAGAGATCAAGTTTTCATTGTACGGAAGGCTGGTGGGCCCCCAGGGATGGTCTGGACAGATAGAGAAAATCATACGCTCAGCAGGGGTCAAATCCCAAACTGTCCAGCCTGTAACGAGTTGCTATATCAACCACACGTAGGTAGGATAGGAGCAGTTGTTAACGGGTAGCATATGATGTTCTGTATCGGTTACAGCATTCTGAAATGTATATGTATAACGGTTTTGGTGCTGAATATTATGGTAGAATGGTTTGTGCCTTTACTTGGTATTCAGAAGGTTCTAGATTCAAATGTTTATATGGAGACTGGCTATCCTGTCTGTGTGTGTGTTTTTAATTTCTTGTATCTCTAGACAGATACCTGTGTGTAACCTTAAAGTATGTCATGGCTGCTTCTCATGTAGTATTTGCCGATGTCCCCATTATTTGATGGTGTGTAAACTAAATTGGAAGGGGTATTTCCAAGTGTGTAAACTAAGTTATTTTAAGCATTATGCAGTAAGAACAAGAATGAAGAAAACATACCATATTTGTTGTGATGTTTATGTCCTCTCATTTGGCAACTCAGTTTTCTTAATGTTGGAACATTGTCACATATATATAAGCAGGAAATACCAGCAGTAAAATAGTAACTTCATGTTCTTATTTCACACCCCATAATTACTTATTTGACAACAAAGTTTGTCAAAAATATAATGTGTAGTGGTTTGTGATGAGTTCTGTGGTTAGAGGTTGCATTTAGTTGTAGTTCAGTTTACAAACACTGTAACACAAAGAGGACTTAGTGTCACATATATATTATGACCAACTGTCAGTAGTAATTTTGTGGCATTAAGCTTTAAATGAATTATGTTTGTGTATGTGAACGCACATTAAAAATGCCCCTGGAACTTCATTTTATATATTTACGCAACTAGGGAAGTTACTGCATTATTAAGACTTGTTGCAGAGTCTGTTTTATTTTTGTCAAAATGATGTTCATTTCATAATTTATCCTTTTCTATTTAAATCATACATTTTCTTAAACCATGTACCAAAATTTGAATACCAGCTCATTTGTTTAAAGGTTAATTACTTGTATGACAACACGAATACATCACTTTATGCTCATTAATTTCATCGACTGTTGTCCTAAAACTTCTTGTATTGTCTGTTGGAGAGTAGTGTACAACCATTGTTTGTGCTTCCACCTGTTATGCTACTCTCATATGTTTCATTGTAGGTTTCTGTTGATGCAATATAAAAGTGTAATTGTTTATGGTCTAGATTAGGGCAATGTTTCCGAGACAGTGTTGCTCATGGACCCTTTTTGGCTTCGAGAAATAACCATGGATCCTCACATTCTTGCACATGTAAATATAGTGTCCAGATGATAAGTGTCCAAAATTAAAAATTTATGTCTCGGACTGATTTTAGATAGCCATGTATACATACCATCAGTATAAGGAACAATGAATTGCATGATTTGACCTTAATTAAACTGACTGTGGCTTGCTTCATGGGTACAGGCAGTTTCTTCATTAGATATTCTAACAGTCACATGATATAAACACATCACCACTTAAAGAAATTTCACAATTATTTTAACAAAACATTCCTTTAATTAAAAGAATAAATAAACTCCAAAGTAGCCATTACAGAAAAGCATCCACAGCCATTGGTATCCATGTGGAGTACACTTTGGGAACCACTGGATCTTAGTGATTCTGTATAGCTTTGGTTTAGTTTAGAAATACTATAGACACATTCCATGGTATATGAAAATTGTATTTATACAGATTTTATGCAGAACAATATCTTATATCATTTTAACACTGACAAGAAAATGTTCATGCTTGGGAAGAAAATGCTTTAGTATCCAAGGGTATGCAACTTTGCTCTCTCATTTTTTTTATTGAATTGTATTTGTGATGTTTTAGGGTGTAGTTAATTTCTAGATTATGACGTAGTGTGAGTTCTTCCTGTGAGAGCTTGCTCACAGGAAGAATTCACGCTACGTCATAGTCTCGAAGTTAACCACACCCTAAAACGTCGCAAATACAATTCAGTGTAACATGGGAATCAAAACAAAGCAACCAAAAAAAAAAAATCAGAAGCAAAACCAGTGCAGCGTGGATATAATAAACAGCAACCAACCCTAGCATATAACAACAAACAGGAATCTCTTCTGACATACAGTGTGACAAAGACTACATAGTCAGCATACATGAATGACAAGTTGCACAAGAGCAATAAGCTTGCTTCATGAAATAAATTATATCAATACACCTTCACTGTCATTATAGAAATCCAACCACTCAGCATTGGAGATAAGAGCCTAAACGTTCGTCAAGAATATAATATCAACATAAGGATGATATCACATAATAAGTGCAACATTACTGCATAGTTTTTTAATGTTTTTAACGTTTTAAAGCTTATATACATATTTTATAATTAGCAACAATATATATAACAATATCCAGAGTTCTGTAACAACACATTTCAAATACATACACGTAACCTACTTCATACATACCGGTTAAAGTTTTAGAAATAAGTATCCTGATTGTATAATAAGAACATAATGACACATGCATTTTATACATAGTTTTGTCAAGAATGTAAGCGTTAGGGTTCCCACAGCACATTTTAAACATTGCTAAGTAAAGGTCTGTATTCTTAGAAGGGCCTGAAGATGGTTCTATAAGAATCGAAACATGTTGCCCTAATACAATAATAAACATAATGAATTTTTGTTGTGTCTGACTGATACATCATTGTATATTTATGTATGTAATACTTCAGGGTGGCAAACATAAAAAATGTTGATTGTGACAACTAGCAGAAAATGTTTTGGTCAGGTTGTCTTGGTTTCAGTGAGTATATATTATGCTTTGTCTTATTATGGGGGTAAAGGGGTGGCTTTTTGGCCTGAGGAACCAGTTATAATTTTTCCCACTTAAATTAACAGGAATTGGGTCTTTGATATAGAAATTATCCCTTTGTGAACAGTTCACTGAGGAACCAGTTACTTCTTAAAGTGAGGGATGACTGTAATGCAGACAGGACTAGACACTGGACCAATTTCATTGATGTTACATGTTAGGATTAGACAGTGGGTATACCAGTGGTTCAGTTCATAAACAGGAGTCAACACTTCATGTGTTAGATTTAATTTTATTAGGAAACTGTCTTTACACTTTGCTGTGTTCTTGCATGCAACTTTAATAAAGACATTGGTAGGAGAACGATTTAGTGCATGAAACAGAACATCACCAGTCAGTTGATGGTTACTGTTTCAAAAAAATCTATACATCCCTTTCTCACCACCATCTCAACACCTCTGCTAATTGTTTCTCAGACTAATTGGTAGCTGAAGGGGTGAGTTCTTTTCTGTTTTGAGTTCTAAAAATACTGGCTGATCTAATTTCATATAGAACTTTACCAATTTAGAATTTTGACCAATTAAAGTAATATGGCTAAAGATGTATGTATATAATAATATTTTGTCTATGTAAAAAGGTAGTGGTTTGCCAGTTCGCACCATTAAGGCACATGGGGGGGGGGGTGGAGGTGTAGCTCCACTCATTTTTTTTGTATAAAATGAGGAGGTGCCATTACTCATCCCATTACAGCAGGTAAGGTTGAAAATACCCAAATACCCCTTGTTGTTAATATCTTATGGGTTTTGTATTTATGCATATATATGTGTAACACCCCTGTCAGATTATGTAGAAAGTTTTTGCCTAAGTTTTGAATTTGTAATATTTGTCTAATGTGTCATCATTATTAGAAGTGCTGCTATTCTCTATTGCTGAGTACTATTAAAAAAAATGAGCTGTGTCTGTTCTTAACCTCAGCACTGGACAGAGGTGAGTGGTCAGCCTTACATCCCAGTACCTTTATCCCTAGCAATAAGAGCCAATTAATCAGGAGGCTGGTGGGTCCCAGAGCAGGTCTGGATGTATTGGACAAGAAAAAACTTCTTGTTTCTCCTGGGATTTGAACTCCAGATAGTCCAGCTTGTAGCCTAGTCTCATTACCAACTATGCTCTTCCATCTCCTATATTGTTTATATGCTTATCCTTTTTTTTTTTTTTAAAGGATACGGATGATTGTGTAGCTGCTGTCAGAAGTGATGACATTGAGCATTCCCTGTCTAGTCAGGTAGAAGTAGTTGTTAAAGAGGAACCTGAGTGTCAAAAGACAGAATCTGAAGATGAGAGCAGGTGGCTTGATACAAGTCGAGAAGAGGATAATGTAATGCAGACTGAAGAAGCTGAAGCTGATTTGCTGCCTCCTGATGATATAAACTCTGCAATTTGCTCCACTCCCATTGTACCTCCAGTTATCAGGTAATGTGGAATATTATTATTATTTATGTTTTTGCATGTTTTATTGCAGTTAGACTTATTGTGCATGCAAAAGATGAAAGGGAAAAACCTGGTAAGGTAACTTAAATGAAATGTGGAAGAATGTATTACCAAAAGTAACCTAATACTTTGTAAACAGATGTTAAAATGAATTTATCATGGCTGTGTGAATTGTATATAGCAAGTACTTACCATTATATAGGACTGTACAGTATGCAAGTTGCACTGTTACTGACAGTGTGAAGCTTACATCAAATTGTCATTAGTAGGACATGCGTATAGTGGCATTTCTATTGTGCACTGTCCGAAAAAGGGAGAGGGACAGTTGCATTAGCAGAGTATCAGAAACTGATGGAACACTTGATAATGCCACTCCCAACTTGCAAGTCACATGCTTATAGTGGATACTTGAAAAACTGTTCGTGGCTGTTTGGAAATTTGATTTGCATACAGTGGAGAAGTGCATACATATCTTGATCTAGGGCAACATGTATGGGTCATGCTGTGGCTCAGGCAGTTAGCTACTGGCCTGTCAGTGCGGAGGCCCAGGTTCAAACTAAGGCCAATGAATGTGGGATTTGTGGTGGGCTTAGAGGCCTTGGGGCAGGCCTTTCTGTGAGTACTACACTTCTCCCCAGTCACTGCCACTCCACTTAACACCCAATGCTCATGCATTCATCTACCACTGACGCTATATAACCTTAGGAATTGACAACATTGTTAAGTCAAACACCTAAAAAATATGTATGTTGAAGGAAATAATTTCACAGTGTGTTTGACAATAAAATTTAAGTGACAAATTTTTCTCACCATTGTGTTTGAAAAATATTATATTTTAACTGTCAGAATACCTAGAGGGAATTAATGTTTTCACAATTTACATAGACGGAAAGGCAGAACTAGCAGAAAGATGCAGTCGTAGAGGGCTGCCATCAAGGCCTGTTGCAGACTGCATCACTGTGCGTGTAAGTCCCTCTCCAGCTAAGGGCTCCATTTGGGCTCCAAATATATTACTAGTTCCCACAAGATGGTCAGGAGAAGCTTGACCATTGTGGTACCTAACCAGATGCACCATGTCTGGAACATTTTTACCCCTTTTCACACATCATATGTCTTTAGCCATGTGCTTTTAGTGCTTTGTTCTCCATTTCATGCATAAACAGTTTGGTGTTCCTAGTGTGTGAGTAGTACTGGAATAGTAGTGAAGGTTGAATTTGCTGTAGATACTGTATGTCATTCACGGAAAGCTGTCACTGAGTAATTACTGTGCTATGAAGGCATATGGGGGATTGGAGGTGTAACTGTGCATTCTTAACCATGTCACTAGATGGGGGTGAGGTGTCAGCTTAACCATGCCCCCTCCTGGTGGCCACTTTAGCTCTGGGGAGATGCCCTGCTTCCTTACTGAATGGTGTGGTAGGTGAGCTGTGGAACCATCCTGTATACTTTGGAGGTGAAGAAAAACCTTCTGTCCCTTCCAGGAACTGAACTGTGATTCCTTTTTCATCCATCCCCTAGCCTGGCTGCTGTGCCAACGGAGCTACCCCGACTTCACAATTACAGCTAGCACAGCATGTTTGGCAGTGAGCATGAAATTACAGCAACAATAGTACATTTGCTCAATACTGTTCTGCCCTCAGTCATGCAGAGCGTGTTGAAAGTTCTTATGCTTCTTGTTGTAATGAGTCCAGTGTTCATGCTTGACTTAAGTGATGTCAGATATCCCCCCCCCCCCCCTGATAAAAAATGCAGTCAAGAAATCAGTCCTGCCCCAGAACACAGTTGTAACAAGCAAACAGCATTTTCTGAGAGAACTAAAGAAACTGCTCAATTTTTCATCAGTGTCTGCTCTGAATCATACACTATAACTGCTACTAACATGAGTAATCTTATAGCGTCAGTTTTTAAACATTTATATTGCATTTGGTGAAGATGAGAAAAACTGGAAAATTGTGAACAAGGCTGTAACTGAAATTTATCCTATTTGATTGAAAATAAGTGTGTTGGTTTGGAAGCATAATTATTCATTTTTTCTACATGATATTATTTTAACATGCATTTTAAATCTGCCGTGTATGTAATGTGAGTTTTCAGGCTTTCAGACAGTGCAATGCACTTTACTGTTTTAGGGGATTTTTAGAACATCATGCCTGCAAACAATGAGGGTTGGCAGTACTTGTATTATTTTACAGCATATGTATAGAATCAGGAACATCTGTTAACAGAAGTGTATAGTAAAAGAAATGTGACATCTTTGTGCACGAGAATATTTTTATTGCAAATGCAGTGATATACAGATATCTTGCATCTTTCATTCACCTGAAAAGCTAGCTTAGAACTTATAGACTTCTGCAGATGTACACTGGCATGTTTCCATTCGGTCTTTTTAATCTTCTGACTTTGCCCTTCAGTGCCTCTAGTATAGGGTCACCATAAAATTCACCTGTAACATACATGAGAGCATGAACAGACAGGCAGGGGATAGGAGAGGGAGAGAGTTGTTATCAATTGTAAAAGCTTCACACTGCATACGACTAGAAGTAGCTGAAAGCCATAATGCTTGTAGAGAAGTTTGTATTTGACAGGGAGACTCGGGCACCTTGATGCCACATTGTCAATCTGCCTCAGGTTTGCATGCTGGTAACATTCTTTAACACTTTGCCATCAGGCCAAGTATAAAGATGTGATTGCTGTCCCATGCATTGTTGATAGGTCATGTCTTTCGACGTTTTCTTACACAACATCCTTTATATGCATTTGTCAGTTGGTCTGGCTCACTTTTCACTTCAGTATTATGGACAGCTTGATGCAGGACGTTTGGGTCTTAAGTTACAAACACACTGGTTCTGAACCCCTATTTTTAGAACCATAAGACTGCAACAAAGAGACCACTGATTCAGATAACCTCTCTGGTTTCTTGCCTAACTTCTTTCAGTTGCAATCATGGCCTTGTATAGGAGTGTTCTGAAAGAGGATTATATTTTGTGTGAGCTATATGCGGATACACATTCTGATGTCTCTGATAATAATGACAATGAAAATTTTGGACAGTGACATTGACACCCCCCAACTAGTTCATGTAAATAATTGCAACCGTGTACCATAGTTTTTACCAGTGAGAGTGAAGCAAGTACAGAAGAGGAAGACAGTGAACTGGAGAGCTCTGATGATAAAACAAGTGACTCGTGGTGTAAAACTGATAAAAGAACCAAGCAGTGAGCCTTTCCTTGGAACTGCAGGTCTGAATATAGTAATTGATAACCCTGAGTCATTTGTTGAAGTTGTGTGTTCAATCATTGGTGACGATCGTATGCAGTTACTTACTGAATGGTCTAACCTTTACCATAGTCAAAATACAGAAAAATGTAAAGCCTCGCCTAAAGCACTGAAGTGGTCCATTATCACACCTGAAGAAATGAGAAAGTTTTTGGGACTAATAATTTTGATGGGACAAGTTGGAAAGGAAAGTATAAGAGACTACTGGTCCACTGACCCCACAGTTTCTACACCCATTTTTCCACACCATACGTAGGAACCATTTTGAATCCATCTGGCAGGCAACCATTTTGAATCCATCTGGCAGGCCTGGCATTTAGTGACATCAGCCTGCAAACGCAGGATTCAGGGCAGCTGTTCATAATTTGGCCTGTGTATGTACAGAAATTTAGATCAGTTTACAGCCCAAAACAAGAACTGTCACTTGATGAAGCCATGATCCCACGGTGGGGTCGCCTGAAATTTAGGACAAACAATCCAGGGAAAATAACAAAAGTATGGAGTGCTGGTGAGAAAGGTGTGTGAGGCGGTATCATATTATATCTGCAACATTGAGATATACTTAGCTGAGGGAAAGAAGTTGGAGGACACTGTGTTATCACTTTTAGACAGAAATTTAGGCCAAAATCATCACACCTATCAAGCAAATTTTTATAACTGTGTGAGATTAGCTCAAACATTGCTAGACAGAAACATGAGAGTCTGCAGCACTACAAGGGCTAACAGGGGCGTTCCACGTGACCTACAAGGGGAAGGCAAACGCTTGGAAAAAGGGCATTCTGCATTCTGGAGGAAAGGTGATGTAATGGTGCAAGTGTGGAAGGACAAAAGACTTATGCAAATGATAAGTACAATCCATGACACAACAGTTGTAAACACAGGGAGGAAAGACAGGAAAACAAGCTTGGAAATAAAGAAGCCATATGCTGCTGTCCAGTACATTAAATTCATGAAGGGCATATAGAGGGCAGAACAGTGCCTCAGTTATTACTCGGTTCTAAGGAAGATTGTAAAATGGTCGAAAAAGGTGGTATTGTATCTGCTAAACTGTGCAATCTTCAGTGCATTTTTTGTGTACAGGACACTGAGTACAAACAAAAAAGCAGAGTCCAAGAACTTCCTGCACCAGGTAGGAAGGTCCTGGATATCAGAAGTCCAGAATCAAAGTGAGTCCAATTCTGATGACCTTCAATTGCCAGAGAAGCAAACAACTCCAAGGGTGCCTAAACAGGACCCGCCAGACAGACTCTCCGGTGATTTCAGAATACACAAACTTGAAAAAATTGTTGGTGGTAGGTGGGGGAAAACGGAAGTATCCTTCAAGACAGTGTAAAGTGTGTGCTGCCAATAAGAAGTGAAGTGAAGCTAGATACATTTATAAATTCTGCATTGTTCCACTTCACAAAGGGTCTTGTTTTGAGAAATACCATACAGTGAAGAACTACTAGTCTCTCTGTATGCAGTTTCTGCAGTCTTGGGCTCAGGAGCATAAGCTACAGTGTCAAACTGTAAGTAACAGTATGTTATGGGGTTGAACATTCAAAGCATTTAAACATCTGGGAACTTGGGGTATTTAATTAAAGGGTCATCTGGTCGGCAAAGTGTTAAACATATGTTTTCTTCTGAGTTTATTTCCAGTTGGCTATAGTGCAGTGTAGCAAGGCTATACACAGACCTGCCTTTCATTGCTATGCTGCCATGGCATGACATAAAAAAAAAGACTTTCCAGATCATAATGTTGCTAAATAATGTTGACAGTAGTGTGACTAGAAGCAAAATGTTTGATGTAGCTCTGGTGATGGAAGAGTGGCCAGGTAGTAGGGACTAATCGGTTGCTATCTCTGCTCTGTGGCAGGTTGGTGTAGCCCGAACCTCTACTGACCTATAATTCCTCAAATGTTGCTGGCCTCAGTACCCATTACTGACTTGCCTAGCAGTTTATTCAAACTACTGTCCCTTAAATTGTTTCATGTACATCATAATGCCATTGTTTCAGTTGTTGATACAAAAGTTGGAGCTTCTTATATTATACAGTATTATACAATATTGTTGTGCGCAGTCAAGTTTTTGCTGCCCCCGTGCAAGTAGTATTGGATATATTGAAACAATCTTTACACACATTGTAGTCATTTAGTTTGTGTTTCATCATGGAGGCGAAATGTTTTAACAGATTTTTGTTGTGGTGAAATTCATAACCTTTTTGAAGAATGTAGAAGCCAATTTAATGGTGATTCAGAAATGGAAGAAAGGTTTGATCATGGTGACAGTGATGTGCATTGTGTTGATGACCTTGCAATATGTGAAGTTATGTTGGTGAAAATGACACTGAAGCAGAAGAAGATATCAAGGAAATTTTTATTGGGAAGACATGAACAATTATGTTGGACAAAGGGAAACTTTTTGCAATGTTTTGAGGTCCAAATATAGTGCAAAATTTGTGAATGAGATTATGAAGTGTTTTGATCTATTTTTTTGATAGGGGCTTGATTGAACATGTTCTGCAAGAAACAATCATTTATTTTCCACACCCTTACCGACTAGTCCTGAGGTCCACCCAGCCTCTTCTACAGTGAGTACCAGAGCTCCTTTCCAGGATTAAAGTGGCTGGTGTATGGCACTGATCACCTATGCCCATCTAGTGGCAAGTGGCAAGGTTGAAGACAGGATGGAACTATACCTCTACCCTGCCCTCCCCATGCCTTCATAGCCTGTTGTAGGATCAACTGTATCTTTTCTATTATCAGAGATTTGAACTTATTTGCAGGTTTCTGCATGTAATTGACAATGATAGGAAATAAAAATTCACAGGATCTCTGAAGTTACCCAAAATTTTCCCCATTCTGTCACACTTAAATTCAAAATTTCAAAATATGTGTCTGTCTTAACAAAACAAATCCATTGATAAATCCCTCACACTCTGGGAAGGATGTTTATCCTTCGGACAGTATCTGCCTTTGGAGTCTTGGAAATTCAGATTAAAACCTTCCAAGCTGTGTAATTCATGTCTCAGTAGTTGTGATACTTCTTTTTACATGGACAAGGACACAGAAATTCGGTCCACATATTCCACTCCTAACAGAGCAAAAACTATCCATAAGTATGCAACACCTTTGCTGTGCAAAGGGTGCACATTGTGTTTGGACAATTACAACAGCAGCCCAGCACTGGCAGGATTTCTAAAAAGACACACAATGGACTGCATAGGGACCTTCAGTCTGAACAGGAAAATTGACCTGTAGTTTAAAGGAACAAAAAGAACCCAAGAAAGGATATGCATTATATCAGCATCCTGGACATGTTACAATTACAAAATGGTGTGGTAAGAAAAATATCAGCGTATTTTCATTATACTACACAGATGAAAGGAAAGCAGTTGCTGTTAGAAGGAAGGAAATACAGAAGCCAGTCAGCATGATTGCCTACAGTGAACACAAAGGAGGGGAAGGGGGGGGGGTGATTTGAAGGTTCAGGTTTTACAGATCAAGTGACTGAGATGAATAAATGGTATCATAAGCTGTTCAGAAGACTGTTGAATGTTCAGTGCTGAATGCCCTCACTGTTTACAGAAAGAATTTTAATAAACCTGTGGAACACTTGTCCTATTGGGTTTTATTAGTGGAGGGTCTCTTTTCAAAGTAAGGCACAAGGGAGCCATGCACCAGACAACACAATACCAAGGCTTACAGAACGTCATTTTCTGGCAAGAGTGCCACGCAGAGGCAAGAAACAAAAACCACAGAGAAGATGTGCTGTATGTAGTAAGCGTGGTAAGCGGAAGGAGACTGTATACTGCTGCATAGAGTGTGATGTAGGCCTGTGTATGGAGGACTGCTTTAAAGCATACCACACAAAACTTAATTACTAAGGTAAAGAATAATCTTCCTTTATTTTTAATTATATAGTTCAATTCTGCATGTTACTTTGTGCTTATCCTAAAAATATGAACCAAAGTGCAGCCATTAGTACAGAAGCTATTCAAGTTTTAGTGAGTGAGTGCATTATTGGGTGCTTTAAAACTCCTGTGTCTTGAACAGTAGTTGGGACTAAAACTGCAGCATCATTGAAGGGGTAATGGGAAAGTACGTCCTGTGAAGTTGCGGGAGACACATGACAGGTCTAGATAATGGTGTTCCAACCTAATTTGTACACTGGCCATTCTTGCATTGGAGTACTGTTTCCAAGGTTGTCAAGACTCATATGCATCATTTGTGGGATCATCAGCTGATATCTGGAGCCAGTGTACAGACATGATTTTCAGGTCAGCAGTTTTCTTCAAGGATGTTTCCAGAAGATTGAAAGCTTAAAGCCAGAAGTTCCCATGGACAAAACAGAGAAGAGTTTTACTCTAGGCCTGGAAGATGAACATCTGTCCACTGTTGTGGATGGTAGATGAATGCTGTCATATTGCGTCCCTTGATTGAGGCAAAGTCACAGGTGTAAAAATGTACCTGAGTGAGCATTCTCTACAGGAGAAAGTTTCTTTGTTGTGTGCTGTTTCTGTGTCATCAGTTGTTGAACACCAATGACCCAACAATATTGTGTTATAGTTGTAGTGACACATATAGGAATCCTAGGAGGGCCTCGTTGTGTCACGAGAATCACCTTTCCAAAGCCATAAGCATTGGCAGATTCAGGCCTGTATGGGTAGAAACAAAATATCAATTATTATACTTACAAGTAATTTATATTTGTGACTTCCAGTGTTTTTAATTACACTGTATACAGAATTTTTTTATCTTGAATGTAAAGTGCTTCAGAAGTCGCTTGGTTTGTAATGTTGTGGATCTGTTTGTATAGTAGCTGAGTTTACGAACTGTATATTGAAATATGTGACATAAGTCAATTGAAAAATGAATTTATATGAAAGTACATGGGAACACTTCAAAAAGAAATGATTTGTTTTCTCAGTTACCTCCTTGTTATCCTTGTTTCATTGCTTGTTGTCTTTCCAGGAATATTCTTGATGCCCTTTGAACTGAAGGCATTTTGAGAGTTCTTTGGGCTTTCTGTTTTTGATTAGCATACTCATTAATGTGGGTCTTCCTTTTTCTGCCTCTTTTTACATTCTTCACTGCTGGTTGACATAAAGTGTCCACCAAACCATGCCTTGTTCTCTGCTGTTACTTCCATGTTTTACCAGTTGGTCACTTTGTAAGTAAAGAATGTAAGGAAAACAGTGGCACAGAGAAGTGAATTGCGTATCAGTGGGTTCACCCATGCCTCGTGTTTACTCAGAATGCTAGTTCTGGTGAGGTGTTCATTTTTGGTTGAAGAATAATTTCTAAATGCTTGCTTTATTTTTGTACAGAATTTTACATTGCATATATTTTTCTTAAATTTCATATTGCAACACTGTTCTCATTTCCCCATATACAAAAATTGTTTGTCCTTTTTGTGTAACATATAAGCTGTCATGTTAGAAAGACTGTGCTCCAAGGGCCATGCATATTTTGTGGGTGTTTAGTAGTCTGGTAAAGGTACATTGATGGTGTGTATGTGTAAAATAATTGAAATGTGCCATTTGATGCTCTTGCTGCTTGTGTGAGGTATATATAACTGAAGTGGCTCCTTAAGATATTTTGGTTCCATGTGACAGTAAGTCACACATATGTTCCTTGACCTTTGCAAATTTGAACTTAGTCGTAATGCAGTTAATAGTAGTTAGAGACTTGTGATCTGATGAGATCACAAAACACTTAGTCCTGTCTACAGTCAGCTGTCCTATCAAGAAGTTCTGCATAAACACCACGTCTCCACTTAGAAAACCATTGACCAGCATCAGACATACCTGAAAAAATTTTGACATTTGTCATTGAGCAACAAAGTGTGGTTTTCATTTATACAAATCTGTATTGTAATTTTACATGTGTTTAAAATGATTTTAATGTTTTTAATTTTAAACACTGATTGTATGTCATGTCACATTCAGGTGGGCCCTTCCTTTTACTGACTTATTCATATGTAATCAGAAATACTTGCGTCTATGTTACGGGTAATGGACTAATGATAGCACACAGTGTATACCAAAGCATGTAACCAGTTGTTTGAATGATTATTGATATCTTGCTTTTAAATTTGATGTGGTACATATTTATCATTTTCACTGTAGTCAGCGGTTGTTAAAAATGTGACATAATGTTTGTAGTGGAAATGATAAGCAACATGTACCATATCAAATGTAAAACTGAGATCTGAATTATTTAACACATTGAATGCAGTTATATATTTTCACTTTTTGTGATGATTGAGGGGCAAAAGTTGGTAATGATTGATCAAAATGTGTTGCCTGTTTAATATAATTTGCTGAAAATTTGTAAAATAAAAAGTTGTGTCAATGTTATTAATTCCTTCATAGTTCTGAATAACATAGTAGTTGCTTAACATAAAATTAGACTCTTGTGGTGGTGATGGTGATGGTGGTGTGTAATGTCTGGCAATACGAAGAAGAAGGTCCTGTATTAAGTGCAGCCAGCATGTTTTTGGGTCCTGTTACAAACCAAGATATGAAATATTTTGCCTTTTATTTAAGTTAATTGTCATGTCTCCATGTAGGTTATGTGTTTTCAGGACAACATACTGTGTGATTGTTGGTCACCACTCTCATTACTATTACTTATGTGGTAGATTAATGTAATAGTGGTGCTTTAAAACTCCACAAAGTCTTGAATGGGAAAATGGACTGCTGTCTCTGTGTCTCTGCCATGGACATGGAAAGGTTTCAGGGCATTTTTGTTTTGAATTGCCTGGAATAAGAAATAATGGTTTTTAAATTAAAGTGGGCAATTATGGTTGTATTGACAACACTAGTGTGTCATTTTGTGAGCATCTGAGCTTCTTAACTAGCTGACTAACTGTATGGAATAGTGTCCATCATGAGAAGGTGATGGGGGGGGGGCATGTGTGTGCATATGCCCATGTCCCTGTCCCATGAATGCCACATTTCAACAAATTCACTGATTTATACTAAATATAGTACAAATATTATACCATTGAAGAAACTCCATTGCCATAATTTTAACACTTGCGTGGTGGCCTCCGTATGGTGTATGGGCCTGTGGATGATGCCGACCACTGTGCATGGTACAGGTCTGTGCAGCTGTGCATTCAAGCTCTTCTTTGGAAGTGTGTTTTTAGTGTTTTTTTAGTGTTTGTGGAAGACTAGTGGAATTTTTTTGTGGAGGAATATTGCAGCTTTTATGTCATACAAGTGTGATTTTGTGTTGTGTCAGTGTGAGCTAAATTGTTGCTACTTTATAATTTACAAACCAAAATGGTTTACACACACACACACTACTTCTCTGAACACTGCTGCAGTTTCTCTCATTTGTGAAAGCTATTAACATAACTCCAACTTAAACAGTATATCCACAAAGCTGAGGTACTTTGGTTTTTTTCAGAGTCACAATGGACATAAGTGAACATTTGTGGCATGTTATTTTTACGTAGAAAGAAATGCATGTTGCAGAGGGCATTGCATACTGTTTGTTGGTGTTATCTTTACTTAGAAATGAGAACAATCTCCAGAACCTTTATGGTGTAGATCAGTAGAGGAAGTTCCAGTCTTTCGTATGTTTGTGCATCATTATGTGACACCAGCTTTTATAGGTTTCCCCACTTTCAGTTCTGTGATGCTTCTTGTCCATGTTTGCCATTCACTCTGATATGGTATCCAGGAGAAGAGGAGGTTTAAAGCTCATAATAACTGGTACAAGTTTTGTTTGACTTGACAAAAGTGGCTGTATTGATGTAGTAGTAATAGTAGTAGTAGTAGTGTAGTATGAAAAGCAGCAGCAGCAGTGACACGGAAATTGCCAATGCAGCACCAACCGAAAGAAGTCAGGATGATAGCGCAGATGAAGACAATATAGTAAATCGGGGTTTCAATTGGCAGTGTACAAAGAATTACTCTGGGGCAGAGAAGTGCTTTGTGGTGAACGTGGACCTAGAAATGGTGTTGAAAGTATTAGAGAATTTGTAGACTGCTTTGGTTTATTTTTTTGACAACAACATCATGCAACACACTGTGGTGGGTTGCTGGACCAAGAATTTCATGGCATCCTGAAGAGGACCACTGACTGTGGAAGTTGTCCTATGCTGCTTTTGTTTGATGTAGTGGAGACAGATTTATTTTGGAGGTGAATAGTTTCCCATACTTTCATATCTTATTAGGGAAAACATGTCCCAGTCATCAAATCTGTCAAAGATCAGCTGATTGTCTTGCTAGGGCAAAATGCTTCAGGAGACTTTAGGTTCAGCCCAGTGTTGGTGTACCACTCTCTGACCCCTTGAGCAGTAAGAGAATTTTTGGCAGATCATTGTCTTCTCATTTGAAGCATGCCATTGAAAATATCAAAGTAGCATGTGACAAATTCATTGGCACAAACATGAACCATGTCAGGAAGTGTAACCAAGGATATGTAGTAACAACCAAGAGTTGAGAGGGGATGCATGGGATGCAGCCAAATCATCAAGCTAGCCAACCAATCAGAACTCAAGGAACTTGATAATTTGAATGAGTTGAAAACATGGGGGAAGCTTTATCCAATGAGGAACTAGAAGCACTGAAATGGTGTGTGCTTGAGATAGACACAAACAACGCTATAGACAACACTCGACTGCAGCACAATGTGACCACTGCTTTTTCTAACAACGGATCACCAAAGTTGCTGAGGCACTGCAGCTGTTTTCTGGGAACGATCCTGATTGGAACTGAAGCTCCACACTTCAGAAAGTCTGTTCTAAACAGCATCGCTTGTTACCGAGAAATGTTCTGAGAAAAATGGAAGCAGTAGGCAGTTAACTCTGACTACATACTTTGACCAGCAGCATGCAACTCCTAGTCTACAGCTGCACCATGTTGGCAGCTAGAAGTACCAGGAGATCAAGATTATATTGTATTGTGTATATATTTTCATTGTCATTGACATAAAGTGTGTATTCATTACTTAATAAATGCTGTTAATATCGTGGTTTATTCATTACACAATTAATTTCCTTTCTTTACCAGTAACCAAATGAAGTTGTTGCATACGTGTCACTTGTAGTGAAAACATAGTAGCTTCTTTGTGCCTTGCTCTCTGTAATGCGTACTTTATTGATCCCTTTGTAAGCCAGTTTGCGCTGTTTTTGTGGAACATATCTCAAGCATTCAGCAAAGTATTGCTGTATATGTGTAACCGGAAAAAAACACTAGATTAAAGTTTTACATTGTGGAATACTGTGCCTAGGCTATGAGAGAAACATTTTTTTAGGAAAGCATCACCAAAAACTGACAAGTGTTGATCCCAGAGGAGATGTGTTGTTTGTTTGAAACATGGAAAAAATTAAATGTCATTTTATCAGTAAGGAGTGTGATGTAAGTCTCTGCGTAGAAGAATGCTTTGAAGCATACCACTCAGGGCTGAACTACTAAGGTGAATTAAATTTATTTGAAATCTGTTCTTTCAAGCATGTCGTGTACAAGTTTTAAAAAATCTTACATACTGTGGGATACATGGAACTTGTTAATTGGGACTATTCCTTTCACATAGAAGATATTTAAATCTCATATATTTGAACCATTTGGGACATTATGTCATGGAAATTGGTAAATAGTTACTGACAGTAAAGGATTATAGCCTCTTAATCTTCGTGGTCCCAGTCCACAACATGGTGTAATATTCCAGAAGACTAATCATCATCATCATCATCATCACTGCTATGGGAACCTCAGATCTCACATATGTTAAAGCTTCTCCACCCACAGACTAGGGATGCAGTTAAAACCATTGTGTTACTGAAGGGTTTAATTTCATACGAGTAACAGAAACGAAGTGGTGGTCGTACAGATTGTGAGGCTGAAGTGACTGTAGCATCCCCTGGTGACTGTGATATACAGGAGGAGAAAGAAAAGGCTGTCAGTCACAGCTGAATGTTTATGGTTTTATGTAGTAACTTGTGTTGATGTAATATTTATGTAGACTGTATAAAGAGATGGAAGCTTTGTGGCTATTTTTTTAGCTTTGTGTTGATGGTAGTAAGTAATGAATAATTGGAACTGTTAGTGCAATGTATGATACGAACATGTTGTGGGCATAGAACCCATGTTATATGGGAAATATTGTGTATAAAACTGTAAAGGAATTTGAAATATTGTTTATTAAATCAAGAATTATAAACATGGCAGTGATGCAGAATTTTGAGGTTGTATCTGACAAATTTAACAATACCAAATCTATACCTAAGTTGTGTTTTCAGTATTAAGTGTTTGATGGTACCACATAACAGGCTTTGCAAATGTGTGGCTTTCCACATTATGGCTTGGTAGAAGCTAAGTGATGTGAACTAGAGGTGTAGTATGCTTGGCAGCAGGGTTTATATTCTGTTGCCTTACTGAAAATTTTTGTGAAGGTGCAGAACCTCAAATGCACCATGTTACCACTCCTTGATAAAGTAGGTGCACAGAAGTTGTGTGAATCAGCCATGTTGGTTGAAATGGGTGTAGCTGGAATCATTAAGCTGTATCCTTTTAGCTGAAAGGATAATTTGTGAATAAAAAAGGAAAATATCATTACTTAAAGCAGTGGCATCTGTTACCTGTTTTTTGGTAAAGAAAGATCTGCCTTTCTATGTCTTATGATTTATTCAGAAGTCAATTTTCCAGTTGTGTTATCCATGTGTGCACAAAGCAGTACGTTGGAAGTGATGAAAGTGTTCGATTTCCTCAGTGAAATGAAGGGTAAAAGAAAACGTGGCATAATAAGTAAAGATAAATACTGATTGGAAGCAAAGAAGATGTACAGTGTAAAAGATAAAGGTACAGTTGTCCCAATGCATGCCATGAAGACATGGGAGCGTGAGAGATAGCTCATGTCATTCTTAATCTTGGTACTAGAGGGAGGTGAATGTTCAGCCTCAGGCCTTGGCCACTGTACCACTGTACAGTTGCCTGTGGTACCCATTGAGTAGCAGGCTGAATGCGCTGTAGAGCTGGTGTGGACACTTGGGAGATGAGAAAAATATCTTGCCCCTACCAGGAATTGAACCATGATTCCTCTGTTTCCAGCCCATAGCCTAGTGACTATATTGATTGCAACACCCGTTTGGCTACAAGTGCGCTAATGTCAGGGAGACAGAGTCTAGTCCGTGTTCTGACCTGTGTTTCATTGCTGAAAAGAGTGATGCATAAGTGAAGAACACAAAATACGTGTTAATATCATGTAAAACACTACATGTGAATGACATTCAAAATCATAATGGATGTAACATTCCCAGCTCTTTACAACAGGTGCAGCCAATCATATTACCAGTTTGCATGATGAGTACCCTATTTGGCAGGTTACCACATGCTGATCAGTTACAGCGAAAAGACAGGCGGGCTTCAGCAATTCAGCCACATCAGCGTCTAAGTGGGAGGCACTTCTGTGGGAGAATTCCAGCCACGGGTAAAAAGGCATGGCCCCAAAAGAGATGTGTGGTGTGCTATAAGAAAGGCAAGAGGAAGGACTCATCCTTCTGGTGTTGTGAATGTAAAGTTGGACTTTGTGTAACTCCATGCTTTATGATGTTTCACACATTAGAACATTTTTAAACGTGGTTTGCTGGCGGTGGTAAGTTTCCTTCGTTAATGGGAGGCATATATATTTTCTGCAGAGTAGAAAACACATATATCACATCATGAAAAGTTGGGTTGCTGATTTATTAGTACCATCCATCTGTGGCATTTTGTGCTATAAGAAGAAATGATGTTTGTGGTAATGTAAATATGTATTATGAGTTTCATCATCATGCTTCAATGTCCATTACAGAATAATTTAAGCATGATAAAGTAAGTGTTGTAGATCATCAAAAGTGAAAGTGTGCATGAATTTTACTTTTGCAGTTCATATATGTTGCATATTACATCTGGTGCCATTTGTTCATGCATAAAAAAAAACATTTTATTTATAAAATTTCTCCCACATGAAATTAGGGTTCTGCAGTATAAAGGCTGAAGTGATTCATAATGGTCCATGCAGTGTACAGTTTGGGACTTAATGTCTTTTTGCTCCAGATGCATGAAAGACTAGGTACATTTTTCACCCTAAAACCTATAGACACAACCTTATGTTCAGACATACCTGAATTGCATTTTCACTTTTCTTTTTTTGTATGATCTGAATTGATGTCAAGCAGGAAACTGACCCTGTAAGAGGAACAAACACATTAAATCTGAATACTTTATTTTTACCTCCTACAAGACTATTTTTAATGAATGTATTGTTTTACAGTCTTTTTTTACATTTCTTCACACACACACACTCACAGACTCTGTAAATGTGGAGTTCATTCTGTTGTACCAATCCATACAATAGTGAGCAGGTGTTTGGTATATTTTTCAGTCTGTATTCTTATTAACAGGTTGTTGTTTGCATGGTGGTAATTAATATAAGGTGCTGTTTTTGGTTGTTGTAATTATTCAACAGCATTGTATGAGTGACAAATATTACTGGTGTCAGTACGATACATGGTAGTATAGAGTACTAGATTGTGAACGGTTATAGCTTGTTTCAGTACATTGCACCAGCATTTTTCTGGCTGGCAACTGTGAAAACAGATTTTAACAAATCATTTATCAGTCATTCTACAGTTTTTAACCCTATTTTCATTTTTTGTGGACAATACAGTAAGACATGCCATCTGTGTGTGTGTGTGTGGGTGGTGAGTACTTGCATGCATGTAGCCACATGCATGTGTTCCTTTTTAACCTTAACCTGTTTAGTTGCATGACTGATAATTACGAATTTTTTTATGAAGCTTATGCTATTAGAGATCACCCTAGCTCATGCAGTCCTTAAGAACAACATGGTATATGTAGAATGGTGCAGTGGTAGCAACCTATATCACTGAAAATAGGTTCTTGAAATTTTAATTTAGCAGTTACAGTTAATTTTCTGTGTTCTGTTTTTAATACCCACATTGTGTACAGTTTAGATAATGGACATTGCAGTGGCCCATTTGTGTAATAGCAGTCTTTGCTAAGCACATGTATAACACTTGCTATATGTGATGACACTGATGATGGTTCCAAACATACACCAGAATGCATATGTTGTGCAATCCTTGACAAAATATGTGTGTTGAAAGGCAGTTGGCAATTGTAATAAATGTTATTTACATTGTAGCCATAAGGTATGCAGTACTTGGACACGTAAAGTAATGCCCTGAAAATATGTATGCTCACTCATAGATCTCCAAAAAATAATGCAACTGTTTTCATGTAGCTTTTAGTTTTACAGCAATAAACTAATGAAATGTTGGACTGGAAATTTTATTTGAAACTAGAATTATAAAAAGGAACTGAGATTTCATAGTTGGTATAGCTACTAGGCTATGGGCTATATAATCAGGGATTCAAATCCCAGCAGGGGTAATAGACTTTTCTCAATTCCAAAATGTCCGGACTGGCTCTGGGGCCTAATCCAAAGAGGAAAAGGGTTCTTCCTGGGGGGTGAAGCAGCCAGCGCATGAAGTGGACTACTCACCTCAATGTAGTGCCCAGGTTAAAAATTAGTGCAGCTCTGCCTCTGGCTCCATGTATGGCTTCATGGCATGAAGAAGGAAAACTTACCTCTTAGTGGAACTATAAATTGTGTATGAATTGCTGTTCGTGAGTGAACAAAGGCATTTTCTAAGGTGTAATGAGTGTTATGTCTGACATTTGCTGTTGTCAGTGCCTATACTACATAATAAGTTCTTCCAAAATAATAGCAGTAACAGTAGTCTGTGTAAAATATTTACAAGTGCATGCAATAAACGAGTAGTTGCTCAGGTATGGTTGCATCCTTTCACCATCTCCTCGCCCACTCCTCAGGATAATCTTTGAAGATTGGCTGAATTAGGTTTCGTTTTTAGACTTTGAACTTACATTACTTAGGTGTAAGATGAACAGCCAAGTTGGAGGGAAAACAGGGCTTGAGTCCTGCTGTGAACTACTTATTTTGAGATTTTAAAAGAAGTGTGAATTTCAAGCCCAAAGTGTCTGGACGTGAGCAATATGACAATTTAAGGCTAACCTTAGTTTCAGGTCAGTACTGCTCCCTTCAAAGGAGTCTTCTTTGGAGTTCATACACTGGACCCAGCACCTCTCCCCCACCTGTTATAGCATTTCTGGAACTCCTGTTTGGTGATGATGTACATCACCACATGGCATTCAACTTGAGTCTCCACAGTATCCTCAAATCTTTGTCCCTTTATCTGGATTTTCATCTATGGAAACAGGAAGACGTTAGAAGGAAATTGTTGTCATTTTTGCCTGATCTTGCACACAAAAAATTGGTTTTGTTTCTGGTCATCATTCGACAGACGAGGCACGAATGTTTGCAGCAGTCTGTGTCATGTTTAAACCTTAAGGTAAAAAGTGTTGATGTGTGCTGTGTGATAGGCCTAGAATGTTACAAACATTTTTAGCCATATGACATCTGTCCTCAAGGATGTCTTCTTATACACTTTACACATTTTTTTATCTGGAGGTGTGTATGCTACTTGTATAAAAATTAATTCTGACATAATTCATTAATAATAATTTTATGAATGTGGTGCTGTTTGCTGTATTGTGGTCTGGTTCAGTATTGCAGTATGAAAATTTGGCAGTGTCTGCTGGGACTTCAGTCTTAAAATCTCCAACCCAATGATGGTATGAATCACATGGGTTACAGACTTTAGTAAATCGGAATGTAACTTCCTGGCAAAACAAAGTTTGTTTAAAAGTATAAGTTGTCGAAATTAAACACTTCCACAGGACAGTACTGGCTATCATATTTGGTCAGAGTATGTGCACTCTGAATGATACCCATTCTGATTCTTATTGTTTAGAGATACTTTTGGGATGCTGAGAGCTGTGCATGACTGATTTTTTACATCATTGAAATAAAAATGTGTAATTTTGTGTTTGAAATATGTGGAAAAATAATATTTTCTGACATCAGTATGAGCTTGAATTATTAATACTGTGGCAAGAAATGAAACACCCCCTACTCCTTCTCGCTCTGTCTCTCACACAGACGTGATTTTGTATTCTTCATCAAATTTCAGACATGTGTACTGCATGTAGCTAGTTGTGTATCCTTTAACCTTTAGGATGAAGATTTAAATGCCATTTGTATCTCATGATGGCCTGAGTTTTTCTGGCTTAGCTTAGACATTTAAATCCTTACAAACACACACAGACCAGCATATGGTCTCATACATCGATAAAGGTTAAAAGACAAAGCTGATGTGAGTAACGTTTAAAAGTTTAATTACTGCCTAACAAAAAAACAAAAGTTTAAAACTTGAAGTTAATTTGGTTAGTGGATGTTTAGGGAAATTACTGTTGTTTATTCTGAAAGCCATTTGAAATTCTCTGGACAAAATATCTAATTCCTTAACCTTAAACCAGGTGGCATATATGAATACTGTTTTGCCCTTTAATGTTAAGTACCACTGAAACTGGCAGAACAACCGTGATGTGCGTATTTTAACCAAATGTTTTCATTTTCAGTAGTAAACAGAGTTAATGTTATCAGTTGACTGCATCCATGTTCCACATTGAGTGTTAACTGTTCATTAAGACACCGACACATTGCTATAAAGTTATATGTAGAAAACAGAAAGAATGAGAATCTGGAATTTTTATCCTGAGATGAAATACAGAATAGCTGTTGCCTGTTTATAGAAGTTAAACTGTGAAAGTATAGCAGTTTTATTTTCTGTTTTATACTTCTGTGTTTCAATTGTTTGCACTTCTTTTACATTTGAATAGCTTGGAGTCTGCTGGTTCTGTTATAACAGACATGAAAGTGAGAAGTGTTCTGTTTTTCACAGGGCATAAGTTGTGTTTTTTTTACATACTTGCAAGGGAGGTTTGACGTATGTTTTCCTGAATTTCAAAATGTATTTTAAAAGGTTTCATTGTCAGTCTTAAAAATTTGATGACAATTGAAGGCTTGTATTCAGATTGTGATTCTGATATGGGAAATCCAAGAATAATAGATGTGGTGGTTTGTCAAAATTTCCTCTAATGTTAATGAAAGGGATCCTAAAATTATCCTTACAGGCTTGGGAGGGGAACAGTGAGAGGAAGATCTTCCAAAAGTAACGACCAACAGCGGCTAGATGGAAGACTCCATATGATTTTGGCACATAAATATGGAAAGCATAAGGACTGTGTTGTCTGTTCAAACAGAAAAGTAAAAGGGGGAAGACATGAAACTGTATATTTTTGTGATACTTGTGACAAAAAACCAAGCTTGCATATTGGTGAATGTTTTCGGAAATATCATACAGTGAAGCTCTACAGAGATTGAGAAAGGTATGTAAACATATTTTAATACAGGGTTATTCAAAAGTCTGTGAAACATTTTAAAAATTCGCAACAAATAAACTACTCAACGGATCATTATAGTTCTTATGCCGATAGAGAGAGAAACTCTCCAAGTTTTTTTACATATTTCACAGACGCTCAATGTGTCCACCTTTGGTAATACGACAGGCATCTATGCGATAGTCCATCTTGTTCCACACCCATGTCAACATATCACAGTCGACCAGAGCCACAGCAGCGGTGATACAATTGCGAAAATCTGGAGGTTAGCGGGGAGTGGAGGCACAAAGAAGGTGTCCTTCACAAACCCCCAGAAGAAAAAGTTGCACAGGGTTAAATCCGGGTACCGGGGTGACCACCGCATTAACACGTGATCTTTTCCTGTGTGTCCTATCCACCTTTGTGGCAAGTTTCGATTGAGATACACTCGCACGTCTTTGTTGTGAGCCAGAGAGCTGTCTTGTTGAAAGGTGTAATCATTACTGTCGTCATTCAACTGTGGCATCAGCCAATTTTCTAACATGTTTCATGGACTTATGAATAACCCTGTATATTAGTTTACTTAAGGCCAAGAAGAAAATGTGTGTAAATATATTGGCACTATGTTACCATATCTTTCTATAAGGAATAGCTATTCATAATACTGGAAGTAATTGGAGTAGAAAATGGTTATAATTTTCCAACACTAAATGCTGCTGTTACGGTTGTACTGAGGCTTTTCTTATGATGTGGTGCTATTTTGCTATATTGATACCATTTTTTTCTTTATCCTATAGAATGTTTGCTGAATGTGATTCATAGACACATCTTCTCAGGACAAAAATTCAGGATTCTGTGATATGCATATGTAGTTGCATATGATGAATTTGTGTTATTTGGTATTTTGTCTTATTCACTGGGTGCTTATGGCAATGTGCATTGTGCGTTTTATGTTTGGAAGTTAAAATAATGAATTCTGAACTTCATCGTGTGTGTTATATACTGAAGTACTTCAGCTATGCTGTAAATAAAAAATTATGAAATGATGATAAGTGAAAATGCTGGTTACAGTTTGACCTTGTGGAGTGTGTTGCTGGTACACATTATCTTCTGGTCCAAGACAGTGCAAAGCATCACTTGTCTTTCTTCAAACATGGCTCACATTCTTGGTTTGTGGTAATGAAAATGTTTTCTGTTGTGGTAACTGTTGTTTAGTTTTGAGATGATAAACATACACCCATGTTTCATCACCGGTTACAGTGTTTTTTTTATTGTTTGCTTCTGCACATTCAAGCATATTAGACGCTACAGACAAGCAATGCTGATGCCCAAATTTTCAGTTAAAATTGCTTGGCATGTGCCAAAAGAAATTTCTACTTGCTCAGCTATTTTGCTGATTAGAGTCTGATCTTCTCAAACCAAATCTCACAATTTTGCTGTCACTTCATTTTACTGCTCATTGAAGGATGTCCAGAGTGTTCATCACTTTCTGCAGACGTGCATCCCTCTCTAAAGCAGCGGAACCTATAAAGTACTTCCATACGGCTTATGGCCTCCTCTTGAAAGGCAGTTTTAATCATGTCATAAGTTGGGGTCCTCATCTTGAGTTCTGCATAAAATTTGGTACATGTGCATTGTTCTTTACTGTCAGACATTATGAATGCAATGCACTGCAAACATTTTTGTTTACTTGCCATGATTGCATCAGAGTGAATGGCTGCAGTGAGGTCGTGCTGTGTGTCATAAGGTACTAGAGAAATGAACTCAGTTTGGACACTTTTTTTTATTGGTCTTTGTACAGTAAACTGATGAATTTCTAGTCCTGTGCACAATTTGAACTCATGTTGGGCTGTACTCGCAAACATCACAGATCAGTGCACAACGAACACTACGGTTTGCTTGCAATGTGGAACTGAATGGCCACCATGAGTTCTTGCTGATTGTGGACATGGAGGATCATGTCCAGACATCTCAGAAAAATCCTCTCACAGTGTGACATAAGGTACTAGACAAATGACCGCAGTTCAGACACTTATTATCAGTCATCCTGCAGTAATAGGCACTGCAGTTTAAAGTTTTAAATTTAACCTTTTGCCACACCAGTTAAATCCATTATATCATTAGTATTGGGCCAGTTTGTTCAGAACAGCATTTTAGAACAAGAAGTGCAACAAGGGACATTTTTGTTTCAATATGTTTCATTGCAGTAGGTGTGGCAGAGGGTTGCAGTGTTATTGTAAATACTAGTGTGTTTGCAGTAACAAGAGAACAGATGTGATTTATGCAGTTTTAAACACTGAATAGTACAAAAAAGAAAGGAACAGTAGTTTGTTGGTCACACAGTTTTTGTGTAAACTTCACACCTTACCAGGTTGTTTTCCTTTCCAAGTTTTGAATTGCTGAGTATTGCAATAATGAATGGTTGCTTGGGCATTTAAATAAAATATATATAGCCGTCCTAAGTACTGGACAGATCAGTGTTGATGTATGGTACACAGGTTCTGTAATGTGTGTGCTTGATGTTACTTAGTATCTGAGAATTTGGAATTTAGGGTGAAGTATAAATGGATTGCATAAACAGTTTCATGCAAAGTTACATTTCATATCTTTAATTTTTCTTTTATTTTTAGGTGCTGTTCACAGTAATAAATGATTTCCTGGTAATTGTCTTGTATGTCTGCCTACATGTAAAAGTTTTGATTTGGGTGAGTGGAGTTTGAGGAAATTTGGTATTTAATGTATTAAATTCTAACAATGGGAACTCATACTGTAGGTGTCCCCCACCCCCCCCCCCCCCCACCCCCCCTTTTTTTTTTTTTTTTTTTTTGTCCTGTTTTTCTCTTTTTTTT